>Ga0308163_10004602_pt1 | contig 10871 bp, 10 predicted proteins | sample PhyTR1_FD_201037 | JGI IMG/M metagenome (GOLD analysis project Ga0308163, IMG submission 201037) | Phyllosphere microbial communities from UC Gill Tract Community Farm, Albany, California, United States - DLSLT.R1 | ecosystem: Host-associated > Plants > Phyllosphere > Unclassified | place: USA... | reverse complement strand
CTCGGAAAAGTGTTGCATCAGTACCGCGACCCGGGAATGGCTTGGGACTTGGCTACGCTGGTATACCCGCCGGAACAAATCGGGGCGCGCGGTTTGAGCCTGTTCGGCAATGATCCGCGCCAGTTCCTGTGCTTGCACTTCAGTGTTCGTCGACACGTTGCCGAGCAGGCTTTCTCGCTGATTGCGCGAGAGCTTCGACAGCAGCGAATGGTGTAACTGACCTTTTTGCAACGCGTCCTCAGTCAGCCGGATAACGCTCTTGGCGGTTTGCGAACCGTAACGGTTGACTGGGTAATCCAACGCGTTGACCACGCTGATTGCGTTATCGGATGGCCATTTCACGGCGGCGGTGAGCACATGCAACTGCAGATCAGGGTCGGCCAGCGCTGCAGCACTCGGCGCCTGCAACTGTTCGATAAACGCCCTGACTGCAGCGTCCGCCATGAAACGTTGCACGGTATCGACCAGCAGTGCCGGGGTCTGCACCTGATCGATATGCACCTGCCGCAACACGCTGTCATCAAGTCCACTGACCGCCAGAACACGCGTCGCCACGGCGTCCGGGATCGCTTCTCTGGCGTAGCCGAAACGACGAAACAACGTCAGCCGCCCCCACTCCTGCACCCGCTCCGAGTCATGGCGCCAGGCACCGCGGTCATTGGTTTCGAGCAACGGACGGTAGCCTTCTGCTGCGCCCGGTGGAGGCAGCACTTCCCACAATTCGGTTTCAGGTTGCTGATGCACCGCGTACCGAACGGTGTCGAGGGTGACGTAAGCCTGTCCCTCGAACCAACGCAGTCCGCGCTCATCGACGGGCAATCCTTTGGGCAACCGTCGAAGCTGACGATAAGCCCTGAGATCCGGCTTCCACAGACGCAAGCGTCCACCGCCCGGATTGACCGCAATCAAACGTTCGATGAAGGCCGATGACCTGACGGTTTTATAGGCTGCCCCGATGGCTTTCGTCCCGGCAGCGAAAGCAGCCATCAGAATGATGTTTTCGATGACATCGAACAGGTGATCCGTGGCCTGCTCCTGCTCGCCACGGGTCCAGCTCGCAATGCCTTCATACACATGCGACAGTAGCTGCAGAGTGCCCAGCGTCAACAGCACTTCACCCACTCCGGGCAAAAACGAGGCCGCGACCAGCAGTAGATTGATACCGATTTCCTTGAAAGTCTCCAGGCGTGCGAGGCGGGTTTTCTCGTCTTCATCATCCGTGGGAACCACCAGAAGCCGGGCGTCGGCCAAAGTCCGCGCAACCTGCTGACGGTGTATCCAGGTAAAGGGATCGCCCTCGATATCGACACCCGTCAACGTCACGTAGGTGCCGGTGCCCGTCAGTAGTGAACTGCCACCGGGGTACAAGCGAATGTTCAGTTCCTGTTGAAAGGCCGCGCGCTCGCCCAGCTTCAGGAAGCCCATGAAAAACGTCTTGAACGCCGGATTTTTCAGGCGTCTGCTCAACTCGACCTCAAAGTCGGTGAACGAGGCATATTCTTTCAGCGGATGCAGCGGATCGCCCGGCAGGTAAACGACACAGCGATAATCATCGTCGGCGTGCTCACTGACAGGTCCGATGAACAGTGGGCCATGCAGGGTCATGTTGAACATTTCCAGACTCTGATACCCCAGGGTGTTTTTCCCCAGTTTGATCGTGCTGTCGCCGTCCTTCACGGACTTCAACATTTGGTGAACCGACGTGCTGATATGTTTTTTCATCAGCGCAATATGCCGTTCAACATCAAAACAACTTCGCACATGGGCAGCGCACTGGGTAAGCACATTGTTCGATTCGACGTTAAGTTCAAATACCGATTCAAGATGAGTCTGATATTGCTTGCCCAGATCCAGTGTCCGGCACAATTGTGCAAACTCATGGGGTTGTATTGGCAATATCGAAGCCACGCCACCGTTCAGTTCCTGCGGTATATAGATCAGTGAAGTGTCGCTGTAGTTATTCGCCTCGGTTTCGCGGGATTCGAAGTTCTCGCACGCGGCGACCAGCAGATCGCGATTGATCGGCAGCACCAGTTTTTTGCGCAGTCACAGCAGGCTCGACGTTGAACGCACGTGTTGAAACACCACGCCGGACACGTCCAGTGGCATGGACAGCTTGTCGGACATGGCCTTGGCCAGCAAGGGGGAGCAAAACTGCTCGGGCGACTGCAGTTTGTTCAGGAGTTCGCCTGCGGTACTGCGCGTGCGATGACTTTCAATAAGGCTGTCGTAGAGTTCGCGGCGCAACGCCTCGGGAGCCGCCAATATCCAGGACGGTGCATTCTTTTTGATCAAATCAAAAAAGAGGCCTTTCTGTTCTGAAGCTGGCGTGGCTGGCGTAGCTTTATCGGTTAACGAGGACATTGATGATCTCACGCACATAAAGGAGTCGTCAGCTTAACGAGCCGATCCCTTTATAAAAGCGCGAATAACAGATCAAACTAACGGTCGCACAATCAACATTTCAAACTTAAAAAATACATATATACCACCTCAATAAAAAAGGCCCTTCATTGCAGAACAATGAAGGGCCTTTTATGCAAGTGGCTTACCAGAAGCGTTGCTGGGTCAGGCGACTCCAGCCGTTCACCAACACGCGCTCCACCGAACCACTGGCGGCCATGCCGATGCGTTCCGGCAGGCTTTTGCGCTCGGCGTAATGCAGGTGGTAGACCTCGGCTTTCTTCGCCTTGTCGGCCAGGTATTCGTCGCTGGTCTTGAGTTCATCGACCAATTGTTTGTCCAGCGCCGCGACGCCCAGCCAGACTTCTCCGGTAGCCACTTCATCGATGGCCAGTTGTGGCCGATAACGGGCCACGAAGTTCTTGAACAACTGGTGGGTGATGTCCAGGTCTTCCTGAAACTTCTCCCGGCCCTTCTCGGTGTTTTCCCCAAATACGGTCAGGGTGCGCTTGTACTCACCCGCGGTCAGCACTTCGAAATCGATGTCGTGCTTTTTCAGCAACCGATTGACGTTGGGCAACTGCGCCACCACGCCGATCGAGCCAAGAATCGCGAATGGCGCACTGATGATCTTCTCGCCAATGCACGCCATCATGTAACCGCCGCTGGCAGCGACCTTGTCGATGCACACGGTCAACGGCACGCCGGCCTCACGGATCCGCGCCAGTTGCGATGAGGCCAGACCGTAGCTGTGCACCATGCCACCGCCACTTTCCAGGCGCAGCACCACTTCGTCCTTCGGCGTGGCGAGGGTCAGCAATGCAGTGATTTCGTGACGCAGGCTCTCGGTGGCCGAGGCCTTGATATCACCGTCGAAATCCAGCACGAACACCCGGGATTTGGCCTCGGGTTTGTTCTTTTGCTTCTTCTCGGACTTCTCCGATTTGGCCTGGCCCTTGCGCAGGGCCTTGAGCTGATCCTTGTCGAGCAGGGTCTGCTCCAGGCGCTCACGCAAGCCTTTATAGAAATCGTTGAGCTTGCTGACCTGCAACTGCCCGGACGACTTGCGCCGGCCCTTGCTGCGCAATGCAGCAAAACTGGCGAGCACCACCAGAATGGCGACCACCAGCGTTACGGTCTTGGCCAGGAAGCTGGCGTATTCGGTGAAAAACTCCACAGAGACTCCTTAAAACAATGCGCGGATGCACAAACACGCGCGGGATGGTTCCAGCATACCCATGCGCCGCCTCCTCGGCCAGCCGTGAAACCTCTGGCAACAGGCCTGTAACGGGCATTTCAAACAAGCGTATGTTTTTTCATTGACAGCACTTCATCATCCTCATAACCTCGCCACAACCTTCAACGTACCGGGATGACGCGGACGTGGGCAGCATCTATCTGATTCGACATGGCCAGGCCTCCTTTGGTGCAGACGACTATGACGTCCTGTCGCCCATCGGTGTGCGCCAGGCAGAAATCCTCGGCCAGCATCTGGCCGAGTTGGGAATCCGTTTCGATCGCTGCCTGGCCGGCGACCTGCGCCGCCAGCAACACACGGCCAGCAGCGCGCTGGAGCAATTCAGCGCCAAGGGCCTGTCGGTACCGACGCTGGAGACCGACTCTGCGTTCAACGAGTTCGACGCCGACGCAGTGATTCGTGCGCTGATCCCCGCCATGCTGGAGGACGAGCCGGAAGCCATCGACATCCTGCGCAACGCCGCGCAGAACCGCGCCGAATTCCAGCGCATCTTTGCGCTGGTCATCGAGCGCTGGCTGGCCGGCACCCATGACACCCCGGGGCTGGAAAGCTGGCTGGGTTTCGTCGAACGGGTTCAGGGGGGCCTCCAGCGCATCCTCGAACAAGCCGACAGCAATCAGAAAATCGCCGTGTTCACCTCCGGCGGCACCATTACCGCCCTGCTCCACCTGATTACCCAAATACCGGCCAGGCAGGCCTTTGAACTGAATTGGCAAATCGTCAACACCTCGCTCAACCAGCTGAAATTCCGCGGTCGCGAGGTGACTCTGGCTTCCTTCAACAGTCATGCGCATCTGCAACTGCTGAAGGCCCCGGAACTCATCACTTACCGTTGAGTCCGGATAACTGTGACCCTGCTGCAATCAACCCATAAAGGATCGAACCATGACCTCCGTAGCTGATGCCGTAAAAGCGATGCAAGCCAAGTTCAACCCAGCCGCCGCTGCCGGTCTGGATCTGGTCTTCGGTTTCAACATCACCGACGAAGACAAGCACTACGCGCTGATCGTCAAAGACGGTACTTGCGACATTCAGGAAGGCGAAATCGCCGACGCCAACTGCACGCTGGTACTGGACAGTGCAACGCTGAAAGACATCGTCAGCGGTGAAACCGACGGCATGCAAGCGTTCATGGGCGGCAAGCTGCGCGTTGAAGGCGACATGATGCTGTCGATGAAGCTGTCCGAGCTGTTCCCGTCGTAAGACTACGCCGCAGTACAAACAAATCCCGCCTTGATGGCGGGATTTGTCATTTCCGGGTCATTGGATGCCGGCGGCGTCCAGCTCCTTGAAGACCTGCCGATCGGCGATCTGGGTCTCACTCTCGGGGTACATCAACTGCACACTACCCCCTGGAATGATTTCACCGGTTTGCGCATCCCGGGCGAAAGTGATGACATACCGCTCACCCTGGTACTTCAGATAAATGTTGTAATAATCCTGCGGCTGATCCGGCGCTTCGAAAGCGCTGTAACGGTAGCGGATACGTGGAATCAGCATCGGCCATTCCTTGCCAAGCAAGTCACCATTGACCGGCGGATACGCCGCCTCGAGGGCCACAATGGCGCCAGCTACCAACTCATCGTTGTCGCTTGGCTTAAAAGGTAATGGTCTGTTACGCAGCATGGTTACAGCGCTTTTTTTTCCATCGACAACATCACTGCGGTACATATCGGTACGAAACCATTTTGTTGCATCAAAACGGTTTTCTTCCGGACTCCAGTCGCCGTAGTACATCATCACTTTCTCGCTCATTGCATCTTCCCTTGTGTGCAGATAGAGACCCATCGCACTAAAAACCAGCAAAAAGGCCGCTATGAGACCCACGCGCTTGTGAAAATTAACAGTCATGGTTGTGCCGGAAGCCCTTTTTTAAACTTCAGTTGCTGCTTTGGTGGCCCCAACGGCGTATTGCCTGAGCGCACCTTTCCGACAGCTCCATAATCGTCCAGCGGATAGCTCATGTTCTTTTCGTTTTTCGCGCGACTCTGGGCATGCATCAAAAGCTTTTTATCGTTTTCGTTAGCCAGCTCCGGTGGCTGAACCGGGGCTGTTTCGCCCGGCAGCTCCGCTGTGTCGTCCTTTTTTGACAATCTGTATTCAGCAAGACGCCGTTCGTAGCCAGCCTTCTTGATCATGAAAGCGGATTTGGCTCGATTATCCGACGCTACACGCGCCTTCGCCCCCTCCAGACCATCGCGCTCTGCATCACTGCCATATGTTTGGTCGTAAAGGCTGCGACGCGGGTAAGCATGAATGGTCGCCCCGGTTGCATCGGCAAGCTTCTGTGCAAGGCTGAGCTCGTAATGTTCCTGCCCCTCACTGACAAGCGCCGTCTCATCAACCCCCAACCCGGTTCGGCAAGCGTACGAAAAGATATTAGCGCCGAAGGCAAAGGCATCAGGCTGCAACTGGCTCGCTTGGGCAGGTCCAAAGCGATAGCTGGCATCCTTACCTTCGATTTCGTAACCGAACTCGATATTGAACACCACGCCGTGGGCAAAGATATCGAGCTGTTTGATCTCGCGCTTTTCCTCTACTCGCTTGTTTATGAAAGCAACCAGTTCAGCGGCGGAATCAATCTCAAGGTATTCGGCTCTGTATGTGTTGACGACCAGCTCTTTTAGCCTGGCGCGCATTTTGGGATCGTACTCCGCGACAAACAGCAGAAAAAAGGTTTTGTCCGCGGCCCCCTTTTTAAGATTCGAGTAGTCTCTCAACTGGCCAATACCTTGGTTGATGAAACTCATCTTGTTGCCGTAATTCCCGCGAAATTCCGTCCAGCGACTAATGTGGTAAGAGCCCACCACAGTTACATAATCGTATTTGAGTGTCCCCTTGACCTGCGTCGTGCCGTGCTGATCGCTTGTCTGAGCCTGTTTTTTCTTCGGTGGCGCCACGTCTGACCTTCCTTAGTAAGCAATGCCCAACGCATCCAGGTGAGCGGCGGCTTCCTTGCCCCATTGCACGACAACGGAAGTAGGATCGGCGGTGAACACTCGGGCGGCGTTGCCGTGGTTGTCGGTGTGGCCGACGAGGCGTTGGCCGTCGCCGGTTTCGATGCAATAGAGCATATCGGGAATGGCTTCGCCGGTGGTTTCGTCGACCAGTTGGAAGCGCTCGCTATGCTTGGGCACGGTAACGATCGGGGTGAACGGCGCGGCGCCGACTGCGGTGCCGACGAAAACGTCACCGGAGCCGGTGATGATCATGCCGCCATGAGCGGTGGCGCTGCCAAGAAAGGCAATGGGTTTGCCGTTGATCAGGATGTTGCCGATGCCTTCGGTGACCGAGTCGCCGCAAGCCGTAGTATCGCCGACACGCAGCACCGGCATCCCGTTGATGTTCACGTTGGGCGAACCGCTGGTGCTTGGGTTGGTACCGTGACCGGTTACCGGGCAGGCATTGAGATCGCTGAGTCGAGCGGCAGGTTTTGCCATCATCTACTTCCTTGTATTGGCCAGGGCGCGGAATGTACCGGAACTACACCACGGATAAAAGTCTGTCCGTATATGTCACAGGTAAAACCGACGTGACAAACGATGCCGCCAATAGCTCCTGCGTATAAGGATGCCGCGCCGCCGTAAACAGCTCATCCGTCCGACCACGCTCCACCACCTCCCCCTCCTTCATCACAATCAAGTCATGGGCCAACGCCCGCACCACCGCCAGGTCATGACTGATGAACAGGTAAGTCAGCCCATGCTCTTCCTGCAGCCGCCGCAATAAAGCAACGATCTGCTTCTGCACCGTGCGATCCAGCGCCGAGGTCGGCTCATCGAGCAAGATCAGATCCGGTTTGAGCACCAGCGCCCGGGCGATTGCAATCCGCTGCCGCTGGCCACCGGAGAACTCGTGCGGATAGCGATGTCGGTTGGCCGGATCCAGGCCAACCTCGCGCAGCACATCAATCACCGCCTGCTCACGCTCGGCAGCATTCAGATCACTGTGCACCTGCAGCCCCTCGGCAATGATCTGCTCCACACACAGGCGCGGGCTGAGGCTGCCGAACGGATCCTGAAACACCACTTGCAGGCGCTTGCGCAGGGGGCGCAGCTGCTTGCCGCTCAACTGTTGCAGCGCCTCACCGGCAAAGCAAATGCTGCCCTCGGCGTCAATCAGGCGCAAAATCGCCTGACCCAAGGTCGACTTGCCCGAGCCCGACTCGCCGACAATCCCCAGCGTCTTGCCGCGCTGCAGGCTCAGATCAATGCCCTTCACCGCGTCCAGCCAGGTTTTGCGCCGCAACCAACCGCCGCTCAGAGGAAAACGCACCTTCAGACCGCGCACTTGCAACAAGTCCTCTGTCGCATCGAGACACAAGGCATGCCCGCCCGGCTCGGCATTCAGCAATTCAATGCTGTAAGGATGCTGCGGCGCACTGAACAACTGCTCGCACGGCGCCTGCTCGACGATCCGTCCACCGCGCATCACCGCCACCCGCTGCGCGAGGGTGCGCACCAGATTGAGGTCATGGCTGATGATCAGCAGCGCCATGCCCAGGCGCTGCTGCAATTTCTTGAGCAGCAACAGAATCCTGCGCTGCACCGTCACGTCCAGCGCAGTGGTGGGTTCGTCTGCGATCAACAATTGCGGCTCACAGGCCAGCGCCATGGCGATCATCACCCGTTGGCGCTGGCCGCCGGAGAGTTGATGCGGATAGGCCTTGAGCCGTTCGCGCGGCTTCTGAATGCCGACCAGTTCGAGCAGTTCAAGCATCCGTTCACGGGCCTGCGCGCCCGCCAGGCCTTTGTGCAGCGCCAGGCTCTCACCGAGTTGCCGCTCGATCGTATGCAGTGGGTTCAGCGAACTCATCGGTTCCTGAAAAATCATCGCGATACGGTTGCCGCGTAACTGGCGCAGATAACGCTCATGCACGCCGAGCAGCTCTTCGCCGGCATAACGAATGCTGCCGTCGATCCGCGTGATGTTCGGGTCGAGCAATTGCAGGATGCTGTGAGCGGTCACCGACTTGCCCGAGCCGGACTCGCCGACCAGTGCCAGGCATTCGCCCGGACGAATATCGAGGTCGATGCCATGCACCACAGGCTGGCCGTTGAATGCCACACGCAGGTTGCGTATTTCGATCAGGTTTTCGCTCATCTCACGTCCTTGGATCATAAGCATCTCGGCAAGCCTCACCGATGAACACCAACAGAGAAAGAATCAGCGCCAGGGCAAAAAACGCCGTCAGCCCCAACCACGGCGCTTGCAGATTGCTCTTGCCCTGGCCGATCAGTTCGCCCAGCGAGGCGCTGCCGGCGGGCATGCCGAAACCGAGAAAATCCAGTGCCGACAGCGTGGCAATCGCTCCGGTGAGAATGAACGGCAGATAAGTCAGGGTCGCGCTCATCGCATTGGGCAGGATGTGCCGACAGATCACCTGCACATCGCCAACGCCCAACGCCCGCGCGGCTTTCACGTATTCCAGACCGCGGCTGCGCAGAAACTCGGCGCGCACCACATCCACCAGACTCAGCCAGGAAAACAGCGCCATGATTCCCAGCAGCCACCAGAAATTCGGCTCGACGAAACCGGACAGAATGATCAACAGGTACAACACCGGCAGCCCCGACCATACCTCCAGCAACCGCTGCCCAAGCAGATCGACCCAACCGCCGTAATAGCCTTGCAAGGCGCCGGCAGCGATGCCGATCAGCGCACTGGCAGCGGTCAACGCCAGGGCAAACAGCAACGACACCCGCGTGCCGAAGATCACCCGCGCCAGCACATCCCGCGCCTGATCGTCGGTGCCCAGCCAGTTCTCGGCGCTCGGCGGACTCGGCGCCGGCTCGGTCAGGTCATAGTTGACCGTATCGAAACCGAACGGGATCGGCGCAAACCACATCCGCCCACCCTGCCCCTCGATCAGTTGCCGCACCTGTGCGCTGCGATAGTCCGGCTGGAACGGCAGTTCGCCAGCGAAATCCTGCTCGGTGTAGCGCTTGAACGCCGGGAAGTACCACTGGCCCTGATACTCGACCAGCAGCGGCTTGTCGTTGGCGATCAGCTCGCCGCCCAGGCTCAGACCGAACAACAGCAAAAACAGCCACAACGACCACCAGCCACGTCGATGCGCCTTGAACCGCGCCCAGCGCCGCTGTCCGATGGGAGATAGAGTCAGCATCAGGCAGTCCTCGCGGTGAAGTCGATGCGCGGGTCGACCAGCGTGTAGCACAGGTCGCCGAGCAGTTTTATCAGCAGGCCGAACAGGGTGAAGATGAACAGCGAACCGAACACCACCGGGTAGTCACGCGACACCGCCGCCTCGTAACTGAGACGGCCGAGGCCATCGAGGGAGAAGATCACTTCGATCAGCAACGAGCCGCCGAAAAATACCGTTACCAGCGCTTGGGGCAGCCCGGCGACCACCAGCAACATCGCGTTGCGGAACACATGACCGTACAACACCTGACGCTGGCTCAGGCCCTTGGCCCGCGCCGTCACCACGTACAGGCGTGAGATCTCGTTGAGAAAGCTGTTTTTGGTCAGAATCGTCAGCGTGGCGAATCCGCCGATCACCAGCGCGGTGACCGGCAGCACCAGATGCCAGAAGTAATCGGCAACCTTGCCCCACAGCGACAGCTCGGCGAAGTTGTCCGAGACCAGCCCGCGCACCGGAAACCAGTCCAGTGCGCTGCCGCCGGCAAACACGATGATCAGCAGCAGCGCGAACAGAAAGCCCGGCATTGCGTAGCCGATGATGATCGCCACGCTGCTCCAGACATCGAACGCCGAACCGTTGTGCACGGCCTTGCGGATGCCCAGCGGAATCGACACCAGATAGGTGATCAACGTCGCCCACAGGCCCAGCGACAAGGTCACCGGGAGCTTTTGCCAGATCAGTTCGGTGACGCTGGCACCACGGAAAAAGCTCTGACCGAAATCCAGCTGCGCGTAGCTTTTGAGCATCAGCCACAGGCGTTCACCGGCGGGTTTGTCGAAGCCGTACTGACGCTCGATGTCGGCCACCAGTTTCGGGTCCAGGCCTCGGGTCGCGCGGGATTCGCCGCCAATGGTTTCGACATGACCGCCGCCCACCGCTGCGCTGACTCCGATGCCCTGCAAGCGCGCGATGGCCTGCTCCACCGGGCCACCCGGCGCGGCCTGCACGATCACGAAATTGACCAGCAGAATGGCGAGCAAAGTCGGCACGATCAGCAGCAGACGCCGCAGGCTATAACCCCACATGCGCATACTCCTTTTGCTG
>Ga0308163_10004598_pt1 | contig 10877 bp, 9 predicted proteins | sample PhyTR1_FD_201037 | JGI IMG/M metagenome (GOLD analysis project Ga0308163, IMG submission 201037) | Phyllosphere microbial communities from UC Gill Tract Community Farm, Albany, California, United States - DLSLT.R1 | ecosystem: Host-associated > Plants > Phyllosphere > Unclassified | place: USA... | reverse complement strand
AATTTTTTCATCAAATTCCACATTTCCGACATGAGCAGGATATTTTGAAACAACCTTTCTTTCTGTCTGACAATTTGTAAACAGAGGAATTAATAATATAAGTAGTAATATATTTTTCATTGATGTTAATTAAAATTTAAGATTAATTTTCTTTTAAAATTTTAATAAAATCTTCTTTCGTTGACATCTTTAATACGCATTAGTTTCAAATAATGCGACCATGAAAGATTGAAGTTAGTGGCAGGAGACTGCTGAATTGCAAAAAGGACAGACGGTGTTTGTCCTTTTGAGTAAATTAAGAAAAACTGTCTAATCTGTTTTAAATTAGAATAAGAAAAACCCTTTCCAAATTTTTCTGTTAGGTGGTCAGACAAATCCTTAAGCAAAGCTTTACCATATTCTGCGCGATTTTCACCGTTTTGTTCGTCTTCTACAATCATTCTGCCAATCTCAAAATAGGTAATTACCATTGTCTGATTAACAGCCACAATCATTTTCTTTCTTGCATTATCAAGTAATGCAGAAATATTCTGAAAAAGATCATTTGGTTGCAGATTGCTCATTCTTTACTTTAATAAAGTTAAAAATCTAAAGATTACAAACTTTAAACTATTTCACTGTTTCCCCTAAAAGCGTGCCTTGCGTATTGTTGAATACAAAAACGTTCACAATGTCACCCATTTTTTGACCTTCCTGCATATCAAAAACACAAACGGCATTTTGGGAATTCCTTCCTTTCCATTGGTTTTTGTTCTTTTTAGAAATTCCTTCAATTAAAACTTCATGAACTCTACCAACATAACCTTCCATTCTTTTTCTTGAAAGCTCGCCCTGCAAAGCAATTACTTCTGCGAGACGTCTTTGCTTCACATCTGCCGGGATATCATCTTCCATTTTCTTGTGAGCGGGAGTTCCCGGTCTTTCAGAATAAGAGAACATATAGCCGTAATCGTATTCTACTTCACGCATCAAGCTCATCGTTAATTGATGATCCTCTTCAGTTTCAGAACAAAACCCGATAATCATATCTTGTGAAAATGAAATATCCGGAACGATTTCTTTTCCTTTTTTAATTAAATCTAAATATTCCTGACGCGTATGTTGACGGTTCATCAATTGCAAAATCCTGTCACTTCCACTTTGTACCGGTAAATGAACGTATTTGCAGATATTATCGTGCTTGGCAATCATTTTAAAAACCTCTTCCGTCATTTCGTGAGGATTGGAAGTTGAGAATCTGATTCTCATTTTTGGAACCGCAACCGCAACCATATCTAAAAGCTGAGCAAAATTAACTGCTGTTAATTTTTGCATTTCTGATGCTTTTCCAAAATCTTTTTTAGGGCCGCCTCCGTACCAAAGGTAAGAATCAACGTTTTGACCTAATAAAGTAATTTCTTTATAACCGTTTTCCCATAAATTTTTACATTCTTCGATAATTGAATGCGGGTCACGGCTTCTTTCGCGACCTCTGGTAAACGGAACTACACAAAAAGTACACATATTATCACAACCTCTCGTAATGGTCACGAAAGCTGTAACTCCATTTCCGCCTAAACGGACAGGATTGATGTCTGCGTATGTTTCTTCTTTTGAAAGAATAACATTGATGGCATCTCTACCGTCTTCGGTTTCTTTTAAAAGATTGGGTAAATCTCTGTATGCATCAGGGCCGACCACCAAGTCTACAAGCTGTTCTTCTTCTAAAAATTTGGTTTTAAGCCTTTCAGCCATACAACCCAAAACACCAACCGTCATGTTTGGTCGTTCTTTTTTTAGGTTTTTGAACTGAGCAAGACGCATTCTCACGGTTTGCTCTGCTTTTTCACGAATCGAACAGGTATTAAGAAGAATTAAATCAGCCTCTTCCACTTTAAGAGTGGTATTGTAACCCTGCTCATTAAGAATTGATGCAACAATTTCAGAATCAGAAAAATTCATCTGACAGCCATAGCTTTCTAAGAATAATTTCTTAGAATTTCCATCTTTTTCTGCAATTGCAAAAGCTTCTCCCTGTTTGGTTTCGTCTATATATTTTTCCTGCACTTTTTCAAAATTTGAGATTTGACATTTAAAATTTAAGGCTCAAAAGCTACAAAAGTTTTAAGTTTAATTTTAATTTCAAATTAAATTAGTTTGCAAAGATACAAAATCTAGTGACAGAATGGCAGAGCTTGATTTTAATAAAAGTTAATTTTTTATGACTGCCTTTTTAAGCTTACTGAAGAAAATATTTAATGTAAATCTCTATTTCACAGGCTCAAATAACAAGTTCATTTCTTTTACATTAAAAATTTACTAATTTTCGTCTCCCGTACGATGTTCAGTAAATGACGTTGTAAATTGCACAGGAAAAGCGATACGTTGTTTTATAGGAATATTAGAATAAATTGCAGGCATCCAAGTCTTATCTAGCCTTCTCATGGTTCTCATAACATCTACATTGAAAGCTTTATTATCTACAGGCGGATAGATTCTGATATTTGAAATCTGACCTTTTTGATTGATATAAAACTCTAAATTGATAACACCCTGTATTTGATAATCCCTGAAAAGAGTTCTAAAATTAGCATTAAATTCTCTTTGAAATTCTTTAAAACCGGTAGGATATTTTGCATATTTTATAAAACTTTGCCCATCATATCCGGGTTTATAATCCGCCATAAGATCCGGCGGATAGATAATAAATTCTGTGATAGCGCCAAACTGCATTCCTTTTACTTCTGCAGGTTTCCACTTTTCAAGATTTTTTATGATTTCCATAGACAAATCGTAAGCACACTTATTTTTTGAAATATTTTCAGGATCGCTATCCTGAATAAGTTTAATTACTTTCTCTTTGGTAACGATAATCCTCGGTTGATAAATTTGATTTTTATCACATTCTTTCGCATTAGATTTCATAAGATAATCGTGTGCTTCTTTGTAAAAACCGGGCAGTCCGCCTTCATAAAAATCTTGTTTTTTCGGATACTCGTCCAGAATTTGAGCTTTAAAAAACAGTGTGCTTAAAAGAAATAGAAAAACATAAAATTTATATCTCATCATGAAAAATTTAATAAGAAAACCATTGCAAAAAATACAATGGCGAAAATAATGATTTAATTCATTTAGTGGTGTGTTTTAATGATAATTAATCACTAAAATGGTCTCATTCAAAATTAGAAAAAAACATTTTTTATCAAATTACATATCGGCAGATAATGATGAGAAGCTCATCTTCAGTTTCATTTCAGATTTTACGGGTTGCCTGTTACACATTGCAGGTTTCCAGTCTTTTTTAATTCTTCTTACCACATATTGCATGTCATCAAAGAAGACTTCACTGTTCAACACTTTCGGTTCTCCTATGACATCGACCACTTTACCCATTGCATCAATAGTCAAGGTAAATGTAAAATCACCGGTCAAAGTATAAAAATCTGAATTGAGATACGTGTACATATATTTTCTAAGAATCTCTTTATAAGCCGCAGCTCCATCTTCAAAACTCGCTGCCTGAAAATCGTTGCAACCCTTCACTGCAACTTGCAAAAAAGGTTCTTTAATGTCTATTTTTAAAAGATTTTTATTGTTCTCAACAATAAATGACTCGTCTCTGTCTTCTAGATCTTGAGCAAATGTAAAATTTGCTGCAAAAAGTCCTATAAATAATACAAGTGTTTTCATTGGATTTTTTTAAATTTAAGCTAAAAGAAATTTAGAATTTGTTTTAAATTTTATCAAAATTATTTCCCCGACCCTACAGGGAGTAATTTGATGAATTTCACGACATTTTTCGTCCTTCAGGGGTAGGAAAAGGAAATGTGTTGAAAATTTATTTCCCCGGCCCTAAAGGGAGTAACTTTAATGAAATTCAAACAGATTCTTATCCTATTTCATTATTAATCTGAACCTTACTTCCTGTTTCCTTAAGCATTAGCGAAACAATAATCGCCAAAACAATTCCGCCAATCCAGAATAATATGGAATGCTGAAAATGCAGATCGCCAGAAGTAACTTTCCCCAAACTTTCCCCAAACCAGCTGCTAAATACAGGGCTTAGCAATGTGGTGACTCCAAAAGTTATAAAATTAATCGCTCCCGTTGCACTTCCTTTTACATAATCCGGATTGGCTTCTTTAATCACAGAATACGGAATCATCGCCGCTCCGGAACCTAATCCAAAAATAAACATGCTTATTTTTGCAGGATATAAATCGGGCAGGTAAATCAACTGTAGTAAGCTTATGATCATCAGAACGGCACCCCCAATCAAAACAGGCTTTCTTCGGCCTATTTTATCGGTAATGAAACCAAGCAAAGGACATCCGAAAACCCAGCCAAAAGCAACCATCGCACTTGTTATTGCCGCATCATGAAAAACAAACTGTTTATCTTTCTCGAAAAAAGCAACTGCCCAAGTCATGGCAAATATCGTTGTCGGAGCAAAAAGTAAACCTGAAGTAATCCCGCAAAGCCAGGATTGAGGATTTTTAAAAACGATTTTATATGGTTCTAAATACCCGATATGCTGACTTTGAGTCGCCTCTAAATCCTTCGCTTTTTTTTCACTGGGAATAATAAAGAAGAGACCGAAAGCCGTAATAATCGTTGCAATTCCGGACCAAAGCCAAAATGTATCAATATTCACCCCCTCTTCTATCCAAGGTCCTACTACAAATTGTCCGGCTGTTCCGCCCAACATTCCTATACATTGTGTAAAACCAATCGCTGTCGCTAAAGATTTTGACGAAAAACCTTTACTCGCAAGATAAACACATCCAGGAAAAGCAAATGCGCATCCCGCGCCCTGCAAAAGTCTTCCCGAAACTCCCGCAACCTGAGTTGAAAGCAAAAACAGCAGGCAACCAATTCCCAGAATTAAGGTTCCAACGAAAAGAGATTTTTTTGCACCGAATTTATCTAAAGCAATCCCGGCAATTAAGCTACACGTAGAATACGTATAATAATATGTTCCTATCATGCTGATGAGTTTCAGCTCGGTTGTATTAAAATTATCAACCAATTGAGGAATCATTACCGCAGGAGCAGACCGTATTACATAATCTAAAAAGTAAAAAATCAAACCAATTGCCCACGCAATAATGTAGAATTTCTTTAAAGAACCACTCATTACAATAATCCTTTAATATGTTTATAATTGGTTTTAACAGTTTCTAAAGCTTCTTCCATTTTTCCGCCCAGCATCAACTGAGCCATAGACTTTGTCATCCCGATCACCTGATCAAATTCAATTTTTGGAGGAAGCGCCAATGCATTAGGATTTGTGAAAATATTTAATAAATAAGGTCCGTCATGTTGAAGGCAATCATTAATAGCTGTCTCAACTTCTTCTGGTTTATGAACATTTTTCCCGGGGTAACCCATCGCCTGTGCAATCATTCCAAAATCAGGGTTAATCATATCGGTTTCATTATCGGGCATTCCACCAACTTCCATTTCCAGCTTTACCATTCCAAGCGCTCTGTTGTTAAAAACAATCAGTTTTACCGGAAGTTTATACTGAAAAATAGTCGCCATATCTCCTAATAACATCGATAAACCGCCGTCTCCACACATCGCAATCACCTGTCGATCCGGATGAGCCAAAGAAGCACCAATCGCCATTGGCATTGCATTCGCCATAGAACCATGATTGAATGAGCCCAACATTTTACGCTCGCCTGTTCCTGTAATAAATCTCGCACCCCAAACACAGCACATTCCTGTATCTACTGTAAAAATTGCATCTTTTTTTGCTAATTTATCTAAAGTATGAGCTACGTATTCCGGTTGAATAGCATCTTCTTTTCCGAAATCTTTCACGTACGTCAACTGTTGTTCTTTTACTTTTTCATAAAACTCCAACTGTTGATTGAGGAAATGAACATCTGTTTTTTCTTTTAGCAAAGGCAATAATGCTTTTATTGTTTCTTTAACGTCACCTGTTAATCCCAAATCCAGCTTAGCTCTTCTGCCCAATCGTTCCGGACTTTCATCAATTTGAATGATCTTATTTTTAACGGGCATAAATTTTTGATAAGGAAAATCTGTCCCTAAAAGCAATAACAAATCTGCTTCATGCATCGCATGATAAGCAGAAGGAAAACCTAAAAGTCCCGTCAATCCTACTTCGTTAGGATTATTCGGTTGAATTGCCATTTTTCCGCGGAAAGAATATCCTACCGGAGATTTTAAATATTTTGAAAGTTCTATAACTTCATCACTTGCCTTTTCTGCTCCGATTCCGCAGTAGATCGTTACTTTTTCGCTTTCGTTAATTAGATTCGCTAATTGATTCAATTCTTCATCTGAAGGTCGAATAACCGGATTTGTTTTAAATATCTGATTAGAAGTTGTTGCTTCTTCAGCCTCCAATTCTGAAACATCGCCCGGAAGACCAATTACTGCAACTCCTTTTTTAGAAATAGCATGTTGAATCGCCGTTTGAAGAGTTCTTTGTACTTGTTCAGGTCTCGTAATCATTTGATTGTAATAACTGCAATCATCAAATAATTTTATCGTATTGGTTTCCTGGAAATAATCCATACCCATTTCTTCACTAGGAATTGTAGAAGCAATCACCAACATCGGAACATGAGATCGGTGCGCTTCATACACTCCATTTATTAAATGAACGTGTCCCGGACCGCAGCTTCCTGCACAAACTGCAAAACCATCAAGTTCTGCTTCTGCCGCCGCTGCGTAAGCTCCAACTTCCTCATGTCTCACATGAATCCATTCTATACTGCTTTTTTTAACGGCAATATTCAGATGATTAAGACTGTCGCCCGTTACAGCGTAAATTCTTTTCACATTCGCATTTTCGAGCATTTCAACAATTTGCTCAGCTATATTTTTAGCCATAATTATATTTTTGGTGATTATTCGTCAAATGGAAATACGGAAATTGTCGTGATCAGTTAAAATTTAATATTCTTTTAAAATTGATCCCTATCAAAATTAATTAATAATTTAGGATTTTCCCACGAACTCAATGTTAAAGTTTTATTAGAATACCTTCTTACAACCATAAAAAAATACTCCGCAATTTCTTACGGAGTTTATATATTTAAATTACTTCAATCTGATTTCTCAAAAGATCTTCAAATTCATCTCTTTTTCTGATCAAATGAGCTTTTCCGTCTAAGTACAGAACTTCTGCAGGCTTCAATCTTGAGTTGAAATTGGAACTCATCTCAAAACCGTAGGCTCCTGCATTGTGAAATGCTAAAATATCACCTTCTCTTACTTCGTTGAGTTTTCTGTCCCAAGCAAAAGTATCGGTTTCACAAATATTTCCGACAACGGTGTAAATTCTTTCTGCCCCTTTCGGATTAGATAAATTTTCAATCTGATGATAAGAATCGTAAAACATAGGACGGATCAAATGATTAAACCCTGAATTTACTCCCACAAAAACTGTTGCTGTAGTTTGCTTGATGACATTTGCTTTCACTAAAAGGTATCCGCTTTTTCCAACTAAGAATTTTCCGGGCTCAAACCACAGTTCAAATTTCTTTCCGGTAGATTTTGAGAATTCTGCAATTACTTTTTCTACTTTTTTGCCTAAAGTTTTCACATCGGTTTCTTCCTCGCTGTCCTGATAAGGAATTTTGAAACCACTTCCCATATCCAGATATTTCAGATTAGGGAAATGCTCAGACAATTCCAACATAATTTCTAAAGCCTGAAGGAAAACATCAGGATCTTTAATTTCGCTTCCGGTATGCATGTGAAGACCTTCCACATTCAAATTGGTAGACTTCATTACTCTTTCAATATGACGAACCTGATGAATAGAAATTCCGAATTTAGAGTCGATGTGTCCTGTAGAAATTTTGTAATTACCACCGGCAAAAATATGCGGATTGATTCTTACCAAAATCGGATAAGTGTTACCATATTTGTTACCGAACTGCTCTAGAATAGAGATGTTATCGATATTGATGTGAACTCCGTGCGTCATTGCTTCCTCGATCTCAGCCAAATCGACACAATTGGGAGTGAATAAGATTTTCTCTTTGGTGAAACCTGCCTTTAGACCTAATTTAACTTCATTAATAGATACACAATCCAAAGAAGCACCCAAGTTCTTGACATATTTCAAGATATTGATGTTTGTCAACGCCTTCGCAGCATAGAAGAACTTTGTGTGTTTTAAAAAAGAAGATGTAAGTTTTTCGTATTGAACTTTAATCGATTCTGCGTCGTAAACGTACACCGGTGTGCCAAATTCATTGGCGATCTTTAATAATTCTTTTGAATTCATATTTTAAATTTTACATAAAAAAAGGCAGATTCTTCGAAAAGAGTCTGCCGCAATAATTATTTTTTATGCAAGGCAACTCCTTAAATATTCCAAACTTTAGAGAACTTTACAGTTCCCTTTTTTCCAGTTTTCTTTTGTTTAAAATTTTGCATTGCTTTTTTTATTCTCTTGCAAAAATACTATTTATTTTGCAAACATTAATTTGAAAGTATTTGCTCTTTGATAAAAAGACATTTTATTACAACATGTTCTCTTATTTCGGTAACGGTAAAGTTTCGAAATCACCCTTTAGCAAAGCCAATTGTAAGTCATTGATGAGGTCGGTCGCCGACAAAGGCAAATCAAGTTTTAACTTTGAAAGTTTGCTCATCGTCTGAATCTGCGTAAACAACTCATAAAAACCATAAGAAGTAACTTTTCCGTTTTCAATGATAAGAAATAATTTTTCACCCAATTTTCTACCCGTTCCCAGCCAAAGTTCGTTTCGTTTTCTGAAATCGATCTTCTTTTTAAAAACATTTAAATCTTTAAATTCTTCAATTTTACTGATAAACTGAACCGCTTTTGAGCCTTGTGTAAAAGCTTTGAATTTAAGAATCGGTTTTTCGGTTTTATTTAATGTATTTTTTTCGACTATATATTTATCATTTCTGAAATACAGTCCGAAAGGCAATACTTCCCTCTTTTTTACTCCTTTTGAGTTTAAAATCAGCTTGGCAATAATATCGGTTCCTGTCAATTCAAAATTGATTTGCTCAACGCCAGTCTGAATATGTTCCCATTTTTTTGATTTGGAATTAAAAAGCTTTTTAGAAAACTTATTAATATCCTGCACATAATCGGAAAAAATAATCTTTCCAGCCTCATTCTGGAAATAAACAAACCCTTTTTCGCTTGGCAAATCCTGAGTTAACAGTTTTATTTTGTTGATATAAGTCTTTGCATTGGTTTCGTCGTGCTGTTTCTGAATAATCTCGTTTTCGGTATCTTTTGAGATTAATAGCTTAAACAATTCTAAAGTCGCTCTAGCATCACCTTCTGCACGATGTGCATTTATCAACGGAATACCCAAAGATTTCACCAGTTTACTTAATGAATAACTTACCTCATCGGGAATCAGCTTTTTCGCTAACGGAATTGTATCTAAAGTATTGATTTTGAAATCATAACCAAGCCTCTGAAACGATTGACGCAGCATTCTGTAATCGAAATCAATATTGTGACCTACTAAAGTGGTATTTTCGGTAATTTCTACTACTCTTTTGGCCAATTCGTGAAATTTCGGAGCCGTTTTCACCATTTTCGGGCTTATATTGGTCAGCTTCTGAACAAACGGTGTAATATCGCTTTCCGGATTAACGAGCGAAATAAACTGGTCTACAATTTTGTGACCGTCATACCTGAAAATAGCGATATCGATAATGCATTCTTTTCTAAAACCTGCACCATTGCTTTCTATATCTATGATTGAATACATTTATTACGTTTTAACCTGATTTTTTTTATCAAACATGAACTTTTGAAAATTTACAAAAGTACATCTGCTAAATTAACAAAAATCACGTCAAAAAAAGTAAAATGATTTCAAACTATATACTATTAGTTAAAACAGATATCATCATAAAAGATTATTTATATTTTGTAATTTTGGTCTGGTAAGAAGATTTTTCAGTCGTTACTTGTATAATATAATTTCCCAGTTTCAATTCTTTTAAATCAATCTTATTATCTGGATTAATAAAATTTTTAACTTGCCTTCCTGATACATCGTAAACTTTTATGTTTTGAAGTCTCTCTTTTGTATTAATATTTACAATATCAGAAACAAAAGTAGGATAAACAATATTCATTTTTTTCGAATTTTCTTGTGTATGCAAATTTGGAGAACGGATGTATCTTAAAACCACATAGTTTTGATTTTTAATACTAGGAACGTTGGAGTTGGGCAAAACTGTTACAGAACCTATAACAAGCGTTTTTCCAGTAGATAACAAAACAACTTTAGCGGGATACTGATTGTAATGATTGGGTTCCATAACATTAGTAAGAACCTGTCCGTTATTCATATATCCGGAATCTATTGTTAAATCTGCCTTTAGTCCAACTGTTTTATATAATTGATAATTTACAAAAGGACCGTCAATAATATACTTTGAAAGAATGATTTTTTTATCATGAGTAATTGTAGCTGCTGAAAAATTTTCATTATGAGGATTTTTTATAAAACCATTTACTCCGAAAGTGGTGTCTAAAATACCATATTTCGTTAGTTGATAAAAGTTCCCTCCTACAATTGTAAATATTTTGTCATTTGGAAAAATTGCACAATCAAGAATTTTTTTATTTTCTTCAGCGATTAAAGCCTGTACTGAAATCCCACCGATTCCATATGTAGGATCTATAGTTCCATCCAAAAAGACTCTTGCTATCGAAAGACTTACATTAAAACTTGAGTTTTCGGATAATCCTATGGCTAATAATTTATTAGAAACAATCTTTAATCGCTGGAAGTTATTATAAGATGTACTAGCATCATCCACGATTAATGTTCCGACACCATTAAAATTTGTATTTATTGAACCATCGAAATTGATGCTTCCGATGAATCCGTCATTACTGATTC
>Ga0308163_10004594_pt1 | contig 10886 bp, 8 predicted proteins | sample PhyTR1_FD_201037 | JGI IMG/M metagenome (GOLD analysis project Ga0308163, IMG submission 201037) | Phyllosphere microbial communities from UC Gill Tract Community Farm, Albany, California, United States - DLSLT.R1 | ecosystem: Host-associated > Plants > Phyllosphere > Unclassified | place: USA... | reverse complement strand
TCCGGGAAGCGCGACATCGTCCGCGTCAGCGATCGCGATCACCGCTGCGGTCGTCGCTCGGATGGCGCGGTCGCGTCCGACCGATCGACCGACGTTGTGCGGGGAGCGGATCACGCGGAGCCTCGGATCGACGAGTGCTCCCAGCGCGAGATCGGTCCCGTCGGTCGATCCGTCGTCGAACACCACGACCTCTACGGCGACCTCGGTCTGGTCGAGGAGCGAGCGCACGGCGGGGATGATCGTGTCGACCGCGTTGTACGCGCTCATCACGACTGCGATGTCGGGGCGACCGGTCATCGGGATGCTCCGAGGAGTCCGCGGTCTCCGGTTCGAGGCTCTCGTGCGCGCGCTCCCGTCGTCGGTTGCTCGGAGAGACCGACCGGGAGACCGAGCGACAGCCCGATGAGGACCGAGGCGGGAAGCAGGACGAACGGGTAGACGAGGACGTTGTCCGTGGCGGCGGCAGCGAGTGTCGCCGTCAGGGCGAACAGCGCGGCCCAGTGGATCGGCTGGTCCGTCCGTGCGATCCGCTTGATGACACGGATGAGCACGAGCAGACAACCCAGGACGAACGGGATCAGTCCGACGAGGCCCTCGTCGTGCAGGACGCGGAGGTACTCGTTGTGCGGCTGGGTGATCCCACCGAACCGCTCCGTCACGAAGACGACCGCCGACCCCGGGCCGTGGTCGAGGAAGGGCGCGTGCATCGCGTTCTGGCTGACTGCTTCCCAGAGCGCCGAACGGCCGGAGGTGTTGATCGCGAGGCCACCGACCTCGACCGCGTTGTCACCGACGAGGAAGCGATCACGCAGCGGTGCGAACGTCGACAGGAGCGCCCACGTGGCGAGCGCGACGCCGGTCACCGCGCCACAGGCGAGCAGGAGCCGGTGTCCTCGGCGGAGCCGGACGACGAGTCCCACCAACATCAGGATGCTGATCGCGGACGCCGTCCGGGACAGGCTGAGCACGATGGCCCCGACGATCACGAACGGAGCGGCACGGGCGAGGAGGTCCGTCGGTGGCAGCACCACCGCAGCGGCCAGCAGCACGAGAGCAGTGAGGGCGAACGCACGGGTCATGTAGACGTCCGCACCCGACACACTGCCGACGGCGAACACGACGGCGACCAGGACACCGACACCGGCGAACACCCGGAGCGTCGCGCCGGCGACCTCCACCGTCGCCGTCCGCGCCGAGAACGCGATGCCGAAGGTGAACATGGTGAGGATCGCTGCGTTCTGGAGCCCGTCGGGGTTGGGCGCGAAGACGAGACGGACGACGACGAAGCCGTAGAACAGGAGGAACGGCAGGGGGACGGCTGCGAGGCCCGCTCCCACGACGAGCGGGGCCAGCGCGATGAGCACCGCCATGACGCCGAGCGAGATGAACGCCGAGAGGCTCACCGACCCCAGACCGACACGGCCACTCGTGTCGATCACGATCGCCATCGTCACCGCCACCCAGGTGAGCCAGGGAAGCGCCGGGGCTCGCCAGCGGTGCCCTCGGAACGATCGACGGCTCGGAAGGAACGCCGTGGCGGGACGGACGCTCATCGGGTGCTCTCGTCGAGGACGTGTCGCCAGGCGTCCGTGTAGGCGAGCTCGGACAGACGAGCCGAGAAGGTCCGGGAGGCGCCAGCGGACAGACGTCCGCGGAGTGCAGGGTCTCCGATCAGGGACTCGAGTGCATCGGCGAACGCTTCCTCGTCGCCGACGTCGACGAGGAAGCCGTTGACACCGTGCTCGATGAGGTCCGGAACGCCGCCGACGCGGTACGCGACCACAGGCGTGCCGCTCGCGAACGCCTCGACGATCGTCAACGGCTGCGCCTCTTCGAGCGACGACGTGAAGGCAAGACACGTCGACACCGCCAAGGCTTGCCACTTCTCCGCCGCACCGAGCGCACCCACGACCGCGACACGCGCCGTGGCGTCAGCGTCGACCAGTTCTCGTTCGACCGCTGCGACGACGGCTGCATCGGCGGGCGAACCCGCCAGCGTGAAACGCCAGGGCGCGGTCCCGGTGCGACGGAGGAGGAGCCCGGCGATCCGCGCGAAGTCCTCGGCACCCTTACCGGGGATGAGGTTCGACAGGAAGAGGACGCTGCACGGGTCGGCTGCGGTGGTCACTGCCGGCACCGGGCCCGGCGTGTTGGCGAGACACAGTGCAGCGCGGCCAGGCAGGTCTGCGAGCAGGGACGGACCGAGTGTGACGATCCGGTCGCTCGAGCCGAGGAGACGGTCCACACACCACGCCCACAACCGACCTCGACGACGGAGGTCCTCGAAGCCGACCGAGTGCACGTAGAGCACCAGAGAACTCCGGAAGAGCCGCAGGAGCTCGGACACGGCCCAGTCGACGAGGAACGATCCGCCCCGGGTGGTGACGAACACCACGACCACCTCGGGCCGGAAACGGACGCTCGTCCAGACGACACGGGTGAGCAGTCCGACCACCGCGACCACCTTGCGCAGCGACGGCACACCGACCTCGGCGACCGTCGCACTGAACCGTCGGTCGATGAGTCGTGACGGTCGCCCCAGCCGCTCGAGCACGTCGAGGAAGCGGAGGGTCATCACGGTCTGGCCGTGCACGGGCGGAGGAACCTGGCTGACGACCGCCACGCGTCCGCCGGTCATCGGCGTCGCCGCAAGGCCGCGCGGAGGAACACGAAGTTCCCGATGAGGTAGCGCTTCCAGAGACGGCGCGGTTCGCTCGCGAGCCGGAAGACCCACTCCAGTCCGACACGGGTCATCCACTCCGGCGCCACTGGCTTCGACCCCGCGATGAAGTCGAACGCCACCCCGACCCCGATCGCGACCTTCCCGAGGTGTTCGGCGATCCGTCGCGTCTCGACGTCCTGCAGCGGTGTGCCGAGGCCGACCCAGATGATGTCCGGATCAGCGGCGACGATGTCGGCGTCCTGCGCGGCGAGCTCGTCGTCGGTCAGCAGCCGGAAGTACGAGCGGTGCGTCCCGACGATCGAGACGCCCGGGTACCGCCGCTCGAGTTCGGCGCGGAGGGAGGCCAGCACCTCGTCCGTGTTGCCGAGCAAGAAGTGCCGGAGTCCCCGGCTCCGCCCCCGGTCCATCATGTCCGGGAACAGCGACGGGCCCCTGACCTGCGACAGCGCGCGGCCCGGGAGCACTCTCGACACCCACGTGAGGGGCTTCCCGTCCGGGTAGACGGCAGCCCCGGAGGCGATGAGCCGGTGGTAGTCCCCGTCCTGCGCGGTGAGGGAGATCACGTACGAGTTCGCCAGGTGGACGTCACCGGCACCACCGCTCTGCGCGACCGCCGCGATCTGTTCGATCGCTTCATCACGGGTCGCGACGATGATCGGCACGCCCGCGATCTCGGTTCGCTCGAACTCGGCAAATGTCAGCATCTCGGTCCTTCACTCATCAGGCGGGTCACCCCCGGGTCGGTGATATACTAACACGTGACATCCATAATGAGAGAGGCGCGAACATGCAGCGACTCGGCCGACTCGCGCTCCCCTTCGCCGCTCAGGCGATGCTGAGCCTGGGCCAGATGGGCATCACGATCGTCGGCACCGTCCGCCTCACTCCCGACGGATGGGGCCGTTTCGCCGTTCTGCTCTCCGTGTTCTTCATGGCGGCCGGCTTCGTGCGCGGGTTCGGAGCACTGCCCGTCGTCATCTACCTGTCAGGCGACCCGGAACGGTCTCGAGCCGCACGCCGCGCTGCGGTGCTGCTCACCCTCGTCGCAGCGGCTCCCGCCTCGATCACGATCGCGGTCGTCGGTCTCGGTCTCGCAACCGCCGCATCCGGACTCGCGCTCGCAGCCGCACTCGTCACGTACGCCCTGTACGACACGACACGATCGGTCGAGATGTCGGCCGTCCGCTACGGCCGCGTCGTCTCGACCGACGCCGTGGTGATGGTGGTCCTGGCGGGACTCTGTGCTGTCGGGCTGTTGCCCGGCGTCGACGCGTCGGTGGCGCTGCCGGTGGCGATGACGATCGCGTACGGAGTGGGTGCCGCAGGACTCGCACTGCGCGGACGCCCGACCCGGTCGCGGAGCGTCCGGGCCTTCCTCGACGAGTACCGGCGGGACATCCCGTTCCTCGCGCTCGACGGCGTCCTCATCGGCACCACGATGAGCGCGGTGGTGATCGCGCTCGGTGCATCGACGTCACTCGCCGTGGCCGGCGCGTTCCGGAGCTGCACCACCCTCATCGCGGGACCGTTCCAGATGCTGCAGACAGGACTCTCCCCGACCGTCATCCGCTCGATGCGAGGCCGAGCGATCGAGGAGCGATCGGCCGATCACCGGGATCCCACTCGAGCTGTGCCGTCGACCTTCCGCGCACGGATGCGGTCGCTCGCCTTCCCCGCCACGATCGCTGCGAGCGCGATCCTGGCCGGCGTGCTCTGGGGCACGACGGCTGCTGCGGTCGTGCCCTTCGTCCTGAGCGCCATCCAGCTGACCGCGCTCTCCGACGCAGTCCCGTTCAGCGTCGTCGCTTGCCTCCTGGTGTCAGCACTGTGGACCAGCACCGTGTTCTCGACGTTCCAGCGCTACCGCCGATCGAACGCCGAGCTCACGATTGTGCGGGTCGTCACGCTCGCGTGTTCGCTCGGCATCCTCGTCGCCGTACCGTCGGACATCGCTGTGCCCGTCCGGCTGATCGCCGCGACCGCGCCGTGGGTTGTCTTCCCTGCGCTCCATGCCGTGCTCCGCTGGGCGCCCGTATCGCGGCGACTCTGACGGGTCCCGAGCCGAGAACGCAGCGGATCCCGAGCGCTCCGTGCGTCGATGCGGACAGCGCGCTCATCAGCGTGCGTCAGGAGTGGACTGCTCCGAGGGCGGACCGGACGATCGCGTCGAGACCGTGACGAGCCCGCCACCCGAGCTGATCGGCTGCGACGGACGGGTCCGCGACGACCGCGGCGGGATCGCCAGCACGAGCTGCGGCGACCCGCAGGGTGCTCGGTCGTCCGAGGGCGCTGCTCACCTCGGCCACGACCTCTCGGACGGACGCCCCCTTGCCCGTGCCGATGTTGACCGGGCCGGCGAAGTCGCTGGCGTCGCGGAGCGTGTCGACCGCAGCGAGGTGCGCCCGTGCGAGGTCTGCGACGTGGATGTAGTCGCGGATGCAGGTGCCGTCCGGGGTGTCATGGTCGTCGCCGTAGACGACCGGTGACTCACCGCGAAGGATCCGATCCACCACGATCGGGATGAGGTTCTTGGCAGCCGTGTCCGCGAGGTCGTCCCATCCGGCGCCGGCGACGTTGAAGTAGCGCAGCGAGATCGCCCGCAGCCCCCAGGCGTCGTGCGCTGCGTCGAGCATCCACTCACCGATCAGCTTCGTCTGGCCGTACGGATTGATCGGCGAACACGGGGTCCGCTCCGTGACGACGACGTCCTGCACATCGCCGTACACGGCAGCCGAGGACGAGAAGACGATTCGAGTGACTCCGACGGACCGCATCGCTTCGAGCAGGTGCCCGAGCCCTCCGACGTTGACGCTGTAGTAGCGCTCCGGCTCGGCGACCGATTCCGCGACGTCCTTGAGGGCCGCGAGGTGGATGACAGAGGACACGTCGTGCTCGTGCATGATGGCGATGAGTGCTGACGTGGCATCGGCGGCCGCGAGGTCGAGTTGGACGACGGCTCCGACCCGCGACCTGAGGCCGCTCGAGAAGTCGTCGACCACGATGACCGACTCGCCTCGCTCCTCGAGGAGGCGCACCACGTGCGAGCCGATGTACCCGGCGCCGCCGGTGACGAGGATTGACAAGTTCAGCTCCCAGAGGGTTCGGGGTCGGTAAGGGCGGCGCCGACCGGGCGCGCGACGGTCGAGCCGACACCGTGGGTCATGTGGTCAGACCGCGCCGGCTGCGCCGCTCCTCGGGCACCGGCTCGATGACCGGGGTGTCGCCGTCGTAGTAGGCGTACTTGCCGTAGGACCCGCCACCGGCACCGCGCATCGGCAGCATCTGGCCGACCACTCCGAACGTGACCGCCTTGACCGCATCGAGCGCCCGGAGTGCTGCGACGACATCCGCCTTGCGGACCTTGCCGGCGGCGGCCACGAAGAGGATGCCGGCGACCGCGCTGAGCACGGTGGCATCGGCGACCAGCAGGACCGGCGGCGCATCGATCACGACGTAGTCGAAGTTGCGCTCCAGGTGTTCCACGGTCGCACGCATCGCAGCGGAGCCGAGCATCTCGCTCGGGTTCGGGGGGATGCGTCCGGACGGGAGCACCGAGAGCGCTTGCTCACCCCACGGCTGCAGGACGTCGGCGATCTCCGCACGTCCGATGAGCAGGTCCGTCAGCCCGGCGTTCCCCTCGATGCCGAGGTAGTCCGCCACACGGGGGCGCCGGAGGTCCGCATCGACGAGGACGACACTCGCTCCGGTCTCAGCAAGGGCGATGGCCAGGTTCGCCGCGACGTAGCTCTTGCCCTCGCCCGGCCCGGAACTGGTCACCACGAACGAGCGGCCAGCGTCGCCGAGGCCGACGAACTGCAGACTCGTCCGGAGTCGACGGAAGGCTTCCGACCGCGGGCTCCTCGGGTCGGCGTGGACGATGAGGGGACGTTTCTGGGCGTCCGGATCGACGAAGATCCCGCCCAGGTAGGGGCGACGCGCGACTGCCTCGATCTGCTCCGCGGTCCGGACCCTCGTGTCCAGGTTCGTCCGGAGCACCGCGATCCCGACCCCGGTCACGAGACCCACCGCGAGGCCGATCGCGAGCATCAGCGGGATCCGTGGAGCACTCGGCGCGCTCGGTACGGTTGCCGGCGCGATCGTCTTCACGGCGATGAGGGACGGCCCGACGCTCGGTTTCTCGAGGTCCTCGGACACGACGCGTGCGAAGGACTCCCCGACGGCGTTCGCGATCGCTGCCGCACGCTTCGCGCTGGTGTCCGTCACGGAGACCTCGAGGAGCACGGTGTTGGCAGGGGACGAGGCGCTGACGAGCGGCGCGAGTTCGGCTGCCGTCATGCGCGGCTCCAGCTCGCGTCCGGCGCGATCGAGGACGATCGGGCTGTTCACGACGTCGACGTAGGTGGAGATCGCTTGTCGCGCGAAGCTCGTCCCCTGGTTCAGATCCGTACTGGCGGCGCCTTCTTGCGCACGGACCGAGACGTAGAGCCGAGTCGCCGCGGTGTAGGCGGGTGTCGACGCAGCAGCGAGCGCACCACCGCTGAGGATGCCGAGCAGCGCCGTCGCCGTGATGAGGCGCCAGCTCTTGCGCAGGATCCGGACGTACTCCTGAGCTTCCATCAGGCAACTCCTCGGTGGGCACCAGCGGGTTCGACCGTCTCGAACGGGAGCGGCTCGCGGAGCTGGTCGGTCGTGGTGACGCCCCCGCGCCAGTCGGCGATCCGTTGCACCCCGACCACGAGGCGCTGGCGGAGCGTGCTCGCCAGCGCCTGGGTCGCCGAGTGCTCCAGGGGGTCGAGTGCCCGGATCGCAGCATCGACGATCTGCTGCTCCGTCGAGCCCGGAACGACCGCAGGCCGATCCCCCGTGACGCTGAGCCAGAAGTCGTCACACTTCGAGGCGTAGGCGAGCGGCACCGTGGGGACGCCCAGGCCGACCGCGGCGACGGCGCCGTGCAGTCGCTCGGTGAGCATGAGACTGCACCGGCTGATCTCCGAGGTCGTTGCGCGGACGTCGCCGTCGAACCGGTGGATCCGCGACGGGCGGTGCAGTTCGGACTGCAGGGTTCGACAGGCGGCGAGGTCGTTCGGGGACAGCGCGAACAACACGATCTCGGTGTCCGCTCCGGTCATCCCGCGCACCGCCGCTGCAACCGACCGCGGGTCGAACCGCGACACCGGATCAGCGCCGACGCTCACACCGACCGGGCCGTCGGCGTCGTGGACGTGTTCGATACCAGCCACGACCGGGTACAGCAGAGCGGGGTCGCCGACGACCGCAGGACGACCCCAGGCCCGCTCGCACTCCACCGCTGTGAGCGGACCGCGGACACCGAGCAAGATCGATCGGAGCTCCGACCAGCGCCGCCAGTCGTGCCCCTGCAGGCCCAGGGCGAACGTGTCGGTCGACTCAGCCGCCCCGGCTCCGAGTGCGACCACTGCGTCTGCGCGGTACACCCGAGCAGCATCTGCCACGTGCCGCGCCCAGTTCTGGAAGCCGAGCACCGTCCCGCCACCGAGGAGGAGCATCCGCTCGGTACGACCTCCGGTGCGGTACGAGTGGATCGCGCTCCGGACGTCGGCGAGTCGCTCCCGTCGCGTCACCGGCGAGACGGCGTCGATCCCGAGGGCGAGACGCCAGGTCTCGAGGAGGAGTTCATCGCCGTAGTTGCCGTGCCCCGTCCAGCCGAGGTAGACGACCTCGCGCGCTGCGGTTCGAGTGGTCATGTCATTAGTATATCACGTGCGATATCCATAGCACGCGCTCGATATCATCACGTATGTTTGTATTTTGCATGTAGAATTGTGACATGCCGACGCGACAGCAGCCCTTCCGTCTCATCCAGGCCCTGCGGTACGTCGCAGCCGCCCTCGTGGTGATCGTCCACGCGTGCTACTACTCGGCGGAGCGCTTCGACGAGCACACCCCGCAGCTCGACCGGATCGGCGGACTGGGCGTCTGGCTGTTCTTCGCGATCAGTGGTTTCGTGATGGTGCTCGTCGGCGACGACCTCGGTCAGGCGCCGGGGTCCTGGCACCGGTTCGCCCGGGCTCGGCTCGCGCGGGTCGTCCCGCTCTACTGGCTGATGACCACCATCAAGGTCGCCGCGGTGGTCCTGGCCGGCTCGTTGGTGGTCAACTCGGCCCTCAGCCCGGGCACGGTCCTCGCGTCGTACCTGTTCATCCCCGGTCACGATGAAGCCGGTGCCATCCATCCGCTCTGGGGCGTCGGGTGGACGTTGGTCTTCGAGATGGCGTTCTACGCGCTGATGACGCTCGCCCTGGCCATCCGGATCGACCCGCTGGCACTCTGCGCACCGGTCCTCACGATCGCGGCCGCCGCGTCACTCCTGCGCCCGGCCACCGGGTCAGCATGGTGGTTCTACGCCGATGACGTGACGCTCTACTTCCTCGCCGGGATGGTCATCGCCCGCGGGTGGCGAGCACGACGCCCGGCCCTGACCGTCTTGTCGCTCGGCGGCATAGCGGTCTGCATGGGCACCCTGGCCTCGTTGCGCGTCGAACGCCTGGAGGTCTCGGCGGCCGTCGTCCCGCTCGTGATCTCCGCTGTCGTGTTCTCGGCGGTCTGGCTGGACGATCGGATCGGCCGGTTCGTGCCCCGCTGGGTGATGGCCGGCGGCGCTGCTTCGTACGCGCTGTACCTCGTTCACCCGCTCCTGGCGCCGGTGGTGCCCGCGGCACTCGCCGCCGTGGGCGCGTACTGGGTGCCGTGGTTCGTGGTCGTCACGATCACCGTCGGTGCCATGCTCGCCGTGGCGCCGCTCGCCCACCGTTTCGTCGACCGTCCGCTCACTCGCGGAGCGAGCCGCCTGCTGCTCCCCGGGGCTCGCTCCGGCCGTGGCCGCAGGTCCTCGAGCCGAGCAGTCGCGCGATCAGGACCTCTGGACGCAGTCCGTACTGCGAGTCGGGGGACGGTCCGCGGCGGCATTTCTTCAACATCTCACATCCCGGACGGCGCTGCTCCGGAAGCGTGACACCTGTGGAGAACTGCAGAGCTGGACGAGAGCACGCGACGAGGCCCTCCGCGGGGAGACGGACCGCTGCCGGGTAGGGTCGTCCCGTGCGATGGAGTCGAGTGAACTGGCCCTCCGTTGGCTACGTCTCCCTCGAGGACTTCGACGGCCAGCGAGAACACGTGACCCGGCTGCTCGAGGACGCCCCGCCCACGATCGCCGCGCTCCTGACGGTCAAGTGGACGGACTCACGGATCGAACGCTGGGTCGTGGAGTCCGCCGACGCCGTCGTCGACCCGGACGCCGACGAGGACGACGTGACGACCCCCGTCGACCTGCCCGGCCACGGTGTGCCCGACCCGGTCGTCGTGCACGCCGACATCGTGGTCCGCAACGACGAGGTGCTCGACACCCCGAGCGGCCTGTGGCGCCGCTGGAACCACGCCAGGGTGTCGCTCCGGCTCCGGGACGCCGTCATCGACCCACCGGGTGTCGACGCCGCGGCACTGCTCGCCGGAGACGCGCACGTCGCTCGGGGCGAGCTCGAGTACCTGAACGAGCACGACGCCTGGGAACTCCGCCTGCTGATCTCCCCCGTCGGTGAGGTCGCGATCCGGTTCCGGGGTGTCCGGGTGGCGATCCGGAGCGTCGCCGAGTCGGTGTACTCCGGCCTCGAGTCGCGTCCGGCACGCGGCTGGCACGGCCCGGTGCCGGACGGTTGGGTGGAGTGGGCGACCGAGGTGGTGCGCGCCGCGGCGTACGGCGACCTCGGCGGGTTGCACCTGGCCGACGACGCGAGCGACGTCGACGACGTCGACCCCCGCTGGGGCTTCGCCCCGCTGCACGCCGCCGCGTGGTTCGACCACCCCGAGATGCTCGAGGAACTCCTGCGCCGCGGAGCGACCCTGCAGCTGGAGGACACCGAGGGGCGGACGCCGCTGACGCTGGCGATCGACCGCGACGCGCGACGGGCGATCGACGTGCTGGTCGCAGCGGGCGCCGACCTGGAGGCCCGTGACGGCGACGGCAACACCCCGATCGTCCGCGCTGCGTGGGGAGGGCACGCCGCGATCGTGCGTGCCCTCGCCACCGCGGGTGCGGACACCAGGGCGCGTGGGTCACGTGGCGCGACGCTGCTGATCGCGGCCGTCGACTCCGGCGACCTCGACACGGTCCGCGTCGTGCTGTCGCTCGACGTCGACCGGGACGCCGCCGACGACGAGGGCTCGACCGCTGCGGACCGCGCGGAGCTGCTCCGCGAGACGGCCGTCG
>Ga0308163_10004592_pt1 | contig 10890 bp, 3 predicted proteins | sample PhyTR1_FD_201037 | JGI IMG/M metagenome (GOLD analysis project Ga0308163, IMG submission 201037) | Phyllosphere microbial communities from UC Gill Tract Community Farm, Albany, California, United States - DLSLT.R1 | ecosystem: Host-associated > Plants > Phyllosphere > Unclassified | place: USA... | reverse complement strand
GAAGCATTTTTAAAGCAGAATAAGACGATCAGCATGCTGAAAATCCGTGCCAGTTACGGACAAAGCGGAAACTCCGGAATTGGAAATTACTCTTCGGTTGAACGCTGGTCTCTCAACTCCAACTCCCGTTACCTGCTCCAGTCCGGCATACAAATGCAGAGTTTAGGCAGCCCTGCGCTAAAACCTGAGAAACAAACCCAGCTGGAAATAGGACTGGACTACGGTTTGCTCAAAAACCGTATTTCGGGCACAGTAGATTTTTATGATAAAGTAACAAGAAACCTGATCTTAAGTTATGATGCACCCTTATCTGTAGGGGTAAGCCAGCAGGGTTTACTGCTCAATGCGGGTGCATTACGGAACAGAGGTGTTGAACTGGGCATTTCCAGTAAAAATATCACGGGAAGGATTATCCAGTGGAACAGCTCGCTGTCGGTCGCCCGCAATGCTAACAAGGTACTGAAACTTGGTGGCATCACTTCTGAACAACTGAGCTACAACAAAAATATAATTACGGTACAAGGCCGCCCTTTGGGGACGTTTTACCTTGCTGAATATGCAGGTGTGGATGCCGCTACAGGCAGGGAAATGATCTACGATTTAACCGGGAACAAAGTACCTGCCATAAGCGCTGCGCAAATTGATGCCGCCCGTAAACCTCAGTATGACAAACCTTCGGCACCAAAATTCTTTGGAGGATTAAATAATACGCTAAACTATAAAAATTTTGACCTGAGTGCTTTAGTGACATTTTCTTATGGAAATTATGTGCTGGATGAGGGGGAGCGTTACCTGAGTTACCTTAGAGGGAATAACAATTTACGGGAAACGGCCCTGAGCCGCTGGACGCCGCAGAACACAGCTGCAAGTTCTCCGCGTTTGGTTTATAATGATCCTGTTGCCACAAGCAATACCACCCGTTTCCTCCACGATGCCTCTTACCTGAGAATGAAGAATATCACCCTGGGTTATTCGTTTAGGAAATATATAAAAAAGATCAGATTTCTGAAGGATGCCAGGCTGTATGTTTCTGCCCAGAACCTTTTTACCATTACCGAATTCAAAGGATGGGATCCCGAAGTATCAGGCAATTACAGTACCAGCCTGGACCGCAACCTGAACCAGGGAATTACTTATATGGATGTACCCCAGCTGCGCACCTTCACCACTGGGTTTAACCTCAGTTTTTAATCCTTAAGCGAAGAAAAATGAAACAGAATATCATATACATGCTGCTGATCACTGTGCTGCTTGCAGGATGTAAAAAACTGGATGGTCCTGATCATTCCACACTCACTACAGAAGCAGTGCTGAACACCAGCCGTGACCTGGATAATTTACTCTATGGTGCATATAGTGCTGTAGCGAACGACAATGCTTTGGCTGGATACTGGCGTATCTTCCCGGAAGTCCTTGCCGATCATGTGGACATCAATGTGATAGAAAACCTGCCGGCCGACCCCTATAAGCTGCTTTACGACCGCAATATGGCTCAGGCGCAGTATGCGCAGAGCTGGAAACTGGGTTATACAGCAATTCAGAATGCAAATCTGGTAATCTATGCCATAGAGAATAAGCTGGTGACCAAAGAAAAGGATCCGGAATTCTCTGATTTTAACAGAGACAGAATTGAAGGGGAGTCGCGTTTTATCCGTGCCCTGGCTTATTTTGAGATGGTCCGTTTTTACGGTCATCAGTATGGATACAATTCAGGTTCCTCAAACAGTGGTATCGTTTTAAAGGTTAAACCTGCTATCAATGTCACCAATATAGACGAACTGAAAGACGAAGCACGTGCAACGGTTGAAGCAGTTTATCTCCAGATCATCACTGACCTGAAAGCTGCAGAAACGCTTATCCCTTCAGGAAACGATCTTTCAAGGCGGGGAAGGGCAAGCAATTATGCTGCTGCGGCTATCCTGGCCCGTGTATATTTCCAGATGAATGACTACCAGAATGCAATGACAGAAATCAATAAGGTTATTGGTGCTGTGCCGGGAACTATACAGACCTATCCCTTGTCCCGCAGTCCGCTTACTGGTCCGATCAATGCTGCACAGGCTGCCGCAAATGTGCTTACTCCCTTTAATACTTCAAGTACCGGAACCACGCTCTCCACAGAAACGATTTTTGATTTTGTAAGCGTGGTTGCTGCCCCTGTAAATGGTGCCATCAGCAGGAAGTACCTCAGGACTGCAGTGGTAGAGCCCCATTTGTCAATCAGCAATGCTTTTCTGGCGGATGCTGTTTTTGGCGTCACGGATGCCCGGAAAGTTGGGCTGATCACTACTGTGGGTGTGAAGAGCTATTCCAGGAAATATGACAGGTTATTGGAGAATATACCGGTTATCCGTTCTGCCGAACTGATACTGGACAGGGCAGAAATCAATGCGATGAATGCTGTTGCAGATCCTGCGGCACATGCAGCTGCAGTAGCGGACCTGAATGTGCTGCGCGACCGGGCCATTCCGGCATATGTACCGGCTACTACCATAACGATCAATGCTGCTACTATCCTGGGCGAAGTGAAAAAAGAACGTATACGTGAGCTTGCTTTTGAGGGCGACCGGCTGCATAACCTGCGCCGCATGCGTGCAAACATTGGCCCTGGAAGCCGTGCCGGTGTTGCACCTGAAGCCTGGAACAGCAATAAACTGCTGTTTAAGATTCCGGATGCAGAGATCAGGTCGAGTCCAAATATTGTACAGAACCCGGATTAAAATATAAACCCAGCCTAAAGACCTTATTCAATTTAGAAACCTACCTAATCTATATTAAAATGAAATGTTTGAAATTAGTTGCAGCTATTACTGCAATCACGAGTTGTATTTTTTCGGCAGCGGCCGAAGTCGTTCCCAACAGCCTCTTCAGCAGCCACGGGGTATTACAGCGAAACCAGGTGCTGCCGGTATGGGGCACAGCCAGGGATGGCGAAAAGGTGAGTGTTGATTTTGCCGGACAGAGGGCCAAGACTATAGCCAAAGGAGGCAAATGGATGGTGAAAATAAAGCCATTGAAAGCCGGCGGGCCATTTAACATGGTCATCAAAGGAGACAATACGGTTACGCTGACCGACATCCTGATAGGCGAAGTTTGGGTATGCGGCGGTCAGTCGAACATGGCCTACAGGCTCAGCCCTGCAATCTATAACGGCGCGGAGGAAATCAAAAATGCAAATTATCCTCAGATCCGCTTGTACTATGTGCCCAATAAAGTGGCGAGGGAGAATGTTGAGGACATCAAAAGTACCTGGCAGCCCTGTTCGCCGGAACTGATGAAGAACTTTACTGCAGTGGGGTATTTTTTTGCTCGTGACCTCTACAAAGAATTGAATGTGCCAATAGGTGTGATTTCTTCTTCTGTAGGGGGAACGCCTGCAGAATACTGGCTGAGCCGTCCGGCGCTGGAGAGCAATCCTGCGCTGCAAAATATCCTGGGTACTTATGATAACCAGGTAGCTACATACCCTGCCAGACTTGAAAAATATAAACGGGAGGAGCCTGTGCTGCTGGAGAAATATACTACTGAGGCCGGAGCCGCAAAAAAAGAGAATAAGCCGGCTCCACGGAAACCAACACCACCACAGAACCCAAAAGAGTCCGGGAACGTGGGCGGACATTTTTACGGGATGATTGAACCTTTGCAGCCTTATGCCATCCGGGGTGTGATCTGGTACCAGGGCGAAGCCAACAGCTCCCGGGCAAAAGAATATCAGTCATTGTTCCCTGCACTGATTGCCGACTGGAGATCGGGATGGGGACAGGGCGATTTTCCCTTTCTCTTCGTGCAGATCGCGCCATTTAACGGTATAAGCCCCGAAATCCGTGAGGCACAGTTACTCACCTGGCAGAAAACACCAAATACTGCAATGGTGGTCACCACAGATTGCGGAAATGCGGAAGATATTCATCCAACTTTAAAACAGCCTGTAGGTGCAAGACTGGCACTGGCAGCAAGGGCACTGGCATACCGGGAAAAAATAGAATACTCTGGTCCGGTTTACCAATCCATGGTGGTTAGAGATGCTAAAGCTATTTTAACTTTCAGCCATCAGAAAAAGCTTGTTGCTAAAGGTGATGGATTAAAAGGATTTGTGATAGCAGGTGCCGATAAAAAATTTGTACCGGCAAAAGTTGAAATTCAGGGAAACAGATTGGTAGTGTACAGTCCTGATGTTGCTGCGCCTGTTGCAGTAAGATATGGCTGGGCCAATTCGCCGGATGTAAACCTGTACAATGAACATGACCTTCCGGCTTCACCGTTCAGGACTGATAGTCAGTAATCCAGAATCAACAGCTTTTGTTTTACATGCCGAAATCAATCTGCTCATGAAAATTATATTTATCCTGCTGCTTTTTGCCGCAAGCACTGCCTTCGGGCAGGATCCCTTTTTACCTTACCTGACCGGCAAGCCACCATTAATAGCGGAAGATTTGGGTACAGAAACGACAGCCGAAGGACTAAGGATTCACCGGCTGGTTTTTCAATCCAGGGTCATTCAGGGGCTTAATGGCCCGATGCCCGTGCTGGTGTACGCAGCGATCGTGCATCCTGCCGGAACGGGCCCGTATCCGGCAATAGTACGTTTGCATGGCGGGGGCGGCAATGCGGATATTCCGGCCGCAATCTCTTCTGCAAAAGAAGGCTACGTTTCACTGGTACTGGATATTCCGGCCATAGCCGGCAAAGGTAAAAACACCAGGAGCAACTTTCCCGACTCAAGAGCTAAGATTGCTGCAAAACCAGATGCAACTTACAGCGGGCTGTTTGATGCAGTATTGGCTGCAGTGCAGTCTTTTTACCTGCTCCGGGCACAGCCTGATGTAGATAAACGCAGGATCGCTATCGCCGGTTCGTCCTGGGGCGGCTATACGGCAACCATGACGGCAAGCCTGCTGGATAAGGATATAGCAGCTACGTATGCTGCATATGGCTCCGGCAATTTCCTGTTGGGGACATATGAAAAGCAGCATATTGAACGGCTTTCTGAAGCTGAAAGGACAGAATGGCTTAAATACCTTGATCCCGGAAAAAGGGCACGTCAGATCACCAAGCCTTATTTAATTGCAACAGCATCTAACGACAGGCACTGGTCCTGGATGGCTGTACAGGCTACCCTGGCCCTGATGAAAGGCCCTGTTCATCAATTTTATTCGCCCAATGACAATCACCAGATGAAATATCCGGGCAGTGCGCTGATGATTCCCTTTTTTAATCAGTACCTGAAGGGAGGCACTCCATTGCCGAAAGTAATCCCGGGAAAAATTGAAAGATTAACAGCTGGCGGAACCTGCATCAGTTACCGCGTAACTGGCACAGTCCATCTGCTGTCATCCAGGATCTATTATACCAATCCTGACGATCAGCCACTCTGGACAGAAAGAAAATGGTCGTTTGTTGAAGCAGAACCCTCAGGAAAGGGCTTTCAGGGCGTTATTCCTATGACAGGAAAACTCAACTGGTATGTGCTGATTACAGATAATAACCCAAAGCTTGGGAAAGATACAGTGTCTGTTTCGAGCCTGATCCGGGAAAATTAATAGATTGATAGAACTCAATGAATGCAAAGATCAAATTGAAAAGAAGCTTAATCCTCAAATCCGCTATAATGGCCGTCTTGGTATGGGTATGTTGTCTGCATACCTTTGCACAATTTGCTGCAGCCAAATTTTCGCCCGTAATTTTTAACAGTAATGAAACTGCCGGACGTGCTGAAGTCTTTGGTGTTCAGGGGGCAGGTTTTGGTGCTGGTGCTGAATTGTGGTGCACAGTAGTCTCTGGAAAGGTAAAATTACTGAAACCTACAGTCAAATTGAAGGTCCTGAGCGCTTCGGAATATAATCTATCTGCCCTGATCCCGGATAAACCTGCTTTTAAAGCAGGCGTTTTAATTGCCGTTTGGGTAAAAAGAACAATGGGAGGAAGGGCCTGGAGCAAACCTGTGTTTTTAAACAGGGCGAGGGGGGTAACGATAGAGTACGATCGGATTATGCCCGGACAGGCATTCCGGATTTTTGGGCGCAACCTCAGATTGAAGGGTTTTGTTCCAGGGCTACGATTTGTAGAGGTTAAAACCCGCGAATCATTTCCAGCAAGGATTACTGGAGGTGATCCTTTTGTACTAAACGTGATTGCACCAGCTGCTATCATGCCGGGCAGTCGCTATCAGCTGGTGCTGAGCAACGGAAACGGAAGCGGCATTGCCGAGGCAGAGAGCACAGCAGAGGAGCTGATGACAGGAATGGCTGCTGCCGCCGATCCTTTTGGTTTAAAGGTACCCTGGGGAACAGAATTTACTTTCTATAAAAATATCTACAATGTAAAATCAGATCCCCGCCTGCAGCTCAAAGCCAAAGGCGATGGAGAGACAAACGACCGGCAGGCGATTCAGCAGGCAATTGACCTGGCCAGCAGGAACGGTGGCGGGGTCGTTTATTTTCCTGAAGGCAAATATAAACTTGATATCCCTTCAGGTAGCGGTTTAATCATGAGATCACGGGTAGTCTTAAAGGGAGAGGGGGATCAGAAAACTTTTATTCAATACGGTTTTGGAACTCCTCCGCCATATCCTGATCCTATAGGTAAGGATGGCTGGCCAAATGCCACTACAGAAGGAGTGGCTATTTTATGGCCGGTTAATACCACCCTAAGCGGTTTATATCAGCTCTGCCTGCAAAACGTAAACACGAGCGGGTTATGGCGGCACAGTTTAAAAACCATGCCGCCGCCGGTTAAAAAACCAGGCGGTTCCGGTTCCAGATTCTTTGCCGCAAACTGCCGTTTTGACTTTTCCGTCGCCTGGGGATTATCATGGGCTTATGTAGACCGTATGATTATTACTGATTGTGATTTCGATAGCAAAGCCCGTATCACATGGCCATGGCTGTGGCATTGTACAGGCTCTACAAACTTCGTAGTGCGCAATAACCGCCTGCGTTACGCGGCGGGGCGTTTTGGATTTAATGACAGTTTTAACGGGATCATTGAAAACAACCACATTACCCGGCAGGGCGACCTGATTAATCCTAAAGGTGAAACCGGTGGTTTTAACATAGATTTTGCACAGGATATAGTGGTGATGAATAACCGGCTTGATGTGGAAGGAAAAGCTATTCCCGATCTCAACCAGGGTGAAACCATACTCAGTCAGGGGGGTAACCCTGAACAAATGTTTGTTGGTAAAGTAAGTGCGGCAACCGCAAATACGCTCACAGACAGGAATCAGCAGTGGGGGCAGATCAAAACGCCTTCATTGAGTTCATCAGACGCCGTGGCCATTGTATATGGCAGGGGAATGGGCCAGTGGCGACATTTCAAAAGCAACACTAAAAATACTTTACAGCTGACCCGCCATTGGGATGTAATACCTGACGCGACCAGCTGCTATGCTATCATGCACTGGTCTGCAGAAGACTGGCTGGTAAAAGACAATATACTTGAAAATAACAACAGAGGCATCTGGTTCTATTGTGGCAGTACCGATGTTGCTATTACAGGAAATCAACTGAATAACTCAGAAGGGATTTATATCCGCTCCGACCAGCGACTGATCATGGGGCGCTACAATCTAAGCTGGAATGTTTCTGTGACCGACAATCAGGTTATAAATACCAACGGTTTGCGCCCGGCATTTATATGTAATGTTCTGGCGCTTGGGACAAAACCAGATACGCTTTTCGGTGCCGGTAGTATAGGTGTTGAAATCAGAAGGAATCTTGTGCAGGCCCATCAGCCAAACAGTGGGAGCTTTGTGCGGGCTGAAGGTTATTTCAATGAGGTGCTCCCCAAAAATGCTGCAGATAGTATAAAGCCCGGAGTAACCGGAGTGATCGGCACCATATTCGAAAAAAATAAGACAGTGAATACTGACATTGGTTACCGGCTGTATGGCCCTATTGGCCAAACGATCGTCAAAGATGCAGTTGTTAAAGATGTCCCAACACCCCTTACAAAAGCGGCAGGAACTGTATTTTTAAAAGAAGGTATAACTGAAAGTCCAACTATTGTGCTGAAAGATCATCTCGTCCATCCGGCATTTTCATGGCCGCTGAGTCTGCTGCAATATGAGCTGGATTTTGGGACTGAAGGGGCACTTCAACAGCCTCGGATGCTCATAGAAAAAAGTTCAGGCCGGCAGGTTCCTTTTCAGCTCAGTGAAACTGCAGGCTCCCGATTTGATCAGACAGGTAAAAAAGCAATATTAAGCTTTCTGTCTGATCTTCCTTCCGGAAGCACAAAGACATTTGAACTCCTTCCTGCAACGAAGAAAGTAAAGGCTGCAGGTGCTGTAGTACACGTCACTCAAACTGCTGATGTTTATCAGATCACTAACGGAAAGATCAGGATCGAGATTCCAGCTCATCCGGGAAAAAAAATGACGGCAGCCATCAGACGCTATGGCAATACTGTTAACTGGCTTGGTCATGGTGAAATCCCTGCATTGCCGGTAAAGGAAATTAAAGTGGACGCATTATCGGCCGGGCCGGTCCATGCAGTTTTCCGGATCAGCTACACTTTTGATGCTGACAGGCAGTATAATGTGCTGGTAAAACTAACTGCCGGAATGGAGTTTGCAGAACTGGAAGAAGAAATGAAGGGTTTTAACCCCGGTGAAGGGCTTTCCTGGAAGATGGTTTGGGATGGGATCAGACCAGAGGGTCGTTATGTTTCTACCCGTGTGGAGCAGCCTGGTAAAAAACAAATCCAGTCTGAAAGCATGATCTGGGAACCTATGGAAGGGCGGAAATTGAATGGGACTGCCAATCAGCATCCTGAATTTCCTTCTGATCAGCAGAATGGAAGAGAGGGATTGCTTCCTTTCCAGATATCTCCCTATGACAACTGGCTCTCCTGGTGGCGCATGCCTTCAGCAGCTTTCCGTAGCGAAAGGGAAAATACAACAATTGGCCTGTTCATTAAGGACAATGAAAAATGGAATGACGGAAAGTATGCGCTCTGGGCTTCCAAAAAAGACCTTAGCATCAGTTTTCACTGGAATAACTCTATTTTGGATTATACCTTTCCAATGGTTACAGGTACACGTTCAACTGCATTGGCAGCGTATGGAAATGAGAGAGAGCAGAATCATGGCGGCAACCAGTCACTGGCGTACATAGATGAGCTCAGGCGCTGGTATGGCTGGATCCCGCTGGATAAAGTTAAAAACTGGATCCTGAATTATGATGCCCCCGAAACCGGATATCCCCGGTTCTTTAAACCTGAAAACGCTGCAAAGAATTTAACGGTGGCCTCACTTGAATCATCTTTGTCAGATCAACTGGGGATTATTGGCAGCGGTTCAGAACGGATCAATGGTCCCAATCCGGTAAGTTCCCGGATATATTACGATCAGATTGTGCCGGCTTTTGACCTTAATGCAGGGAAAATGTCAGTGTCACAATACCAAAAGCTGAGGAGCTGGTATTTATTTGTGAGTTATCTCTATCGGGATGAGGCGCTGATGCCTGTGCGCAACCTGTTGAGCGGGCATCCAAACTTTTTATCAGATATCAAAGGCGTAACAGGCCTCGCAGCATTTCTCTTTCCGAAACATCCTGAAGCCGCTCAGATGGCAGATCATTTTGGAAAAGTAGTGCAGCTGAACTTCAATTACCATATCCGTCCTGATGTGCCTGCATGGGGATCTCTGGGAGGCAGGTGGACAGAAAATCTGGCGACATATACCTGGGCAGCATTAACTCCTGCAGCGCGTACAAATTATTTACTGCAGCACCATTTCGATGGCAAGAACAGGATGCTTCAGCCAGGCGTTTCTATGCTGGGCAACTGGCTGCTAAACGCAGTGAGTTCTCCCCTGACTAAGCTGGATAATAAAAGAGTGTATCCTCCTCAGGGCGCGCATGCACGTTCGGGGGAAGATGGACCACCAGATGTGCTGCGTGTACTGGGACAGGAACTGACCTATTATGATCCGCTGCTGAGTGAACACCTGCTTTGGTTCACAAGAGCCGGGGACAAACCCTTTGAAAGTACAAAGGAAAAGAATAAAGCATGGAGAGATCTGCTAAGCGGAGAATGGGAAAACAACAAAGGCAGCAATCCCAAACTGAAGTCTGCCAAGTTTACCGGGTATGGTTTTATACTGCGAAGTGCTTTTGGTACCAAAGATGAAATGTATGTGAACCTGCAGCAGATTGATGAAGGCCCGAATTACCGCTGGGGGAGGGCGGCAATGGGGGGCAATGGGGTGATTTATTATTATGCCGGGGGGAAGAGATACAGCCACAACGGTGCCGAAGATGTTGGCGACGGCCCCTTTGGGGATACCGAAAGGATCAGCAACTTTGGTGTAAAAAAACCGGGAGGCTACCGCTCTATAGGTGCCTACAGGAGTGTTGGCCGCAATGATCTTACTGAACCCCTGTATGATTTTGGCTTTGCGCAGTTCGCCAGTATCAGGGGCAATAAGGAGATTTCCGGAGCGTATCATTCACGGAGTGTTCTGCAGTCGGCCGCAGATTACATTGCTGTATTCGATGAAGTACCGGATGAAAAAACAGAGGGCAGGTTTTCCTGGTTTGTGGGTGCTAATGATGAATTCCCGTATATCCATCAGGTGACGCCAGGGGCCCCCGCCTCCGATGCAAACCTGCTGCCATCAAAAAGTAATTACCATACTGATCCAGCTGTAATGCCTACCAAAGGCAGGTATTATGATGGAAAAGGCAGTTTCTTAACTGTCGTTACGCACAAGCCGGAAATCAGGGTAAAAAAAACTGATTTTGGCTGCATTATCCTCAAGAATGAGGGTGAGACTGATCTGGTTTTCAGGGCTCTGAAAGCACTCCGCTTTGCAAATGATGGCCTGAGTTTTAAAGGAAAGGCAGGTATCATTCAGATGCGGAAAGGGATAACTTCTGCCGCTTTATT
>Ga0308163_10004589_pt1 | contig 10899 bp, 11 predicted proteins | sample PhyTR1_FD_201037 | JGI IMG/M metagenome (GOLD analysis project Ga0308163, IMG submission 201037) | Phyllosphere microbial communities from UC Gill Tract Community Farm, Albany, California, United States - DLSLT.R1 | ecosystem: Host-associated > Plants > Phyllosphere > Unclassified | place: USA... | reverse complement strand
GGGCGGTGGCCGAAAAAGCGGTGCGCGGCGTGATCGGCCATATCGATGACAAGGGCGAGTTGAACCAGGTCTCCTTCGGCACCGCGATGGGATCGGATCTCGATTTTTACCGCAATATCAAGCTGACCTCGATGCCTTACGGTCAGGCCATGGCCATTCTCTGCCTGTCGGAATATTTGCGTACATATATCTGAGGAGCCACAGCCAGAGATTGCAGTAACGAGGCGCCACAGGAGGACATCCTTTGGCGTTCCGGCTTTTACGAATGGCGGGACGCACTGCCGCTGCGCAATTGTGCTTGAAAGCTTCTATTTCAGAAAGTTTTCAATTGCGTAGCTGCATCAGCTTTTGCATGGTCATGATAATCTCTGTCTGACCTTGGATTTCCTCATGTCTGTCGATGCAATTGTTCTTGGCGCCGGAATTGTCGGCGTGTCCACCGCCGTTCAGCTGGCAAGGCGCGGGAAATCGGTTGTTCTGGTCGACAGACGCGGCGCCGGCGAGGAAACCTCCTTCGGCAATGCCGGACTGATCCAGCGCGAAGGCGTTGTGCCCTATGCCTTCCCCCAGGATCTCGGGCTTATCCTGCGCTACGGCCTCAACAACCGGATCGACGCTCATTATCACCTCACGGCCCTGCCGAAGGTTTTCCGCTTTCTGTCCTCCTATTTCTGGCACTCCAACCCGGCGCGTCATGCTGTCATCGCCCGTTCCTATGCGCCGCTCATCGAAAACTCGATCAACGAGCACAAGGAACTGATCGAGGCAGCGGGCGCGGAGCGCTTCATCCGCAAGGACGGCTGGGTCGAGGCCTTTCGCACTGGCGCGGTACGCGACAAGGCGGCAACCGAGGCCGAGCGGCTGGCACGGGAATACGGCATCGACTGTCAGGTGCTGACAGCAGAGGAGTTGGCCCGTGCGGAACCGCATCTCAGCCGGGATTTCATCGGAGCCTTAAAATGGAACGATCCGTGGTCGGTTCTGGACCCTGAAGGCTTGACCAAGGCCTATCTCGCCTATTTCGAAAGCCTCGGCGGTCGCTTTGTGAAGGGCGATGCCAAGAGCCTGAAACAGGTCGGTAGCGGCTGGCAGGTCATGACCGACGACGGCACCGTCGATGGCGCGCAGCTGGTTCTGGCGCTCGGTCCCTGGGCGGGCGATATCACCACGCAGCTCGGCTACGATCTTCCGCTCGGGGTCAAGCGCGGCTACCACATGCATTACGGCAGCACCGGCAATGCTGTGCTGAACAACTGGCTGATGGACAAGGAGCGCGGCTATTTCCTCAACCCTATGACGCAGGGCATCCGCCTGACGACAGGAGCGGAATTTGCCCTGCGCGACGCGCCGAAGACACCGGTGCAGCTGGCACGGGCGGAGGCCGTGGCGCGCACCATCTTCCCGCTGGCCGAGCGGCTGGATGCCGAGCCCTGGATGGGCGCACGGCCGTGCACACCCGACATGATGCCCGTCATCGGCAAGGCACCCCGCCACAAGGGTCTATGGTTCGCCTTCGGCCACGCCCATCATGGGCTGACGCTCGGCCCGGTCACGGGCCGGCTGCTGGCCGAGGCGATGTATGGCGAGACCCCTTTTCTCGACATCACCCCATACCGGCCGGAGCGCTTCGGCGCCTGAGCCGGCCCCGCATTCCCGATCCCAAAACCATTGCTTCGCGATGTCGCCGAGAGGATCGCGAAACTGTGACCGGCCGAGCGCATTCCGTCATGTCTTCGCAATCCGGCGATGCTTAAAGTTTTCCAAATCGCTGGTTCTCTATCCAATCGAGATCGGAGAGGTGGCTGGAATTCTTAAGAGGTATGTCATGACATCACACTGCGGTCGGCTTCCTGCAACCATGCTTTCACGCCTTGCGCGCCCGTTGTTGCTGGGGCTCCTTGGCCTCACGGCCCTGGCGCCGGTGGCATACGCCGATCCCGATGCATTGTGGAAGATCGTTCACGAGAAATGCGTCGTGGCGACAGCGCCCTGCGTCAAGGTCAATGCGGGCGAGCATTATGCCCTGCTCAAGGACCAACGCGGCGTGGCTCAGCATCTGCTGATCCCGACCGACAAGATCACTGGCATCGAAAGCCCGGCCCTGCTCCTGTCATCCACGCCGAATTTCCTGGCCGATGCCTGGAAGGAGCGCGCAGCCGTCGATGCCAAACTGCCACATGCCCTGCCCCGTGACGCCGTCAGCCTTGCGGTGAATGCCGAGAATGCGCGTTCGCAAAACCAATTGCATATTCACATCGATTGCCTGAGCACCGACGCGCATGCCGCCCTGGCAAAAGTCGCCGACACGATCGGTACGGACTGGGCACCTTTGCCGATCGAGATTGCCGGCCATCATTTTCAGGCGATGCGGTTCGAGGGAGAGGATTTCGGCAATTACAATCCTTTCCTGGCGCTGGCCAAGACACTGAAAGACCCTCAGACGGAGATGTCCGCACGCAATCTCGTCGTGGTCGGCGCGACGTTCTCTCACGGCCCAGGCTTCATCGTGCTGTCCGATATCGCGCCACCCGCCGTGATTGGTCATGCCGGGGGAGAAGATGTGCAGGACCACAGTTGCCTGATCGATCCCGCATAGTTGTACTTCACTTTAACTGGGAGAGACCGGCGGCGGCTGATGCTACGATGGCATCGATGTTCTGGTCGATGTCGACCGTGATGACAGCAGGCTCGCCGGTTGGCGTTTCAAGCGTTGCAAGCTGGCTTTCCAGGAGGCTGACCGGCATGAAATGACCGGTGCGCTCGCCCATCCGCTTGCTCAACAGCGCCTTTGAGCCCTCCAGATAGACGAAAGCGGTACGATGCCCTGTCGCTTCACGCAGACGGTCGCGATAGCTTTTTTTCAGCGCCGAACATGACACTATGATCGAGGTTCCCTGCCGCAAAGCAACAGCAAGACGGTCGCCGATCGCTTCCAGCCACGGCCAGCGATCCTCATCCGTCAGCGGCGTACCCTTCGCCATTTTTTGGACATTGGCAATCGGATGCAGGCTGTCGCCCTCGAGAAAAGTCACGTCGAGCATTTTGGCAAGGCCAGCGCCGATGGAGCTCTTACCGCAGCCGCTGACACCCATAACGATAATGGCCCATGGCCGGTCTCGAAGTTTATCGGCGATTTCTTGAGTCATACGGCTTCTCCACAGCATCAAGTTTGTCACGGAAGTGGACACTGGTTTTCCCGAAAACACAAACAGAAACAAAGGAAACGAACATCAGTCTGGTTCTATCTGAACCGGACGGGCTCTCGTTCAGTCACTGTCATAACCTCTCATGAGGTAACGCATTGGCGCCAAGGGTCAACGCTCCGTTTTCAAGATCGCTGGAATGATTCAGTGTTTCGTGACCAACTGAACCATTGCAGCCTCTCGTTTTCGCGCATTCTGGAGGGAGTAAGTTTCCATCGCTGCGGTGATGGCCGTAGCGCATAAATAAAAAACGCCCCGGTGCTATGGCCGGAGCGCTGCATCTCATGAATGAATTTTGGGTTCCGGTGTCAGGCGGCAGGTGCGGCAGCCAGACGCGGCATGTCTTCGATGCCCAGAAGGAAGTTGATCTGCGGGCGCGCCTTGACGAGGTCGTCGATGGAATATTCGGCGAGAACGGCGAAAAACGCATTGAGCGCCTTGCGCAGCGCCGAATTCAGGCCGCAGCTATCGATCAGCGGGCAATCGACATCGCCGTCATCTTCAAAGCATTCCGCCATGGCAAAGCTGTCTTCCGTCACTTTGACGACGTCGAACAGGCTGATCTTTTCCGGCGCGCGGCCAAGACGTACACCGCCATTGCGCCCACGCACGGTTTCAACAAGGCCGGCTTTGTTCAGCGGCTGCAGGATCTTGAACAGGAAAAGCTCCGACACGCCGTAAGCCTTGGCGATTTCGGGGATGCGGCTCAGGTGGTCCTTGTTCGCCGCGCAATACATCAGAATGCGTACCGCGTAATTGGTCTGCTTCGTCAAGCGCATGCGACACTCCTTAAGCTCGTCCCGGCAACCGGACCGCTGAACCCCTTGGCAAGCTGCCAGATGTCAGCGGGCATGTCAGCCCTTCGTGCGTTGGTCGAGGCATATATAATGGCTTTTGTACTTTTGAACAATTCCAAATTAACGTTTTCTGAGTGTTCCCCTCAAGAAAACTTTTTCATGGCCGCCTGCTGGCCGAATATGCAAAAGGCGGGTCCGAAAACCCGCCTTTCATAATCAAATCAGATGAAAACGCCCGAGGGCATCATTTCATCGTGGGCATAACAAATTCTGCGCCATCCTTGATGCCCGAGGGCCAACGGCTGGTGACGGTCTTGGTGCGGGTCCAGAACTTGATCGAGTCGGTGCCGTGCTGGTTAAGATCTCCGAAGGAAGATGCCTTCCAGCCGCCGAAGGAGTGATAGGCGAGCGGAACCGGGATCGGTACGTTGACGCCGACCATGCCGATATTGATGCGCGAAGCAAAGTCACGGGCAGCATCGCCATCGCGGGTGTAGATGGCGACGCCGTTGCCGTATTCGTGCTTCATCGGCAGGTCGAGGGCTTCTTCGTAATTCTTGGCGCGCACGACTGACAGAACCGGCCCAAAGATCTCGGTCTTGTAGATGTCCATATCAGGCGTGACGTTGTCGAACAGGCAACCGCCAACGAAATTGCCGTTTTCATAGCCCTGGAGCTTGAAGTCGCGGCCATCGACGACAAGCTTGGCGCCGGCGGCAACGCCGCTGTCGATCAGGCCGATGATGCGGTCGCGGGCTTCCCGGGTGATAACAGGACCCAGATCGGCCTTGTCATCGGTATAAGGACCGATCCGCAGGTTTTCGACCATCGGGGTCAGCTTTTCGATCAGGCGGTTGGCGGTTTCCTCGCCAACAGGCACGGCCACCGAAATCGCCATGCAACGCTCACCGGCCGAGCCATAGCCTGCGCCCATCAGCGCGTTGGCGGCCTGGTCGAGATCGGCATCCGGCATGATGATCATATGGTTCTTGGCGCCGCCGAAGCACTGGGCGCGCTTGCCGTTGGCCGCTGCCGTGCCATAGACATAGCGGGCAATCGGCGTCGAGCCGACGAAGGAGATCGCGCCGACATCGGGATGGCTGAGCAGTCCATCAACAGCAGCCTTGTCGCCGTTGACGACATTGAGAATGCCGGCCGGAAGACCAGCCTCGATCATCAATTCGGCCAGACGGATCGGCACGGACGGATCGCGCTCCGACGGCTTCAGGATGAAAGCATTGCCGCAGGCGATCGCAGGCGCAAACATCCACATCGGGATCATCGCCGGGAAGTTGAAAGGCGTGATGCCGGCGCCGATGCCAACGGCCTGGCGGATCGAATACATATCGATATTGGGGCCAGCGCCTTCGGTGAACTCGCTCTTCGACAGATGCGGGATACCGATCACGAATTCGCAGACTTCGAGACCGCGGATGATGTCGCCCTTGGCGTCCTCGATGGTCTTGCCATGCTCGCGCGACAGAATTTCAGCCAGCTCATCCATGTGCTTGTTGAGCAATTCGACGAATTTCATGAAAACGCGTGCGCGGCGCTGCGGATTGGTGGCTGCCCACTTGGGCTGGGCGGCCTTGGCGTTTTCGACAGCCGCATTCAATTCGGCGGCGCTGGCCAGCGAAATCTCGCCCTGTGCTTCGCCGGTGGCGGGGTTGAAAATTGGCTGCTTGCGGCCGGATGTGCCCGCGACATGCTTGCCGCCAATGAAATGACCGATCTGATACATGGTGTTCCTCCAGCTTTGCTTTTTTCCTGGCCAGACTATCGCGCACTGATTTGCGCAAAGCAATGCGATGATTTAGGTATCCGTTGTGCGTAAATTGATGTTGGGTCACGATCATGAATTGGGATGATGTCCGGATTTTTCTAGCTGTGGCCCGCACAGGCCAGATTCTTGCAGCCTCACGCCGGCTGGGGCTGAACCACGCCACCCTGTCGCGGCGGCTGACGGCACTTGAGGACGCCCTGAAGACTCGGCTTTTCGTGCGGCGCACCAATGGCTGCGAGCTTACCGCCGAGGGCGAGACTTTTCTCGCTTCTGCCGAGCGGATGGAGACCGAGATGCTGGAAGCGCAAGCCAGGCTCGGCCGCACCGATACCAAGGTTGCGGGCACGGTGCGGATCGGCGCGCCCGACGGCTTCGGCGTATTCTTCCTTGCCTCCCGGCTGAGCGGATTGATCGAGCGGCATCCGGAGCTGAAAATCCAGCTGGTGCCCGTGCCGCGCTCTTTCTCACTGTCTCAGCGCGAGGCGGACATCGCCGTCACGCTGGAGCGGCCAGACCAGGGCCGGCTCGTCTCTGCCCATCTGACCGATTATACACTCGGGCTCTATGGCGAGCGCCGCTATCTCGAGCGCCATGGCCTGCCCGAAAGCGTCGAGGCGCTGAAGAACCATCGGCGGATCGGCTATGTCGAGGATCTGCTCTTTACCCAGTCGTTGAATTTCACTGGCGAGGTGATGCGCAACTGGAATGCCGGCTTCGAGATCTCGTCTGCCATCGGACAGACGGAAGCGGTGCTGGCCGGCGCCGGCATCGGCATCCTGCACAGCTATATTGCCCGCCAGCACGACAATCTGGTGCGGGTCCTGCCCGATCTTACCCTGCGTCGGGCCTATTGGACTACCTATCACGAGAGCCTGCGCGACCTCGCCCGCATCCGCACTGTCGTGGATTACTTAAGCGAGCGGGTCGATGCCGAGCGCTCGATCTTTCTATAATCAGCCGACAAAGGAGCCCCAATGGCCGATCCGAAAATCAGAACCCGTCCGGTAGGCGCCAGCGCCGTTATCGGCCGCACCGGCTTTCCGCAGATCACTTCGGCAACCGGCGGAGAGTTGAGCATCGTCACCGGCCCATCGCAGTCCGGCTTCAACCCGCTCGACCTGCTCTATGCGTCGCTCGCCGGTTGCCTTGCGATCAGCGCCCGACTGGCGGCAACCGAACTCAAGGTGATGGACAAGATTACCGACATCACCACAGCCGTCACGGGCGAAAAGGCGACGGAAGGCCTGTCGCGTGTCGCGCGCTTCGATATCACTCTTACGATTCGAGGTGATATCGACGACGACACCCGCCGAGCGATTGCGCAAAAGGCCGAACACGAAATCTGCACTGTCAGCAACACGATTTCCGGAACGCCGGAATTCCTAACGACTGTGCTGGCCTGACGCACATCGTCCGTCAGGGGTCGCAGGTCAAACTGATATGGTCTGGAATGACGAGGCCGACGAAATAGGCGTGATCAGGTGCAGAGCGGCGGCTGGTGCGGCAATGGCCGCCATCGCTGCGCAATTGCAGGGCGGCGGTGTCGGCCAGCTTGAAGGCAGCGACATAGTCCTTGTCCTTGATCTCAAGGTCGAGGCTACGGCCGCGCAGGTCGAGCGGGCCGGCAAGGTCGAAAGCAAAGGTTACCGTGACAACACTGTCATGGCTCTCAGCGGCGAAATCGACCGGCTGCAGCCGCGTGGCCCATTTGCCATCCATGGTCAGTTCGGTGAAGAAGTGCTTGTGGGAGAGATCTGCAATCAGCTTGTCGCGCAGGGCCGTCACTTCCTCCGCGCTGAATTGTCCGTCCCGGTCGCGATCGAACTGGTCGAGCAGCACCCGGCTATAGGCAGCATCGAAGGTCCAGCTTTCGCCAAGGCCGGTCAGCACCCCACGACGCATGTCGAACAGCACCCTGAGCGTTATGGCGATATCGGGATGAGCGAGGGCCGGCAGGGCTGGCAGCAGCAGAAACAGTAGCACGGCGAAAATCGACCGGCTGCCGCGAAAAGCGCAGCGGTTACGCGTCATGTGCCCCGCTCCTCACCAGGCGGCAGGTCGCCGATGCCGCTATGGTCGGTTCCAAGCACCGGCCGCTGCGGACCATGGCGATCGAGCGACTTCAGCAGCGGCTGAAAGCCGGGGTAGTCGCCGCTTGCAGGAGGCGGTTCGACGAAGGGTGGCGGCACGAGTTGCGTCTGTTTCGAGGCCATATACGCGCCCCCGTAGAGCATGCCGATGGCAACCAGCCAACTTCCGTAAACGCGCACGCCAATCCTCGTCCAGGCAGCGGTGACGAGGCCCGTAACAAGCGCCGCGATCAGGATCAACCAAAGAGCGACCGGCAGGGCGAGCGGCAGATAAAACCGGTCATGCAGACTTGGATCGGAGAAATAAATAGCCAACCCCAGGGCGCTGCCGAACGAGGGCATCAGGATCATAGCCGGCCAGAATCGCATCTGCGCCGGCAAGACCAGAAGCAGGCCGACAATCAGGCAGGCAATCGGTCCGACCAGAAAAAAATGCGTGGCCGCCCCGGGCAAAGGCGCCAGCAACAGCATGAGCGTGTCGCGCGTGATCAAGGCGCTCACAAGGCCAAAGCCCAGGATGAGCAGCACTGGCAGCCTGAAGCGGGCAGGCAATTGGCCCAGTAGAAAACCGGCGCCGACCAGCGGCAGCAGCCGCTCGATGGTGAAGGTCGTCGACAGCAGCCAATGATCGAGGGTCCCCTGCGCAAACCAGGTCCATCCCGCGGAGAGCGCAACGACAACCACCCCCGTAAAGACGGCAGCCACAGCCAGACCAAGGCCGAACCGCGCCAGCCTAGAGGTTTGCTGTTTTGAATTTCCAGGCTGCGGGTGGGCGAGGCGCGGCCTCTGCTCTGCCATCAGGTCACGAGGAAATAGAGACCGCCGACCGCGATCAAGCCACCGGGAATGCGGATCATCCTGTCGCCGAGGGCGCGAGACACACCAAGCCCGACACCGATGCCGGCAAGGTGAATGAGGCCGGTGGCGATGACGAAACCGATGGCGAAATCTGCCGGATCAGCGGCAACAGGCAATTCGGCGCCGTGGGCATAACCATGGCAGATGGCAAACAGGCCAATCACCGTCAGCGCCAGCCATTCCGGCGGCCGCCAGACGAAGGCGATGGCCGCACCAAGCACGACGATGGACAAAGCGATGCCAGTTTCGATGGCCGGCAGCGGCACGCCGGCTATGCCGAGAATGCCGCCAAGAACCATGATCAGCGGAAAGGTGATCGGCAGGGCCCAGACATTGCGCCCGCCGAGCTGCGCGCCCCATAGACCGACGGAAAACATAGCCAGCAGATGGTCGGCGCCCGAAAGCGGGTGTTCGAAGCCCTGTAGAAAGCCACCCGAGCCGCCCTGAACGATATGCGCCTGCGCAAGGCCTGGCATCAGCGCCACAAATGCTGCTGCCGCCGCAACCCGTCCCGCGGCAAGCAACCGCTCCTTGTTTCTGTCCCGCATGTCGACCTCCCGAAAATGCCTGTCTCTATCGCTCTTTGTCTATCGCTCTTGCAAACTGCTACTGAGACGAAATTGTGGTGCCTCGCCCGCTGCCCCGAAAAAATTGATTAACGGTCGGCTGCGGCATCGAGTGACGCGCATGGCGTTGTCAACGCGTGCCTCGTTTCTTATACCAAAGCGGGCAGCAGGGCTTGGTCAGGTATCGCCCGGTTTGGGCAAAGACGGCAAGGGCAAAGCGAGAATGACCGTGTTGGATCCACGAAAAGGCGGAGGTTTCCGCGAAAACCGCCTGGCAGTCTCCCTGGAAAACCAGGGGCAACCCCAGCGACGGACGCTGGTCGGAGCGCTTCTGAGCATGTTTGGACAGGAAACCGGCTCCCGCTTTCCCTGGACATGTCTTTTAGCCGTTTTCGGGTTTGCATTCAGCGCAGCACCCGCCTTAGCGCACGTACTGGGCGGACCGATGGGCGGTTTCGGAAGCGGTTTTGAGCATCCGCTGCTCGGCGCCGATCACTTTCTCGCAATGTTGGCCGTCGGCCTTTGGGGCACGCAGATCGGCGGTCGCTCGGTCTGGACCCTGCCGGCCACCTTCCCGCTGATCATGTGTATCGGCGGCGTGGTGGGCATGCTCGCCGATATCCCCGACCCCGTGATCTCAGGCGGCATCGCCATATCGCTGCTTGCGCTCGGCGCCTCGATCGCCGCCGCCTGGCGCGCGCCGGAATTCGCCTCACTTTCGATCATCACCGTGTTTGCGCTGTTCCACGGCTACCCGCACGGCAAAATGGCCCCCAACGCCACCGACCCCGCCGCCTACACAGTCGGCTTCGTGGTGGCCACCGGCATGATCCACCTCCTCGGCATCGCCATCGGCTTCGGCCTCGGCCGGCTTTACGAAGGCCGCGTGGTGCGCGCGCTGGGCGCGCTGATCGTGGCGGCCGGCGTGTATTATCTGGTGACGGGGCAGATGTGAGGCTCGATTAACTGGCTGAGGCAACGAGCTTGGCCGGAGTTAAGCAGCAAGGGCATGAAATGGCACTCGAATGCCACCAAATGCGAACCGCCCAGCTGCAAGCAACGATCAAGGGTCAGGCCGCAGCTCTCACTCGCCAAACATGCCAAATTTTGTGGAATTTAGAATGGTACGGTTGGGGGGTCTCGAACCTCCGACCTCAGGTGCCACAAACCTGCGCTCTAACCAACTGAGCTACAACCGCACATCAAGCGTTCAACGCTTTCGAGGGGTCACATACGAGGGGTGAGGGAATTTTTCAAGCCCCTTTTTTGCACTTGCGTGCTTATTTGCATGAGACCGGCAAAGGGAAAAAACAAAAAGGGCCAGACGAGCCGACCCTTTTGCGGATAATCGATCGGCCCGCGGGTGGCCGGCGGCAATCAGCCGAGCTTGAAGCCGGACATGGCCTTTTCGGCTGCTTCCTTGCCAGGCTTGGCAACGGTTTCGGCAACCTTCTTGACGGTTTCCTGCATGGCCTTGGCCTGCTCGACGGTGACTTCAGCCTGCTTGCGGATGAAGGCGGTCTGCAGTTCGACCAGTTCGGCAATCGACTTGACGCCCATCAGGGCTTCCATGTGCGACAGCGACAGCTCGGCGTTGGTGCG
>Ga0308163_10004588_pt1 | contig 10899 bp, 10 predicted proteins | sample PhyTR1_FD_201037 | JGI IMG/M metagenome (GOLD analysis project Ga0308163, IMG submission 201037) | Phyllosphere microbial communities from UC Gill Tract Community Farm, Albany, California, United States - DLSLT.R1 | ecosystem: Host-associated > Plants > Phyllosphere > Unclassified | place: USA... | reverse complement strand
GCTGCCGCAGGGTGCCGCTGACCCGCGACGCACGAGAGCCCGCCCCCGGTGAGGGGACGGGCTCTCGTGAAGCTTCTGAGGCGATCAGTCGCGGAAGACGTCCTTGACGTTCTCGCCGGCCTGCTTGGCCGAGGCCTTCGACTGGTCGGCCTTGCCGTCAGCCTCGAGGCGCTCGTTGTCGGTCGCCGAGCCGGTCGCTTCCTTGACCTTGCCCTTGGCGTCTTCTGCAGCGTTCTTGATCTTGTCACCAAGTCCCATGATGGGCCTCCTCAGGTTGTCCGATGCCTCGACGGTACGTGCGTCCCACCACGCCCGCATCTCGAACGGAGGGTGACGCTCGGAGCCTCCACAGGTCCTGCACGGATGCCTGGAAGACGCACAGATCCGCCGTTCTCGCACCTCGAGAGGCGTCACGCGGGAGGCTGGTCAGTGCGTCGTCCCGCCCGTCACGCGCAGGTCGGCTCCTGTCGACAGGCTCGTGCGCACGATCGTGTCGAGACCCGCGGTGATGACGTCGAGAGTCATGCTCGGGTGCCGGGTGCCCGCCGCCTGCTCCGGTGTGAAGGGGACGTGCACGAAGCCACCGCGCGCGACCGGTCCGCCGTCCGCGCGGCCCGCGAGCTCGTGCATCACCTGGTAGAACACGTGGTTGCAGACGAAGGTCCCCGCGGTCTGCGAGACCGCGGCCGGGACACCAGCCGCGGTCATGGCCGCGACGCAGGCCTTGACGGGGAGGGTCGCGAAGTAGGCTGCGGGCCCGCCAGGCACCACGGGCTCGTCGACGGGCGAGAAGCCTCCGTTGTCGGGGATCCGGGCGTCGTCGACGTTGATCGCGACCCGCTCGACCGTCACGTCCGGGCGCCCGCCTGCCTGGCCGACCGCGACGACGAGGTCGGGCCGGCTCCGCTCGACCGCCTCCGCGAGCGCCGGTCCCGCCGTGCGGAAGTCGACCGGGAGCTCGAGGGTCACGAGCTCGGCAGGACCGTCCCACGCGGCGGCGAGGCGCTGCACGGCCTGCCAGGACGGGTTGACCGTCTGCCCGCCGAAGGGCTCGAATCCTGTGAGGAGGACGACTGGCACGTGGATCACCTCGGGTGTCGGGAGGCGCCCTCTCCGGGCACCGGGCGGCTGCACCGCACCTGGGACCACCGTACGGCGGACCGCGGGCGCAGCCACCGACGGACCGCTGGGCACACCACGGGACCGGCACGTCGGGCGTGGACGCACGCGTGGCCCTACCGTCCGGGTATGGACCTGCACACACGAGAACGGGCGCACCTGTCGGGGTGGACGTCGCACCTGATGCGCGCGCTCGGCATCCGCGGGCACCAGCACAGCACAGCCCTGCAGATCCCCTTCGCCCTCATCTACCTGCCGCTCACGGCATGGTTGCTGCTCACGGTCCCGGTGGTCGTGCCCGTGCTCGGGTGGGGCGGGGTGCTGCTGGTGGTGCTGGTGAGTGCCGCGGCGTGGGCGACCCAGGACCGGTCCACCCAGCCGTGGGCCCCGGCCGCGCTGTGCGCAGCCGACCTGATCGGGCTGGGCGCAGCGGTCGTCGCCCTCGACGCCAAGGGAGTCATGCTCACGACCCTGGCGCTGCTCCCGTGCTTGTGGCTGGCGCAGGCCTACCTGTGGCGGGGTGCGGCGTGGGCCGTCGTCGGGACCTTCGTGCTGAGCGCGACGGCGTCGTGGATGGACTCCCGGACACAGGGGTTCACGGACTGGCCCTCCCCGCTCGTGCTGCCGCTTGTCGCCGCCGCGATGGTGTCGGCCTGCGCGATCATCACCGAGCACTGGGAGGTCCAGCGGCACAGGCTGCGCCAGGAGCAGACCCGCCTGGACGAGTCGCTGACCGAGCGCACCACGACGACGGTCCTGCTGCAGGCGATGCTGGCCTCGCTCGACTCGGCTGTCGTGGCCTTCGGGACCGACGGGGAGATCTTGCTGTCGAACACCCCCGAGAACGACCTCTACGCACTCACCTGGGCCGGGGACGTCGGCGAGGGCGATCGGCTGGTCTTCGAGGAGGACGGCGTCACCCCCCTGCCCTTCGACCTGTTCCCCTCCGAGCTTGCCCGGCGCGGGGAGGTCGTCTCCGAGCACCTCATGTGGTTCGGCCGCCCCAGCGAAGGGCAGCGCGCCGTGCTTGCCACCTCGCGCCCGATGCTCGACGCCGAGCAGCACAGCCACGGGGTCATGGTCGTCTACCACGACGTGACGGCCGTGGTGAGCGCGATGCGCGTCAAGGACGAGTTCGTCGCGACGGTCTCCCACGAGCTCCGGACCCCACTGACCTCGATCATGGGATACCTCGAGCTCATCCGGGGTGACCACGAGGACCAGACCAGCCTCCTGCCTGACGAGACGTTGTTCTACCTGGGGGTCGTCGACCGCAACGCCGAGCACCTGCTGGCTCTCGTCTCCGACCTGCTCACCACGGCCCAGACGACGGCCGGGACCGTGCAGATGTCCCGAACCCAGGTCGCCCTCGAGCGCCTCGTCGCTCGGTCCGTCGAGTCCACGACGCCGCGGTTCGCCGCCGCCGGGGTCAGCCTGGAGCACACGGCACAGTCCGTCCCTGCGGTCCACGTCGACGCACGCCGCATCTCGCAGGTCCTCGACAACCTGCTGTCCAACGCCCTGAAGTACACGCCGCGAGGGGGCACGGTGACTGTCAGCACGCTCGTCGAGGCCCGGGCGTGCGCGATCGTCGTCTCCGACTCGGGGATCGGCATGAGCAGGACCGACCTCGACCACGTGTTCGAGAAGTTCCACAGGGCCCAGAGCGCCACCTCCCGGCAGATCCCCGGGATCGGGCTCGGGCTGGCGATCACCAAGTCGATCGTCGACGCCCACGGCGGGACCATCACCATGACGAGCACCCTGGGCAAGGGGACGACCGTCACCGTCTGGCTGCCCAGGGCAGAGGCCGCCGACGAGCACGCGCACGGCACCGTCGCCGCCGCCGCCGCCGCCGAGCATCTCGCCTGAGCCGCACAGGAGGACGGCCGCCCGGCGGCCTCGCGTGACCCGGGTCAGCCCCGCGCGGCCTCCCTGACCTGGGTCAGCCCCGCGCGGCCTCGTGCTCGGCCACCAGCGCGACGACGCGGGCGATCACCTGCTCGTCCTCGTCGTGCTGGACCGAGCCGATGAGCGCGTGGAGGTAGAGACCGTCGCCCACCAGCTGGACGAGGCGCGCGAGGACCGGGTCGTCGATCCGCCGTGCGATCACCTCGTACCAGTACTCGAAGGACTCGACGAGGGCTCCTTCGACGTCGACCTCCTGGACGCCGGCGAGGCGCAGCGCGGCAAGCACCGACCGCGTCGACGGGTCGGTCGCGACGGAGGACACGTCGAGGTAGGCGGCGACGACCCCCTCGGGGGCTGTCAGCGTCCCGTCGGCCTCGGCTCTGGACTCGACGAGCAGCCTGTCGAGGAACCCCTGGTACAGGGCCTCCTTCGACCCGAAGTGGTACAGCAGCCCGCCCTTGGACACACCGGCCGCCGCGGCGACAGCCTCGAGGGTCGCTGCGGAGGAGCCTCCCTCGAGCAGGAGGGTCTCGAGAGCGTCGAGGACGACCTCACGGGTGGGCTTGGAGCGGTCGGGCCGAGTGGACATGGTCACAGTCTAGATGCGGTGTACCGTCCAGCCGGTACAGTAACGCTCGGCCCTACGACCGAGGAGGCGAGACCATGGCTGACACCCCGTCGCTGCACCGTCACGACACCACCAGCAGCACCCCCGAGAAGACCCCCACGACCGGCGGCACCGGCACGACGCCGACGACCGCCACAGGCACCCCCCGCGCCGGGCGCCGAGCCTGGTTCGGCCTCGCCGCCCTCATGCTCCCCGTGCTGCTCGTCAGCATCGACAACACCGTGCTGTCCTTCGCGATCCCCCAGCTCAGCCAGGCGCTCTCACCGTCGGCGAGCCAGCTGTTGTGGATCGTCGACATCTACCCGCTGATCCTCGCCGGGCTGCTCGTCACCATGGGCACGCTCGGCGACCGTGTCGGGCGGCGCCGGCTGCTGCTCGTCGGCGCGACGGGCTTCGGCCTCGTCAGCGTGTACGCGGCCTTTGCCGGGGACGCCACGCACCTCATCGCGGCCCGCGCGCTGCTCGGGCTCTTCGGCGCGACCCTCATGCCGTCGACCCTCGCGCTGCTGCGCAACCTCTTCCTCGACGACAACCAGCGTCGCCTCGCGATCGCGATCTGGGCCTCCGCCTTCTCGGCCGGGTCTGCGCTCGGCCCGATCGTCGGCGGCTGGCTGCTCGAGCACTTCTGGTGGGGGTCCATCTTCCTCATCAACGTGCCCGTGCTCGTCGTGCTGCTCGTCGTCGCGCCGTTCGTGCTGCCCGAGTCCCGCAACCCGGGCTCCGCGCGCCTCGACCCGCTCAGCGTCGTGCTCTCCGTCGTCTCGATGCTGCCCTTCGTCTTCGGCATCAAGAAGCTCGCCTCCGACGGCCTCAGCCCGCTCGGGGTCGCGTCGCTGCTGCTCGGCGTGGCCCTGGGTGTGCTGTTCGTGCGTCGTCAGACGCGCTCGAGCTCCCCGCTCCTCGAGGTCGGGCTGTTCAAGAACCGCGTGTTCTCCGCCTCGGTCCTCGCCAACTTCATGGCCGTCTTCTCGATCTCCGGTCTGATCTTCTTCGTGTCGCAGTACCTCCAGCTCGTCCTCGAGCTGTCGCCGATGGAGGCCGGTCTCTACCTGCTCCCCGGTGCTGCCGCGACGGTGGCCATGGGGCTGGCAGCCGTGGCCCTCGCCCGCATCGCGCCGATCTGGCTGCTCATCCCCGTGGGGCTGCTGCTCGCGACCCTCGGCTACCTGCTCGGCACCACGCTGACAGGGTCGTCCTCGGTCGGGGTGATCGTCGTGATCTTCGTGCTCGTCGGCGGTGGTGCTGGCCTCGCCGAGACGCTCACGAACGACGCGATCCTCGCCTCGGTCCCGCCCGAGCGTGCTGGCGCTGCGTCTGGCATCTCCGAGACGGCCTACGAGCTCGGCGCCTCGCTCGGTGTCGCGATCCTCGGCAGCGTCCTCGCGGCGGTCTACCGCACACGGCTCGAGCTGCCTGCGGGTCTCGACCCAGCGGTCGCCGACCAGGCACGGGAGACCCTCGGCGGTGCTGTGAGCGCGGCCGACGGTCTGCCCGCAGACCAGGCCGACGCGCTGCTCGAGGCCGCGAAGGCGGCCTTCGCGCACGGGGTCGACCTCACCTCGGCGATCGGCGCCGTGCTGGCCTTCCTCACCGCTGTGGTCATCGGGGTCGCGCTGCGAGCGGCGCACCGGGCCACCCGCCGGACCGCGGACCAGGGCACGCTCGTCGACGCCTGACGCCTGGCGCACGACCAGGAACGGCACCCTCACGAGGGCGACGGACACCCGCACCGGGTGACCGTCGCCCTCTCTGCCATCCGCCGGGCAGGGCCGCTGGCGTGCTGAGCAAGTTCGGAGAAGACGCCCAGGCACGGCTCTCCTAGCCTGGGAGCACACCGCCCGCACCGCTCGGCCCACGGGTGGTCCCGGGGGCGGCCGTCCTCGGGAGGCCTCAGCGAGGAGCACACCATGCCTGCACGGGACCGCGCGCCGCTCGGCGCACCGATCTGGATCGACCTGTCCAGCGCCGACACCGCGAAGGCGATCGAGTTCTACGGCGCCCTCTTCGGCTGGGAGGCCTTCGTCGGACCGCCCGAGTACGGCGGCTACGTGACGTTCTCGAAGGACGGGGCGCGGATCGCCGGGATGATGCAGAACCCCGCGGGGTCCGGGTTCCCCGACGGGTGGGGCACGTTCTTCGCGGTCTCCGACACCGGGGCCACCGTCGCGGCGGTCGAGGACAACGGCGGACGCGTGATCGTCGAGCCGATGACCGTCGACGTGCAGGGCACCATGGCGGTGTTCCTCGACAGCACCGGGACCATGTTCTCGACGTGGCAGCCCGGGGACAACAGCGGGTTCCAGCTCGCACGCGAGCACGGAGCCCCCGCCTGGCACGAGCTCATCACCCGCGACTACGCCGCGGCGCTCGGCTTCTACACGACGGTCTTCGGCTGGGAGGTCGCGGTCCAGGGCGACACCGACGACTTCCGCTACAGCATGAACGTCGTCGACGGTCACGAGGAGTCCGGGATGATGGACGGCTCGAGATTCTTGCCCGAGGGCGTCCCCGCGTCGTGGGCCGTGTACTTCGGGAGCGACGACGTCGACGCGACCGTCGCGCTGGCGCTCGAGCACGGCGGGAGCGTCGTGGACGAGCCCGAGGACACCCCCTACGGGCGCCTCGCGACGCTCGCCGACCCGACGGGGGCGACCTTCAAGCTGCTCGGCGTCAGGCCCGAGCAGGGCTGACCGGGCTGACCGGGCTGACAGGGCTGACAGGGCTGACAGCACCGAAGCGGCTGGGCACCACGGTGCTCAGCCGCGGTCTGCCGGGTCGAGCTCGGTCCAGACCACCGTGAAGTCGTCGGCGAGCTCGACCTCGAGCTCGTCTCCGTCCTCGAGGAGCACGTCCACCTCGAAGGCGTGGTCGGCGTCGTCGGAGCGGTCGACGTCGGTCACCGTGCCGCCGCCCGCCTCCGCGAGCGCGGCGTCGGTCGCGGAGGCGACCTCGGCGTCGGTGAGCGGGACGTCGTCGACGTCGCGGAGCTGGTCGTCGTCGCGAGAGCCGTCGCCGGGCGCGGCCGGGGACTGTCCGTCGTCGTCGCGGTCGTCGCTGCGGTAGTCAGAGCCGCGGGAGTCGCGGTCGTCGTCGCTGCGGTAGTCGTCACCGCGCTCGTCGTCGCGGTCGTCCCTGTCGAGGTCGTCCGCCCGCCGCTCGTCGGAGGCGCTCCACGAGCTGTCGTCGTCGTCGCCCAGCTCGTCGACCGCGTAGGCCACACCGGCACCGCCGGCCACGAGGGCGACCACGGCCGCGGCGACCCACACGGGCTTGCGGCGCCACACGGCAGTCTTCGCCACGGGCGAAGCGGTCGCGGCCGGACCCGCCGGTGCCGGCGTCGCGCCAGGCTGCGCGGCGTGCGGCTGGGGAGCGGCCGAGGCAGACGGCGGCGTGCTCGGCGTAGGTGGCGTCGTCTCGACAGCGGCCGTCCGGTCGTCCTGACCGGGGTTCTGGGGGGTCTCAGAGTTCTCGGGGGTGCGGTTCGTGTCCATGCCTGCAGTCTGCCGACGGGGTGCTGAAGCCAGCCTGAAGCGATCTGCAGCAGGTAGGACGAGTGACGACCTACGGCTCGCGGCCAGGCCGCGCACTACCCACGGTCCCGAGCAGCGCATCGGTGAGCGGGTCCGCGGTGCTGACGCGTGCCGCCACGTCCCGGAGCAGGGTCTCGAGGTCGGGCGCGACAACCGTGACCTCCTCGAGCTCGGGCTCTCCCCCGCGGACCACCTGACCGTCCGGGGCGATCGCCAGGTACTCATGCCCGTCGCGTACCGACAGCAGGATCGGGAGATGACTGGCCCAGAACGCGTCGACAGCAGCCCGCTCGACTGGTCCTGACGCTCCCGCGAGGCTCTCGTGCCTGAAGGCGTCCCACGGGAAGGCCTCGTCGCTGATGCCGACCCCACCGGCGTAGTCCTGCGCCGAGAGGAACCACACGGTGTCGTCCGGGCTGGCGAGCACGGAGAACGAGCCCACCCACGTGAGGAGCTGGTCGTCCGCGCCGACCAGCGGAGGTGGGACCACGGCGGCACCCGACCACAGCGGTTCGTCACGGACCCATCCCGCGGTCAGGAGCGCGGCGGTCGCGTCGAGGTGGAGGCCCATGGCCACATGCTAGGCGGGAGGCACTGCGCCAGGCAGCGTCACCACGAAGCGCGCCCCACCGGCCGTGCCGGTCTCGACCTCGACGCTCCCGCCGTGCAGCCTGACCGCGTCGGCGACGATCGCGAGCCCGAGGCCCGAGCCGCCGTCGTCGCGGGCACGTGCCTCGTCGAGCCTCACGAACCTCTCGAAGACCCGTCCGCGGTCCTGCGGCGCGATGCCCGCGCCGTCGTCCTCGACCACCAGCCGGACCCGGCCGTGCGCCTCCGACGAGGAGATCGTCAAGGTCGACCGGGCGTGCCTGACGGCGTTGTCCACGAGGTTGCGGACCACCCGCGCGAGGATCGTCTCGTCCCCCTGCACCTGGGCGGCGCTGATCCCCGAGGCGTCGACCCGGAGCACACCGAGCGCCCGGACCCTGGAGGCCTCGGCGAGGAGCAGGTCGTCGAGGTCGACCGCCCTGCCTGCCCCGTGCCGCGAGCGCTCGTCGAGCCTGGCCAGCAGCAGCAGGGAGTCGACGAGGTCCTGGACGCGCGCCCCCTCGGCGAGGACGGTCCCGGCGAGCTCGGTCACCTCGACGCGGTCCGGGTGCGCGACGGCCACCTCGGCGTACTGGCGCATCGAGGCGAGCGGTGAGCGCAGCTCGTGGGACGCGTCGGAGACGAACCTGCGCTGGGCGGCCTGGGCACGGTCGAGGCGGCCGAGCATCTCGTTCATCGTCTCGGCGAGACGGCTCACCTCGTCGCCCGCCGGCGACACCTCGACCCGCCTGTGCAGCTCGTCGGCCTCGAGCCCTGCGACCTCGCGGCGGATCTGCTCGACGGGAGCCAGGGCCCTGCCGACGACCACCCGGGTGGTGATCGCGACCAGCGCGACGAGCACCACGACGGCGACGGCGAGCAGCGCCGCGACTGTGCTCACGGCGTCGTCCACGTCGTCGAGGGACCTCCCGGCGAGGACCCTGAGCTCGTGACCGTCGACCTCGACGTCCTCGGCGGCGAAGAGCACGTGCTCGTCGTCGACCGTCGCGTCGACGGTGTCGCCCGACGGGACCGGCGAGGGCAGCTCGATCTCGTCGTCGCTGCTCTCGAGCACCTGCCCGTCCGCGTCGACGAGCACGAGGAGCTGGTCGTCAGACTCCGGCAGGCGGGCCGTCCCCGACTGCTCGACGCGCGCCGCGGCGACCTCGGCCTCGGAGGACGCGCTCTGCGCGACGCCTCCGTGCAGGGAGACGGAGAGCAGGGCGACGAAGACGAAGGACCCGACGACGAGGAACAGACCGACGACGAGCGCCGCCCCGAGCGCTGCGCGGGCGCGCACGGTCCGCACCATCCGCGCCGCGCGGGCGCGCCACCCTGCCCGTGCCGGTTGCCCCGGGTGGCGGCCCGCACTCCCGGCCGCCTGCTCGCCCTGCCCGGCCCCGCCACCCTGCACGACCCGGTCACCCACGGCTGAGCCTGTACCCGGAGCCGCGCAGCGTCTCGATCGACGCTCGACCGAAGGGCCTGTCGACCTTGTTGCGCAGGTGCCGCACGTAGACCTCGACGATGTTGGGGTCGCCCTCGAAGTCCACGTCCCACACGTTCTCGAGCACCTGCCGCTTCGAGACGACGTCACCCACGTTCCGCATGAGGTAGTCCAGGACGGCGAGCTCGCGCGAGGTGAGCTCGATCTCGGTGCCGCCGCGCTGCACGCGCTTGGTCGCCGGGTCGAGCCGCAGGTCGCCGGCCTCGAGCACGACGGGCCGCTCACGGGCGCCGCGCCGGACGAGGGACCGCAGCCGGGCGACGAGCACCGCATACGAGAAGGGCTTGCTGAGGAAGTCGTCGGCGCCGGTGTCGAGGGCCTCGACCTCGTCCCACTCGCCGTCCTTGGCGGTGAGCATGAGGATCGGGGTCCAGTCCCCCTCATCCCGCAGCCTCTCGCACACCGTGTAGCCGTTCATGCCGGGCATCATGATGTCGAGGACGATCGCGTCGTAGCTGTGCTCCTGGGCCATCCACAACCCGTCGACCCCGTTCGCCGCCGTGTCGACCGCGAAGCCCTCGGCCTCGAGCCCGCGCCGCACGCCGTCGAGCAGCCGAGCCTCGTCGTCCACCACCAAGATCCGCATCTGGGCCACACCTCCGGTCCACAGTGTGCCGGGTCCGGGCTGAAGGTCGGCTGAAGGCATGACGACGGGCACTGCCGCGAGCGCGACCGCTGTCGACACAGCCCTCTCTGGGCGTGATGCCCGTCCTGTCTCCCCCAGACAGGTGAGAAGAGAACCCCCAGACGGGCGACGCCCCGTCGCCACCTCGCAGACAGGCTGGAGGGAGCCCGCCTCGACCAGAGCTCGGGCCTGTCGTCTGAGAGGACCCTCATGGCTCGCCTGCTCTTCAGGCTGGGAGCGTTCAGCGCCCGGCACCGTCGTCTGCTCCTGGTCGTCTGGCTGGTCGTCCTCGTCGGCCTCGGAGCCGTCGCTGCGACCAGCGCGCAGCTGACCGACGAGGAGGGGCTGCCCGAGACCGAGTCAGGGCGGGCTCTCGACATCGTCGACGAGCGGTTCACGGCCCCCGGGGCCGACGACACCTCGGAGCTCCAGCTCGTCCTCGTCGCGGACGACATCACGACAGGCGACGCCGCGGCTGCCGTCGAGTCCCTCGTCGCACAGGCCCGCGCGCTGCCGTCCGTCGCAACTGTCGGCGACCCCCTCGACCCCTCCGCCCCGGCGGTCTCCCCCGACCTCACGACGGCGATCGTGCCGATCGCCTTCTCCGGGCTGTCGGACGCGGAGGCCGAAGAGGCCCAGCACGCCGTCGAGGCGCTGGCCGCCTCGGCCAGGTCTGCGGGTCTCACCGCTGAGGTCGGCGGGTCGGTCTACGTCGAGCCCGTCGAGCTGGTCGGGCCGACCGAGGCCGTCGGCGCGGCGATCGCCTTCCTCGTCCTGCTGCTCACCTACGGCTCGCTCGTCGCCGCGGGGGCCAACATGCTCGTCGCGCTGCTCGGTGTGCTCGTCGGGACGCTCGGGGTCTTCGCCTTCTCCGCAGCGGCACCGATCGGGTCGATCACCCCGATCCTCGCGATCATGCTCGGGCTCGCCGTGGGCATCGACTACGGGCTCTTCGTCCTGGCCAGGTTCAGGTCCGAGCTGCGCGAGGGGC
>Ga0308163_10004587_pt1 | contig 10900 bp, 7 predicted proteins | sample PhyTR1_FD_201037 | JGI IMG/M metagenome (GOLD analysis project Ga0308163, IMG submission 201037) | Phyllosphere microbial communities from UC Gill Tract Community Farm, Albany, California, United States - DLSLT.R1 | ecosystem: Host-associated > Plants > Phyllosphere > Unclassified | place: USA... | reverse complement strand
CAGTATCGAGTTCTTCCCGCCCAAGACGCCGGAAGGCGCCGAGAAACTGCGCGTCACGCGGGCCAAGCTGGCCGAGTTGCAGCCCAAGTATTTCTCGGTGACGTTCGGCGCCGGCGGCAGTACCCAGGAGGGTACGCTGCAGACGGTGCAGGAAATCCAGGCCGCCGGCCATGACGCCGCGCCGCACCTGTCGTGCGTGGGCGGCACGCGGGCGTCGATCCGTGCTGTTCTGAAGCAGTACCAGGACAGCGGCATCCGGCGCGTCGTGGCGCTGCGCGGCGACTTGCCGAGCGGTTACGGCGGCGCCGGTGAATTGCGCTATGCCAGCGACCTGGTCGAATTCATTCGCCAGGAAACCGGCGACTGGTTCCGCATCGAAGTGGCGGCCTATCCCGAAATGCACCCGCAGGCTCGTTCGCCGCAGGACGACCTGCAGGCGTTCGCGCGCAAGGTGGGCGCCGGGGCCGACGCCGCCATCACCCAGTACTTCTACAATGCCGACGCGTATTTTGCGTTTGTCGACAATGTGCGCAAGCTGGGCGTGACGGTGCCGATCGTGGCCGGCATCATGCCGATCACGAACTACACGCAATTGCTGCGGTTTTCGGACATGTGCGGCGCCGAGATTCCGCGCTGGGTGCGTCTGAAGCTGGCCAGTTTCGGGGACGACAGCGCGTCGATCAAAGCCTTCGGCCTGGATGTTGTCACGAGCCTGTGCGAAAAGCTGCTGGCCGGCGGTGCGCCGGGGCTGCATTTCTACAGCATGAACCAGGCAGTACCGACGACGGCAATCTGGCAGCGGCTCAGGCCTTGAGCGGTTGCGCTCATGTGATTTGAACGCGTGGGCGGCTTGCCGTCCACGCGTTCAACCGACGTTCGATATGCCGGTTACATCACGCTTCGGTAATCACCCGATCAAGCGGCACATCGTGCGCGTCGCCGACAAATTCGACCAACTGGCACGCATACGCAATGCCCACCGTGCTCGGACGCGGCTCGGGCGCCAGCGTCCGGTCATAAAATCCCCCGCCATACCCCACGCGATACCCCTGCGCATTGAATCCCAGGCACGGCACCAGCAATGCCGGCGGACGCGCCACCATGCGCAACCCGGCCGGTACTGCAACCCCCATCCGGTCGGCCACGGTCGGCTCGCCCGGCAACCACTCGGCAAATTCCAGCGCCGCATGGCGCGCCACGACCACGGGCAGCGCCAGCCGTACGCCTGCCGCGGCCAATTCCGCGTACGCTGGACCCAGGTCCGGCTCGCCTGCAAGCGGCCAGTAGACGGCCAGCGATGCGTGGGGATGGGCGTGCCACCACGCCAGTACCCGCGCGCCGATGCGCGCGTCCCACGCGGCCTTGTCTGCCGGATCGAGCGCACGCCGCCGTGCCTTGAGTGTGTCGCGCAACAACGCCTTGTCTTGATGTGGTTGCTGTAGAGCACTTGTGTCTGGGTGCTGCACGGAGGTGCGTGGTATTCTTGGTTCGCCGGTCATGGTTTCAATGCAGCGTATTGTGAGAGTGGTGGATGTTTCAATCGAAATTGCCTGTCGGCGTATTGCCGGCTGCTATTGCCCTTGTTCTGAGTCTGGCGTTCGCGCCCGGCGCAGCGGCCCAGGAAGACCCGGAAGCACCCGCGCCCGAGGTAGCACTGTCCCCCGTCCCGGCGGGTGCGCCTTCCGTGGCGGGCGCCGCCAGCCGCGCTGACGACGACAACTTCATGTTGCTGCGCGAAGCGGCGCGCCAGAGCGACGAAGCGCGTGCCAACGCCATTGCGTCGCGCCTGCCGGTGACCAATTATCTGCTGGCATCCTACGTTGACTATTATCGTCTGAAACCACGCCTGCGCGATGCCATCCAGGACGAGGTGCTGCAAGTGCTGCGCCGCCACGAAGGCACGGCTGTGGCCGAACAGCTGCGCGCAGAATGGCTGATGGAGCTGGGCAAGCGCCGCGAATGGAACACGTTCGAACGCGAAGCGGGCACACTGGCCCAGTCCGGCAGCCTGCCGATCCGCTGCTACGCGCTGCTGGCCAGGGCCGAGCGCGGTGAGCGCGTTGGCGATGAAGCGCGCGCCATCCTGAAAACCCCGGCCGGCTACGGCGACGCCTGCGGCGCCCTGATCGCGCAACTGGTCGCCAATGGCCAGTTCACCGAAGCCGATCTGCTCACGCAGCTGCGCCTGGCGGGCCTGGACAATGCCAGCGGCCCGGCGCGCCGCGCTGCTGTCCTGCTCGGCTTGCCCGAAACCCGCGCCACCCAGGCGGTCGACCTGCCCGCCGTGGCCATGGCGCGCGGGATCGGCAACAGCCGCGCCGAGCGCGAGCTGTATCTGGTCGCCGTTGGCCGCATGGCGCGCACCACGCTGCGCCTCGCCGTGGCCGGCCTGGAAAAGAACAGCGCCCAACTGACGGCCGAAGAACGCGCGATCGGCTGGGCCAATGTGGCGCTGGCCGCCTCGATCGTGCTGGCACCCGAAGCGCACGCGTATTGGGACCGTGCGAATGGCGCACCATTGAGCGACTTCCAGATGCAGTGGAAGACGCGCATGGCGCTGCGCCGCGGCGACTGGAAAACCGTGCGCACCACCATTGAAAGCATGCCGCCGGCGTTGCGCGCGGATTCGACCTGGGTCTACTGGCTCGGGCGCGCGCACCAGGGCGAAGGTCGCGCGGCCGAAGCGCGCGCGCAGTGGCAGAGCATCGCCGGGCAGACCACCTTCTATACCCAGCTGGCGCAGGAAGAACTGGGCAACCAGGTGGTCGCGCCGCCCCCGATCGCGCCAATCACGGCCGCCGAACTGGCCCAGGCCACGGCAAATCAAAGTCTGCAGCGGGCCATCAAATTCTACGATCTGCGCCTGCGCGCCGAAGGCAACCGCGAATGGAGCTGGGGCTTGCGCAACCTGTCCGAACGCCAGTTGCTGGCTGCCGCCGAGCTGGCGCGCCGCAACGAGCTGCTCGACCGCATGGTCGAGACGTCGCTGCGCACGCGCACTGAAATGAGCTACGACCAGCGCTTCCCGGCGCCGCACCTCGACGTGCTGCGGCCCACGGCCCAGGGCCTGAGTTTGGACAAAGCCTGGGTGTATGGCCTGATCCGGCAAGAGTCGCGCTTCATCCGCGATGCGCGCTCGGGCGTGGGCGCATCGGGCCTGATGCAGGTGATGCCCGCCACCGGCAAGTGGGTGGCGGCCAAGATTGGCCTGAACAATTTCGTCACCAGCATGCTCAACGACCTGCACGTGAACATCACGCTCGGCGCCAACTACATGACGATGGTGCTGAACAATTTCGAAGGCTCGCAAGTGCTGGCCACGGCCGCCTACAATGCCGGCCCGAGCCGCTCGCGCACCTGGCGCAGCCGGCTCGACGCGCCGATGGAAGGGGCGATCTTCGTCGAGACCATCCCGTTCACCGAAACGCGCGGCTACGTGCGTAACGTGATGGCCAACGCCACCAATTACGCGTCGATCTTCGAGGGCAAGCCGCAGTCGCTCAAGGCGCGCCTGGGCACGATCACGCCGCGGCCGTCCACGTCCGTGCTGGACTGACAGGCGGGGCCAGGCTGCGGTTCGCCCTGCTGCCGGGTGACCGCCTTGACAGGCGCAGCATTGGGCCGCAAGCTGACGTGGATTACCGCCGCCATCCCGGGCGTCCAACCGCCGCCCGGGATGGCCTTCGCCACGTACCCCTGACGAGACCCCATGCAGACCATCGAACGCGACCCGATCCTCACCCAGACCCTGGACCAGAGCCGCAGCCCCGGCTTGACGCTCATCATCGGCAACAAGAACCTGTCATCGTGGTCGATGCGCCCCTGGGTCGCCGCCATGGCATTCGGGATTCCGTTCACTGAAATCAAGGTCTTGCTCGACCAGCCCGACACGTCCAACGAGATCGCGCGCTACTCGCATGCGGGCCGCGTCCCGGTGCTGCTGGCCGGCGAGATGACGGTGTGGGACAGCCTGGCGATCACCGAATACCTGGCCGAGCAATTTCCCGACAAGCATATGTGGCCGCAGGACGTGGCGGCGCGCGCGCTGGCGCGCTCGATCGTGGCAGAGATGCACGCCGGCTTCGGCGAACTGCGCAGCGCCATGCCGATGAATATCCAGGCCCGCCTGCCGGGCCGCGGCCGCACGCACGGGGCCCAGGCCGACATCGGCCGCGTCTGCGAAATCTGGGAAGACTGCCTGTCGCGCTTTGGCCATCACCAGTTCCTGTTCGGCGCATTCTCGATTGCCGATGCCTTCTATGCGCCGATCGTGCTGCGTTTCCAGACCTATGGCGTGATGCTGGCCCCGGCGCTGCAAGCGTATTGCGAGCGCGTGTTGGCCCATCCGGCCGTGGCGCGCTGGGTGAACGAGGCGATGCTGGAAAACCACCCGACGCCGTTGCACGACGCCGATTTGCCGGAGTAAAGCGATGCGCAGTTATGTTGTCGGCGGCGCCGTGCGCGATGCGCTGCTCGGTCTGCCGGTCAAGGACCACGATCACGTGGTCGTGGGCGCCACGCCCGAACAGATGATCGAGGCCGGCTTTCGCGCGGTGGGCAAGGATTTCCCGGTCTTTCTGCACCCGAAGACGCAGGAGGAATACGCGCTGGCGCGCACCGAGCGCAAGACCGCGCCCGGCTACCACGGCTTCGTGTTCCATGCGGCGCCCGACGTCACGCTCGAGCAGGACCTGGTGCGGCGCGACCTGACCATCAATGCGATGGCGCAGGGCGAGGATGGCGTGATCGTCGATCCACTGGGCGGCCGCGCCGACCTGGAAGCGCGCCTGTTCCGCCACGTGTCCGATGCCTTTGCCGAAGACCCGGTACGCATCCTGCGCGTCGCGCGCTTTGCCGCGCGCCTGCCCGAATTCCGGGTGGCGGACGACACCAATGTCCTGATGCGCCAGATGGTCGAGGCGGGGGAGGTCGATGCCCTCGTGCCCGAGCGCGTCTGGCAGGAGCTGGCGCGCGGCCTGATGGAGCGCCAGCCCTCGCGCATGCTGCTCGTGCTGGACGAGTGCGGCGCGCTCGCGCGCCTGTTGCCCGAACTCGATACACAGGCGCACACGCTGCGCGTCATCGACACCGCCGCGCAGCAGGACCACCCGCTCGAGATCCGCTTCGCCGCGCTGATGCGCGATGCCGGCACGGCCGCTGTCGAGGCAGTGTCGAAACGCCTGAAAGTGCCCAACGAATGCCGCGACCTGGCCCTGATGACGGCGCGCGAGCATGGCGTGCTGGCGCAGGCGCGCGCACTCGATGCCGAGGCGCTCGTCACGCTGTTCGAGCGCAGTGATGCTTTCCGCAAGAGTGACCGGTTTGCCCAGATGCTGCTGGCGACGCGTTGCCACGCCGCCGATCCCGAGCACGACCCGGCAGGCGACTGGCTGCTGCACGCCCTTGGCGCGGCGCGTGGCGTGGATGCCGGCGCCGTGGCTGCGCGCTGCGCCCAGCGCGACCGGATTGCCCAGGCCGTGCATCTGGCGCGCGTAGATGCCGTGGCCGTCATTTGTAATAAAGTGTGAAAAACCGCGCTGTAGAGCGTCACAGTTACATGTAGTTACACCCCGCGTACAGTGTGGCCCAACGTTTTGCTATTCTTCAATATGTTATTTGTTGCGTTGGAGAAAAACGATGTTCAGGATGCCGGGACGGCGGGTAGTGAGTTGGGTACGGCGCCGCCGCCTGTTATTGGCGACCCTGGCTGTCGTATTGATGAGCGCGCTGCTGGTGTTTCTGTACACCCGCACCGAGGTGATCGACCCGGAAGTGCGCAGCAACGTCCTGCTCAACCTGCGCGAATTCGAGAAGCTCGATGCCGAATGGGATGCCAACCTGCTGCGCGCCCACACCGGCCGCGCCGCACTCCGGCCCGACCTGAGCTCGCAACTGCCGCGCATGCGCATCCTGATGGCGCGGCTGGAAGAAGCCGCGCCGCTCACCGGCAGCCACGCCGCCACCGAGGCCTGCTCCCAGCTACGGGTGGCGCTGCGCAACAAGGAAATGCTGGTGGCCGAGTTCGCGCGCCACAATCCGCGCCTGCGCGCAGCGCTGCTGCACATGCCACCGGCCGTGGCCGACCTGAAAACGGAAATTTCCGGCATCGAAGGCGCGCTGGCGCCGGCCCAGTTCGTCGTGCGGCTCGACACGACGCTCAATGCGCTGCTCACTGACATCCTGCGCTACAACATCGCGCCATCGCCGTTGCTGGCAACCCGCATCGAAGAAATCCTCGGCAATGTCGCTGCCCAGGAGATCGCCTTTTCGCCCGCCGTCGTCGACAAGATGGACGCCGTGATCCTGAGCAGCCGCGTGATCCTTGAAAAGCGGCCGCTGGAAAACCTGCTCGAAGCGCAGATCGCCGCCGTCGGCAGTGATGTCGTGCTCGATCGCCTGGAGCAGGAATTCGAGCGCTCGTTCACCACCGTGCTGCTCGAGCGCCAGCGTTTTCGCGGCTACCTGGCGGCGTATTCCGGCCTGTTGCTGGTGCTGCTGGTCTATGCCGGCGTGCGCCTGCGCCGCAGCTACCGGATCATCGGCGTCGTCAACCATCGCCTGCAGGCGGCCAACGAAACCCTCGAGCAGCGCGTGGCCGAGCGTACTGCCGAGCTGCAGGCGCAGTCGGTCCAGCTCGAGCGCCTGGCCCAGCACGACAGCCTGACCGGCCTGATCAACTACCGGCAACTGACCCGACTGCTCGAACGGGCACTGGCCCGGGCCGACCGCCGCGACAGCGTCGTGGTGCTGATGTTCATCGACCTGGACGGTTTCAAGGCGGTCAACGATACCTGGGGCCATGCCACCGGCGACCTGGTGCTCAAGACCGTCGCGCGCCGCGTGCAGGCCAGGCTGCGCGCCGAAGATGCGCTGGCGCGCCTGGGCGGCGATGAATTCGTTATCCTGCTCGAAGACGTGACGTCGCGCGATGGTGCGCTGCGCGTGGCGCGCCTGGTACTGGCCGAAATCGAATCGATCACCGAGGCCGATGGTCATGCCATCAGGATTTCGGCCAGCATCGGCATCGCCAGCGCGCGCGGCCAGATGGGCGCGGCGCGCGGGCAGGAAACCCTGCTGGCCGAGGCCGACCAGGCCATGTACGCAGCCAAGCAGGCCGGCAAGGGCCGCTTCGTGGTCAGCGAGCACGCGCAGTGGCGCGACGAAGACGATCCGGCGGCACCGGCGGGACCGGCGCCGGAGCAGGCGCGGCGCGAGCGTGCCAAAGAGGGCGCCGCCGACAGCACGGCCACGACCAGGAACGCAGCAAACGCCGACCCGATCGGCTAAGATTCACAGGCGACATCGACAGGTTGTCGCGCACGGGAAGGTGTGAACATGCTGGACAATCCATTACGCCGCTGGTTACAGGGCTTGCGCGGCAAGAAAGGGCAGCCGCCGGTCCTGGTCAAGGAATTGCACGAGCGCGACCGCCGCCGCGTGCTGCGTCATCTGCTCGCCCTCGACAAGGATGACCGCCTGCTGCGCTTTGGCAGCATGATGTCCGACGATGGCATCACGGCGTATGTCGGCAAGCTCGATTTCGAGCGCGACATCGTCTTTGGCGTCGTGAGCAATGTGTTCCAGCTGGTGGGCATGGGGCACCTGGCGTTCGCGCCGACCGAAGGGCGCACCAGCACCGCCAAGGCGCAGGTGGCCGAATTCGGCGTGTCGGTGTCGGCCTCGGCGCGCGGGCAGGGCGTGGGCACGCGCCTGTTCCAGCGCGCGGCGATCCACTGCCGCAATTCGGACGTCGACACGCTCTATATGCAGTGCCTGACGTCCAACAAGACGATGATGCATATCGCAAAGAAAGCCGGGATGGTCGTCACGCGCGAATACGGCGAGGCCGACGCCCACCTCGAATTGCCGCCGCCCAGCCCGGGCAGCGTGATGGCCGAGGCGTTGGAGGAGCAGTTCGCGGCGATCGATTACACGGTCAAGGCCAACACGCGGGCGGCAGTGAAGTTCTTCACGCCGAAAAAGTAAGCTATCGCGTAGGGTGGACGGCTGCGCCGTCCACGCGTTCAACGTCGGTCAACGCACCACCTCCTATGAGCGGCGGCGCAACGGACCTCACACCAGCGGCATCGCCGTCGTTTCCTTGATCCGTTGCAGCGCAAAGCTCGACTTCACATCCAGCACGGCCGGATGCTTGAGCAGCGTGCCCATCATGAAGCGCGAAAAGTGGTCCATGTCGCCCACGTGCACGCGCAATAAAAAGTCCATGTCACCCGTCATCGCGTAGCAGGCAACGACTTCGGGCCAGCTGCCCACCGACACCGCGAAATCGTTGCGCGGCGACGTTGCAGGCAAGCCCGGCTGGCGCGTGGTGCTGGCCACTTCGCTGTGCTTTTCCAGTCGCACGTTCACATACGCCAGCAAGCCGAGGCCGATCTTGTCGGAGTCGAGCAGCGCCACGTACTGGCGGATCACGCCCGCTTCTTCCAGTCGCTTGATGCGGCGCAGGCAGGGCGACGGCGACAGGTTCACGCGCTCGGCCACATCCTGATTCGACAGGCGGCCGTCGTTCTGCAAAATCTCCAGGATTTTACGATCTGTTTTATCCAGCTCAATCTTTGACATACCTTCCCCACGTCGGTCTTTTGTATGGCAATTTTATTGCGCAATTCAAGAAGGAGGGGGAATTGTTTGGAATTTAATGCTGGGGGGGCAGGTCTATACTGGCGCAAGACGGGAGACCACTCCCGCCAAGAAGCGAGATGCAGGAAATGCACCGCTTCCGGCAACCGCCACCAGTTTCTTGGAGACACAATGAACGCACCCCTGGACCGCGCCCACCTGGCGTCGCCGCCCGCATCCGCACCCGCACAAGACATCACGCTCGACGACAAATGGACGCTCGAGCGCGGCCGCGCCTTCATGACCGGCACGCAAGCGCTGATCCGCCTGCCGATGCTGCAGCGCGAGCGCGACGTCAAGGCCGGCCTGAACACGGCCGGCTACATCACCGGCTACCGCGGCTCGCCCGTCACCTCGGTCGACCAGACCGCGATGAAGGCCAAGGCGCACCTCGACGCGCACCACGTCAAGTTCCATCCCGGCATGAACGAAGACCTGGCGGCGACCGCTGTCTGGGGCACCCAGCAAACCAATCTGTACAAGGACGCGAAGTACGACGGCGTGTTCTCGATGTGGTACGGCAAGGGCCCGGGCGTCGACCGCTGCGGCGACGTGTTCAAGCACGGCAACAACGCCGGCTCGTCGCAATACGGCGGCGTGCTGGTGCTGGCCGGCGACGACCACGCGGCCAAATCGTCGTCCACCGCGCACCAGTCCGACCACATCCTGACCCACTGCGGCATCCCGGTGCTGTACCCGTCGTCGGTGCAGGAATACATCGACTTCGGCCTGCACGCCTGGGCCATGAGCCGCTACACGGGCCTGTGGGTATCGATGAAATGCGTGACCGACATCATCGAGTCGGGCGCCGTCGTCGACCTCGATCCGGACCGCGTGCAAACGGTGATCCCGACCGACTTCCAGCTGCCCGAGGGCGGCCTGAACATCCGCTGGCCGGACGCCGTGCTGGACCAGGAAGTGCGGATGAGCAACCACAAATGGTATGCCGCGCTGGCCTATGCGCGCGCGAATAAGCTCAACCGCATCATCTGGGACAGCCCGCAGCCAAAGATCGGCATCATCACCGCCGGCAAGAGCTATCTGGACACACGCCAGGCGCTGGCCGACCTCGGCATCGACGAGCAGGCCGCGCAGGACATTGGCCTGCGCCTGTACAAGGTCGGCATGACCTGGCCGCTCGAGGCCGAAGGCGTGCACGAGTTTGCACGGGGCCTCGACGAAATCCTGGTGGTCGAAGAAAAGCGCCAGGTCATGGAATACGCGCTCAAAGAAGAGCTGTACAACCTGCCCGACGGCGAGCGTCCGCGCGTGGTCGGCAAGTTCGACGACACGGGCGAGTGGAGCAACAAGAACCGCATGGGCCACGGCGACTGGCTGCTGCCGGCGACGTATGAGCTGAACCCGGCGCAGATTGCGCGTGCGATTGCCTCGCGCATCGGCCACTACTGCGCCGGCCACCCGGTCGCCGAGCGCGTCGCTCAGCGCATCGCCTTCCTTGAAGCGAAAGAGCTGGTGCTGCGCAACATCCCGGCAAAGCCGAATCCGGAGACCGACCGCATCCCGTATTTCTGCTCGGGCTGCCCGCACAACAGCTCGACCAAGGTGCCGGAAGGTTCGCGCGCGATGGCCGGCATCGGCTGCCACTACATGGTGCTGTGGATGGACCGTGAAACGTCGACCTTCACGCACATGGGCGCAGAAGGCACGACCTGGATCGGCCAGTCGCCGTTCACCGACGAGAAGCACGTGTTCGTCAATCTGGGCGACGGTACCTACTTCCACTCGGGCATCCTGGCGATCCGCGCCGCGGTGGCGGCCAAGGTCAACATCACCTACAAGATTCTCTACAACGACGCGGTCGCCATGACGGGTGGCCAGAATGTCGACGGTCCGCTCGACCCGGGCATGATCAGCCGCCAGATCGCGGCCGAAGGCGTCACGCCCATCATCGTCGTCACCGACGAGCCCGACAAATACCCGAGCGACTACGCCTGGGCGCCCGGCACCACGGTGCGCCACCGCTCCGAACTGATGGACGTGCAGCGCGAACTGCGCGAGATGCCCGGCGTGTCGGCCGTGATCTATGACCAGACCTGCGCCTCCGAGAAACGTCGGCGCCGGAAGAAAGGCGAATTCCCCGACCCGGCCAAGCGCGCCGTGATCAACGAAGCTGTCTGCGAAGGCTGCGGCGATTGCTCGGTGCAGTCCAACTGCCTGTCGGTCGAGCCGCTGGAAACCGAACTGGGCCGCAAGCGCCAGATCAACCAGTCCTCGTGCAACAAGGATTATTCGTGCGTGT
>Ga0308163_10004585_pt1 | contig 10907 bp, 9 predicted proteins | sample PhyTR1_FD_201037 | JGI IMG/M metagenome (GOLD analysis project Ga0308163, IMG submission 201037) | Phyllosphere microbial communities from UC Gill Tract Community Farm, Albany, California, United States - DLSLT.R1 | ecosystem: Host-associated > Plants > Phyllosphere > Unclassified | place: USA... | reverse complement strand
GCTGCCCAGGAGCAGTACCCAATGGGAAAGCGCTTAATCCAGTGACGCCAGTCATCTTTTCATCCCCCAAGTCTCATGAGCCAAATCAGTCGTGAGAGCTACGAAGCTCTTTACTATCATCTCACGTCCAAGTTTCAAGAACTCTAATGCACTCTCAATTGTTGGTCGCGACGGTGCGCCCCGTGCGGTAATTGTGAATGCTAACACTCGTTGACCATTGTTGCTCATTGCTGTTTGCAGGTCGTAATTTAAACGGCCAATCGGTGCCCCAGCATCGTTGTATATAGTGCGTCGAAAGCTGGTGGAAAAGTCTTCCGGTTTTTCTGAGGGAAATTGCATGAATCGAAAAAATTCCGACGCGCTGGAATTCGGATCTGAAGCGCTCAGATGAATGTGATTGACATACGATATTTCGCATTGAGTAGTGCTTAATGGCCGCGAGCCAAATTTTTTCATAAAATCCGCTAGAAGTTGCAGTTCGTCCTCGAAACTAATGATCATCCGTTCAAATCGTGGATAAGGGTTTGATGCGTCTCCGACTTTACGCCAATTATGCAGAAGTCGATCTTCCTGAAACTGTATAAGCTCGTCTTTCTTTGGTTTGAGAAACCAGAAACGATCGTGTTGAGCACCGTTCACGAGGCTCAAACCAGGTTGTTGTTGTTGTTGTGGTCTTGGAAGGCCGAACGTCTCGAAAAAAGGAGGCAATGACATTTGCTCTTCCACGAGCGGAAATTTTTCGCGGTAGAGTTCCCAAACTTCATACGCATAAATTTGTTGATAGCCTTGCGGCGCTGAAAATTGCACGCCCAGCACCACTTCGTTTAAAGGGGGATTGCTGAAGTCTGGCAAATGATCTGGTCTGCTCACGTTGCGCCTCAAAGATGGGTATCACGCTATTAGCGCTGGAACGGTCGAGGAATTCACGAAGTGATACAAAAAATGAACTGCTGGGGGTAGTGCTAAAAAAATCTTTCGGTTGCTTGCGAGGCACTACGACAGCATCTTGTTCTATGCTGCCATCAAATACTCAAAACTAAAAAAATAAGTTACCGAGGCAGCTTCACGATGCTGATAAAACTCTCACCCCGGCTGCCACATCGGCTGCATTTCAAGCGGGGGATCAAGCTTACAAGCGGCGCTTCTAATGCGCACATCTTCTCAAGCTTGTAGACCGGCAACTCTGCGACGTTTTTGCACTTTCGGCATCCGGCAACCACCATCTCCCAACTTCTGATGTCTTTGCGCGTCAACGCCTGACGGCGATCTGTTTTCTCGTCGTTAGGTCGCTGAGAGGCGGTCGTGTAATAGGTGAGCCTGCAACGGCCGGAAAAACCCTCCCATGGTCTCTGACAGTGGATTTTCTCTTCCGCTATGGTCCGCAGGAAGCTCGGCATGGGCTTATCACCGTACTCGGCCAGCAGCGCCTTGCCATCAAACAACTTTAAGATCTCGCATTCCTCGCAAATCACGCCGACCCTTTCGACGGCGAGTTCGCTGAGCCACCACATGTTATCGCGTGGCATCGTCCGCAGTCTCGATCGGCATCCATCCTCTGGTGTAGCCTGGGCTTATGGCCGCAGTCGCGACGAGAAGCCTTTCTTGCAGCGCTTCGATATCCTTGACGAGGCTTTCTATCGCGGCCCCTGCGTCGCCATCGTGCGTATCGATAATAAGGGACGCGATTTCCCGAGTGGAAAAGCCCTCGACAGGGCACACGTTTTCATCCGCATGTTTCATAGCGACAGCCTGTGTTGTTCATTGAGGATGGTTTTAAAGCGTCTGGATCAGTCCAGCATCAGGTCGGCAATCTGCCCGTGCGAGACGAGCAGGCGCGGGTTCATCATGCTCCCGCTTTCTTCTTCGATAGTCACTGCATATGCTGCAACGCCCAGACACCTGGTGGCCATACTGAGGGCAATCTTTTCGGCAGAAGCGACACTCGACGCTAGGCGCATCTCGCCGGGCACAACGCCAGCACGGTTCTTTTTGAACTGCACGACAATGATTTTCTCTGCCTCAGACATTTTGCTCTCCTTCTTTTGTTCTACAAATGTTCTCTTTTTAGCAAAGAGTCAAGATTGATGCCATCACTGTAGAACGTGAGGGGGAAAACCCCATTGTTGATGTAGGCGAAACGGGGGGAAGTCCGCCCGATCCGTGAGACGAAGGAGAAAAAATATTAAATGATAACAAGAAGCGATTTTCTGCCCCACATAAATCCAACGCATTGAAAAATATGGATTGCTGCACTCCGGCAAGGGGCACCAATCCAACTCATCATCAATGACGATATCGACGCCTTGCAATGCGTGTGCAAGCGGTTCGACCGGTCAGGACATCATCCGGCTGGGTGCGCAGTGGATGCGGTTGCGGCCATGCTGCTTGGCGCGGTAGAGTGCCATATCGGTTGCGGCCATGAATTCTTGGAAGCGCCCAAATTGATCATGGGCCTCAGCCAGTCCGAAGCTAGCCGTTATCCTGCCGGCAGGCAGCGGCGCGAGACAGATCCTCTCCAGGCAGATCCTTAGCCGTTCGGCAATCGCTTGCGCCTGCGAGAGAGAGGTATTGGGCAATAATACGCAGAATTCCTCGCCGCCAATCCGGCCGGCGAGGTCGTCCGGCCGCAGGTTGCTGCGAATCGCCTGCGCTGCGGCCGTCAGGGCATGGTCGCCCATCTCATGGCCATAGGCATCGTTGATACCTTTGAAATGGTCGAGGTCGAATAGCAGCAGTGACAGAGGCTCGCCGGTCACGGCGGCACCGGAAAATGCCTGCTCGCCGCGGGCAAGGATGAAACGCCTGTTCGCGAGGCCTGTCAAAGGGTCGGTATTGGCCTGGTGTTCCAGCGTCTTGAGCGACATGTCCAACTCGCTTACCAGCGAGCAGACCGCTTGTGCGACCGTTCCAATCTCATCGCGGGTCTTGACCTTGACTGCCAAAGGCGCGCCTTCGGTCCGATAACGATCGATGGAGTGGCTCAACTGTCGTAACGGCCTGGTGATGCGCCAGAGCGCAAACAGGCATCCGGCCGTGCCGGCCAGCGTCGAAAACAGAAGCACCAACAAGACCCTCATGCCGCTTAATTCGCCACCCGACAGCAAGTGGGCAACCACAGCCAGAAGCGGAACATGGATCGAGACAAAGCAAATAACGAAAATCTTGACTGTCAGCGACGACTCGATCGCCTGGAGCGTCATCCGCGGCAATCTAATCATCTCGCTTTCCTTACGTGTGTCAGTGAAATCTCTCCCTTATTGCAACCCGCACCATAGACAGGAATTGTCGCAGGTAGAAAAGTCTTTTTGCGACATTTTGCCGCTTTTGTGGGCCGCTAGCATCTTGGGAGGGGCCAAACGATCGGGCAAAAGAAACATCGCGCCGTCGGTGACGGCGCGATGTCGCGGTTTACCCAGAGTTTTGCGGTGGGTTACGGGTTACCGGTGCTGGTCCCCGTGCCGGAGCTATTGCCGGTTCCCGAGCCTGGCGTGGCTGGCGCGGTCGTCGTGCTGCCGGTCCCGCCGGTTCCTCCCGTCGTCGAACTTGAGCTTGGTGCCGAACCGGACGTTGCCCCCCCAGAGTTGGCATTGCCGTTGCTGCTGTTATCTCCACATGAAGCCAGCAATCCGAGGAGAGCGACGACCGGTACGATTTTCTTCAGCATAATATCCTCCTTATTTCGCGCACCGCAGATGTGCACTTGTGTTTTAGACCTCAGAAATATCGCGGATCTTCGTCCTGAAGGCGGCATGGATGCGATGTTTTTAAGGTCTTGTGTCGCATATAGGCAAGCGACAGACCAGCTTTCAACCTTCTGGATTGCGATTTGTTCCAGATGCGATGGAAGCGGCAGCATGATCACCTTGCAAGGAAAGCAGGGTTGAGATGGCGCGCGTCCGCAATGCTACCGGAGTTTCACCGGCCATCCCGCAATGCGGCAGATGATTGTGCGGTTGCGAAAGGAATGATAGGTTGGAGACCGTGGTTGGGGATGGACCCAGCGGACCAAATTCAGGGCCATATCGATGTTCCTACCTGCCTCAGGGTCCTATCAAGCCCTTAAAGCTCGCTTTTCCTGGTCGATCCCACAGGATTTCAACATGGGTCGGGCTGTGAGTGACGACTGGGCGGACCGCGAGCCGGATCGCATCTGTCTCGAGCATTTTTCGCCTGATGGCGCTCATCTTTCCATGACCTATGGCACGCTGGCCGCTCGATCCAATGCTTTCGCCCATGCGCTCAGTCAACTCGGCATCAAACCAGGTGACAGGGTGGGGCTGCTGTTGCCTCAGGGCTTCGAGACTGTCATCGCGCATGTCGCGATCTACAAACTCGGTGCGATCGCTTTGCCGCTGGCGCTACTGTTCGGCGCCGATGCCCTGGAATATCGGTTGAAGACGGCCGGGGCTGTCGCTGTCGTGACCAATAGTTTCGGCCTGTCCCGCCTCGAGCAGATCCGTGCGGCGCTTGGCGATCTCAGCCATATCATTTCGGTGGATGCACTGGCAGCGGCTGGCGATATCCTATCCTTCGATGCGCTCTTACAGGGCGGTTCCGCCGATTTTTCCGGGCCGGTGACTGGACCTGACGATCCGGCTTTGATGATTTTCACCTCTGGCACGACGGGTGCGCCAAAAGGCGCCCTGCACGGACATCGGGTTCTGGCCGGCCATATTCCCGGCTTCCAGTTCGCCCACGAAGGTCTGCCGCTGCCTGGCGACAAGATCTGGACGCCGTCCGATTGGGCCTGGGCGGGCGGCTTGCTGAATGTGCTGATGCCGGCGCTGTTGCTTGGTGTCCCTGTTGTCTCCTCGCCGGCGCAGAAATTCGATCCGGCGATGGCTTTCCGCATCATGGCTGAGATGAAGGTGCGCAATGCCTTCATTCCACCGACAGCGCTGCGGCTGCTGAAGACAATCGAAAGCCCACGCCGGCAGTATGATCTTGTGCTGCGCACTATTGGCTCGGCGGGAGAGTCTCTCGGCCGTGAAACCTATGAATGGGTCAAGTCCGCGCTCGGCATCACTCCCAACGAATTCTATGGTCAGACGGAGTGCAATTTCGTGCTCTCCTCGTCAGCCAAGCTTGGCGTGACCAAGGCAGGCGCCATCGGCAAGGCAGTGCCGGGGCATAGCGTGGCGATTATCGACGACAAGGGCCGGGTGCTGCCTGCGGGCCAGATCGGGCAGGTGGCGATTGCCCGTCCCGATCCTGTGATGTTTCTGGAATATTGGCGCGACCCCAAGGCGACTGCGCAGAAATTCATTGGTGACTGGATGCTGACCGGCGATCTTGGCCGCCAGGACAGCGAAGGCTATGTCGAGTTTTTCGGCCGGGACGACGATGTGATCACCTCGTCCGGCTATCGCATCGGCCCGGCGGAAATTGAGGATTGCCTGATTGGCCATCCTGCCGTGCGGCTAGCGGCGGCGGTGGGCAAGCCAGACCCGGTGCGCACGGAAATCGTCAAAGCCTATGTCGTCCTTGCCGCCGGTTTCAAGGCAAGCCCGGATTTGGCCCGTGAAATTGCCGATTGGGTCAAGCATCGGTTGTCGATGCATGAATATCCGCGAGAGGTGGAATTCATTGCCGATATGCCGCTGACGACAAGCGGCAAGGTAATCCGTCGCCTGCTGCGTGATAGGGATGTCTCGCAGGTTGCGCCAGCCGAAAGGGCCAGGAGTGCCTCGGCCTGACAGCTTTTGCGTCGAGTGTAAACCGCTGTTAGCTGTCTCTTTGCAACCGGCCAAGTACCTTGTCGCGCAAAATACGGGCGATATTGCGGGTATTGCGGTAGAGATGCAGCTGTGCTGCCACCTGGCGCACGTCACGGTCAGCATTGCGCTTCAAGCCAATGACCACGGTGCCCATCTCCTCGCGTTCACGCCACAGCCGGCTCATGATCGGATGATCCGGCACGGCGCAGGAGTCTGTGCGCAGGATGTTGGCGTCGTCCAGGTGCCATTCCGTCAGTTTGGCGACGAGAAGCTTTCCCGGTGAATAGCGCGCGTAGCGCTCGTCATAGGCGGTCTTCCAAGTATAGGCTTCGGCCCCCATGATGAATACGACCATGGCGGCCACCGCTCGGCCGTCGAGGTCGAGCGTGTGAATGCGCACGGAGTCCCGTTCGGCAAGGTTTGTGATGGCTTCGCGGGCAAAGGCTGCACGCAGCCTGTCCATGACCAACGCCGTGCGCTTGCGTCCTTTCCAGCCGCTGGCTTCGAGCGCCAGGAACTCCTCCATGCGGGTCTGCACATCTCCAGGCTGGCGCGCCACGGAATAAGTGAGCTCGCCCTGGCCAGCCAAAAGCTTCATCTGTCGCCGCATCTCGCGTGAATGCGATTTGCCGATGGCCTGACGCAAATAGCCCTCGCCGTCTTCGAGGCTATCGAGCATTGGTCGCTGGTAAGGATTTGTAATGGTCAGTGGCAGATCGCGGCCGATGGCAACGGCGCGCAGCAGTTTGGTCACGGGGCCATCCAGACGCAGATCAGGCAGGACCAGCACAGAAGGCAACCGGATATCAGCATGACCAAGGCCATCGAAGAGATTGTCCAGCGTCTCGACCGGATCTTCCGCATCGATAAGGGGCGTGCCAAGCGGCCCGAAGGGATTGGACCAGACGCGAATGATGGAAGGCCCAACGGCAAAGCCTGGTTTCTCGACTGAAAACGGCATTAAAAGCCGGATTCGACTGCGGCCCTGGCGGTCGTCGCGGATCAGAGCCATGCGGACTTCACGGTCGTCCAGCCGTGGAATGGCGGGCGCGAGAAAGCGGGCTGAAAAGAAGATATTCGGCTCCAGCGCCCGATTGGTAAGGTAGTCCATCTCGTGTTCGAGATCATAACTGGTCTGTCGGGGATAGAGCCAGAGATGCCGCCCGGGACGGCCGACAGCAATCTGGCCGTCGGCGGTGGGACGGTTGACCGGGTCGGAGACCGTCTGCAGCATCTGACGCTCCTCATATCGGCCCTGAGCCGTTGCGTGATTCATCGTCGCGCCGTCGTCGCGGGCCGTGTCCGGTTCTGACCCGTTGTCTGGGCTCGTCTCGTTAAAGACAGGCGATGTGTTCATTTCACGCAACCCTTTTTGCATCATGCGGGGCTGTTCCTCGCCATACGTGACAAAGGATCGGCGAAGGCGAAGAGGACGATGCCAAGCGCGTGGCGCACGGCAATATGCAGTAACGTTGCTTCCACCAGCATGGCCGATGCCGCTGCCGTGGCAGCGCCGGTCAACCCGTAGAGCGGAATGAGGGTTACATTCAGCCCGATATTAGCTGCTAACGCAATCACATACAGTAAGACACACAATTTTTGTCGGCCAGCCATGGTCAGCAGCATTTCGCCGGGGCCGATCAACGCCTTGGTGAGTGCGCCCGCAAACAGAATGGCCATAAGGGGATAGCCGGCAGTAAAATTTGGGCCGAAAAGACCCAGCAGCACCTCTCCGGCCGCTAAAACCATAAGGCCGATCACCAGGGAGGGCCAGAAGCACCAACGTGCCATCCGGGCGGCAAAGAGCGCAAGCGGACGGATGTCAGCCTCGTTCATCAGCGCGGAAAAGCGCGGACCTGCTGCCGCCTTGACAGCGAAATACACGAATTGCACCAGCGCCATGGTCTTGGCTGCGGCGAAATAAATGCCCACCTGGTCAGGCGGCAGATAGAGCCCGACGACCATGACGTCTGAATTGGTCAGGAGAAACAGGAAGCCCTCGATCAGAAAGATCGGCACGGCGACCCTCAGCCAGGTCATGAAATCGATCCGTCGGGGGCCTTTCAGATATTTGCGGCGCAGGCGCCACTGAATGGTGGCGAACTGGCAGAGCGTCGTCACATAGGTTGCCGCAAGGGCGGCCTGCATGGCTGTGGTGGCGGTGCGCGGTGCGCCCGCCATGACGGCGGCCACCATGAAGGCGAGGATCAGAATTGGCCGGACGATGTACGTGGGGCTTAGCGCCGCCACCGGCCAGCTATTGGCTCGCGCTGTTCCGTCCAGTACATCGCCGAGCGCGATCATCGGCAACGCGAACAGGCCGAGAAACAGTGGCGTCAGATAATAATCCGCAACGCGGTCACCGACAAAATGCAGCAGCACCAGCCCGGCTGCGGCAAGGCAGCTGGCAAGGCAAAGGGAGAAGATCCTGATGGTGACCGTGATGCCGCGGATCTCGGCAATTTCCTGGCGCGCATGATATTGCGGCAGGAAGCGGATGACGGTCGAGTGGAACCCGAGGCAGGAGAGATTGCCGAACAGAACCACCAGCACCCAGACGAACACGAAGATCCCGTATTCGAAATCGCCCATCAGCCGAGCCTGGACGATTTGTGAGAAAAACGCAATTCCGGCGCTGACGACGCGGATGGCAAAGGCGATCAGTGCCATGCGCTGGGCATGTGCTACATCGTCCTGACCGGCGAGAGCCGTTAGAACTTTCAGCACAGGCGCGCGCAGCCTGGCCGGCAGGATCGTCTCAATCCTCTGGATAATCGCCATCATGGATACGCAATACTCACCGGCCCATTCCTCACGAGAAGACAAGTCTTGTCAGCCCAGGGTTAACAAAAGGATGAACGGCGGGAACGCAAGCGCAGATACGCATCAAAACGGGAAATGCCGCGACCAAAGTGGCCCTGCCTGTCGATTGGGACGCATGAGCCTACAAAAAAGGCCAGAACCGAAGTCCTGACCTTTTCATGTTTTAAGCCATCAAGGCTCCATGGCAGTGCTTGAAGCGCTTGCCGGAGCCGCAGGGACACATCTCATTGCGTCCAACCTTGCCCCAGGTCGAGGGGTCGTTCGGATTGCGGCTTTCGGGCGCGACGTTGCCGTCGGTGGCGGCAAACTCGTCCTGACCGGTCTGCGGGTTCTCGTGATGCCCATGCATGATCGGCAGGGTCGGCTCGGCCGGTGCCTCGCGCACGATCTCCACCCGCATCATTTGGGCGGTAACGCCCTCGCGCATGTTGGCAAGCAGTGCCTGGAACAGTTCGAAGGCCTCTGCCTTGTATTCCTGCAGCGGATCGCGCTGGGCATAGCCACGGAAGCCAACGACCGAGCGCAGATGGTCGAGATTGACGATATGTTCGCGCCAGAGATTGTCGATGGTCTGCAGCAGCACGGAGCGCTCGATATAGGCCATGATTTCAGGGCCGAAACGCTCGGTCTTGTCGGCCATAACAGCATCGGCGGCCTTCTTGACCCGCTCGACAATGTCGTCCTCGGCAATGCCTTCTTCCTGCGCCCAGTCTTCGATGGGAAGATCAAGGTTGAGGATGCCCGTCATCGCTTCCTTCAGACCGGCCACATCCCACTGTTCGGCATAGGCCTTTTCCGGAATATGGGTGCGAACGATCGTGTCGATCAGTTCGTGGCGCATGTCGTCGATGGTCTCTGTCAGGTCCTCGGCATCCATCAACTCGACGCGCTGCTCGAAGATAACCTTGCGCTGGTCGTTCAGTACATCGTCATACTTCAACAGGTTCTTACGGATGTCGAAGTTGCGGGCCTCGACCTTCTTCTGGGCGCGCTCCAGCGCCTTGTTGATCCAGGGGTGGACGATGGCTTCGCCTTCCTTCAGACCCAGCTTCTGCAGCATGCTGTCCATACGGTCTGAACCGAAGATCCGCATCAGGTCATCCTGAAGCGAGAGGTAGAATTTCGAACGGCCCGGATCGCCCTGACGGCCGGAACGGCCGCGCAACTGGTTGTCGATACGCCGGCTTTCATGGCGCTCGGTGGCGATGACGTAGAGACCGCCGGCGGCAAGCGCCTTTTCCTTGAGGGCCTTTACTTCCTCGCGGATCGCCTGTTCCTTGGCGTCGCGCTCGGGACCGGGTTCCATGCCCTCGAGATCACGCTCAAGCCGCATGTCGATATTGCCGCCGAGCTGGATGTCGGTACCACGGCCGGCCATATTGGTGGCGATGGTGACGGCGCCAGGCACGCCGGCCTGGGAGACGATATAGGCTTCCTGCTCGTGATAGCGGGCGTTCAGCACGTTGAAATCGGTAAAGCCGCTCTGGCGCAGCATGGTCGCCAGCAGTTCGGATTTCTCGATTGAGGTGGTACCGACCAGAACCGGCTGATTGCGGGCGGCGGCGACCTTGATCTCCTCGATGATCGCCTTGAACTTTTCCTCGAAGGTCCGGTAGACCTCGTCATCCTCGTCGATACGCTGGATCGGCAGGTTGGTCGGGACTTCGATGACGCTGAGGCCGTAGATGTCCTGGAATTCCTCGGCTTCGGTATTGGCCGTGCCGGTCATGCCGGCAAGCTTGGAATACATGCGGAAATAGTTCTGGAAGGTGATCGAGGCCAGCGTCTGGTTTTCCGGCTGGATCGTCACCTTTTCCTTGGCTTCCAGCGCCTGGTGCTGACCTTCCGAATAACGGCGGCCCGGCATCATGCGGCCGGTGAATTCGTCGATGATGACGATTTCGTCATTGCGGACGATGTAGTCCTTGTCGCGCTGGAACAGCTTGTGGGCCTTCAGCGCGTTGTTGATGTGGTGGACGATGGCAACATTTTCCACGTCATAGAGCGAGACGCCCTTGAGCAGGCCTGCGTCTTTCAGCAGGTTTTCCAGCTTCTCGGTGCCGGCCTCGGAGAAATTGGCCGATTTCTGCTTCTCGTCGATTTCGTAGTCTTCGGCGCTCAACATCGGGATGAAGGCGTCGATGGTGGTGTAGAGATCGGACCGGTCATCGAGCGGACCGGAGATGATTAGCGGCGTGCGCGCTTCGTCGACCAGGATCGAGTCCACTTCGTCGACGATCGCGTAATTATGGCCGCGCTGGACCATCTGGCCGCGCTCATACTTCATGTTGTCGCGCAGATAGTCGAAGCCAAGCTCGTTGTTGGTGGCATAGGTGATGTCGCAGGCATAGGCCTCGCGGCGCTCGT
>Ga0308163_10004584_pt1 | contig 10907 bp, 15 predicted proteins | sample PhyTR1_FD_201037 | JGI IMG/M metagenome (GOLD analysis project Ga0308163, IMG submission 201037) | Phyllosphere microbial communities from UC Gill Tract Community Farm, Albany, California, United States - DLSLT.R1 | ecosystem: Host-associated > Plants > Phyllosphere > Unclassified | place: USA... | reverse complement strand
TCCGGGCGCATTCGTGGGCCGCTCTATATCGACGATAACGCCACTCACGGTGGAGCCATCGGGTAAATGGACTGCGACAAAGTTAGGATTACCCGGCCAATCCAGTGGCTTGTCGAAGTCCAAACGCGCAATCGTTGGTTTTCCACTGCTGCTCAAATGGATCTCGGCTGACTCATTCAAACATTCATCCGATGGTGTGCCCAAATGACGAGAGGCAGTCATTACGCTCGCGTTACCTTGGAAGTTGTAAGACATGCTGATTTACCTCATTTAAACGGGGCGGCTGCCCCCCAATTTCAGTTATGCGGCTTGTTGTTTGTTGAATGCTTGCGCGCAATGACCACACCGCCGAGTAACAGCGCTGCGCTTGCTGCAACCAACCAATACGGTGTACGGCGTGTTTGCCGCCACCCGCCTTCAATGCGGCGCTCACCGCTGGCGGGTCCAAACAGGTTGCCCGACGAAGTCGCTGAGTGGGGTGCCCGTTGTAGGGCGGTGCGGGTGAGCCAGCCGGATACCTGGGGAAAGGCGGGCAGCAAAAAATGCGCGACTCGAGCGATGGTTGCGGCGGTACCGACAGTGGTGCTGTTCCTCGGTTGCAGCGCGCAAGCGACCATCGCCCGCGCCACCTGACGCGGATCATAGACCGGTGGCGGCGGCGTCAATGCATGGCCGGTAAAATTTGCGCCGTCGCGAAAGCCCGGTGTATCCATCACGGCGGGATAGATGTCGCACACATGAATATTCGGGTAGCCGACCAATTCGCCGCGCAGTGCTTCGGTCAAGCCACGCAGACCGTATTTACTGGCTGAATACGCGGCGGCAAAAGGCTGGGCGACCCAGCTTCCCAGCGAGAGTGTATTGATCAGAATCCCGCTTTTCTGGGCTTTGAAATAGGGCCACGCCACGTGGGCGCCACGCAGGTAACCGAGCAGGTCTGTTTGCAGTACTTGTTCGTGTGCTTCCAAAGGCGTGTTTTCGAAGCTTCCGACGGCCCCTACACCGGCGTTATTGATCCAGATATCGATGCGGCCATTTCCGAAGGCTGCAGCCTTTTCCGCCAGCGCGCGCATTTGGTCGCCATGTGTCACATCGGTGTTAACGGCGATCGCCTGCGCGCCGCGTACAGCACATTCCTCGACCACTTCTGCCAGCGCCTTTTCATCACGAGCCGCCAAGACTAACCGGGTACTTTGTTCTGCAAATGCGTGAGCAGCAGCACGACCTATGCCGCTTGAGGCGCCGGTGATCACCACCGTTTTGCCGTGTAACTGGCCATTGTTTTTTCCCATTACAGGCGCGCGTGCAGGCAAATCCTCGGGCACATGAACAGGTATCGGATGGAGTTTCAAACGGGCACCGTCGGCCAGTACGAGGGTAAGGTTTTCAATCGTGCCAGCGACACGGTCGGGGAATACCGGGTCGCCTAAGGCGTCGAGCTCGTCGTAAATAAATGTCTGGCCCTCAAGCCACCCGACAGCCGTCAAGAGTTCGGGACCCAGGTAATATTTTCCATCCAGGAAAAAACCGCAAAAGCTCCTTGTTCGCTCCAGGCTCTCCACTGCGTATCGTTCGCCAGGACTCATTCCGGTTGCTGAATCAATCATCATGACATCCTCCTATCGCTGGTCTTGCGATAGAGAAGGGCCAGCAAATGATCGTTCAATCCAAATGACTGAGTGGTGCGTTCAGTGCTGATGGGCCGTTACAGTCGGATCGGTGATCTGAATAACGGTGCCCTGTTGCCATGCGTCCGCACCCGGTGCGATGGGTGGCGCAACTATATCGATGCGTGTCTTCTTCTTTTCGGTGCTGTCGATACCCATCCGCTTATCTCGCTCGGCGACCATCCCAGGGTCGGCCTGGCCATCGGTGGTAAACCCCATCATCAGTTGCGGCGCACCCAGCGGCAGGCGTTTGTTGAGATCGGTATGCCAGGTATGCCAAGTCTTACCGTAGGTATGCACCAGTTTTTCCATCAACGCGTGCTCCGCCACTTCGTGGATTCCCGGCGCGACCAGTTGTCCTGATTTCACTTCGTGCACGTGGCTGTGCCACAGCGCCTTTTCAGGGGTAGGCAGTGAGGTGAATAACTGCTCGCTGATGATGTATTCCACGCCCATCAACTTTGCATCCTTGCGATTGCCGTCGTAGATCACGCATTGAATCACCTCTTCATTGAGAATCGCACAGTAGTGATGCGCTTCCATCTGCACCTCAGGATGGCCGTTATAAAAGTGAAAACCGTCCAGGTAGGCGTTCAATGCATCAACAGGCGGACGAGATTGGAGCAGGGCTGCACCGGCTTCCAGGGTTCGGGTAGATGAAGTGGTGGGTTTACCGGGTGCCCCCACGTTCGAGGGAGAATCGTTGCCAGCGCAGGCGCTTAACAGGGTAAAGGTTGCCGCCAAGGAGCATGACTTGGCCATTCTGGCTGTCTTGGTAATCATTGCCGTAGGTTCCATCCTCTTGCCTTCTCTCAAGCTGAAATCGTGAACGTCAGGTTCAACTCTGCAGACGTTGGAAATCCTGACACCGTGCACGTTCAAAACACTTTCACTTGAACGTTGATTGATCTGAAAGGTCGTTTTTTGGAACGGGTGATAGCGCAATCGCTCGCGCGCAGGAGCAATTATCATGTTAGTCGCCACTTCTATCGTGGAGTACCTCAAACGCAACCGACTGGTCATTGCGACGGCCGAGTCTTGTACCGCGGGAAAAATTATCACGTTGCTTTCCGAGGTCGACGGAGGGGGGGCATGTATTGAGAGTGGTTATGTTGTCTACTCGCCAGAAGCGAAGCAGCGACTACTAAAAGTACGCGCGTACACCATAAATACTTTTAATCTCACGAGTTGTGAGGTTGCTCGGGAGATGGTTCTCGGGACGCTGGACGACAGCCCGGCAAATGTAGCCGTCGCGACCACAGGCATACTCGGTCCTGATGTGGTCGATGGAATACCTCCTGGAACTGTGTGTTTTGCCTGGGCCTATCGAGTAGGGCGAGGTCTGAGCGTGTTCAGTCGAAAGGAACGGTTCATGGGATCGCGCGAGGAGGTCCAATTGGCGGCATCCCTCCATGCCCTGAAATCATTGCCGCATTTTCACCAGCTAGCCATGGCGGGAGAGGGCGCTTAGCGATCTCTGACCCACAGCCTGCGAAAAACACGTTGATCGCCCGTTACTGGCCCCTCATCAGGAAATGGTAGCCGTTCGATATTTCTCAATTGTGCCTGGGTGGGCGCCTCGCGGCAGATATCCGCATGCTGGCCTGGCGGATACGCGCCTACTACGAGGAAGTCTCTACTGGCGCTCAGACTGCAATGTCCGGTGCCTGCCGGCAACAGCAACACATCGCCTGTACTCACGTTCAGAACCTGCCCGTGCTCGCCACCTAGCATCAGCTGAGCATGGCCGCTTGCGACACCCAGCACTTCGTGCCCCTGTGTATGGTAATGATGATAGTTGTAGATCCGATCACGCCACTGAGGTGGCCAACCTTGGCTGGCGAACATTGCTTCAAAGAGTGCCGCAGGGTCGTCGAAGGGCTTGGACAGGGCCTCTGAATAAAAAAGTACGGGCAGGTCCGGGTTATTGGGCACCGTATCACCGCGCTTAAACATAAGCGGTATTGGCGCAGTTGTACCATTCTCAAAGCCGTTCATATGGGATGCGCCATTTGAAATCCGGTTATTTAGCTGACTGCCACGTCCACTGCCCGCCGTCTTTCTCACAATCGATTTTGGCTTGCTTAAGGTCCTGTGCGGCATAGTGATAAGTCACCACCCCAGCGTTGCTGGGAAGCATCGCGCCTGCGTGGCCAGGAACTTTGGCGGTTGCATGAGGATTCGCAAGTGCCTCCTGTGTGAGTGTTGCCTTGCAACTGGCCGTATAGTCGCCGGCGCATTGAGCGATCTTGGTTTTTTTTGTGTTCATCATGTCCTTGTTTTCGTTGCTGCACGACCAATCGATAGCGTCGGAAGGCACGCCTTCGTACGTGTAGCAGGTGTGCTGTTCAACCACAGGTACTTGATCGCTCTGAGAGTGCGTGTAGACATCACACGCCGCAGCCAAGGCGTTTGAAAAGGTAAAGCACAACATCAAAAACATGGGTAGACGCAGGTTCATAATTGTCATCTCCACGCAGCGTTCACACTTTCGGATTCAATTGAATCGACTCATATCGACTTATCTAGGAGCAAATTCTTTTCTCTTCACAAATGGGAGGGTGCAACGGTAGATAAAGTTTTAACGCTCTGCATATCCCTCGACGAGTGGCGTGCAGCGCTATCCACCAATGCTGAATAGCGGGGCTTTGGGGTGATTGTGTTTGAACATTCAGGTCGACGACGCTCTCACATAGAAATAGGCGAAAAGACAAACCCTGCTCCAAACAGGATGAGCATTATGAGCCACTTACCCCAACGACCCGAGCTCAAAGCTTGGTACAAGGCGTTGAACGACTACGCGTACCGCGCCACTTCTCCGGATGCTTACCACCGTGCTCTGCTGGACGGTGCCAAAGCGCTGTTAAGCGGCGGTGTCATTGATTGGGACCAATGTGAGGAACTCAAACGGCTGGCTGATTCGGCGCATGCCCGGGCCGTGCTGGAAGCCAAAGCCCATCTGAAGCGTGACCCCTCGGCGTAACAGCAGCGGCAGGCGCAATTTCCACCTTCTCCGCCATCACGACTGAGCTTATGGGGCGACGTCCAACAGCAGCTCTCCACTGGGAAGTTTTTCAACGTGGTGCACCACCCCACGGTAGGAGCCGCCCTCCCATTCGAAGGTAAGTGTGTGGGCGTGTTGTAGCTCGCTAGGCCACGGCAGTGCGAGTTGCAGCTGTAATCCAGACGCTTTGCGTATTATGCGTGCTCTGCACTCGCTTGCGAGTGGATTCACTCCGAACAGCGTGTCCACTAGGTATTCAATTTTGATTGAATGCATCGTCGCTTCAGTAGAGTCCGGCATATGAATTCCTGTTTATTACCCCACAGATGAGCGCCTGGAAGACTGTCTCGATATGACCATTTCTTCCAGTATTTCCCGTATGAGCCTATTGATTCCTGATTCCCCGTGATAGTGGGCGCGATTGATATTGGCGATGGTGAACTGATCAGCATCGTGTGCCGTCACGGTCACCGAAAGGCTGCCGTCGGGATTGAACGCACAGTGAACTGCGCAGTTAGGAAGGCGAGCGGAAAGGGCTGCTTCAACCTCCACTTTGGTTAGCGTGTCCATCAGTTCTCCGGATTAAAAGCCTAAACACGACAAGGCTAGTTCAGAATGCCGCGGCGTAAATACTGGCAGGATAATGGCGCTCCGAAACGTTCCTTTAGATGGAGCTGCTCTCGCTACGATAGATTCTTTAAACCTTCCTTATCAGGGCGGTGTCGATTGCTGGGCACACGTCGCGAGGTAAGGGAGAGAAAATGATAGGGATCGTGATACCTGCTCATAACGAAGAACGCTATATCAGCCAATGCCTTGAGTCCGTACTCCTCGCGGTTGAACACCCGTCGCTAAAAGATCGGTTGGTCGAGATACTTGTCGTCTTGGATGACTGCTCAGATAGCACGGAGGCAATGGTCGCGGCGATGGGCATACAGTCGATTGGTGTCTCCTTTCAAAACGTGGGTAAGACGAGAGCTGTAGGTGCTGAGCAGTTACTGAAAGCTGGTGCACGGTGGCTTGCTTTCACGGATGCCGATACCGTTGTACCGCCCGATTGGCTAGCGCGTCAGATTGAGTTTGACGCTGACGCGGTGTGTGGAACAGTTGAGGTCGACAGCTGGAGAGAATACGGCGAGACGGTTCGCACTCAATACCTGGCGTTGTACCAGTTCATCGAGAACCATCGCCATATCCATGGGGCCAATCTCGGCCTGAGTGCCGAGGCTTATCGGAACGCTGGTGGGTTCAAGCATTTGATGGCACACGAGGATGTTCAACTGGTTGCAGACCTCGAGAGGATTGGAGCACGTATTGTCTGGACAGCCACCAATCCTTTGCTCACCAGTGCACGCCGAGACTACAAGTGCCGGGGCGGATTTGGAGATTATCTGGCTTCCCTTATGCCTCCTAATACCGACAAAGGTGTCGAGCCGTCCATGAGTTCAGACTCTGGCCTCCGGGGGGCGTGACCTTGTGGATCTGATTGATTGGGTGCAATGGCCCGCCATGGTAGTGACTGTCATGTCAGCTTGGTATATCGGTTCTCAACAACCGCGCCGACGCATGATTGCCTTTTGGGGGTTTATCCTCAGCAACGCGTTATGGGTTATCTGGGGATGGCACACAAATGCTTTCGGATTGATTGTGCTCGAGTGCATTTTGCTTGGCATGAATGTTCGTGGGTTTAGGAAAAATCAGCGCGGTCCCCAGGCCTCCGAATGAATCGCGCCTACTGATTCTGAAAGTTCTTTTTAAACCCACGTAGGTTCATCGAGCAAAGACAGATCTGCAGCACGATCAGTGCGTAGGCCTCCGCATAAGCCCCCCAAATGACCCATAGGACATTACTCAAAATAAAACAGAAGAACCCTGCCATTCTTCTCGCGGGGCGTTGAGACCCGATAAGCCACGCGGCGATCACTGTCACTGCCATGGCGGGCCACTGAACCCAATCCAGATAACTCAAGCCAACCTCTCAATCTCTATCGATAAAAAAGAGAGGGATACGAGGGCGAATAATTCAGATTTTTTGAGCGATTTTGAGAATGTACCGCTCGTCAGACATGCCTCGAATTTCTTGAACATACGATTTGCTCTCTCGGACAGATTAAACATGTGCTGACGAAAAATCCCTTTCGTCTTGCCTCTGGGAGAACGCAATGAAAGCCATCGTTTACAACGGCCCCCGTGACGTCAGTGTGCAAAATGTGCCGGATGCCAAAATCGAAAAACCTACGGACGTTCTGGTGCGGGTGACGGCCACCAATATCTGCGGATCTGATCTGCATATGTATGAAGGCCGAACCTCTTTCGAAACCGGCAGAGTCTTTGGCCATGAGAATCTGGGCGAGGTCGTTGAAGTAGGCGCCGGTGTGGATCGAGTCAAGGTAGGCGACCGCGTATGTCTGCCATTTAACATCGGCTGCGGTTTTTGCGAAAACTGTGAAAAAGGCCTGACCGGATTCTGCCTGACCGCTAACCCAGGTAGTGCGGGCGCGGCCTACGGATTTGCTGATATGGGGCCATATCAGGGCGGGCAGGCAGAGCTGCTACGGGTGCCGTATGCCGACTTCAATTGCCTGGTGCTGCCCGACGACGCGCAAGAGCGTGAAGAAGATTACGTCATGCTGTCGGATATCTTCCCGACGGGCTGGCATGCAACCGAGCTGGCGGGCCTCCTTCCTGGGGAGAGCATTGCCATCTATGGCGCCGGCCCGGTGGGTTTAATGGCCGCCCACTCAGCAGTTATCAAGGGCGCCTCTCAGGTGTTCGTGGTCGACAATCATCCCGACCGTTTAAAGCTCGCCGCTCAGATGGGTGCTACGCCCATCAACTCGCTTGAGAAAGAGGCAGTGGACCAAATCTTAAATCTGACTCACGGCAAAGGCACCGATCGAGGATGTGAGTGTGTTGGTTATCAATGCTGCGACCGCCACGGTCATGAAGCCAATCACCTCACTATGAATAACCTTGTTGCCTCGACAAAAGCGACGGGGGGTATCGGAGTCGTTGGTGTGTTCGTACCTCAGGATCCCGGCGCTAAAAATGAACTCGCCAAAGAAGGCAAGATGGCCTTCGATTTCGGCGCTTTCTGGTTCAAGGGGCAGCAGATTCGAACTGGGCAGGCTAACGTCAAAGTCTATAACCGTCGCTTGGCCGAGCTTATCCATCACGGTCGTGCCAAACCATCTCAGATCATTTCTCATCGCCTCAAGCTCGCCGAAGGCCCAGATGCCTATAAGCACTTCGACGCACGTGACGATGGCTGGACGAAGGTCGTACTCAAGCCAGCAGCCTGAAATGAATAGCCAAATTCACTAGTAGGTAAACGATCATGAAAAAGTTGAGTATGTGCTTGGGCTTTTGCAGCGTATTCATGCTTCATGGATGCTTTGACAGCGCCGACAATGCAACCAAAGACAACTCCAGCGGTACCAAGTCCTCTGTACAGATGCAGGAAGGAAAGTCGGACGACAGTAAGCGATAATTGATGGCCCAGACCGTTATGAACCGCTGGGCCAAAACCCTTTGACGACAATAAAATGTTGGGTTGGATGCTCCACAAATGTAGGCAATGTGCTCAGCCACTAAGAGGATGCGATCATGCCGCGCGGGGATAAAGACAAGTACACCGATAACCAAAAACGCAAAGCGAAACATATCGAAGATAGCTACGAGGCTAAAGGGGTTCCCGAAGATGAAGCAGCACGTCGTGCTTGGGGAACAGTTAATAAACAGTCAGGTGGCGGCGAACGGAAGGGTGGGTCTGGGCAGAAAACCACCAAAGCAAAAAAGGCTAAAGCCCGAGAATCATCAGCCCGGCGAGCTGCAGCAACACGACAGGGTGCCCCGCGAACTGACCAGCGATTAGAGGATATGAGCAAAAATGAGCTTATGGAGCGAGCTCGTAAACACCGAATAGCCGGGCGTTCGACTATGCGTAAGATCGAACTGATCAAGGCGCTGAATGAGGTGAGTTAAGGACTTAACCGAAGTGACCACGTGGCATGAGCGGTGCGACCAATGAATTCACGCTGGCCGCTTCGGTGTAACGGCGCTGGCTGGCCAAGTTTACCCCTCAGGGGCCACCGGTCCGTATGCGCCTGCCCAACACACCTTGCGTGATTAAGTAGCATTTCGGTGCGTCGGCAGTCGCGTGAGCACAGCTTTGAGATAGATCCTTGAGCCTTCAGCCTAGCCAGCCCCTGCTTGATTTGCTCAGGGTTCTCGAAGATCGTCTCTAGAGCACCACCAGTGCTACTCGGTCGCAGATACGGCCCGCAAAGTTCTGCCTTAGCGGTAAAGCATCGCCCATTAGGCCAAAGGGCCTCTCCTAGACGCCAAAAGCTCGCAAATGCTCAACCGCTACCGCCAACAAGAACGTCTTGCCCGCGCTATGGCCTAAGATGATTTCGTCCTCACGCGCTCGCGATTTTATGGAGACGCTTCTCAAGCGCCACCCTGTACAGGATCCTCAGATTATCACCATCAAGCTTGGAGATGGCCTCTGTAACTTGAAGATTCAATATCAACTCCTGCGCGCGAATATTATGGATCCACGCTTCAACTGCGGTAGGTGCTTGCGCAATCAGGGCGAGTAAATGAGCCGATACATGTTTAGCGGGGTGAGTATCTTTACTGGCGCCTAACATGGATTTCCACCCTAATTCTTAACGGTTGCAGCGGGCTAAAGAACTGTCCGCCTTTCAGTTAGTGAGACGACTGCGTCGAACCACGTAAGTGATCATAGGGGACATTTAGAAATGAGCTCCAGGCATGAAAGGCCTCATGATGACGCAAAGCTGCGGCATCCCACTTGGCTCCCGCAACCTCCTTAGAAGAAACAAGCATCATCATCGTGCTGGTTGCCGCATCTAGCTCAATTAAAAGGTAGTGGGACTTGAATCTGAAATCATCGATTCCGCTCATACGCTCGCCTTGCGATGAGTCTCGCCGGAAATTCCGGAATGTACCCATCGCTGTAGTGACCGATGAGTCTTGGAAGCATTCAAGTGAACCGATGAACGGTCAATTAGCTTTGTCGATTCGGGGTTGAAGAGGCTTTTCAAAGAGCTGAGTACCTGTGGATTTTTTCGTGGCGTTTTCAGAGCTTCCAAAAAACATCTGAATCCGCGACCGCAACCAACGCTCTCCCGGGTCATTATCCTGCGACCCACGCCACGCCATGTGCAGCTCGAAGCTGCGCACCGGCAACGGTGGGTCTTCTGCGCGCAAGCCGCCTGCCGAGGTCAATGCCTCGGCGGCGTAGTCCGGCACGGTTGCCAGGATGTCCGTACCCGCCAGCAACGTGCCGAGGCCGTTGAACTGTGGTACGGCCAGGACTACGTGGCGTTTGCGGTCGAGTTTTTCCAGTTCTTCATCGATGAAGCCGCTCAGGTCGCCGGCGAAGGACACCAGGGCGTGGGGGCGGGCGCAGAAGTCGTCGAGGCTCAAGGAGCCCGGTACGCTGTCGGCGCGCAGCAGTTTGGGCAGGCTGCGGCGTAGTACCTTGCGCTTGGCGTTGGCCGGGAGGTCGGCGGTGTAGCTGACGCCGATGGAGATTTCGCCGGACGCCAGCAGGCCGGGCATCAGGATGTAGTTGACGCGGCGTACCACCAAGACGATGCCGGGGGCCTCGGCGCGCAGGCGTTTGAGCAGTTGCGGCAGCAGGGCGAATTCGACGTCGTCGGAGAGGCCGATACGGAACACGGCGGTGCTGGTCGCCGGGTCGAACTCGGCGGCGCGGCTGACGGCAGTGGAAATCGAGTCCAGGGCCGGGGAGAGCAGGGCGAAGATCTCTACTGCCCGGGCAGACGGCTCCATGCTGCGCCCAGTGCGCACGAACAGCGGGTCGTCAAACAGCCCGCGCAGGCGTGACAACGCCGCACTGATCGCCGGTTGGCCAAGGAACAGTTTCTCCGCAGCGCGGGTCACACTGCGCTCATGCATCAAGGTTTCGAATACGATCAAGAGGTTAAGGTCGACACGACGCAGGTCGTTACGGTTCATCTTGTGTCCTGGAAGAGTCAGCAAACTTGACGAGAGCAGTCACATAAGAACAATGACCGGCATGAATCTTACGGGGAAAGGCTGTTACTCTGCACAGGAAAATTGAGTTTTCCTACAATACTTGAGGTCTATTCCTCAGATGCGGAATCAATGGCAGGCATGTTGACTATTAATGGCGACCGGTGGCCTTACCCGTAAAGCCCAGATAGAGTTCATGGCATTAG
>Ga0308163_10004583_pt1 | contig 10908 bp, 7 predicted proteins | sample PhyTR1_FD_201037 | JGI IMG/M metagenome (GOLD analysis project Ga0308163, IMG submission 201037) | Phyllosphere microbial communities from UC Gill Tract Community Farm, Albany, California, United States - DLSLT.R1 | ecosystem: Host-associated > Plants > Phyllosphere > Unclassified | place: USA... | reverse complement strand
GCGGCTCTGCAGCCAGGCGGCCAGGCGATGCGACATCAGGTCCAGTTCCCCATAGGTGAGGAAGGTATCCATGCAGACGAAGGCATTGTTCGCGGCATACTTCCGGAACGATGCTTCGAGCAGCTGGACCAGGGAGCCGTACTGGTCGGGATCGATTTCCGCAGGAACGCCGGGAGGGTACGACTTGAGCCAAATCTTGTCCATCGGTGCCTCTGTCTCCGTCATGATTTTTTGCGCGCGGGCGCTGGCGACGCCCGCTGCCGGGGCCCGACCGAAAAAAACGCACGGTCGTGCTCTCTTGCTAAATATGATGCTATCGGGCAGCGCGCCCGATAGCAAGCATTTTTATAGCAATTCGAACAGGGCGTCTAGTGAGAGGCAGTGGACGCCGGCGCTTCGCTGCGCTGCACCATCAAGGGTGCGGTGGGCAGCTGCGGTGCCAGCGCCTTGAGGATGCGGTGGCGGTCGCTGCGGTCGAGCTCGGCCAGGCGCTTCACCGACTTGTAGAAGTTGGGGAAGGTGCGGTCGCGCTTGAGCATGGCGCGGAAGGCCGGCACGAAGTCTTCGTAGGTTGCGATCGACGCCAGGTGGGCATTCGACAGCGGCTGCTCGAAGAAGCGGTCGTAGCCGGCGTAGCCACCCCAGTTGCCCTTCAGGACCTGGTATTCGTCCTTCAGGCTCTGGAACAGGCGCGCCTTGACCACGCGCTTCTCGGCATCGCTGCGGTCGACGATCGCGTAGTTCCGTTCGAGCGCCTTCCGGTACTTCAGCAGCAACGCCAGGAAATCGTGCTTGCGGCTCTTGTAGCGCGCATAGCCGTCGCGCATGGCCTGGTTGCCGAAACGCTCCAGCCAGCGCTCCACGCCGACCTCTTCCACCGTACTGGCGAAGGATTCGTTGAACTGCGAATCGCCGGCGACGTAGACCACCTGGTGCGCCAGCTCGTGGAAGATCATGCGCGCCAGTTCCGCATCCGGGTAGTTGATGAAGGTGGAGATCAGCGGGTCGCTGAACCAGCCGAGGGTCGAATAGGCGGGCACGCCGCCGACCTCGACGTCGTTGCCCTCCTGGCGCAGCTCCTTGGCGTAGGCGGTGGCGGCGTCCTTGCTGTAATAGCCGCGGTAATTCACGCAGCCGGCCACCGGGAAGCACCACTCCAGGGGTTTCAGGGACAGCTCGGGGGTGGCGACCACGTTCCACAGCACGTACTGGCGCTTCAGGGCCGCGTAGTTCTTGTAGCTGTTGTTATCGGGTAAAGCCATTTCGCTAACGGCGAAGCGGCGGATCTGGCGCGCCGTCTCGAGCCGGAGGCGCAGTTTGGAACTGGTGCCGGGGTCGGCGATCCAGTCGTCGATCGGACGGGCGTCCGACAGGAGTTCAAGCTGGCCTTGCGCCGCCTGTCCGTAATAGTTCAGGGTCGAGCAGCTGGCCAGCAGTCCCGCCGCCGTGCCGACCAGCAGCACGGAGCGGAACCACGGGGTGATTCGCGGTAGGTTCATGGTTGACGTTCATGGTGCGCGGGTTCATTGTGCGACCTTCTCGACCTGCACCAGGGTGTCGTAGAAGGTGGGCGCCCGGCCCATGTCGGTCAGGCGCTGGCTGGTGACTTCGTTGGCGTTCTTGCCGTCGCTGGCGAGCTTTTTCCACCAGATCGACAAGCCGACCACCAGGCCGGCCCGTGCTTTCGGGGTGACGCGGGCACGCGCGACGAACGAGCCCCGGTCATTGAAGATGCGCACCATCTCCTTGTCGGCGATCCCGCGGCTGGCGGCATCGTCAGGGTGGATGTCCAGGTGCGGTTCGCCTTCCGTGGCGCGCAGGCTCTGGACATTGACAAAGGTCGAGTTGAGGAAGTTCCTGGCCGGCGGCGAAATCATCGCCAACGGGTACTTCGCCGCCAGTGCCGGATTGGATGCCACGGATTCGTAGTTCGGAATGTAGCTTGGAACCGGATCGAGGCCGTCGGCCAGCATCGCGTTCGAATAGAACTCGCACTTGCCGGACGGGGTCGGGAAGCCGCCTTCGGCAAACGGCGCGGCCGGCATGTTCAGCTTGCGCCAGCCGGTGCGCTTGAGCGACTCCCAGTCGAAGTGCACGGCGCGCGCATCGCTGGTATTGAAGGCCTTGGCGGCCATCTCGTCGTCGGTTTCCAGGAAGGCCGGATCGGTGAAGCCCATGCGCTGCGCCAGCAGGCGGAAGATCTCGGTGTTCGGCTTGGATTCGCCCAGCGGCGCAATCGCCGCGTTGTTCGCCATCATGTACAGATGGCCGTAGGCCAGGTGGGCGTCGACGTGTTCGAGCTGGGTGGTGGCCGGCAGCACGATGTCGGCATAGTCGGCGCTGTCGGTCAGGAAGTGCTCGAGCACCACCGTGAACAGGTCTTCGCGCGCGAAGCCCTGCGCCACCTTCGAGGAATCGGGCGCGATCGCCACCGGATTGGCGTTGTAGACGATGACGGCTTCGATCTTCGGACCGAATGCCGGCGAGGCGTCGCGCAGCAGGTCGTCGCCGATGGTGTTCATGTTGATGGTGCGCGGCAGCGGCCCCAGCAGCAGGTCCGGGCGCTGCAGCGCCGCCTTGTTGGTCGGGAACGAGCCCGAGGTCGACAGCTGGGCGCCGCCGGCCGCGTGGCGCCAGGCGCCCACCAGCGCCGGCAGGCAGGTGATGTTGCGCACCGCCATGCCGCCGCCGCGCACGCGCTGCACGCCGTAGTTCAGGCGGATCGCCACCGGCTCGCCGCGCAGCGCGGTCCGGCCGTATTCGCGCGCCAGATTCACCACTTCGTCGACGCTGATGCCGCAGGTCTCGGCGGTGCGCTCCGGCGTCCATTCCGCCACGCGGTCCTCCAGTTGCGCGAAGCCGATGGTGTGGCGCGCGATGTAGTCGTGGTCGAGCAGATTCTCCTTGACCAGCACGTGCATCATGCCCAGCGCCAGCGCGGCGTCGGTGCCCGGCATCAGCGCGATGTGCTGGTGGCACTTCTCGGCCGTCAGCGAGCGGTACGGATCGATCGCGATCAGCCTGGCGCCCTTGCGCTTGGCTTCCTGCACGCGCATCCAGAAATGCAGGTTGGAGGCGATCGGATTGCCGCCCCAGATCACGATCAGTTTCGCGTCCTGGAACTGTTCGATGTCGGTGCCGATCGAACCACCGATGGTGTATTTGTAGCCCGTGAAACCGGCGGTCGCGCACACGGTGCGGTCCAGGAAGGACGCGCCCAGCTTGTGGAAGAAGCGCATGGCCATCGCCTCGCCCTGCAGCAGGCCCATGGTGCCGCAATAGCTGTACGGCAGGATTGCCTGCGGATCGCGCGCCGCGATGGGTTGCAGGCGCGCGGCGATCTCGTCGAGCGCCTGGTCCCAGCTGATCGGTTCGAACTTGCCTTCGCCCTTTTTGCCGACGCGGCGCAGCGGCGTGAGCAGGCGGTCCGGATGGTAGGTGCGGTCGATGTAGCGCGAGACCTTGGTGCACAGCACGCCAGCCGTGGTCGGATGCGTCGGGTCGCCCTTGATCTCCGTCGCCACGCCGTCTTCCACGGTCACGTGGATGGCGCAGGTATCGGGGCAATCATGCGGGCAGGTAGCCCTGACAAGGGTCGTGGTCATCGAATCAATCCGGGAAAAAACGTCGAGAATCCAGTACTTTATACGATTCCGGCAGTGCTTGTGCCGGTGCTGGCCAGCGGCATTGGGGTCGGGCTAAAATAAGCCGCATATGCGTTAGCAGGCAGGCATCTTGGGAGAATGAAGATTATGAGACTGGTCGAACCTATCCTCGCTTTTCAATCCGAGCTCGAAACGATCCGGCGCGACATCCACGCCCATCCCGAACTCTGTTACGAAGAACAGCGCACTGCCGACGTCGTCGCAAGCCGCCTGACCGATTGGGGCATCCCGGTCGTGCGCGGCCTGGGCGTGACCGGCGTGGTCGGCATCGTCAAGAGCGGCACCTCGGCACGCGCGATCGGCCTGCGCGCCGACATGGATGCGCTGCCGATGCAGGAACTCAACACATTTGAGCACGCGTCGCGCCACGCGGGCAAGATGCATGCGTGCGGCCACGACGGCCATACGGCGATGTTGTTGGGTGCAGCCCACTATCTGTCGCAGAACCGCAACTTCGACGGTACCGTCTACCTGATCTTCCAGCCGGCCGAGGAAGGCGGCGCCGGCGCCCGCTGCATGATCCAGGATGGGCTGTTCGACAAGTTCCCGATGGACGCGGTGTACGGCATGCACAACTGGCCAGGCATCAAGGCCGGCAAGTTCGCCGTGGTACCGGGACCGATGATGGCGTCCAGTAACGAGTTCCGCGTGGTCGTGAAGGGCAAGGGCGCGCACGCGGCCCAGCCGCACCGCGGCATCGACCCGGTGATGGTGGCGGTGCAGATCGCGCAAGCCTGGCAGACCATCATCTCGCGCGAAAAGAACCCGCTCGACAGCGCCGTGCTGTCGATCACCCAGATCCACGCCGGCAGCGCCACCAACGTGATTCCCGACGAGGCCGTCCTGATCGGCACCGTGCGCACCTTCTCGACGCAGGTGCTGGACCTGATCGAGCGCCGCATGCACGAGATCGCGGGCGGCGTCGCCACGGGCTTCGGCGCCGGCGTCGATTTCACGTTCAAGCGCAATTACCCGCCGCTGGTCAACGACGCCGAGAAAACCACCTTCGCGATCGAGGCGATGCGCGCGGTGGTGGGCGCGGAAAACGTCGACGTGAATGTCGAGCCGACCATGGGCGCCGAGGATTTCGCCTTCATGCTGCAGGCCAAGCCGGGCTGCTACGTCTTCCTCGGCAACGGCGAGGGCGAGCACCGCCTGGGCGGACATGGGCTGGGACCTTGCCAGCTGCACAATGGCAGTTATGACTTCAACGACCAGTTGCTGCCGATCGGGGCGAGTTACTGGGTGCGGTTGGTGGAGATGAGTCTGCCGATGAGGCAAAGTACCTAAACGCCGTCGCTCTCGCGAAGGCGGGAACCCATGCTGAACGTCAGGATTCGGTATATCCGACGTACCGCAGTATTTCAAAATACTGACTTCGGAAGCTCAGTATGGTTCCCGCCTTCGCGGGAAGTCGTTTCCGGCAATGCCGGAGACGACGCCTATGCATCCGGCAGCTGGTCCGCACTCTCTCCCAAGCGCTTGCCCGGATTCATCCTCTCCAGCACCAGCAAGGCCGCCGCGTGATCGGCTCCCGCCAACGCTTCCTCGATCGTCTCGTACTGCCGCGTCACCAGATCGGTCAGCGGCAATCTGACGCCGGCCGCCGCCGCGGCCGCCAGCACGTTGCGCTGGTCCTTGATCTGGGTGCTCACCTTCCCGCCCGGGACGAAATTCCGCTCCAGCATGCGCTGTCCATGCACCTCCAGCACGCGGCTGCCGGCGAAGCCGCCGCGGATCGCCTCGCGCACGGCGGCGGCATCCGCACCGGCGGACTCGGCCAGCAGCAGGGCTTCGGCCACGATGTGGATGGTGGCGCCGACGATCAGCTGGTTGCACAACTTGGCGACCTGGCCGCTGCCGACCGGGCCGACGCGGCGCGGACTGCCCAGTACCTGCAGCACCGGCGCCGCCTGCGCGAAGTCGTCCGCAGCGGCGCCGGCCATGATCGCCAGCGTGCCGGCCTCGGCGCCCTGCACGCCGCCCGACACCGGCGCATCGATGAAACGGCAGCCCTGCGCCGCCAGGCGGATGCCGAAGGCGACGGCTTCGTCCTGGCGCGTCGAGCTCATGTCGATCCACAGGGTGCCAGGCGCGAGGTGGGGCAGCGCGGCGTCGATCACCTGCCCGGCCACCGGCCCCGCTTCCAGCATCGAGATCACGATGGCGGCGCCGCGCACCGCCTCCGCCAGGTCGGCGCAGGGGGTCGCGCCGGCATCGCGCAGGGCCTCGGCCTTGGCCGCGGTGCGGTTCCATGCGTGCAGCGGATAGCCGGCCTGGGCCAGCCGGGCGGCCATCGGCTTGCCCATCAGGCCGATACCGAGAAATGCCAGGGTCGGGAATGTCATCGTGTCCTCATCGTTAATGCAGTGGTAAAAATGCCATGCCGATTCTAACAATTGGCGGACCGGCCACGTGAAAACCGTAGCGCCGCTAAAATACCGGTATTCGCCGGTTCCTCTTTTCTTTCCACGGCGCTATCTAACAAAAGGCATACAGAATATGGTCTCCACGAAAAAAATCATGATGTCGCTGGCCGCCGTGGCCGCGCTGGCCGCATCCCAGGCAAGCGTTGCCGCCGACGAGTTCGGCGGCCTGGACTCGGTCGCCATCGAAGGCGGCGGCGGCGAACACGTGCAGGTCGTGCGCTGGTCGGCCCAGAAAAACTGGAACAAGAACTGGTTCGCGACCGGCGGCTACCACCTGTCGGGCTACTGGGATGCCAACGTCGCCTACTGGCGCGCCAACCGCTGGGACGACATCCAGGACAACCGCAAGAACCTGGCCGTGATCGGTGTGACCCCGGTGTTCCGCTGGGAAGCCGATGACAAGCGCGGCTTCTACGGCGAAGCCGGCATCGGTGCCAGCGTGTTCTCGAGCGTCTACACCAACACCCACCGCCAGCTGTCGACCGCGTTCGAATTCGCCGACCACGTCGGTGTCGGCTATGTGTTCGCGAACAAGTGGGACGTGGGCGTGCGCCTGCAGCACTACTCGAACGGCGGCATCAAGCATCCGAACGGCGGCGTCAACCTGGCGCTGGTGCGGGTCGCTTACGGCTTCTGAGGGTCACCACGGTAACTAACGTCGGCGCTTCGCGATTCATGTAACAATCTGGTCAGACAAAATCGCGAAGATCCGATGACCGATACCAGCACCGTCAAGCGCTACCTCCCGTGGCTGGTGGCGACTGCCCTCTTCATGGAGCAGCTCGACGCCACCATCGTCAACACCGCCATTCCCAGCATCGCGGCCAGCCTCGAGGTCACGCCGCTGAGCCTGAAATCGATCGCCACCAGCTATATCCTCAGCCTTGCCGTGGGCATTCCGGTGAGCGGCTGGATGGCCGACCGTTTCGGCACGCGGCGCGTGTTCGCCACCGCGATTTCCATCTTCACGCTGGCGTCGGTGCTGTGCGGCCTGTCGATCAACCCGCAGATGATGGTGGCGGCGCGCCTGCTGCAGGGCCTGGGCGGGGCGATGATGATGCCGGTCGGGCGCCTGGCGATCATCCGCACCTTCCCCAAGAACGAACTGCTGGGCGCGATGAATTTCGTGATCCTGCCGGCCCTGATCGGCCCCCTGCTCGGCCCGACGGTGGGCGGCCTGATGGTGCACTGGCTGTCGTGGCGGGCGATCTTCTTCGTCAACGTCCCGGTCGGCCTGCTGGCCCTGTACTTCGTGCTGCGCCACATGCCCGACTACCGCGGCGCCGAGACGCGGCCGCTGGACGTGATCGGCCTGATCCTGTTCAGTTCCGGCACCGCCATCCTGTCCTGGCTGCTGGAAGTGTTCGGCGAGCACACGCTGGACGGCGTCACCGCCGGTCTCATGCTGGCGCTGTCGGTGGCGCTGCTGACGGCCTACGTCTGGCATGCGCGCGAGGCGCAGTTTCCGCTGCTGCGCCTGACGCTGCTGAAGATCCGCACCTTCCGCGCCTCGGTGCTGGGCGGCTTCATCACGCGCCTGGGCGTGGGCGGCCTGCCCTTCCTGCTGCCGCTGCTGTACCAGCTCGGCCTGAAGCTGCCGGCCTGGCAGTCGGGCCTGCTGATGATGCCGACCGCCGCCGCGGCAATGGCGATGAAGCTGATCGCGCCCAAGGTGCTGGCGCGCTTCGGCTACCGCCAGGTGCTGATCGTGAACACCATCTGCATGGGACTGACCATCTCCCTGTTCTCGCTGGTCGGCCCGAGCACGCCCTGGTACGGGATTGCCGCCATCGGCCTGCTGCAGGGCTTCTTCAATTCGCTGCAGTTCTCCAGCATGAATACCCTGGCCTACTCCGACGTCGAGCAGAAGGATTCGAGCATGGCCAGCACCATCGCCAGCTCGTTCCAGCAGCTGTCGATGAGCTTCGGCCTGGCCGCCGGCTCGCTGGTCACGGGCTGGTTCCTGGGCCGGGTGCCGCAAACCAACCAGGCGATGGTGACGCAGGCGCTGCACCACGCCTTCCTGACGCTGGCGGTGACCACCATGCTGTCCTCGCTGGTGTTCTGGCGCCTGCGCCGCAGCGACGGCGAGAGCATCAGCAAGGGCAAGACCGCGACCGCAGTGGCGCAGGATCCGGCGCCGCTGTCTCAAGCTTGATCCAGGGCTGGTCCTGCAGGCCCGATGCTGCAGGCCTGACGCTTATTGCGACAGCGTCGTCGCCTGATAAGCCGGGTCGGCCTTGATCCGCTCCTGGCTGAAGGGCAGCACCGGCCACTCCTTGCGCGCGTACACCCCGATCTGGTCGGCATAGTACGGCGACTTCGGATCGGTCGACTGGCCGTAGACCAGCATGCCCTGGGCCACCGGGCCGTTCGCATCGAAGCCCACCGTCTGGATATAGCTCGATCCCCAGTACGGATTGTTGTAGCCCGTGGCGCTGATCGCGGTGTTCCAGCGGATCGAGTTGTAGACGCCGTCGACGTCGCCCAGGCCGCCGTGCAGGGCTACGCGCACGCCGTTGCGGGTATCGGCCTGGTAGTCGCCCAGTTTCGCATCGAGCGGAATCTTGAGGTCCTGCAGCTTGAGTGCGGCGCTCTTCAGCGCCGCCAGCATCGACGGCATCGCCCCCGGCGCCACGCCGGCGGGCGTATGCACCGGATCGGCCGCATTGAACGGCACCGCCCATTTGTTCGGCAGGTTGGTGGCGATATTCCAGAATTCACGGAACAGCAGCGCACCGCGGCTGTCGATATTGGCGCGCCGGTCCCAGCCCTGCAGCGCCGTGCAGGCCTGCATGATCGTGCCGTCGATGCTGGTCGCGCAGGCCGGCAGCAGATCCGGCAGCACCAGTTCGGCCGCATACACGCGGTTCGCGAACATCAGTTCCTGCAGGTCGGCGAGCTGCAGGGTCTTGCGCTGGGCGACCTTGTCTTCGAACTGGATGAAACCGATGCGGCTGCGCAGGCGCTGCTCGACGCCGGTGCGGCCATACAGCGGCGAATAGCCCAGCGGCGCCGGCCCGGTGAGCAGAGCCCGCGTGTTGATCAGCCAGTAGCTGTCGTTCGAGTTGCCGACATAGTCGGTGCGGATGGTCCATGGCGCGTTGGCCGGCGCGTAGATGCCGGCCGGCGCACCGGCGTCCTGGCCCCAGCCGCAGGCGGCGCGCGACCCGTCGAACAGCAGCAGCGCCGGCAGCAGCAGGCAGTTGCCGGCGAATTTATCGGCGCCCATGCGCGGCACCACGCTGGCATCGGCGAACAGCACGTTGCCGTCGCGGTCGGCGGCAAGCGTGTTCACCCACGGCAGGCCGACGGTCTTGTCGAGCGACGCCTTGAGGGCCTGCACGCTGGTGGCGTTACCGATGCCGAGCCACTGTTCGAGCATGCGCGTGTTGTTGCGGTTGGGGTCGCCCAGCACGTAGGCGGCGCTCGCGCTCCAGGTCAGGCCGGCTTCGGGCCTGACCAGTACCGCACCCTGCCGGCTGAAATAGAAGGTCTTGCTGCGTTTGACGGTGCTGCCGTCGGCCTGGAGCACGTCGATGCTGACGGTCTTCGAGGTCATCTTGATGCGCTCGCCGTCGATCAGGTAAGTTGTGCCGGTGGTGTCGCCGAGATCGAGCGATAGCCGGAAGGTGGTGAAGTGATTGGCGGCGGTGACCGTGTGGGTCCAGGCGACGTCGCGGTTGAAACCGATGACGACCAGTGGCATGCCGCCGAGGGTGACGCCCATCGCATCGTAGCGTCCCGCCACGGTCAGGTGCGCTTGGTAGAAGCGGTCGGTGCTGGTCCAGGGGAAGTGCGGATTGCCGAGCAGGAGGCCGCGGCCGCCCGCCGACAAGTCCTTGCCGACAGCCAGGCCATTGCTGCCGAAGCCTTCGTAGTGCAGTTGTTCCAGCCGCGCCGCCAGGAAGCCCAGGTCCAGCTGGCGCCGGGCGCGCGCGGCAAGCTGCACCGTGGTGCCGGGATCGCGGGCGGCGGCGACGATTTCCTTGGCGAAGACTTCGCCGGACGCATGCAGGGACTTTTCGGCGATCACCAGCATCACGTCGTCGGCCGTGATCGGCCGCAGCCATTTCGCACTGGCGCAGGCGGCCGGGTACTTGCCGGTGTAATCCTTCAGGTAGCGGTTGTAGCCGGCCGCGTAGCCGTCGATCAGATCGCGCGCTTCCTGGGCCCCGGCCGCGTAGCCGGCGCGCAGCTGGTCGATGTCGAGGTAGCCCTTGAAGAAGAAATCGCTGTCCTGGTTGCTCAGGTCCATGAAGCCGCTGGCGGCGCCGTATTCATCGCCGGTACGCTGGGTCGCGCGGGCATCCGGACCGAAGAATTGCGAGCGTTCCCCGCGGGCGGTCAGCAGGGAGTCGGCGAACATGCAGACATTGTCCTGGGCATAGGCATAGGCCAGGCCGTAGCCGAGGCCGCGAAAATCGTTGGCGCGGACGTGGGCGATGCCGTGGGTAGTGCGTGCGACTTCCGCGCTGTAGAGGGCGGCAGGCGGCGGGGCCGGCGGGATGGGATCGGTGTCGTGGTGACAGGCGCCGAGCAGGATGGCGGCCGAGACGAGCGCAATCGTGGAACGTACCATGAAATCCCTTTCTGGAAGGATGGTGCTCAAACGATGTACTGCTCAGGGACTTTACAGCGTAATAACAGGCTGTGTAAAGCGGAAGGTATAAAGCAAAAAACCCCACAGAGATCACTCTGCGGGGTTTCGCTTACTGCAATTACTTAGCCTGACGATAACCTACTTTCACACTGGTTGCAGCACTATCATCGGCGCAAAGTCGTTTCACGGTCCTGTTCGGGATGGGAAGGGG
>Ga0308163_10004579_pt1 | contig 10919 bp, 12 predicted proteins | sample PhyTR1_FD_201037 | JGI IMG/M metagenome (GOLD analysis project Ga0308163, IMG submission 201037) | Phyllosphere microbial communities from UC Gill Tract Community Farm, Albany, California, United States - DLSLT.R1 | ecosystem: Host-associated > Plants > Phyllosphere > Unclassified | place: USA... | reverse complement strand
CGCCGGGCTTCACGGGCGCCGACCTCGCCAACGTCCTCAACGAGGCCGCGCTCCTCACGGCCCGCTCCGACGCGCAGCTCATCGACGACCGCGCCCTCGACGAGGCCGTCGACCGCGTCATGGCCGGTCCGCAGCGCCGCAGCCGCATCATGCGCGACCACGAGAAGCTCATCACCGCGTACCACGAGGGCGGTCACGCGCTCGCGGCGGCGGCCATGAACAACACGGATCCGGTCACCAAGGTCACGATCCTGCCCCGCGGCCGCGCCCTCGGCTACACGATGGTGCTGCCGCTGGAGGACAAGTACTCCGTCACCCGCAACGAGCTGCTCGACCAGCTCACGTACGCCATGGGCGGCCGCGTCGCCGAGGAGATCGTGTTCCACGACCCCACCACGGGCGCGTCGAACGACATCGAGAAGGCCACGTCCACGGCCCGGCGCATGGTCACCGAGTACGGCATGAGCGCCAAGGTCGGATCCGTGAAGCTCGGCTCCAGCTCGGGCGAGCCGTTCCTCGGCCGCGACCTCGGCGGCAGCCGCGACTACTCGGAGGACATGGCCCTCACGGTCGACGCCGAGGTGCGCGCGCTCCTCGACGGCGCGCACGACGAGGCGTGGCAGGTCATCAACGACAACCGCGACGTGCTCGACCGCCTCGCCACCGAGCTCCTCGAGAAGGAGACGCTCGACCACACGCAGCTGGCCGCCATCTTCGCCGAGGTGAAGAAGCTACCGCCGCGCCCGCAGTGGCTCTCGAGCGACAAGCGGCCGCTGTCGGACCTGCCCCCCGTCCCCATGCCGCAGAAGGCGCCCATCGACCAGGGCGTCGTCGACGGCGCGGTCGACTCGGAGCCGCCGGCCGGCAAGCCCAAGCGCTCGCCCTTCCCGCGCCCCGCGACGGCCTGATCCGGTGGGCGTCGATCGGGCGCGCATCGAGGCGGCCGTCACCGAGCTGATCCACGCGATCGGCGAGGACCCGGGCCGGGAGGGCCTCGCGACCACGCCGGCGCGGGTCGCGGAGGCGTACGCGGAGTTCTTCGCGGGCGTGGGCGCGGATCCGCTCCGGCACCTGCGGGAGACGTTCCCGCTCCCCGAGACGGACGCGGCGCCGCAGCCCGTCATCGTCACCGGCCTCGCGTTCCGCTCCATCTGCGAGCACCACCTGCTCCCGTTCACGGGCGTGGCGCACCTGGCCTACGTGCCGGGCGAGCGGATCGTCGGCCTCGGCCGGCTGCCGCGCGTGGTCGACGACCTCGCCTCCCGCCCGCAGATGCAGGAGCGGCTGGGCGAGCAGATCGCGGAGGCGCTCGAGCGGGGCCTCGGCGCCCGCGGCGTGGCCGTGATCCTCGACGCCACCCACGGCTGCGTCACCGCGCGCGGCACCCGGCAGGCCGGCAGCACCACCATCACGATCGCCGCGCGCGGCTCGCTCGCGGAGCCGTCGGCGCGCGCCGAGGTCCTCGCGCTCCTGCCCGGCGCCGGCGGACGGGGCTGAGCGTGGATCCGCTGCGCGCCCGCCCCCTCGTGCTCGGCATCCTCAACGCGACGCCCGACTCCTTCAGCGACGGCGGCCGTCACCACGGGCTCGACGACGCGCTGGCGCACGCCCGGCGGATGGTCGCGGCGGGCGCGGACGTCGTCGACGTGGGCGGCGAGTCCACGCGGCCCGGCGCGCAGCGCGTCGACGCGGACGAGGAGCTGGCGCGCGTGCTGCCCGTCGTGCGCGAGCTCGCCGCGGAGGGGATCGTGGTGAGCGTCGACACCATGCGGGCCGCCACCGCGGAGGCGTGCCTGGCGGCGGGCGCGCGGATCGTGAACGACGTGTCCGGCGGCCTCGCGGATCCGCGCATGGCCGCGACCGTCGCCGCCTCCGACGCCGACTACGTGGCGATGCACTGGCGCGGCCACAGCGACACGATGGCGACGCGGGCGACCTACGCCGACGTCGTCGGCGAGGTGCGCGACGAGCTGCGCGCGCGCGTCGACGCCCTCGCGGCCGCGGGCGTGGATCCGGCGCGCATCGTGCTCGACCCGGGCCTCGGCTTCGCGAAGGACGCCGCGCACGACTGGCAGCTCCTCGGATCCCTCGACCGGCTCGCCGACCTCGGCCAGCGCGTCCTCGTGGGCGCCTCCCGCAAGCGCTTCCTCGGCCGGCTGCTCCCCGACGGCGCCGCCCTCGAGGAGCGCGACGTGCCCACGGCGGTCGTCAGCGCGCTCTCGGCGCGTGCCGGGGCGTGGGCGGTGCGCGTGCACGACGTGGCCGCGACCCGGGCCGCGCTCGCGGTCGAGGCGGCGTGGGCGCGCGGGCGGGCCGAGGCCGCCGCATCGGCCGGATCCGCCGCCGCGACGACCGGGCCGGCCGCCGTCGCCGGTCTGTCAGAGTAGGAGCATGAGCGCCGTGAGCCAGGACAGAGTCGTCGTCTCCCCGCAGGCGGGCCTCGTCCGCGTGGCGGTCGCGGCGCTCGTCTCCTCGGTGCTCCTCGGGGTCGGCGTCACGTTCCCCGCGGACCTGGGCGCCGACGTCGGCGCGGTCGTCGTCGTGGTCAAGGTCGTGGCCGTCGTCCTCGGGCTCCTCGGCTCCCTCGGCAGCGCGTACGCGTCCGTCGTGCTCCTGTCGCCCGTGCTCACCACCGTCGGCGCCGTGCTGTGGCCGGTCGCCGTGGCCATGCTCGGCACCGCCCTCGGCCTCGTCGGGGCGCTGGCCTTCGCCCCGGTGGCGTCGGACGGCGACGGGTCCCGCGTCGTCCTCGGCGTCGTCGCCGGCGCGCTGGCCGTGCTCGGCATCGCCGCCGCCGTCGCCTGGGCCGTCGTGCAGCGCCGCGTCGCGCGCCTCGCGCAGACCGCGCGCCGCGTCACCGAGACCGGCCGCCGCACCGCCGCGATCGTCACGGCCGTGCAGCGCCTCGACGGATCCGGCGACGCCGTCCGCGCCCGCCTCACGGTCGCGTTCACCGACGCGGACGGCCGCGACCACCACGTCACGCGCACCGTCACGACCGCCGACGCGCTGCTGCCCGCCGTCGGCGGCAAGCTGCCGCTCTGGTACGACCCGACCGACCCGGGCGACCTGCCCTCGATCGTCGTGGGCCGCTCGTGGTGACGGGGCTCCCGACCGACCGCATCGTCCTCACCGGGCTGCGCGTGCACGCCCACCACGGGGTGTTCGCCGAGGAGCGCCGCGACGGGCAGCCCTTCGTGATCGACCTGGAGGTCGCGCTCGACCTCGCGCCGGCCGGCGGCAGCGACGAGCTGGGCCGCACGCTGCACTACGGCGAGCTGGCGGAGGAGGTCGCGGGCGCGGTCGAGCGCGATCCCGTCGACCTCATCGAGACGCTGGCCGAGCGGATCGCCGCGGTGGTCCTCGCGCACGCCGTCGCGCGGTGGGTCCGCGTGACCGTGCACAAGCCGGACGCGCCGATCGCCGTGCCGTTCGGCGACGTGGCCGTCGTCATCGAGCGCCGGTCCACGCTGCCCGCGCCGGGCGCGCCCGTCCGCGCGGTCGTGGCCGTGGGATCCAACCTCGGCGACCGGCGCGCGACCATCGAGGCCGCCGTCGCCCGCATCGCGGAGCTCCCCGGCGTGCACGTGGTGCGCGCCTCCGACCTCGTGGAGTCCGTCGCCGTCACGCCCGAGGGGGAGGACGCGACGAAGCCCGGCTACCTCAACGGCGTCGTGCTCGTCGACTCCGCGCTCGGCCCGCATGCGCTCCTCGACGCGCTGGCCGGGATCGAGCGCGACCTCGGCCGGGTGCGCGCCGAGCGCTGGGGCGACCGCACCATCGACCTCGACATCGTGGTGCACGGCGACGCGCGCATCCACGACGACCGCCTCACGCTGCCGCACCCGCGCGCCGCCGAGCGCGCCTTCGTGCTCGGGCCCTGGCTCCAGGCGGATCCCGACGCCGAGCTGCCCGGCCTCGGCCGCGTCGACGCGCTGCTCGCCGCGCTCGAGGGGCGCGCCCCCGCGGAGGACCCGCGATGACCCGCACCCGCTCCACCACCCTCATCGCCCTGCTCATCGCGGGCGCGGCCGTCGGCTGGTTCGCCGAGAACGCGCTCCTCATGACCGGGAGCGCGCTCCTCATCCCGCCGCTGACCCTCGGCGCGACGCTCCTGATCGTCGGCGTCGTGCTGCTCGGCCTCGCCTGGCCGATCCGCCAGGCCACGCGCGGGCGCCGACCCGGCCGCGTCGACCCGTTCCGCGCCACGCGCGTGGTGCTGCTCGCCAAGGCGTCCGCGCTCGCGGGCGCGCTGCTCGCCGGGATCACCGGGGGAGTGCTGGCCTTCGTGCTGGCCCGGCCGGTGCTGCCCGGCGCGTCCTCCGTCGGGCTGGCGGTGGCCGGTACGGTGGGGGCAGTCGTCCTCCTCGTCGCCGGGCTGGTCGCCGAGCACTGGTGCACGGTCCCGCCCGACGACGACGGCGACGCCCGTCCGGGCGACCCGGCGCGGGAGCTCTCCTGAGCCCCGCCGCCCCGCACCACCGATAGGAGCACCGTGACCGCGAACGTCGATCCGCACGGTGTCCAGTGGCGCCGCGTCTCCCCGCGACTCGTCGGCGTCGAGCTGTTGGGCGGGGTGATCACCGCGCTCGTCCTCGGCGGCATCGCCGCGTTCCTGCACTCCGTCGAGGCGCCGGTGTGGCTCCCCGTCGTGCTCGGCGCCGCCGCGCTCGTGGAGCTCGTGGTGACCCTCGTGATCGTGCCCCGCCGCGTCCGGGCGATGGGCTACCAGCTGCGCGACGACGACCTCGTCTTCCGCCGCGGCATCATGTGGACCCGCATCGTCGCGGTGCCGTACGGCCGGATGCAGCTCGTCGACATCACGCGCGGCCCGGTCGGCCGCGCGCTCGGGCTCGCCGACCTCAAGCTCGTGACGGCCGCGGCGTCGGCCAGCATCCAGATCCCCGGCCTCCGGAACGACGACGCGGAGGAGCTCCGCGACCGCCTCGTCTCGCTCGCCGAGACCCGCCGGGCGGGGCTGTGACCGACGCCGGTCCCGCGGATCCCGGCGCGGCCGCGCCCCAGGACCCGGCGCCCGCCGTCCCCGCCGTCCCCGCCGCGGAGGCCCGGGTCGCCGAGGAGCTCACCGACGGCGGCTGGCACCGCCTCCACCCGGCCACGCCCGTGCTCCGCGGCGGCGTCGTGTTCCTCGTCGCCGTCGGATTCCTCGTCTCGTCCGTCCGCGAGCAGCTCGTGGAGCGCTTCGTGCCCGGCCAGGGCGACGGCGGCGGGGAGGGCGACCTCATCCCGTGGCTCGTCGAGTCCGGCAGCCTCATCTGGGTGATCCTGGGCCTCCTCGCCTTCACCGTGCTGGCGGTCGGCATCTCGTACCTGTCGTGGCGGATGCACACCTTCCGCGTCACGGAGGAGACCGTCGAGGTGCGCAGCGGCCTCCTGTCGCGCACGAACCGGCGGGCCCGGCTCGACCGGATCCAGGGCGTCAACATCGTGCGGCCCCTCCTCCCGCGGCTCATCGGCGCGGCCAAGCTCGAGATCCAGGTCGCAGGGAACGACGCGAACCTGCCCCTGCAGTACCTGCGCTCGCGCGACGCGGACGCGTTCCGGCTGCGCGTGCTGCGGCTCGCGTCGGGCGCGCGCGCCGAGGCCGCGGGATCGCCGCCCGCGCGCGCCGACGCCCCGGCCCGCGGCTTCGTCGGCTCCCGCGTCGACGACCTGCTCGCCCCCGAGCTCGACCCGGACGCCGCCCCGCCGCAGTCGGTCGTGCGGATCCCGATCCCGCGCCTCATCGGCGCGGTGCTGCTCTCCGGGCCCACGGTCGTGCTCGTGCTGTTCGTGGTCGTCGGGATCCCGCTCATCGTGCGCTTCGAGGCCTGGTACCTGCTCGTGCCGCTGCTGCCGACCCTGATCGGATCCGTGGGCTTCTTCGCGCGCCGCATCACCCGCTCGCTCCGGTACAGCGTGGCCGGCACCCCCGACGGCGTGCGCGTGGGCTTCGGCCTGCTGTCCACGAGCAACGACACGATCCCGCCCGGCCGGATCCACGCGGTCGAGGTCGTGCAGCCGCTGCTCTGGCGCGCGGCCGGCTGGTGGGAGATCCGCATCACGCGCGCCTCGCACTCCTCGGCGCCCGGTGCGGCCGGGCAGCAGAACACCTCGATCCTCCCGGTGGGCGACCGCCGGGACGTCGACCGCGTGCTCGGCCTCGTGCTCCCGCACCTCGTGGGCGAGGAGGCGCTCGCGCTCATCGGCACGGGCATGACCGGCCGCGGCGGCGCGGACGACGGGTTCACGACGTCGCCGCGACGCGCCTGGATCCTCAGGCCCCTCTCCTGGCGCCGCACGGGCTTCGCGGTGGACGGCTCCGCCTTCCTCGTGCGTCGCGGCGCGATCTGGCGGCGCCTCGTCGTCGTCCCGCACGCCCGGACGCAGGGGGTCGACCTCACGCAGGGGCCGATCGACCGCCGCCTCGACCTGGTCTCGGTGCGGGCCGCGACCGTCGCCGGACCCGTCGACACGCGCCTCGGCGCCATCGACCGGGCCACGGGCGTCGAGCTGTCGACCCGCCTGGTGGCGGCGGCCGTCGCGGCCGCCGGCGCGGACACCTCCGACCGCTGGGGCGCCGAGGCCTCGAGCTGGCCGGCGCCCGGATCCGCCGTCGCGGATGCCGCCGCGTCGCCGTCGCCCGGTGCCGCGCCCTCCGCGCCATCCGCGCCCGAGTCACCCGCTGCGCCCGAGTCACCCGCCGCGCCCGGGGCACCCGGAGCACCCGAGGGACCCGCCGCGCCCCAGGACGCACCCGACGCCCCGCGCCACCGCTCGACCCCCGAGCACCCCGCGTGACCGCCCCCTCCCAGCGCTCCGGGCGACTCGGCGTCGGCATCATCGGCGCGGGTCGCGTCGGCCCCGTCCTCGGCCTCGCGCTCGCTGGCGCCGGCCACGCCATCACCGGGATCTCCGCGCTCTCGGAGGCCAGCCGCGAGCGCGCGGAGACGATGCTGCCGGACGTCCCGGTGCTCGGCATCCCCGAGATCGTCGAGCGCAGCGAGCTCGTGATCCTCGCCGTCCCCGACGCCGAGCTCCCCGGCCTCGTGTCCGGCCTCGCGGCGACGGGCGCGTGGCAGGCGGGCCAGCTCGTGATGCACACGTCCGCCGCGCACGGGGTGCAGGTTCTCGCGCCCGCCTTCGCCGCCGGGATCATCCCGCTCGCCATCCACCCGGCGATGTCGTTCACCGGCACGAGCATGGACCTCAGCCGGATGCTCGACAGCTGGTTCGCGGTCACCGCCCCCGCGCCCGTGCTCCCCATCGCGCAGGTGCTCGTCGTGGAGATGGGCGGCGAACCCGTCGTCGTGGAGGAGCGGGACCGCGCGGCCTACGCCGAGGCCATCGCCACCGCGACCACGTTCTCGACCGCCATCGTCGACCAGGCGACGGGCCTGCTGGCGGGCATCGGCGTCGAGGAGCCCGGGCGCGTGCTCGGCCCGCTGATCCGCTCGGCCGTCGACGACGCGCTCCGCCGCTCCTCCCCGGCGGGCGGCCAGCGCCTCACCACGGGGGACGTGCCCCCGCCGACGGACGAGGGCCCCGGCGCGGACTAACCTGTCGTGTCCCGTCCCGAGCACCCGAGGAGCACCACGGCATGACGATCCCCGCGCCCACCGTCGTCACCGGCATCGCCGAGCTGCGGGCCCGCGTCGGCGCGCACCGCGCCGAGCGCGCCGCCGCCGGCGAGGAGGCCGTCGTCGTCCTGGTCCCCACCATGGGCGCGCTGCACGAGGGCCACCTGGCGCACGCCCGCCACGCGCGGCAGGCCGGATCCCTCGTGGTCGTGTCGGTCTTCGTCAACCCCCTCCAGTTCGGCGCGGGGGAGGACCTCGACGCCTACCCGCGCACGCTCGACGCCGACGTCGCGGCGCTCGCCGCCCCCGGCGTCGACGTGGTGTTCGCCCCGTCGGCCGCCGAGATGTACCCGGACGGCCCCGCGCGCATCCGCGTCTCGGGCGGATCCGTGGCCCTCTCCCTCGAAGGCCGCTCCCGGCCCGGCCACTTCGACGGCATGCTCACCGTCGTCGCGAAGCTCCTGCACATCGTCGCCCCCGACGTCGTCACGTTCGGCCGCAAGGACGCGCAGCAGCTCCACCTCGTGCGCCGCATGGTGCGCGACCTCGACATGCCGGTGCGCATCGAGGAGCTGGAGACCGTGCGCGAGCCGGACGGCCTCGCCCTCTCCAGCCGCAACCGCTACCTCGACGAGCGCGAGCGCCGCGCGGCCCGCGTCATCCCGGCCGCCCTCGAGGCCGCGCAGAGCGCCGGGTCGAGCGGCATCGACGCCGTCATCGCGGCGGCCCAGTCCGTGGTCATGGGCGAGCCCGCCGTCGCGCTCGACTACTTCCAGGTGGTGGATCCGACCACCTTCGAGTCGGTCGACGACGGGTTCTCGGGTGCCGCGCTCGCCGTGATCGCCGCCCGCGTCGGCAGCACGCGCCTCATCGACAACGACACCGTCGTCATCGCCTGACCCGCCGGCCCGGCGCGGCGCGCGCCGCTCGTCCCACCCGCTGCCCCGACCGTGCCCGGCGCGCGCCCGCACCTGCGAGAATCGTCGGGAGGCCGCTCGGCCGCACGCCCCTTCGACCCGCGAGGATCCGCCCGCACATGACCGACAGCCCCGGCACGCCCGCGACGCCCGAGACCGCCCCGACGCCCGATCAGGCGGTGGAGGGCTCCGCCGAGGAGGTCGCCGAGCAGAAGGCCGTGCGCCTCGCCAAGCGCGCGCGCCTCGAGGCCGAGGGCGGACCCGGCGGCGGCGCGTACCCCGTGCGCGTGCCCGTCACCACGACGATCCCCGCGGTGCGCGCCGAGTTCGGCCACCTCGAGCCCGGCCAGGAGACCGACCACGTCGTCGGGATCGCGGGCCGCGTCGTCCACTTCCGCAACACCGGCAAGCTCTGCTTCGCCACGCTCCAGGCGGGCGACGGCACGCGCATCCAGGCCATGATCTCGCTGGCCGAGGTCGGCGAGGAGGCGCTCGCCGGGTGGAAGGAGCTCGTCGACCTGGGCGATCACGTCTTCGTCGCGGGCCGCGTCATCGCGAGCCGCAAGGGCGAGCTGTCGATCATGGCGGGCGAGTGGCGCATCGCCGCCAAGGCCCTGCTGCCGCTGCCGAACCTGCACTCCGAGCTCTCCGACGAGACGCGCGTCCGCAGCCGGTACCTCGACCTCATCGTGCGCGACCAGGCGCGCCGGAACGTCTACGACCGCGCGAAGGTCAACGCCTCCATGCGCGAGACGTTCCGCCAGCGCGGCTACGTCGAGGTCGAGACGCCCATGCTGCAGGTGATGCACGGCGGCGCGTCCGCCCGCCCGTTCGTCACGCACTCCAACGCCTTCGACACGGACATGTACCTCCGCATCGCGCCCGAGCTGTACCTCAAGCGCGCGGTGGTCGGCGGCATCGACCGCGTCTTCGAGATCAACCGCAACTTCCGCAACGAGGGCGCCGACAGCACGCACAGCCCGGAGTTCGCGATGCTCGAGGCGTACGAGGCCTACGGCGACTACACGTCCATCGCCGAGCTCACGCAGACGCTCGTGCAGGACGCGGCGATGGCGGTGGCCGGCAGCCACGTCGTCACGTGGGCCGACGGCACCGAGTACGACCTCGGCGGCGAGTGGGACCGCATCTCCATGTACGGCTCGCTCAGCGCGGCCGCCGGCGTCGAGATCACGCCCGCCACCACCGTCGACGAGCTGCAGGCGATCGCCGACCGCGAGGGCGTCGACGTGCCCCTGAGCACGCACGGCAAGCTCGTCGAGGAGCTCTGGGAGCACTTCGTCAAGGGCGGCCTCGAGCGCCCCACCTTCGTGCTCGACTTCCCTGTGGAGACGTCGCCGCTCACCCGCGCGCACCGCTCCATCGAGGGCGTCGTCGAGAAGTGGGACCTCTACATCCGCGGCTTCGAGCTGGCCACCGGCTACTCCGAGCTCGTGGATCCCGTCGTCCAGCGCGAGCGCTTCGTCGACCAGGCTCGCCAGTCGGCGCGCGGCGACGACGAGGCCATGCCGCTCGACGAGGAGTTCCTCCGCGCGCTCGAGCACGGCATGCCGCCGTCGGGCGGCATGGGCATGGGGGTCGACCGGCTCCTCATGGCCATCACCGGCCTCGGCATCCGCGAGACCATCCTGTTCCCCCTAGTGAAGTAGGCGACCATGCCCTTAGGACCCGACGGCTCGAACCCGAAGAAGCCCACCACCGCGCGCTACGCGCTCTGGATCATCGTCGGCGGCATCGCCGTCGCGATGATCGGCCAGGGCCTCTACGGCATCCTCACCTAGAGCGCGGCGTATCCTTGTCGCATGGATGACTTCTGGGCGAGCGCGATCTGGTCGATCCTCCCCACCCTCGGCGTGGGCCTGATCTTCTGGTTCATCATGCGGGCCGTCATCCAGGCGGACAAGCAGGAGCGCAAGGCCTACGCCGCCATCGAGGCGAAGGAGCGCGCCCGCATGGGCGTGCCCGCGCCCGACGCCGACCGCTAGCGGAGCCCGCTCCGGGCCTCGCCACGCGGACCCGAGCCGCCGCATCCCGCATCGCGTCACGCCCACGGCGAACAGGGGCATGCACTCCGGGGACCCGTCGTTACTCTCTACATATCGGCGCCGGCCCCCTGCCCCGGTGCCCAGGGAGATACAGATGTTCGAGAGATTCACCGACCGCGCTCGTCGCGTCGTCGTCCTGGCCCAAGAAGAGGCCAAGATGCTCAACCACAACTACATCGGGACCGAGCACATCCTGCTCGGCCTCATCCACGAGGGCGAAGGCGTGGCCGCGAAGGCCCTGGAGTCGCTCGGCATCTCCCTCGATGCCGTCCGCGAACAGGTCCAGGACATCATCGGCCAGGGCCAGCAGCAGCCCACGGGTCACATCCCGTTCACGCCGCGCGCCAAGAAGGTCCTGG
>Ga0308163_10004577_pt1 | contig 10922 bp, 12 predicted proteins | sample PhyTR1_FD_201037 | JGI IMG/M metagenome (GOLD analysis project Ga0308163, IMG submission 201037) | Phyllosphere microbial communities from UC Gill Tract Community Farm, Albany, California, United States - DLSLT.R1 | ecosystem: Host-associated > Plants > Phyllosphere > Unclassified | place: USA... | reverse complement strand
TGGCCTCATCACCGCAATGCAGGACTGCGAGCAGACCTCGGGCCTCACCGTGCTGGCGCACGGCGAGATGGTCCGGGATCACTACGCCGATCTGATCGGGCACCTCAGGGACGGACGTCCACTCGCCTTCGAGTGGCGGCTGCCGGAGTGGGTGCGCGATCCTCTCGTGCTGCGATTCCTGCCGGACGACGCCGTAATGGCGGAATACCATCTCTTCCACGACGTGGTTATCGACACACCCCCGAATGCGTCCACCGACGGGACCTATCGTCCGTCACGCCTCAGGGTGAAGACGACCATGACGGTCACCGACGCTGACCAGGACGGATCACCCGACATCCGCCCGATGATCGTGGCGGCGACCCTCATGCGTGAGATGAAGCCCTCCGGTGTGGAGCCCGACATCACCTTCAACCACGAGGGCGGCGTCCACCTCTCCTGGACCGGAAGCGGCTGGGAGATCGAGGCCGGCGTCGAACGTGACGGCCGCTTCGACTGGGTCTGCGAGACGCTGGACGGCACCATCACCCAATCCGACGGCCTAATCAGGCCCCAGGACGCCGTCACGACGGTCCAACGGCTCCTCGCTCGCGTCGTCCTAGACGACAACACGCTTCTGCCGGCCGAAGGATTGGCGCATGTCTGACCTATACCACCTCTACGCCCCCTCCGACCGCGCCGGTCGGCTGCGCAGGTCGCCCCACGGCTACGTCATCGAGCCAGACGGCACGATCCTGGCGCTACGGCATATGCAGGTCCACGGTGCGATCTCGTGCGAGCGGAATCCCGCGGTCCGCGCATACTACGACGCGCTCGACGAGGACCGGCAGAACTGAACCATGACGGCCGCGTCCACCCATGCGGTGGAGAAGCACGGCGAGATCAGGATCAGCATCTTCCTCGGTGGCTGGAGCATGGACTGGGCCCGGACCGTGCCGGTCACGCCCGAACAGTTCGCCGCGCTGGATGCGCTCGCCGCCGCCGATGGGATCGACGACCGTGACGAGGTCATGACCGGATCGGGCGACGGGCAGTGGCGACACGTCCGTCGGCGCATGTCCAAGCCCAACTGGGGTCTCGGCGAAGATGCCGACCTCAATCCGAACGATGACGACTGATCAACGCTATCGTCTCATCCGAAGAAGATCGCGGGCCCATAGTCTCAGTGGAAGAGCGCTCCGGTTGATGCCCGGGGAGGTCGCGGGTTCGAACCCCGCTGGGCCCGCCAATCCAAATTCGTTTCGGCTCGGAATAGATTCGGACTGGCTCAGCTCTATCACCCTGTCCTTGTAAAACGCACGGAATCCCTACGTGCGATCTACGGCCACTCCCGGCCGTTTTTACAAGGAAAGGAACGTACCGATGTCGAAGAGACGCCGGCGCGACGACGGCGGTAACTTCGCCATCATCACGCTCCCCTATGAAAGCCAGACCTGGGCTGCAATCTCCGCCTTCGGGGCGATGATCCTGCTGTTCATGTTCGTCTCGAAGCTCGAGAACCTCGTGGAGACCGACCCCCACGGCCTGATGACGCAGGTCGCGATGCAGTCGAGTGACTACGTGTTCTACGGCCTCATGGCCGTCGCCGTGAACTCGATGATCGCCATGGGCGTGCATCTCTGGCGAGAATACCAGGGCCATCAGGCCTATTAACGATGTCGGGCGGGGCCTCCGCGGTCCCGCCCGATCCCGTATCAGATCACTCCTTAGAGGCCTCCGCCGGAGCGGGGGAGCCTTCCGCAGGCTGCTGATCGGGCGGAGTCGGCTGTGGCGTCGTATTCTCGACGACCTTGCCCAAGCCGGTCAGATCCCTGTGATGAATGTCCTGACCATCCTGATGCGTGGTCTGGGGTCCGTTGCCCTGGTGGGCGATGTATTGTTCCGACATGCCGTTCGTCTCCACCTTCCTGCTTGAGATCGCGAATACCATGGCCGCAAGGGCGGCCAGGAAGAATACCATCTTCGACGTCGTGGACCAGAAGGTCACCTTAGCTTCGAGGGCTGCCTCCCTGGTCTGAGCCTTCAACCTATCCGCTTCCGACTGCGCCCCGAATTTCTCCGAGACGGCCTTCACGAGCTGCTTGTCGAGTCCGAGCACGTGATACGAACACCAAGCCGTGAAGCCGAACCCTGCGACGCCTCCGATCCAGAAAGTCAAAGGCCAGCCGTTCACAGCCTTGTCGACAAGAGCGAACATGCCGGCCGCGGATGCCGTCGACAACGACATCACCAGCTTCGTGAGATCCGTTCCCTGCGACAGGTAGGCGCTCAATAGAGCACTCCCAGTCGCAGGATCGCGAGCCTGAACAGGCTGCTGAGCTTCCTCCGACGCTGTCTGGCCCGATTCCGTCATTTCATCTGCCTTTCAAGGCAAACCGTTCCCAATCCGTTCTGTTCCCCCTTGCTAACCAGCCGGCTTCGTGGACGCATATCTCCTCAGGAGATATGCGTCCACGTGTCCATCGCCACCATCACGAAGATCCGTCTGCCTGCTCTCGGACATGTACCGGAGAGCGTGCCGTCAGACATCCAGATGGCGATCACGCATCCCAACGGCTTCCCCATGATCGCGGACGCCGATGGCCTTCCCATTCGTGCCGTCGGGCACTTCCTCCGGCTGGAGTGTCCCAGCCCGAAGACGGCGCTCGCCTACCGCGACGACATCTACGAGTTCATGGTCGGCATCGAAGCTCAGGGGCGATCGTGGAACGACCCCGCGCTGATCGACGACGACTTCCGCGCCTACCGCAACATGCTCTGCGCGACACCCGGAGCCACCGGTAGGAAGCGCGCCGTCGAGACCATCAAGCGCCGACTGGCGGGCCTGAAGAGCTTCTACGCCTTCGCCCACCGGAAGGGCTACGTGCTGCGCGAGTTCGACTGGAACAGCATCAACTCGCTGCCCCGCCATCTCCTCCAGAACGAGGCGGAGCAGGACGCACGCGCACTTCAGGGGCGCGAGGCGACCTACATCCCCGCCGACCACATGAGCAGGATACTCGATCTTCTCGGACCGAGCACCGCGATCACGCCCGCAGGATCGAACCTACCGTATAGGGATCGGCTCTGCTCCGAGACGAGCTTCGAGAGCGGCATGCGCGTCGACGAGGTGACGCACCTCCTCACCAAGCAGATCCCAGTCCTGCCTGGCTTCGATCCGGACGCCACGCTCGACGAGGAGTTCTTCGCGCGGGCCCGGTGCCATGCCAAGCTGCCGATCAAGATCACGTGGACGAAGCGTCTCCGGGCGCGGACCATCCTTCTACCCTACGACCTCGTCTGGTGGCTCAACTGGTATCGGCACGTGGAACGCGCCAACGTCCTGGCGACCGCGCTGGACCGCCTCGGACGCGAGGAGTTCGAGCGGCGCGGCCTGCATCGGCAGAGCTGGCTGTTCCTCAACGGAACCGACAGCCCCGACGCCTACATCGCGAACCGCTTCACCGCGACCATAGCCAGCCGCAACTTCACTGCGGCCGTCGTCGAGGCAGGATACGTCGATGACGCCGGCGCGGCGCTCTACACGTATCACGCTCAGCGAGGGACCTTCGGGATCCTCCACTACATCGCGCGGCTGAGGCGACTGACGCAGCAGCGCGTGCCTGAAGCCGAGGAGCGCGCCATCGAGTGGGTCCAGACGCTCCTCGGTCACAAGGACAAGGAGACGACCAGGCGCCACTACGTCAGCATCTCGCGCCTGATCGAGGCCCGGCTCAGCGACGACGTGGAGACCATGATCACGGGCCGGCTGCGGAGCCTCCAGGCATGAGCAGGAACCTCGACTTCTCCGCCTTCTACGATGCGAAGCCCGACGGTCCCCACGACATCGTCAGCATGTACGGCGTCCACTGGCGGGGCGGCGACGTGCTGGAGGCCGTGTTCCGCGACTCCGGCGTCTACAACGCCGACGGTGTCGAGCAGCCTCAGCGCTTCCTGTTCAAGAACGTCGGCGGACGTCGCGATATCGCGGCTGCCCTGGCACGAGGATACTACCTCAACGCCGAGAGGCGATCGCCGCCCACCCGGGCCAGCTATCATGCCTATCTGCGGCCCTTCTTCGCCTTCCTCGAGGAAGCGGATCCCGACCGGCTGATCGATGCCTTGTCGCATGTCGACACCGGTCTGGCGAACCGCTTCGTGACATGGCTCTCAGAGCGCAAGACCAGAGGGCCGGGCGGCGTCGAACGCCCCATGTCCCGCGACTACAAGGACGACGTCTACAGCCAGATCAGGGCGGTCATCGACGCCCTGCGCAAGGACGGACGCAACGACATCGCCGCGGATTGCGAATTCCGCAGGAATCCCTGGTCGACGCAGGCCGTCAGACGATCCGGCAGGACGCCGGCGGCGAGCAGCATCCTAACCGATCCGCAGCTTCGCGCCATCCATTGCGCCTGCAAGGCGGACATATCCGCGACCATGGGGGTCTTCGACGAGACGGAGGCTCTGATCCGCAGCATGGACGGCGTCGGCGAACCCGATGGGGCCGGCCTGAGCCTGAACGATCTCGCCGGCGTCCTGACCTACATCGACCGTCGGCATGGCGGTGTCGTGCCGAACCTCGACCACGTCCAGAGGACCGACCCTCCGCTCGCCAACGCCATCCACCGTCTGGGTGGTCGCGAGATGATCGTCGGCCGCCTGACGGCCACGACGGCCACGCTAGCGCCCTTCATCGTCGCGCTTCTGCTGCGCACCTTCTTCAATCCCGATGCGCTAGTCGGGATCAAGGACAGCTTCTGTCGTGACGCCCACTGGCTCTGGGGCGGCACGAACTGGGAGATCCTGTCAGGTGATCTGAGCATCGAAGGGGAGAAGGAGCTCGCCCGACTGGTCAACGACGGCATCGATCCCGAGGCTGCCATCAGGACGGTCCTGTCCAGCTACAAGGGCCGCAAACGGGACATGGTCACGAGGACGTTCCGCGCGTCCGACGAATGGGACAACCCGCCCAGGCTGATCGAGCAGGTCCGACGCCTGACGGCCCGTCTGCGCGGTGTCGTAGCGGACGTCTGGAAGGACCGGCTGTTCCTGTTTCAGCCCACCAAGACCAAGGATGGCGCACCCCGATCGTTCATGGACCAGAACGGACCGTCCTCGGACTCCCTGCTGGTGAGCTCGCTCAAGCGCTTCAGGACGAAGCACGGTCTCGACAACTTCACCATGTCCTCCTTCCGTCTCACCGGAGCGGACATCGTCTGGGAGATGACCGACGGCGACGCTTCCGCGGTCGCGGCGATCCTCGGCAACGAGATCAGGACCGCAGCCGAGCACTACGACACCCCGGGGAACATCCTGCGCTCCGAACACCGGATCGCGGTCATGACAAACCGCCGGGTGAGGTTGGTGGAGACGGAAGGGCGCTCACCTCTCGAGTTCACCGCCTGCACGCCGGGCTTCCACTGCGTCGATCCCTACAACAGCCCCCAGCCGGGTCAGATAGAGGGGGTGCTGTGCACCGCGTTCCCGGCCTGCCCGACATGTCCGCTCGCATCGCTGGACGCGTCCCGACCCGATCGCGTCGCCTGGGTCATGCATCTCGCGGACAGGATCTCCGGTGACCGGGAGGCGATCGACGCCGCGCGATACGAGGTGTTCTACAAACCGATCCTGACTGCCATCGACGACGAATGGCTATCGAGGGTCTCTCCCGACATCAAGCGGGAGGCGCGCATCCTCTCCGCTGGGCTTCAGCCCATGGCAGAGATGGAATGATATCATGACCACGGCTCCGCTCCTCCACCACATCGCCGAAGACCATCTCCTCCGAGACGTCCGAGTGTCGGATGACAGTCTGTGGCATGACTCGGAATGGTCGTTCGCCCAGACGACAGCCGGCAAGCACAGGCGCGCGTCGACGTTCAGCTTCGATCTCGTCCTCCTCGAAGAGACCGATGAATACGAAGCCGAGAGCCTCACCGACGAGCGGTTCGCGACGCTGCTCGACGAGGTCCGCCGCTTCGTCCACTCGCTGATCGTCGACGCACGCGGCCAGGGAGGTCGGCTGAAGACGAGCGGCATCTCGAACCTGCAGACGGAAATCCACTTCTTCCTGCGCTGGATGGTCGGTCTGGGCTACACCTCGATCGGAGACATTCCCGCCTCCACCATCGACGGTACCTTCCTCGAACATCTCATCCGCGAGAAGGTGGGCAGCCGCGATGAGGACTCCCTCACGGACAAGGCATTCGCGAAGTACATCGCGATCCCCATCAAGCTCCATGAGCAGTCGGGCGCGATGCCCGAAGGCGTCACCCTGCTGCGGACCGCACCCTTCGCCGGCAGGACAGCCATCGCGGTGGCCCAGCGGAACTGCCGCAAGGCGGTCAGTTTCATTCCGGCGGTGCCAATGGGCACGTTCGTCCCGGTCATGTCCGAAGCCCTCTCCTGGGTCGGGCACAAGGCCTGGGACGTCAAGCGCATCCACGATGCCACCATGGAGGTCTGGAACTCGGACCCGGACAGCAGTCAGAGCATCAAGCAGGGGCGCGCCGCGCGTGCCCTCGCCGAGATGACCTTCGGCGTCCTCCCTGGAAAGACCGAGGCATGGCATCAGCCGATCACGGACACCGTCCTCGGCAACGCCAGGGAGCCGGAGAGCGGGCAGACCCGCATCGGCGTGTTCCAGCAGCTGCGGCGTCTGCTCATGCACGCTCGGGATTCAAGCGTCTGCCTGATCCAAGGCTTGGTGGCCCTGCGGATCTCCGAGGTGTGCAGCCTGCAGGCGGAGCCGTTCGACGAGGCCAGCGGCATGCCGGCATGCGTCGTCATCGAGCCGACGCTCAACGGCATATATGAAGCCTTCTACCTCGTCGGCCGCATCTACAAGGGCCAGGACCAGTGGGAGGACGTGCGCTGGGCCGCGGGCCTGCGTCCACGAGGCACAACCGTCGTCCCGCCGGCGGTCCAGGCCGTGCTGGCTCTGTATCATGTCTTCAAACCCTATCGCGACTGGGCCGGCCTTGCCGAACTCGTTCTGGGCTTCTCTAATCCATCCGGCCTGCCCAAGAATCCCAGGTCCGTCACGCCAGTCGGATCGACCATGCTCGGCAAGGGGCAGGGCTGGTGGATGACCGACTGCTGCGGCCTGCCTGACGACACCCACATCACCAGCCACATGTGGCGCAAGACCTATGCGGTCCAGCTCTACAGGGCCGACACCAGCCTTCTTCCGGCGATCAGCCAGCACTTCAAGCACGTCGACACCCAGCATACCTATTCCGGCTACATCCGAGACGCCGATCCCGACCTGCTCATGATGATCGACGAGATCTCCATGATGGAGGATGCCACCATGTTCCGCGACATCCGGCACGGTCGGACCGCGGCTGCCGGCGGGTTCTACGACATACTCGTCGACGGCGGGCGTCGCAACCCGGACTACCTCGGCGGCCTCAACCCGCAGGAGGAGGTCGACGTCATCCACGACGAGCTCATGCAGGCCGGCATCCGATCGCACGAGTGCGGCTGGGGTCGGTGCCTCTATCGATCCGAGTGGTCACGCTGCGGCGGCGATCGCTTCGGCCCATCCGAGACGGGACGCAGCCCCGGCACGTGTGCTGGCTGCTGCAATCTTCTGGTCCTTCGCGAGCACAACCCGTTCTGGAGCACGAGGCGCGCGACCAACCAGGCGCTCATCGATCGCCATCTCGCCGCAGGCGATGAGGAGGGCGCGCTGGTGCCGATGGACCGCGTCGCCCAGTGTGATGCGATGATGGGTCTCGTGAACACGCAGGTGGAGCATGTCTGACATGGAAGAGCCGCAGGGCATGGATCTCGATGAGAAGCGGGTGCGTGACGCTCTCAGACGCCTCCAGGAGCGCGTCCCAGAGGACGCTCGCAACCGCGAGCTAGTCGCCAAGAGCATCCGTATCCACGGCCGCGTCAGGATCAACACCCGCATGGTGTGCCGGGAGTCGTCCTTCAGTCCGACCACGGTCTACAAGCGCTTCCCGTGGCTCAAGGAGCTTCTATCAGAGGACGAAGGCGACGATGCTGATGCCGCAGCGACAGTCCCCGTGGTCGTCTGCGACGCGGAGAGGGTCTCCCAGCAGGCCGCCGAGATCGTGGGCCTGAAGAAGACCATCGCGCTGCTCCAGGCCGAGAACCACCAGCTCGCCCAGGCCAACATCGCGCTCGAGGAGCGCAGTCATGGTGCGGATCTGGCGAGACGCACAGCGATCGACGCAGGACGACGGAGGAAAGGGAATGCCCCGACAAACGTGGCACCAATCAGATGAATTTTATCGGGAGGAAAACATGACTACTACCACTCAGGAAGAGAAAGCGGCATCAGATCAGGTAATCCCCCAGAAGATCAGACCCGGGGGAGACGGTCTCGCCAGTCCCCTCATACCGTTGCTACTCCTGCTCATCGCACTTTTCGTGATTGGTTCCGCTCTCTTCGGCGGACCCGTTCGCGATGCGATCGAATCACGTCAGGAGGCGGAACCCTGGGAATACATCGACATGGCGAAGGTCGGTGATGTCTGCCCTCTTCTGGCAAACAGGGCCAAGGAGGCCATGGCGGATGGCAGGATCACCAACCTCGAGGTTCGGCATATAGCCGAAGCCATGTACGCGGCCCGTGACGCAAGAGAGGATGCCGAAATGAAGTCCTCCGCCTACGTCGCCATCGGATCCGCACCTCTCAAGCTGCCACCTGACTGTCAGTCAGACCGCCTGTTATCGACATACGAAACAAGACGTTCCGTGCACTGAATCCCATGACCACCTCGTTATGAATCGGAGAAAATAGATGAAATTCATGGACACCCTCATCCTCGTGGCGTTTCCGCTGGGCCTGCTCATGGTGGCCATCGGAGGCATGTCCCTCACCAAAAAGATGCTAATGCCTCTCGGCAGTCTTGCATGCTCCGCATCCATGCTTCCTCTGGGCTTTCTCCTTCTCACGTCGGGAACGCAGACGTTGGAGTACGTCTATGGCGGCATGGCCATCACTGCCGGGGTCCTGCTGTTCATCCTCGGAGCATTCGGAACGACGGGGTTCGTGCTGAAAAGCCAAACCCGATCCAACGAATCAGCTGCGAGCTGATAAACTCCTATTGAATTCCACAGAACGTCAGGTATGTTTGATGGATCGGATTGATCCATCCCAACTCTGAGAAGGAAAATCTCCCATGAACATGTCGCATTGACCTAAACGGTCAGACCGCACTGCCGCAGGCAGACACCAACACCTTCCTTCCTTCCAATCCCTACGCCGACTGGAACATGGAGCGCCTCGTCGCTGCCATGCAGGAATGTCGGCAGACCCCGACGCAGACCGTCCTCGAGCACGGCAACTCCGTCTGGGATCACTTCAAGCAGCTGCTTGATCACATCGCCAACGGAACGGCTCTCCCCGTGTGGTGGCGCGTGCCCCAATGGGCCTATGCCCCTGATCTCCTGAAGCGTCTCCTGTCGCTCGACGTCGTCGAGCAGTACATCCGCATGCACGACTGCGCCAAACCGCTCGTGCTGCAGATAGACGACGATGGGCAACGTCACTTCCCCGGCCATGCCGCAGCATCGGAGCGGGTCTGGCTCGCCGTCGGAGGCGATCCCCTGGCGGCGCGTCTCATGGGCATGGACATGGACGCCCACCTGCTCAAGGCGGAAGGGATACAGGAATTCGCCGACCGCCCCGAGGCCGTGACGCTTCTCCTGACCGCGATCGCCGAGGTCCACTCGAATGCCGCCATGTTCGGCGGAGTCGACAGCGACAGCTTCAAGATCAAGGCGAAGCACCTCGAGAAGCGGGGCCGTCAGGTCGTCGCCGCGATGAACTGGGAGATGGCCCATGCGGCATGATCCCAGCCGGTGGACACAGAAATGTGTCCACACCCCCTCCGCCCTCGTAAAATCGGCCAGTGGACACATCTGTGTGCCGATAAACGTGGGCAAACCCGCGTGCAGGACCGTGGACGAGAACGGCCGCCAGCACTTCCCTGACCACGCCGCGGTTTCAGCGCGCGTGTGGCGGGAGGCCGGTGGATGCGAGGAGGTCGCGCACCTGATCGCATCGGACATGGACGTCCACCTGCTGAAGGGTGAAGGAGTCGAGGCGTTCGCCATGCGTCCGGAGGCGGTGGCGCTGCTGCTGACGGGTCTCGCCGAGGTGACCGCCAACGCGAGCATGTTCGGCGGCATCGAGTCGACGTCGTTCAAGATCAAGTACAAGAACATTGAGAAGAGAGGCCGCGCGATCGTCAAGGCGATCGCCGGTCGGGAGGGTCTGCCCATGGCGGCCTGATCGCAGCCGGGACGGCACGCGCGAGTTCGCGCGGACGCGTCCCGTCGCCGGCACGATCGGATCCCGCGCGAGACCTCTCTTCGAAATGGAACTGAACATGATCACCGACATCAACGACCGCGTCTCCTGGCTCTCCTACCGCGCCGACTGGCGCATGCGCTACAAGGAGATCTCGCAGAAGATCCGCGCGCGACGGCTGGAGATCGCCGAGCATCGCCGCAAGCGGCGCGAGTTCGGCCTGTCCGCCGATCACCACCGCCACGCAGCCGACGGCCTGCAGTGCGGACTGTGGGTGATGCGGCGGGACGCCAACGCGCTCATGGGGGAGCTGGGCGAGGCCAAGGAGCGCAAGGCCGCGCTGATCGCCGCGCGCGACGAGGCCAAGCCGCTCGCGGCCTGACGGAACGAGCCACCGGATGCGACGACGGACGCATCCGGTGGCCGATCCCTTCCGTCACGGAGCAATCACACCATGAACGACATCACCACCACGAGCGTGAAGCTCACCGATCCCGCCGACGTTCTGGACGCGGCGCTTTCCGACGCGATCGCGAACGCGGACGACCAGGCCCTCGTGGCCGGACTTCTGCAGTCGGGCGTGCGTCTCGCGGACCACGACACCGACGCGCTGGAGAAGCTGGCGGCGACCGCGCGAAAGGTCGTCAAG
>Ga0308163_10004576_pt1 | contig 10926 bp, 7 predicted proteins | sample PhyTR1_FD_201037 | JGI IMG/M metagenome (GOLD analysis project Ga0308163, IMG submission 201037) | Phyllosphere microbial communities from UC Gill Tract Community Farm, Albany, California, United States - DLSLT.R1 | ecosystem: Host-associated > Plants > Phyllosphere > Unclassified | place: USA... | reverse complement strand
GCGGCGATCTCGCGAGCCCAGTAATGGGCGCTCGCACAGGCCTCCATTGCCACCACGCATCGTGGCAAGGTCGAGAAGAATGACAGAACCTGATCACGCCGAAGCTTTTTGCGGAAGATGACAGCACCGCTCGGATCCGAGCCGTGAACCTGGAAAACCGACTTGGCCAGATCGATGCCGACTGTGCTAACCTCACCCATGGACGCCTCCTTCAGTGGTGTTTTCAACACCTCCACTATGGCACATCGATGCCGTCAGGGGGCGTCCACCCCAACGCAGTTGGCATGCCCCCTAGCTCATCCGGGCCGTCCAGAACGGGGTTCGTCGAAGTGATAAGCCACTACCTGGATCTGCCATTAAAAATGTCGCTTACAAAAGGCGTTGGGCGATGCAGGGTGTCCCGGGCATAGGCTCTCGAGATTGTGCGACCGGCCCGTGCGGGGCATTGTCGCGGAAGAATCGCTCAGGAAGTGTAACGCTATGAACCGACTGCTCGCCGCCTTGACCTGTATCGTCGCGTTTGGCGCTACCGGGGTGGGGGCACAATCCGTTGCCCCCTCGAAGGACATCGCTGCCGTGCTCGCATCGCCCACGCGGACGCCAGCGAACCGCGCGCGCGATCGCTATCGTCACCCGGCGCAGACATTGGCCTTTTTCGGCGTCAAGCCGACACAGACGATCGTCGAATTCCTGCCGGCGGGCGGCTGGTATGCCGAAATCCTCGCGCCGCTGGTCAAGGGCCGGGGGCATTATGTCGCGCTGGTGCCGACCACGCAGGCCGAGCGCACGCGCAGCGCCTTTGCCGCGAAGACCGCGGAGTACGGCGTGACTCAGGTCGCGACGATCGACTTCAAGACCGGAGCGTCCTCGATCCCGGCGGGAAGCGCGGATGTGCTGCTGACGTTCCGGAACGTCCACAACCTCTTGATGCAGGACGACCCCGCCGTCGCAGGCCGCGTGTTCAAGGCGTTCTATGCGGCGCTCAAGCCGGGGGGCGTGCTCGGCGTCGTCGATCATCGCCTGCCGGAGGACATGGACACGGCGCGCGAGAAGACGAGCGGCTACATCAAGCGTTCGACGGTCGTTCGGCTGGCCCAGGAGGCCGGCTTCGCGCTTGCTGCAGAATCGCGGATCAACGCCAATCCCAAGGATGCCCACGACCATCCGGAAGGCGTCTGGACGCTGCCGCCGAGCTATCGATTGAAGGATGTCGATCACGCCAAATATGCTGCGATCGGCGAGAGCGACCGGTTCACGCTACGGTTCGTAAAGGCGCGATGATCGCACTGGTTCGCGGGCCGACAACCGGCGTGCCGAAGGCGTTTTGACGCCGCGGGCAGCGGCGAAGACCAGCTTATACATGCCCGCCTGGGATCGGGTACGGCTCGGCATCGTTACCTCAGTCATGCCCGCGAGCGTCCTCTCGCGAGCTTAGCTGAAGGGCCGATGCCGATGAACGCTGCCGATGTCTTCACGACGCTGGACGTCGAGTTGAAGCCCGATCCGTCGCGCACCGTGATCCGGCCGTTCAGCTTCGGCTATCCGAAAGCGTTCGAGGCGGACCGCCCGCCACGCAGCCTGGTCGTCGTGGACCGCGTCCAGGCGCTGGACGATACGATGCGCCAAAGGATGCGCGACCTGCTGCTGAGCCCCATGCGCGAGCGCCATCGCAACGCCGAGCAGGTCCTGCTGCGTCGTTTCGATGAGGTACGGCAGGACATAGGGGATGGCGACTTCAGCGAGGACGAACGGCTAATCATCGGCGCCTATTTCAGCCAGGAATACGCGTTCGAGTCCGCCGCGCTCTTCAACCCCAGCATCGTTTCACTGACGGATGAAGAGCCGTCCGTGCCGGGCGCGGTTCGCTTCGTCATGTCGCTGCGGGGCATCGGCGAGGGTCATATCTCGTCGATCACGTTCCGCACCGGCGAGTGGGGACCGGGCGATCGGCTGGTGATCGATCCGGCCAGCGCGCACGGCGTCCCGCCGCGCATCGAGCGGCAGGATGACGGGTGGGTCCGCCTGCTCTGCGAAGACAGCCGGGATGCGTCCGAGACCGTCATCTTCCCGGTCTTGCCGAGCCAGCGACAGGGCATCGAGGATCTGCGGCTGGTCAACTTCACCGATCACGACGGGGTCCGCAGCGTCATCGGCACGTACACCGCGTTCGACGGCAAGGACGCGCGCCAGGAAATCCTGCGCGGGGTCGACCTGCGCCGGGTCGAGATGAGGGCGCTCGCCGGCGCCATGACCGGCTACAAGGGAATGGCGCTGTTCCCGCGGCGGATCGACGGCCAGTTCGTGATGCTGGGCCGCCAGGATAGCGAGAATATCTGGCTGCTGCGATCGGACGATCTCTACACGTGGGAGACCGGAACGCCGATCATGGCGCCGAAATACCCGTGGGAGTTCGTGCAACTGGGCAATTGCGGATCGCCGATCGAGATCGACGAGGGCTGGCTGGTGTTCACGCACGGCGTCGGCATGGTCCGGGGATATTGCATCGGCGCCTGCCTGCTCGACAAGGACGATCCGTCGAAGGTGCTCGCCCGCACGGCATCGCCGCTGCTGTTTCCCAGCGCGGAACAACGCGGGGGCTATGTGCCGAACGTGACCTATAGCTGCGGTGCGCTGATCCGGGATCGCCGCATCTTGCTGCCCTACGCGATCGGCGACGAGTATTCGGCGTTTGCCGTGGGAGACGTGGATGACCTGCTGTCCGTGATGACAGCCGACTGATATGTCGGCGTGCCAACGGGGAGGGCCTGGTACGTCAGCGTTGGGCGTAATCGGCGTGTGAGCCTTACCAGGTGAATTACGCCTACGGGCAACGGACGACGACCAGCGAGACGGCGCCGGACATCGTGACGAGGTCTGTCGCGGCCTTCCGGTTCGCATCGAGACCCTGTCTGCCACCGGTGCAACCAATGGTCTGAGGGACGCAAATTCCTCGAAGGCCCATTTCGTTGCCATCGGTGGCTGGGGTTGGAGCCCTGGATTATGTCCCGGTCTCGCGCTTTACCAATGCTTCGGCCTCCGCCTTTCCGGACTCCTGAGCGGTGTCGCCCGCGGCGATATCATCGGCGAGCAGCATCAACTGGTGACCCGTAGCCGATCCGTTCGACGCGTCTTCCGCGACGTGCACGCCCGAGCGTTTCGCGATCGCGCTGTCCCAGTGGGTGCGGACCGCAGCCCAATAGTCCTTCGTCTTCGCCCAATACGCGTCCGCCGCCACCACCGCGAAGTCGGTTGCTGGGGTGTAGGTGTTGATGACGTATTCGTGGACGTAGGTGGCGGGTTTGCCGTCCTTCATGCCGATCTTGGCATTGTCCTGCTCGTGGACCCAGCCGGCGGGGGTGAGCACGTGACGGTTGCTGCCGACGTAGTGATCGTACGGCGGGTTACGGGTCGCATCCCGGCGGGCAAGCGGACGGCGGGTCTCGTCGCTGGTCCAGCGGGTCGCGCCGTCGTCGTAGCGCCAGCGACCGATCCCGCCATAGCGCGGGGAATCGTCGGTCTGCCACACCGTCTGCGACCATGCGCCGCGCCGTTCCGTTTCCGACAGCGGCCTTAGCGTCCAGCGGCCTGCCGCGGTGTAGACGAGCACGGTCGACGGTTGCCACGTCCAGTCCTGTCGCCAGTGCTTGATCACCATCGTCTTGGCGTTGCCGTCGGTGACGACCAGCAGATGCTGGAGCACGACGTGATCGGGCGTGTCGACGATCGCGCGGACGACCTCGTGCCCGCCGCTGAGCTTGGCGGGGTAGGGCGTGTAGCCGGCGACCAGCGGTGTCGTCTCACGCATGTCGAACGTCACTTTGAAGGTGCCGGCCATCGCCAGGATCGACGCGTGGTCGCGCGCCTGATCGCCGTAGACGGCCTGCGTCTGCGCGGAAGCGATCGTCGGCGCGACGGGGAGAGCGGCCAGCGTCAGCCCGGTCGCGAGGAGAAGGGAGCGGAACATCAAAGGCCTCACAGGTTGAGCGAGAAGGAGAACCCGGCGTTGCGGCCGGGTTGCGAATAGGCGTCGCGCACGACCGAGGTCGAGGTCAGTCCGCGGACGTCGCTCCACCAGAAATACTTCTTGTCGGTGATGTTGAAGATCCCCGCGCGCAGCGTCGCGTGATCCATCACGCGCAGCGACGCGGTGGCGTCGAGGATCCAGAACCCCGATGGCGTGAAGCAACTCGTGGCCGCGGTGTTGCAGCTGTTGTTGGTATCGCCGACCTTCTTGCCCGCGGAGTGCGTGGCGATGACCTCCGCGCGGAACGGTCCGCTGTCGGGCTGGTAGAACACGCCTGCGACGACCTTGACCGGTTCGATGCTGTCGAGCGGCTGCGTGCCGGCGAGCCCGGTCGTCCGCATCGTACCCTTGGCGTAGGACGCGGCGGCGCGAACCCCGACGCCGATCGGGAGGCGCGCCTCGCCGCGGGCTTCCAGTCCCTCGATCTTGACGCGGCCGCGGTTGATATACTGGTACACAGCCGGGTCGGCCGCGGTGAAGGCGCCGCTGACCTGGACCTGATCGATGAAGTTGCGGAAGCGGCTGCTGAACGCGGTTCCACTCAGCGACCAGCCCGTGCCGCTCCACCGGATGCCACCCTCGACGCTGTTGCTCGTCTCGGGCTTGAGGTCGGGATTGGGGACCGAGCGGTAATTCTGCGTGATGTTGGCAAAGCCGTTGTTGATCTGGTTCGGCTCGGGCGGCTTGAAGCCTTGCGCATAGTTGGCGAACAGCCGGACGCCCTCGGTCAGCTTGGCGACCGCACCGATCCGCGGCGTCACCTTCGATCCACTCTGCTCGCGCGGGACGAAGGTCGTGAACAGTGGATCGTTTTGCGGATCGAGCTTGTAGTGATCGTAGCGGATCGACGGGAACAGCGTCAGCAGCCCGTCGGCGATTCCGATCTCGTCCTGCGCGAATACGCCCACCAGCGTGTAGTCGGTCGTCGGAAAAGCACGGGTCGGATAGACTTCGCCCGCAGGCGCGACGGTGCCGTCTCGCACACCCGTCTGGCGGGTGTGCGAGTAGTCGGCGCCATAGGCGAACAGGTGAGTCAACGGCCCGGTCGCGGCGCGGCTTTCGAGCTGCAGCGTGCCGCCGTACACCTCGTTGTCGAAGCGGTTGATGCGCGTGCGATCGGCAGCGGTGTTGCGGTTCTCCGCCGCGGCCTGGAGCGTGAGGCTCTTCTGATAATAGCCCGCCGCGCGGATACCGCTGACGATGCCGTCGCCGATGTAGCGATAGTCGAGCGTGCCGCGGTTGCGCTCGGTCGTGTCGTGCGCGGTGAGGCCGATCACCGATGTTGCCGCGAGCGGGGGCTTGGCGATCGCGCTAAGCACGTCGGTGTCGACCACCGACGAGAAATGCTCATAGGTGAGGCGCAACCGGCTGGCATCGTTGGGTGCCCAGACGAGGCGGCCGAGCAGCGCGTTGGACTCGATGTCCTGCGGGTTTCCCGTCGTGCGATCGGTGGTTGCGGTGTCGTTGCTGCCCTTGGTCTCGGTTTCGTGCCCGTCGCGGCGGGTATAGGCGACCATCGCCTCGATATCGCCGGTCTTGCCCGCGACCACGAAGCCGTTGGTCCAGCTGTCGTCCGAGGAATCATAGCTTGAGCGCAGTCCGCCGCCGACCAGCTTGCCATCGGTCAGGAAATCGCGTGGGTCCTTGGTAATGAAGCTGACCGCGCCCGCGACGCCGTCGCTGCCGTAGAGCGCGGAGGCGGGGCCGCGCAGGATCTCTACCGTCTTGAGCAGGTCGAGATCGACGTAATCGCCGCGGCCGACCGATTGCGCGCCGAAGCTGAAGGCGTCGGGCACGCGGACGCCGTCGACGGTGATCAGCACGCGGTTGCCCTCGAGCCCGCGGATGTTGAACCCACTGTCGCGGTCGCGCCCGGTCGAGGATCCGGCGGCGGTGAAGCGCGACGGCGCGCGGCGGACGGTGACGCCGGGCTCGTAGCGCACCAGATCCTTGATGTCGGAAATGAAGCGATCCTGGATCGTCTTCGCATCGATCACCGACACGGTCGCGGGCACGTCTTCGACCGCCTTTTCGGTGCGTGTCGCAGTGACGGTGATGACCTTGTCCTGACCCTCCGGATCGGCGGCAGGCGCGGTGGCAGTCGGCTTATCGGCCGCCGAAGCGGGCGCAGCTTCTGCGAGAGTCGGCTCTGCAGCGGCAGGGCCGGCGGCGCCAATCATCAGGGCAATCGGCGAGATGCCCGCCAGTAATTTGGTCAATGTCATGTTCGTTATCCCCACGGCCTGGCGGCTTGCTAGTGCGAATCATTCTCGTTATCAAGTGTCATCGAAAAGGAACATCGTGATGACGAAGACCAGGGTAAATTGGCGGACGGCGCGAGCGACCGGGGCTCTGGCTCCTGCTATCGCTACCGCACTTGCCCTCGTGTCGGGGCCGTCAGCGGCGCATATGCCGTATGTGCTGCCGAGCGTATTCGACGCGGCGGGACGTGATCGCGTCACGCTCCAAGCATCGTTCACCGAAGACGCCTTCCGGCCTGAGATCGCGATGAAGGACGCGCCGTTCGAGATCACCGGCCCCGATGGAAAGACCGCCAAGCTGGCCGCACCGACGCTGACCACGGACCAGGCGATCGTCGAGGCTGCGCTACCGGCGGACGGTGTGTACCGGCTATCGTCGGGGCAGCGGATCGGCCGTCTGAGCAAGATGTACCGAACCGGCGAAACCTGGACGATCGTCGGCGAGGGCAAGACGCCACCGGCCGGCGCGACGGCAGTCGACGTGCGCAGCACGACGTTGGCCGACGCCTATGTGGTGCGCGGCAAGCCGGGCGCCTCTGGTGCGCTGGCGGCGCGCGGCAAGGCGCTGGAAATCCACCCGCTCGGCGATCCGAGCAGCTACGCGCCGGGTTCAGCGGCCGCGTTCGAGATCCTGTACGAGGGCAAGCCGCTCGCCGGCGAACCCGTGACGCTGTTCCGCGAGGCGGGGTTCTATGACGGACGGAAGCAGGTCGCGACGGTGAACAGCGACAAGGCAGGCAAGGTGACGCTGACCCCGTCCGATCCGGGCCGGTATCTGATGCTCGTGCGGTACCGTGCGGCCACGGCGGGGGCGGCGGATGCGTATTCGAGCTTCACGGTGACGCTGGCGTTCGAGGCGATCTGATCGAATTTGATCCGCGCGACGCCACGTCTTAGCCAGGATCGACCGGACCAGCATGACTAAGGTCCTGCGAGAACGCGCGGGGTATGATCTCGGGGAGCCTGCTCGGCTGGCTGGCACCGGGAATGACGGCCGCCACCGCCGGGTTCGCCAGCGGGAACCGGAGACCGGCGGCCTTCATGCTCACACGTGACGATCCGCGATCGCCTTGATCCGAGTCACCTCGTCGAGGATCGCGGGCGTTGTTCTAGCTAGCGGCAACCTGACCGTCTCTCGACCGGGCGTCCTAGTGGCCCGCAACCTGCCCACCGTCCACGTGCAGGATTTCACCAGTCACGAACTTGGCGTCCTCCAGGTACAGAATGGCCTGCACCACGTCGGCGACGGTGCCCATTCGGCCAAGCGGGTGATATCCGCCGAGCTTGGCACGCGTCTCGGCTGGATGCATCGGTGTCTCCATGATCCCGGGCGAAATCGCGTTCGCGCGGATACCGCGCGCGGCATATTCGATCGCCAGACTGCGCGTTGCAGCGGCGAGGCCACCTTTGGTCAGCGAGGCGAGGACGGAAGGAAACTCTGCGTTGGCGTGCTCGGCAAGCGTCGTAACGATCTGGACGACGTGACCGCCGCCATTGCGCACCATCGCAGGCAGAGCGTGCCGCGTCATGTGGAAGAAGCCATCGAGATTGGTCGCGAGGATCTGTCGATACTGCTCATCGGAATAGTCGGTGAACGCCTCGCCGATGAATACGCCGGCATTGTTGACCAGCGTGTCGATCCTGCCGAACCGGTCGAGTGCTCGGGCCGCTACCGCTTCCGCAGTCGCCGGGTCACCGACGTCGCCTGCCACCGTGAGCCAGTCGGGCTCATCCGCGGGGGCGATGCTGCGCGACACGCCGACGACGCGCCAGCCGCGCTGGCGGTAGCCGCGGGCGATGCCTTCTCCCAACCCTTGCGATGCCCCCGTGACGATGACGACCTTGCCCGACATAGCAGTTCCTGTGTTCGGCGTTAAACGGGCGGGCCGATGCATTCGGCCCGCAGGGGTCTAACACCGAACTTTGCGGATTGTGCCACAAGATCAGAAGGTTGCGATGCCGATCCACCGTGGATCATGGATAGGGACCCGTCCGACGATCGTTGGGTGAGGGTGCATGCTGAATTGTTTTCCCGGGGACCGACGCAAAATGACCGATCGACCGTTGATCGTATTCGACGTCAATGAGACGCTGCTCGATATAAACATTCTCGAGCCTCTCTTCGCCGACATTTTCGCAGCCCCTGGCCGAATGCGAGAATGGTTTGCGCAGTTGATCTTGTATTCGGAGGCGCTGTCGCTGGCCGGGCCTTACGTCCCGTTCGGCAAGCTGGGCGGCGGTGTCTTGCGCATGCTTGGCCAGATCCACGGCGTCGCGGTGACGGACGATCATGTGCGTCAGCTTGGTGCGCTGATGACGGATATGCCGGTACACGCCGATGTCGCTGCCGGTCTGGCCGTGTTGAAAGACGCCGGGTTCTCGATCGTCACGCTTACCAACTCGCCGAACAGTGCCGGGCCCGATGTGCTCGACCGGGCCGGTCTGGGGTCGATGTTCGACCAGCGGTTTACGGTCGATACCGTGCAGCGCTTCAAGCCGACGCCGGCAACGTACCAACTGGTACAGGACACCATGAAGGCCACACCGGACACGACCTGGCTGATCGCGGCACACACATGGGACACGATCGGCGCGCAGGCGTTCGGATGGAAGGCCGCCTTGGTCACGCGCGGCGTGAACGCGCCCCTCGTCCTGGACGGCATTCCGCAGCCGACGCTGGTTGCGCGCGACGTCGGTGAGGCGGCGCGCGCGATTGCGGTTAGCCGATAGCGGCATGCCGCACGATCTAGCTTGAGCGTGCGGCGTCTTTCATCATCCCGGCGACCTTGGCCGTCAGCGCTTCGAGCGTGAACGGCTTCGTCAACAGCTCCATGCCGGGTTCGAGGTGGCCGTTTCCGACTGCGGCATTCTCGGCATAGCCGGTGATGAAGAGCACCTTCAGACCCGGCCGCAACGATCGCGCGGCATCGGCGACCTGGCGCCCGTTCATACCGTTGGGCAGCCCGACGTCGGTGATGAGGAGCTCGATCTGGGTGCCTGCCTGCAGCATCTTGAGCCCGGCTGCACCATCGGCCGCACCGATCACGGTGTAGCCCGCTTCGCCAAGAACCTCGTCGATCAGATGCCGGATGGTCGCTTCGTCGTCGACGACCAGAACGGTTCCTCTGCCCACGGTCGTCGCGGTAGCGATCGCGGCTTCCTGCTCGGGCAGACCGGCATCGCCGTGGTGGCGCGGCAGATAGATGCAGATCGTCGTTCCGATTCCCAGCTCGGAATAAATCCGGACCTGGCCCTCGGACTGGCGGGCAAAGCCGTAGATCATCGACAAGCCCAGGCCGGTACCCTCGCCGAGCGGCTTGGTCGTGAAGAACGGTTCGAAGGCGCGTTCGATGGTTTCCGCACTCATTCCGGTGCCGGTGTCGGTGACGCAGATCGACAGATATTGGCCGGGCGGCAAATCGCGTTCGCGCCCCGAGCGATCGTCGAGCCATTTGTTGGCGGTCTCGATCGTCAGTCGCCCGCCGCCGGGCATGGCGTCGCGGGCATTAATACTGAGATTGAGGAGAGCGTTTTCCAGCTGGCCCGCATCGATGCAGGCAGGCCAGAGGCCGCCCGCACCGACGACCTCGATATCGATCGCAGGCCCGACCGTCCGGCGGAGCAGGTCTTCCATGCCGGCGATCAACCGGTTCACCTCGGTGGGCTTCGGATCGAGCGTCTGGCGTCGCGAGAACGCCAGCAGGCGCTGTGTCAGCGACGCCGCGCGTCGTCCCGCACCCTGCGCCGCCAGCACGAAGCGGTCGAGATCGTCGAGCCGCCCGCGTGCGACGCGCATCTGGAGCAACTCGAGATTGCCCATCATGCCGGTCAGCAGATTGTTGAAATCATGCGCGAGCCCGCCGGTAAGCTGGCCGACCGCCTCCATCTTCTGCGCCTGGCGGAGTTGATCCTGCGTATGCGCGAGTTCCGCCTCGCGCGCTTTCTCCGCGGTGATATCCCGACCCGTCGCATAGGTCAGGTCGCCGGCGGGCGCGGCAACCCACGCGATCCATCGGAACGAGCCGTCCTTGTGGCGATAGCGGTTGTGGATATGGGCATGCTCGCCAGCCTTCGCGGCTTGATAGGCGTCGACCGTGTCCTGGTGATCGTCCGAAAGGACGAAATCGTTGACATGGCGTCCGACCAGCTCGTCGGGCTCATAGCCCAGCACCGTCGTCCATGCAGGATTTACCCGACGAAAGACGCCGTCGAAATCGATGATCAGCATCAGGTCGGGCGAAGTATCCCACATGCGATCGCGTTCGGCGGTTCGCTTGTCGATCTGATCTTCGAGCGTTTCGTTGAGGTTGCGCAACGCCTCCTCCGCCGCACGGCGTGCGGAGATGTCGTTGAACAGGATCGCGACCCGATGATCGACCGCATCGCCGACGCGAAAGGCGTAGACGTCGAACCAGCGACCGAGCGCCGTGGAGCCCTCCTCGAAGCGAACCGGTTCGCCGGTCCGTGCGACCCGTCCGTAGGTCTCGTAGAAATGCTCCTCCAGATCGGGGACTGCGTCGCGCAACCAACGGCCCCGGATCGCCTCGACGAAGCCGGTCTGGCGATAGAAGGCGGGGTTCGCCTCGATGACGCGGTAGTCGATCGGTGCTGCTGCATCGCCAAGGTCGACCTCGACGATGC
>Ga0308163_10004574_pt1 | contig 10928 bp, 9 predicted proteins | sample PhyTR1_FD_201037 | JGI IMG/M metagenome (GOLD analysis project Ga0308163, IMG submission 201037) | Phyllosphere microbial communities from UC Gill Tract Community Farm, Albany, California, United States - DLSLT.R1 | ecosystem: Host-associated > Plants > Phyllosphere > Unclassified | place: USA... | reverse complement strand
TGGCGATTGCCAAACGGGCTTCAGTGACGGTGTCCATAGCGGCGGAAACGAGGGGGATGTTCAGTTCGATGCCACGGGTCAATCGGGTTTTCAGACTGACTTCGTTGGGAAGCACCTCGGAATAACCGGGCACAAGGAGAATGTCGTCGAATGTAAGGGCTTCTTGGCTGATACGCAGCATCGCTGGGCTCCCGAGCGGGAAAATGGAAGCGCGCCATTATACCCAGACACCTGCTCTTGCTCAATGTAAAGATCAGTCTATTTAATAATCAGAATGATCGACCCGCTCTATCACCGTTTTCTGCATTTATAAGCGGACTTTGACGAAGGAAACCGGACGATCCAGACGTTCGGCGAACTCTTCCAGAAAACCCGCCTTGAAGCCGGCGTCCAGCCAGTCATTGAAGATGAAACCCAGATTGGAAAAGCCGCACGGGTCCAAGAACAGAAAGCCGTTGATGTCGTCTTCATGTCGACATTCCGGGCAGATGAAGTTGTCGGTGTGGCCCGGCATCCATTCTTCCAGGCTGTCGAACAACGCTTCACCGATCTCCCGCCGACACTCGGGGCAGCCGGCCTCCTCCTTGAACCCCTGCTGCGGGGTATAGATGCAGCGCTTGAGCACGATTTCCAGGCCATTCACCGCCTGACCGTAGGGCAATGCATCCGGGTTTTCGACAAAACGCCGCGCGCCGGGTGCGATGGCGTACGCCATGCGATTGAAACTGCGCCCGCAGGTGGTCAGCGACTCTTCCACCACGTCCAGCTTCACCAGCCAGCGCAGGATCGCCCGCGCCTTCGCATCATGCGCAGGAAAGCTGGAGATTTGCGGGACAATGATGCTTTGGGTGTTCATGACGGGCCTGTCTGACGTTTGATCGGGGGCGGCAGCTTAATACCAACGCTGTTGACGTCAAGTATGACTGCCTCAACCGGCCAGATAACGACCGATGAGCGTCATCCCGCTGAGCAGCACCATCCAGGTGACCAGACGCACGAACATCTCCCGAGACAGGCGCATGACCAGACGCCGACCCATCCACGAGCCGATGATCATCGCCGGCAGCAGGCACACGGCAAGCAAGAGCAGGGAGATTTGCGCGTACACGCCTGTGATGACGAACAGGCTCAGGCGCACGACGGTGCTGCAACTGATCAGCGCGTTTTGCGTGGCACGGGCCTGTGTCTTGTCGGCCAGGCGGCCGTTGAGATAGATCGCATATAAAAAGCCGCCACTGCCAAACAGCGCCCCGAACAACCCGCCCACGGTCCCCATCGGAATCGACCAGCCTGCCGACAGCTGGGTTGGGCGCACCTTAACGGCAAGGCTGTAAACCGAATAGCCGATCAGAAACAAGCCCATTAATAGCAGCAGCACGTCAGACTTGAGGTTGAGCAAGAACAGCACACCGAGCGTACAACCCACCGCCATGCACGGCACCATGCGCAGCAGCTCGGCGCGCACCACCGATTGCCGGGACGGCAGTAAATGACTGAACGCGGCAAGGAAATCCAGCATCACCAGCAGCGGGATGATTCGCGACAACGGCATGAAGTGAATCAGGACGGGGCCCGCCACCAGCGCGGTACCGAAGCCGGCAATGGCGAACACCAGATAGGCGGCGAGAACGCCGGTCTCTATCAATAGCCAGTCGGTCGGGCTTAATCCCAACTGAGTGAAAGCACCCGACAACTCGGTGAGGGTGGTGAGCATTGTATTTCCGTAGCGGGCAAAGTCGGCACAGCATACTGTAGGAGCGGGCGCGCTCGCGATTGTGTTGAGCCTGTGAATCAAGGGGTGTCTGACATACCGCATTCGCGGCCGTCGTAACCTCCGACTACTCCTACAGGGCACCGCGCCCGCCGCTGATACACGACATCGCCAGCTAATGCCTTTATCATGCCCGGCATGATCAAAGACCCCTTCGCAAGACTCGGCCATGACCGGGAAGTCCTCACTGTCAGCCAGCTCAACGGCCGCGCGCGCGTGCTGCTGGAGGATGTTTTCGCCAGCATCTGGGTCGAGGGGGAGATTTCCAACCTGTCCCGCCCGGCGTCCGGTCACGTGTACTTCACGCTCAAGGACACAGGCGCCCAGGTGCGTTGCGCGTTGTTCCGCAGCAACGCCGCGCGCGTGCGCCAGGCGCTGAAAGACGGGCTGGCGGTGAAGGTGCGGGGCAAGGTTTCCCTGTTTGAAGGTCGCGGCGACTATCAGTTGATCCTCGACACTGTCGAACCCGCAGGTGACGGTGCCCTGAGGCTGGCGTTTGATGCCCTGAAAGAAAAACTCAGCGCCGAAGGACTGTTCAGCGCCGAGCGCAAAGTCGCCCTGCCCTTGCACCCTCAACGGGTCGGCATCATCAGTTCGCCGACCGGCGCCGTGATTCGCGACATCATCAGCGTGTTTCGCCGTCGCGCGCCGCAGGTGGAACTGACACTGATCCCCACCGCCGTCCAGGGCCGCGAAGCCATCAACCAGATCGTCCGTGCGCTGAAACTGGCTGACTCTCGCGGCTTCGACGCCTTGATCCTCGCCCGTGGCGGCGGCTCGCTGGAAGACCTGTGGTGCTTCAACGAAGAAGCGGTCGCCCGCGCCATCGACGCGTGCGTGACGCCAATCGTGAGCGCGGTCGGTCACGAAACCGACGTGTCCATCAGTGACTTCGTCGCCGACGTTCGCGCGCCCACGCCCTCCGCTGCGGCAGAACTCCTGGCACCCGATTCCAGCGACCTGCACCGTCGCGTCGACAGCCTGCAACGGCGGTTGATCAGCCGTATGCAGGATCGCCTGATGCGCGAGCGATTGCGCCTGGACGGCATCTCACGGCGCTTGCGTCATCCGGGTGAACGTCTGCGCCAGCGCGCTCAACGCCTGGACGATCTGGACATGCGCATGCGTCGTGCGTTCGAGCAGCAGATGCACAAACGTCAGGTGCGCATGAGCCACCTGGAAAGCCGTCTGGCCGCACAACATCCGGGACGCACGCTGGCGTTCCTGCGCCAGCGACTGGAGATATTGGCCGAACGCCTGCCGCGTGCGATCAAGGAAAACCTCAAGACCCGCCGACTGCAACTGCAAACGCAGGTGCAGACACTGAACGTGGTAAGCCCGCTGGCGACGCTGGGGCGCGGTTACAGCATTCTGCTGGACGAGCGCGGGAAGGCGATCCGGACCGCCGAACAGACTCACACCGGCCAGCGCCTGACCGCGAAACTGGCCGAAGGCGAACTGCACGTGCGCGTTGAAGACAACCACCTGACGCCCGTCACCCTTTCTCTTCTGGATTGACCGATGCTGCCCTTTATCTCCCGCTCTCTGGCTGGCGTCGCGCTGGTCCTCTGCGTGACGCTGCCCGCTCACGCCGACAGCTACATTTCTCGCCTGCTGAACAAACCCGTGCCCGGTGGCGTGGCGGTGGTCGATCTCGGTCCGTCCGGTCAGGCGCCCAAAGCGACCTGGCAGGGCAAGCCGGTGCTCGTGGTCAAGGATCAGGACGCCCGCTGGCTGGCCATTGTCGGCATCCCCCTGACGATCAAGCCCGGCACGTCTCAGCAGGTGAACAGCGGGGGGCGCTCTTTGCCGTTTGTCGTGGCCAGCAAGAAATACCCCGAGCAGCACATCACGCTGAAGAACAAGCGTCAGGTCAATCCAAACCCCGATGATCTCAAGCGCATCGAACAGGAACTGGACGTGCAAGTGCGCGCCTACCGAAGCTTCACGCCGGGTACACCGAGCAACCTGTTGCTGGACAAACCGGTCGATGGCCCGTTGTCGAGCAAGTTCGGCGTGCGCCGTTTCTTCAACGGTGAGGAGCGCAACCCGCATGCGGGTCTGGATTTCGCCGTCCCCGCGGGCACACCGATCAAGTCGCCCGCTGCGGGCAAGGTCATCCTGATCGGCAATTACTTCTTCAACGGCAACACGGTATTCGTCGATCACGGACAGGGCTTCATCAGCATGTTCTGCCACATGTCGAAAATCGACGTGAAAGTCGGCGACGCCGTACCTCGGGGCGGCGTGGTAGGTCGCGTCGGTTCGACCGGTCGCGCAACGGGCCCGCACATGCACTGGAACGTCAGCCTGAACGATGCGCGCGTGGACCCGGCGATTTTTATCAATGCGTTTCAGCCGTAGGCGCAGGGATTCACGGATCTGAATTTTGTAGAGCGCGCTTGCCCGCGATTGCGATACTTCAGGTCAGCTGAGTATTGGCCGACACAATGCAAACGCGGGCGAGCGCGCCCCTACAATTGGCCGAGTTGCGCAGACCGAAACAGCCCGGCAATAAAATCGCGTAAAACCAAGATATTTAGCCGATAAATCTCATGAGCTGCGGGCTATCGAAAACTTCTCCCAATTTTTTTCAACTGCTTGCCACCTTTCACCCCATTGGTTACGGTTGAGCACATGAAAGCCTCTCAAACCCTCATTCTGCTGCGTCAACATCGCTGCCTCAGTCTCGTCAGTGCACGACTGCCAGGCTAAATCGCGGTGCCTCGACGCTACACCTCGCATTTTATCGGCTGGCCGACTTCTCTCGGCCCTGAGTACCAATAAAGGACTGCTCCCATGACCATGCTCAAAGATCCCTCGCAGAAGTACCGCGCGTTTCCAGTCATCGACCTGCCTGACCGCACCTGGCCTTCCAAGACCATTACCGAGGTGCCGATCTGGTGCAGTTCTGACCTGCGTGACGGTAACCAGTCGCTGATCGAGCCAATGGACTCGGTCAAGAAACTGCGTTTCTGGAAGACGCTGGTACAAGTCGGTGTGAAAGAAATCGAAGCCTCGTTCCCGGCGGCCTCTCAGACTGACTTCGACTTCGTGCGTACCCTGATCGAAGACGGCCACATCCCGGACGACACCACCATTCAGGTGCTGACCCAGGGTCGTGAGGACTTGATCGCGCGCACCTTCGAATCCCTGCGCGGCGCCAAGAAAGCCATCGTCCACCTGTACAACGCTACCTCCCCGTCCTTCCGCCGTATCGTCTTCAACCAGGACAAGGACGGCATCAAGGCCATCGCGGTCAACGCCGCCAAGCTGTTCGTCAAATACGCCGCACAGCAACCGGAAACCCAGTGGCAGTTCGAGTACTCGCCTGAAACCTTCAGCGCCACCGAGCTGGATTTCGCCAAGGAAGTCTGTGACGCGGTGATCGAAGTGTGGAACGCCACGCCGCAGAACAAGGTGATCCTCAACCTGCCAGCCACGGTGGAAGTCGCCACTCCGAATATCTATGCCGACCAGATCGAGTGGTTCTGCCGCAACATCAGCCGTCGCGACAGCGTGATCATCAGCCTGCACACCCACAACGACCGGGGCACTGGCGTGGCGGCGACCGAACTGGGTCTGATGGCGGGCGCGGATCGCGTCGAAGGCTGCCTGTTCGGCAACGGCGAACGTACGGGCAACGTCGACCTGGTGACGGTCGCACTGAACATGTACACCCAAGGCCTGAACCCGCAGTTGGACTTCTCCGACATCGACGGCGTGCGCAAGGTCGTGGAGGAGTGCAATCAGATTCCGGTTCACCCGCGTCATCCGTATGTCGGCGACCTGGTCCACACCGCGTTCTCCGGCTCTCACCAGGACGCCATCCGCAAGGGCTTTGCCCAGCAGAAGGAAGGCACGCTGTGGGAAGTCCCTTACCTGCCCATCGACCCGGCCGACATTGGCCGCAGCTACGAGGCGGTGATTCGGGTCAACAGCCAGTCCGGCAAAGGCGGCATCACCTACCTGCTGGAGCAGGAATACGGCATCTCCCTGCCACGTCGCATGCAGATCGAATTCAGTCAGGTGGTTCAAGGCGAAACCGACCGTCTGGGCCTGGAAATGAGCGCTGAGCAGATCTACTCGCTGTTCAAGCGCGAATACCTGCAAGCCAACAAACCGTATGCGCTGGTCAGCCACCGTCTGCAGGAAGAAAACGGCCACAGCGCGGTGGAAGTCGAAGTCACCGGCAAAAGCGACAGCGAGACCAACCTGCACTGGCGCGGCAAGGGCAACGGTGCGCTGGAAGCGCTGGTCGCCGGCTTGCCCGTCAGCGCAGAGATCATGGACTACAACGAGCACGCCATCGGCGCGGGCACCACGGCCAAGGCCGCTGCCTACATCGAACTGCGTGTGAACGGCGAGCGCGCGGTACACGGTGTGGGCATCGACGAAAACATCACCACTGCCAGCTTCAAAGCCCTGTTCAGCGCGTTGAACCGTGCCCTGTCCCAAGCGGAGGACGCTGCGAAAGCCGCGTGATCTCAAGCCTGATTTTGCGCCTTGTGGGAGCGAATTCATTCGCGATGCGATGTTCAAGACGATAAAGAATCGTCGACTGTACTGGCCTCTCGCGAACGAATTCTCTCCCACAGAGCCGAAACAACCGCTCAGAGCACCGTTATATTCACGCTACAAAAAAGGCCCTGAAGTGAATGCTTCAGGGCCTTTTCGTTGCTAACGAGGGATGAATCACGCGGTGGTTTTGAGCGTGCCTTTCATCAATTCCAACAGCGCCGCCTGCTGCGCGCTCAGTTGCGCCATCGTGCCGGAAATCTGCTGTTGAATGGCCAGCACCTGCGTGGCTTTCTCTTGATCAGGCGCCTTGCTGCTCTGAGCGACGGCCAATTGCTGCTGCTGTTGCTGGAGAATCTTCTGCGTTTGTTTGATCTGCTCCTGCAACTGCTTGATGGCCTGCTCTCGCGGCGTACCGGCGCTCTCGGCCTCGCCGGACTTGGAAGCGCTTGGCGATTGATACACGTTGCCGCGCAGGTTCACGCTGGCGGCGGTGGCATCGCTTTTGGAGGACTCGTCATTCTTGAAGCCAGCCGTGAACACGCTGGAGTAAGCACTCAACGAACTGGTGTTGATAGTGGTCATGATCAAACTCCTGTTTAGTGCACTGTGTATCGGCCGGCTTACACAGAACTGAAGTTCGTCTTTCAGGCGCGCGCAGAAGCGCCCCACGGCGTCAACCGCGGAGCGCTTCTGGTCAACGTGTTAGGCGGTGGTGTTGATGCTGCCGGACTTCTGCAGTTGCACCAGCGCCGCTTCCTGGGTGGCCAGGCTGGCGGTGGTCGTCGATATCTGGCCTTGAATGGCCATCACGCGCTGGGATTTTTCTTCGTCGGAGCCTTTGCTCGCCTGAGCCGCAGCCAGTTGCTGTTCTTGCTCCTGCAAGCGTTTCTCGGTTTCCTTGATCTGCTGCTCGAGCTTCTCGATCGCCTGCTCGCTTTCGCTGGAAGAGTCCGAGCTGGCGCTGGCGCCGCCCGCAGCCGGTGCACCACTTACTGCAGAGGCCGAGGTCGAAGCCGCAGCGGCGGCGGTCGAAGTGTCGTCGCGGTCAGCCGTCGCGGGCGTGGTGTCTTGCTTGACGGCGGCGGTGAAGGTGCTGGCGTACGCAGTGAGTGAGGACGCGTTGAGGGTGGTCATACCGATCTCCTGTTTGGGTACAACGCTATCGACCGCATCCCCCTCTAACTCTATGAACTTAGTGTATCTCGAATGTATCAGCGTCGAGATATGCCGGGAATTTCTGCCGGTACGCCGACAGGCTCTCCGCAGACAGGCTGACGTGAAAAACACCGTCTGCCTCCCCGATGTTCAACAGACTCTCGCCCTGGAAATCCAGCACCTGGCTGTCCCCGGAATAGGCAAAGCCTTTGCCGTCGGTACCGACGCGGTTCACTGCCGCCACGTAGCACAGGTTCTCGATGGCCCGAGCGGGCAATAGTCGGTTCCAGTGTTGACGGCGGGCCCCCGGCCAGTTGGCGGTGTACAGCAGCAGGTCGGTGTCCCGGGCGTCTCTGCTCCAGACCGGAAACCGCAGGTCGTAACAGATCAGCGGACGAATCCGCCAGCCCTTGAGTTCGAACTGCACCTGGCGTTCGCCCGGACTGTAATGCTCATGCTCACCCGCCATGCGGAAGAGGTGGCGTTTGTCGTAGTGCAGGAGCTCGCCGTCAGGCCGCGCCCATAGCAGGCGATTGCGATGACTGCCATCGGCCGACCGCACAATGACGCTGCCGGTCACCACAGCGTTGATGCGTTTGGCTTGCGCCAGCAGCCATTTGGACGTCACGCCGTTTTCGGGCTCGGCGAGTGCTTCGGACTCCATCGAGAAGCCAGTGGTGAACATCTCCGGCAGAATCACCAGATCGGCACCCTGCGCCTGATCCAGCAAATCCTCGAAGTGCGCGTGGTTGGCTTTGCAGTCGTGCCAGACCAACGTGGTCTGTACCAAGGCGATGTTCAGGTTTGGCAGGTCGCTCAGATCGCGCATAGTTTTTCCGCTGCCTGACGCAACGTCTCCTCTCGCTTGGGAAAGCACAGCCGGATGATGCGCTGGCCTTCAGGCGGATTCTGATAGAACACGGAGATCGGAATACTCGCGACGCCATGCTCACGGGTCATCCACAGAGACATCTCGACGTCGTTCAGGTCTGGACGGATCAGCGAGTAATCGACCAGCTGGAAATAGGTCCCTGCGGCTCGGGTGAAGGTGAAACGCGACGACTCCAGCTGATCACAGAAGAAGTCCCGTTTGGCTTGATAGAACGCGGGAAGCTCTTCTACATGTTCAGGACATTGCGCCATGTAGTCGGCCAAGGCCCACTGCAGAGGTGTTACACCGCAGAACCCGACAAACTGATGCACTTTGCGCATTTCGGCGGTCAGCGCAGGTGGCGCGACCAGATAACCAGTTTTCCAGCCCGTGACGTGATAGGTCTTGCCGAAGGAACTGACGACGAAAGCGCGCTGATACAGCTCTTCATGGGCAAGCACGCTGGCATGCTTCACGCCGTCGAACACCAGATGCTCGTAGACTTCGTCGCTGACCAGATAGATGTCGCGATCCCGGATCAGCGCCGCCAACTGGTCAAGTTCGTGACGGGTAATCAATGCACCACTGGGGTTGTGTGGCGTGTTGATAATGATCATGCGCGTGCGGGGGCTCAGCGCTGCATTGAGCTTTTCCCAGTCGATGGAGAAATCACCGTCCTTGAGTTGCACGTGCACACAACGACCGCCCGCAAGCTCCACCGAGGGCTCGTAACTGTCGTAACTCGGATCGAAAACGATCACTTCATCGCCCGCGCGTACCACGGTCTGAATCGCGCAAAAGATCGCGTGGGTCGCGCCCGGGGTGATCGTGACCTCGGTATTCATGTCGACCTGACGCCCATAGGATCGGGCGATCTTCGCGGCTACCTGCTCCCGCAATGCCGGCAGGCCGGTCATCGGTGCATATTGGTTGTGGCCGTCCATGGTGTGACGGCAGAGGGCCTCACGCAGTGCGTCGGGCCCATCGAAATCGGGAAAACCCTGAGAAAGATTGATCGCCCCGGTTTCGGCTGCAAGCTGGGACATCACGGTAAAGATGGTGGTGCCAACGTTCGGCAATTTGCTGGTGATCATAGGGTTTTCCTGCTCCACACCCGGCTCCAGAACGGCACGGGGACTCGCAGGATAGCCCATACGGCGAACACAAAAAAAGGCGCCAAAGGCGCCTTTTTCGAAGAAAGTCCGTTACCGAATCAGCGCTTATCCTTGCGCTTCTTGTCGGCTTTCTTGTGGTGCGACATCAAGCGACGCTTCTTGTTGACCTGGCGGTCGGTCAAAGTGTTCTTGTTGCCTTCGTACGGGTTCTCGCCGCCCTTGAACTCGATGCGGATCGGCGTACCGACCAGCTTGAGCACCCGACGGTAGGTGTTTTCGAGGTAGCGGACATACGACTTCGGTACCTTGTCGACCTGGTTACCGTGGATCACGATGATCGGCGGGTTGGCGCCGCCCAAGTGGGCATAACGCAGTTTGATTCGACGGCTGGCAACCATCGGTGGCGCGTGCTCGCTGACGGCATCTTCGAGAATCTGCGTCAGGCGGCTGGTCGGCCAACGGGTCACGGCAGATTTGAACGAGTTCTGAACCGACTGGTAGAGGTTACCCACGCCGGTGCCGTGCAGCGCGGAGATGAAGTGGATGTCGGCGAAGTCGACGAAGAACAACCGGCGTTCAAGCTCGGTCTTCACGTAGTCGCGTTCGCTCGGGACCATGCCGTCCCATTTGTTCAACGCGATGACCAGTGCACGGCCCGCTTCAAGGGCGAAGCCCAGCAGGTTCAGGTCGTGATCCACGACACCTTCGCGGGCGTCCATGACGAAGATCACCACGTTGGCGTCTTTAATCGCCTGCAGGGTTTTCACCACGGAAAACTTTTCGACTTCCTCGTGGATCTTGCCGCGCTTGCGCACACCGGCGGTGTCGATCAGCGTGTACTTCTCGTCGTTGCGCTCGAACGGGATGTAGATGCTGTCACGGGTGGTGCCGGGCTGGTCGTAGACGATGACGCGGTCTTCGCCGAGCATGCGGTTGACGAGCGTCGACTTGCCCACGTTCGGACGGCCGATGATCGCGATCTTGATACCGTCTTTCTCGCTCGGGCCCGGGATGCGCTTGGCTTCTTCGCCTTCAGCAACGTCCTCTTCTTCACCCTCTTCCACTTCGTCCGCGTCTTTCGGGAATTCGCTCAGGGCGATTTCCAGCATCTGCGTGATGCCGCGACCGTGGGCACCGGCAACCGGAATCGCGTCGCCCATGCCCAGTGGCGCGAACTCGGCACGGGCCATGTCAGGGTCGATGTTGTCGACCTTGTTGGCGACCACGTACGAGGTCTTGTTGCGCTTGCGCAGGTGCTCGCCAATCATCTGGTCGGCGGCGGTGAAGCCAGCCTTGGCGTCCACCAGGAACAACACGACATCGGCTTCCTCGATGGCCAGCAGCGACTGCTCGGCCATCTTTTCGTCCATGCCGTGCTCATCACCGGAAATACCGCCGGTGTCGATCAGGATGTAGGTACGCCCTTGCCACTTGGCCTCACCGTATTGGCGATCACGGGTCAGACCGGACAAGTCGCCGACGATGGCGTCGCGAG
>Ga0308163_10004572_pt1 | contig 10934 bp, 9 predicted proteins | sample PhyTR1_FD_201037 | JGI IMG/M metagenome (GOLD analysis project Ga0308163, IMG submission 201037) | Phyllosphere microbial communities from UC Gill Tract Community Farm, Albany, California, United States - DLSLT.R1 | ecosystem: Host-associated > Plants > Phyllosphere > Unclassified | place: USA... | reverse complement strand
CACGCTGTGCGTGTCCTCGCAGGTCGGCTGCGCGCTGAACTGCACCTTCTGTTCGACCGCCACGCAGGGCTTCAACCGCAACCTGTCCACCGCCGAGATCATCGGCCAGGTATGGGTCGCCGCGCGCCACCTGGGCAACATCCCGCACAAGCAGCGTCGTCTCACCAACGTGGTGATGATGGGCATGGGCGAGCCGCTGATGAATTTCGACAACGTCGTGCGCGCCATGAGCGTGATGCGCGATGACCTGGGCTACGGCCTGGCCAACAAGCGGGTGACGCTGTCCACCTCCGGCCTGGTGCCGCAGATCGACCGCCTTTCCACCGAAAGCGACGTGTCGCTTGCCGTTTCGCTGCATGCGCCGACCGACGAGCTGCGCGAGACGCTGGTGCCGCTCAACAAGAAATACCCGATCGCCGATCTGATGGCCTCCTGCGCGCGCTACCTGCGCGCCAACAAGCGCCGCGAATCGGTGACCTTCGAATACACCCTGATGAAGGGGATCAACGACCAGCCCGAGCACGCCCGTGCACTGGCCCGGTTGATGCGCCAGTTCGACAACGCGGTGCAGGCCAAGGGCTCGGGCAAGATCAACCTGATTCCGTTCAATCCGTTCCCGGGCACCCGTTACGAGCGCTCGGACGATGTGCAGATCCGCGCGTTCCAGACCATCCTGCTGGACAGCAACGTGCTGACCATGGTGCGTCGCACGCGCGGTGATGACATCGATGCGGCGTGTGGCCAGTTGAAGGGGCAGGTGATGGATCGCACCCGCCGCCAGGCCGAGTTCAACAAGACGCTCGACAAGGCCATCAAGGAAGGCGCCGGGCGTGATGCAGCGGCCTGACCGCGCATCGACGCTGGCCCTCGCTGCGCTGTGTGCGTTGGCGCTGGCCGCCTGCAACAGCGGTTCCAAGGGCGTCAAACTGCCCAAGGCGCAGCTGGCGGTGGCGCCCACCTACGTGGCCCAGGATGACGGTCGTATCCGCAAGCTGCACCAGTACCAGAGCCAATTGACCCTGGCCGGCTCGGACTTCGGCACCGGCAAGCTGGACTCTGCGGAGAAGCGCGCGCGTGCCGCGCTCAAGCTCATGCCCGATCGGCCCGACGCGCTGCTGCTGCTGGCTGCCATCGCCGACCGTCGGGGCGAGGGTCCGCGTGCCGGTGAGCTGCTGCAGCGCGCCGTAGCACAGGCCCCCGAGCGCGGCGACGTATTGAACAACTACGCGGCCTGGATGTGTGATCACGGCCACGCCGAAGCGTCGCTCGGCATGTTCGAGCGCGCCATCGCAGCGCCCGGTTATTCCAGTCCCGGCGTTGCCTTGTCCAATGCCGGTGCGTGCGCGCTCCGTGCCAAGCAGCCGGTGCCTGCCGAGCGCTACCTGCGCGCGGCGCTTGCACAGGACCCGCGCGATGCCCAGGCATTGGATGCCATGGCCCAGCTTTCCTTCGACAATGGCCGTTACATGGAAGCGCGCGCGTTCTCCGAGCGCCGGCTCGCGGCTGCACCGCCAACGCGTTCCGTGTTACAACTGGCGTCGCAAATAGAGACGCGACTGGGTGATCAGCGAGCCGCTGAGCGCTACCAGCAGCGGATTCGACAGGAATTTCCGCAGGAAGCGGACCTCAATTCCAAGGGTTGAAGCACTGTGACTGACAACCAGACCGTGAACGCTTTCGAGACGGCCGCCGGCTGTGGCCAACGCCTGCGCCAGGCCCGTGAAGCGGCAGGACTGACGCTTGATGATGTGGCCCAGCGCCTGCACATGCCGGCGCAGGTGGTGCGTTCACTGGAAGAAGAACAATGGCAGCGGCTCGGTGCGCCGGTATTCGTCCGCGGCCAGCTGCGCAGCTACGCGCGCCTGCTGGGCGTGGATGTAGGCGAGGTGCTGGAACAGGCGCAGGTCGGCCCGATCGTTCCGCCCACCCTGGTCAGCCATACCCATACCCCGCGTGCGCGCCGCATTGCCGAAAGCGTTGGCCGGCGTCTGCTGTACGTGGGCATCACCGCCGCGCTGGCGGTGCCGGTCTGGTTCGCCACCCGCAGCCATCTGGATGCAGATGGCCAGGGGCCGAGCACGGCCTCGCTGGATGTGATTCCGGCCACCGTTGCCGTGGCTCCGCCGCGCAACGACGATCCGGCCACCAGCGGCGTTGCCGCCCCGGCCGTCGCGCCGGCGCGTCCTGTCACGCAGCCGTACGTGGCCTCGCTGACGCCGGTGCCGCGGCCTGCGGCGCCCAGCGAACCGGCCACGACCAAGGGCGCACTCGGCCTTCAGTTCAGCGGTGACAGTTGGGTGGAGATCACCGCGCCGGATGGCAGCACGGTGGAAAAGGCGTTGATCCAGGCCGGCCAGTCGCGCAGCTTCACCCCCGGCCAGGTCGGCCGGGTGGTGCTGGGCAATGCCGCGCAGGTGCAGGTTCAGCAGAACGGCGCCATCATCGACCTTGGCCCGTATCGGCGAGCCAACGTCGCACGCTTTACGGTATCCTCTGAGGGCTCCGTGGTCCCGGTTTCAAACTGAGGCCCGGACCGGAATCCACAACCCATTGAACAGTCCTCCCCGGCGAGCTTGTCTCCGGCTCGGGTAGGGCGAGAGTACGCATGGCGATCGACGACCTGCTCGACGAGCACGAACAAAGTGAACGCGTCCGCACCTGGCTGCGGAAGAATGGCCTGAGCATCATCGGCGGCGTAGTGATCGCCGTGGGTGCCATCTGGGGCTGGGGCTACTGGCAGCAGGAGCACGGCAACAAGCTGGCTTCGGCCAACGTCGAATACCAGAAGGTGCTCAAGGGCATCCAGGAAAACAAGCTCGACGACGCCGGCAAGGCGGTCAAGGCGCTCGACGCCGGTCCGTCCAACATCTATTCCGAACTGGCTGCCCTGCAGCTGGCCAAGGCGCAGGTGGAAGCGGGCAAGGATGAAGACGCGCTGGCGACCCTGCGCGCGGTGAAGGTGGAAGGCGACCTCAAGCAGGTCGTGGACCAGCGCATCGCGCGCCTGCTGGTGGCCACCGGCAAGGGCAGCGAAGCGATCACCTTGCTGGGCAACGCCGCCGATCCCGGTTCGCTGGAAATCCACGGTGATGCCCTGATGGCCACCGGCAAGCGCGATGAAGCGCGTGGGCAGTATGAGAAAGCGCTGAAGACGCTGGACGTGGCAGCGCCGCAGCGGCGCCTGCTGGAAACCAAGTTGATGGACGCCGGCGGCACCGTCGCGGCGACTGAGGAGTGGGTGTAATGAGTCAGATGGTCATCCTCAAGCGGGTTGCCACGGTTGCCATGCTCGGCATGGCGCTGTCCGGTTGCAGCACGGTCAAGGGCTGGTTCGCCGGCAAGGACGCTGAAGCCAAGAAACTGCAGGAGCCGGTGGAACTGGTGAAGTTCGACGCCACCGTCAAGGTCGACAAGCTGTGGACGGTCAACCTGGGCAAGGGCGAGGATCGCATCGGCGTGCGCCAGGGCCCGGCAGTCGCCGACGGCCGCGTGTATGCCGCTGCCATCACCGGCGGCGTGCATGCCATCGACCTGCAGACCGGCAAGAAGGTCTGGACGTATGAGCCGGCCAAGGAAAAGAAGAAGCCCAAGCTGCGCCTTTCCGGTGGTCCGGGCGTGGGCGAGGGCCTGGTGGTCATCGGCACGCTGGACGGCCAGGTGATCGCGCTGGATGCCGCTGATGGCACCGAAAAGTGGCGCGCAAAGGTGCCGGGCGAAGTGATCTCGGCCCCGGCCGTCGGCCAGGGCATGGTGTTCGTGCGCAGCAATGATGGCCGCATCACCTCCTTCGACGCCACCAACGGCACCCAGCGCTGGTTCAACCCGCGCGAACTGCCGATGCTGACCGTGCGCGGTAACGCGCCGGTGGTGCAGGGCCCGGGCGTGGTGTTCGTCGGCAACGACGACGGCACCCTGGCTGCGCTGGGCGCGGCTGATGGCCGCACCCTGTGGGACCAGGTGGTCGGCAACCCGGAAGGGCGCACCGAGCTGGATCGCATGTCCGACGTGGACGGTGCGCCGGTGCTGGAAGGCAACACGCTGTACGCCAGCAGCTTCAAGAACCAGACCATCGCCATCGAAGGTCCGACCGGGCGTCCGTTGTGGACGCGCGACCACGGTGGAGCAGGCGGCGTCACGCTGTCCTCGTCCTACGTGATCGTCACCGACAACCAGGGCGGTGTGTTCGGCCTGGACAAGCAGAGCGGTGCGGCCAGCTGGTCGCAGACCGGCCTGGCCCGGCGCCAGCTGACCGGCCCGGCCCTGCAGGGCGATTACGTGGTCGTCGGCGATCTCGACGGCTACGTTCACTGGCTGCAACAGTCCGATGGCGCGATGGCCGCCCGGGCAAAGACCGGCGGGACCGTCAAGGCCCAACCGATAGTCGCCGACGGGGTCCTGCTGGTGCAGAACATCGAAGGCAAGCTGACCGCTTTCCGGTTGGCCAATTAATTACGGAGTAAACGCGATGCTGCCCCTGGTCGCCCTGGTCGGACGGCCGAATGTCGGCAAGTCCACAATCTTCAATGCGCTCACGCGCACCCGCGACGCGCTGGTCCATGACCAGCCCGGCGTGACCCGTGACCGCAACTACGGTGTCTGTCGCCTGGATGAGGACAATCACTTCCTGATCGTGGACACCGGCGGCATCGCCGAACAAGAAGAAGGCCTGGCCGGCGCCACCGCGCGCCAGGCCCGTGCCGCCGCCGAAGAAGCCGATCTGATCGTCTTCGTGGTCGATGCGCGCGATGGCACCTCTTCGCTGGACGACGACATCCTGGCCTGGCTGCGCAAGCAGCAGCAGCCGAAGGTGCTGCTGATCAACAAGATCGACGGTACCGACGAGCACACCGTGCGTGCGGAGTTCTCGCGCTACGGCTTCAGCGAGATGCTGACCGTCTCGGCGGCGCATCGCCAGGGTCTGGACGATCTGCTGGAGGAAATCGTCGAGCGCCTGCCGGAAGAGGGCAGCGCCGAAGAGATGGACAACGATCCGAACCGCGTGCGCATCGCCTTCGTCGGCCGCCCCAACGTGGGCAAGTCGACGCTGGTCAACCGCATCCTCGGCGAGGAACGGATGATCGCCTCGGAAGTGCCGGGCACCACCCGCGATTCGATCTCGGTGGACCTGGAACGCGAGGGCCGCGACTACCGTCTGATCGACACCGCCGGCCTGCGCCGTCGTGGCCGCGTGGACGAAGCCGTGGAGAAATTCTCGGTCGTCAAGACCATGCAGGCCATCGAACAGTGCCAGGTTGCGGTGCTGATGCTGGACGCGCATGAAGGCGTGACCGACCAGGACGCCACCGTGCTCGGCGCGGTACTCGATGCCGGGCGTGCATTGGTCATCGCGATCAACAAGTGGGACGGACTGACCGACTACCAGCGTGAGCAGGCAGAGACCCAGTTGTCGCTGCGGCTGGGCTTCGTGCCGTGGGCCGAATCGGTGCGCATCTCGGCGATGCACGGCTCCGGGCTGCGTGAGCTGTTCAACGCGATCCACCGCGCGCACGATTCGGCGAACCACCAGTTCAGCACCAGCGAAGTGAACCAGGCGCTGGAAATGGCCTACACCGCCAATCCGCCGCCGACCATCCGTGGGCATGTGTCCAAGCTGCGTTACGTGCATCCGGGCGGCGCCAACCCGCCGACCTTCATCGTGCACGGCACGCGCCTGAAGGAACTCTCGGAGACCTACAAGCGCTACCTGGAAAACTTCTTCCGCAAGCGTTTCAAGCTGGTCGGCACGCCGGTGCAGTTCATCTTCCGCGAGGGTACCAACCCGTACGAAGGCAAGAAGAACCCGCTGACCGAACGCCAGGTCAAGGCCAAGCGCCGCCTGATGAAGCACGTCAAGGGCCGCTGACCCGGTAGCGCCGAGCCACGCTCGGCGAGTGCAGCGGCAGTGTGCGGAGAGATTCCGCCGAGCATGGCTCGGCGCTACCAAGCCAACCCCCGGTAGCGCCGACCCACGGTCGGCGAGCGCAGCGGCAGTGTGCCGACCCGATGTGCATGGCCGATAATGCGGCCATGCGCATCCTCGAAATCTCCCCCGACCTCGCCCTGCAGCGCCTTTCCGAAGGCGCCGTGCTGATCGACGTACGCCAGCCGCTCGAGCGCGCCGGCGGCATGGCCGAAGGCGCACGCGGCATCACCCTGGCTGACCTGCAGGCCGACCCGGCCGCGCACCTGCCACAGCAGGATCAAGACATCCTGCTGATCTGCCAGACCGGCAAACGCTCAGCCGATGCTGCGCTGTTCCTGCACGCGGCGGGTTATGCGAACGTCGCCTCGGTAACCGGCGGCACCGTGGCCTGGCGTGCGCAGCAATTGCCGCTGGTGCAGCCGCCAAGCTCTGCCGAAGACCGTGATTTCTTCGACCGCTATTCCCGCCACCTGCTGCTGCCGCAAGTGGGTGAGGCCGGCCAGCGCAAACTGCAGCGTTCACGCGCGCTGGTGCTCGGCGCGGGCGGGCTGGGCTCGCCGGCCGGCTTCTATCTGGCCGCCGCCGGAGTAGGGCAGCTGCGCTTCGTCGACGACGACCGCGTGGAGCGCAGCAACCTGCACCGGCAGATCGTGCATACCGAAGCCGGCGTCGGCCAGTTCAAGGTCGACTCGGCGCGCGAGCGCCTGCTGGCGCTGAATCCCTCCATCACCGTCGAAGCCATCGCCGAGCGCGCCACCTCGGCCAACATCGACGCGCTGATGGAAGGCGTGGACGTGTTGCTGGATGGTTCGGACAACTTCCCGCTGCGCTACCTGCTCAATGATGCGTGCATCAAGCACGCCACGCCCTTGGTATACGCGGCCATCGAGCGCTTCGACGGCCAGGTGAGCGTGTTCGATGCCGGCCGCCAGCGCGGTGTGGCGCCGTGCTACCGCTGCCTGTTCCCACAGCCCCCGCCGCCGGAGTTCGCCCCCAACTGCGCCGAAGCCGGCGTACTGGGCGTGCTGCCGGGCTTGGCCGGCGTGCTGCAGGCCACCGAGGTGCTGAAGCTGCTGCTGGGCATCGGCGAGCCGCTGACCGGACGGCTGCTGCGCTTCGATGCACTGGAAATGCGCTTCCGCGAAACCCGGCTGTCGCCGGATCCACACTGCGCCGTCTGCGCCCCCGGTCGGGATTTCCCCGGCTACATCGATTACGCCGCGTTCTGCGCCGGTCGCTGATCCGCCCGCTGCGCTCGCCGAGCGTGGCTCGGCGCTACAGAGGCACCAATCTGGCACGCAGTGCCGTGCCACCGGTAGCGCCGACCCATAGTCGGCGAGCGCAGCGGCAGCCGTACGTTCGCAGTGCCAGATGGAACGACATGGCGATGAATTTATCGCCCGTTTCATCCGCGGAACAATGAACCGCAACCCACGTGCTATTGATTGCCTCCTGCATGCCCTATCGTTGACGCACTTCAACGCATCACAGGAATGGCCGCATGGCGGTGGAAGCAGCTGCAAGCAGTGAACTGGTCAAGGTCGTCGCCCTGTTGGGCGCGGCGGTGGTGATGGTGCCGTTGTTCCGGCGTTTCGGCCTCGGGTCGGTGCTGGGGTACTTCACTGCCGGCCTGGCGATCGGGCCGTTCGGGCTGGGCTGGTTCTCCGATCCGCAGGCAATCCTGCACACCGCCGAACTCGGCGTGGTGATGTTTCTTTTCGTGATCGGCCTGGAGATGCGGCCCTCGCACCTGTGGAGCCTGCGCAAGTAAATCTTCGGCCTGGGCACCGCACAGATCGTCACCTGCGCGATCGTACTGACCCTGGTGGCCAAGCTGTTCGGACTGCCCTGGCAGGTCGCCTTCATCGGCGCCACCGGCTTCGTGCTGACCTCCACCGCGGTGGTGATGCAGCTGCTGGCCGAGCGCGGTGACATCGCCCTGCCGCCCGGCCAGAAGATCGTCTCCATCCTGCTGTTCGAAGACCTGCTGATCGTGCCGCTGCTGGCGCTGGTGGCCTTCATGGGCCCCTCGGCCGGCAGTGCCGGTGGCGAAGGGTCGCGCTGGCTCTCAGTGGCCATCGGCGCCGGTGCGGTGGTCGGCCTGGTGCTGGTCGGGCGCTTCCTGCTCAATCCGTTGTTCCGCATCCTCGCCGCCGCCAAGGCGCGCGAAGTGATGACCGCCGCTGCGCTGCTGGTGGTGCTCGGTGCGGCATTGCTGATGCAGCTGTCCGGGCTGTCGATGGCCATGGGCGCCTTCCTGGCCGGCGTGCTGCTCAGCGAATCCACGTTCCGGCACCAGATCGAAGCGGATATCGAACCGTTCCGCGGCATCCTGCTGGGGCTGTTCTTCCTCAGCGTGGGCATGGCGCTGGACTTGGGCGTGGTGGCGCGCAACTGGCCGCTGATCGTCGGGCTGGTGCTGGCGCTGATGGTGGCCAAGGCCCTGTGCATCTATGCAGTGGCGCGCGTGATGGGCAGCAGCCATGCGCAGGCACTGGACCGTGGCGTGGTGATGGCGCAGGGCGGCGAGTTCGCCTTCGTGCTGTTCGCCGCGGCCGCCAGTGCCGGTGTCATCGACGTGGACATCAATGCCAACTTCACCGCCGTGGTGGTGCTTTCGATGGCGCTGACACCCCTGGTGGTGCTGGCGCACAAGCGCTTTGCCGCGCCTGCGGTGGTCAGCATGGAAGGCGTCGAGACGGCCGAAGGCCTGTCCGGCAGCGTGCTGCTGATCGGCTTCGGCCGCTTCGGCCAGGTCGCCAGCCAGTCACTGCTGGCGCGCGACGTGGACGTGACCATCATCGACAACGACGTGGAGATGATCCACAGCGCCGAGCGCTTCGGCTTCAAGATCTATTACGGCGATGGCACCCGGCTGGACGTGCTGCATGCCTCCGGTGCGGCCAGCGCCCGGGCGATCGCGGTGTGCGTCAACGATGCCGCCGAAGCCGACCGCATCGTCGAACTGGTCTCGCATGAGTTCCCGCAGGCCAAGCTGCTGGTGCGCTCGTTCGACCGCGAACATTCGCTGCGGCTGATCCACGCCGGCGTCGATTTCCAGATCCGCGAAACCTTCGAATCGGCAGTGATGTTCGGCCAGGCGGCGCTGATGGAGCTCGGCGCGGACGAGGACGACGCGCGCGATATCGCCGAGCAGATCCGCGAGCGCGACGCCGAGCGCCTGCAGCTGGAAATGGCCGGTGGCGACCTCCGCGCCGGTGCCCACATGGCCTTCGGCAGCTCGCTGCCGGGCGTGCCCACGCCGACCCCGTTCACCGTGCCCAAGCGCCAGTCGCGCACGCTGAATGCCGATCAGGTGCCTCCGGACGCCTGAGCGGCCGTCACTACGGGGCCTGAATCAGGGACAATAGCCATCCCCGCCGCTCCACGCCTGCTTCGATGACCCTGCCAACCGACGCCTCCCATTCCGCCCGCATCCTCGACGGCCGCCGCATCTCCGAAGCGCTGCTGGACAGCCTGAAGGTGCGCGTAGACGCCCGTGTCGCCGCAGGTGGCAGCCGTCCCGGGCTGGCCGTGGTGCTGGTGGGCGGCGACCCGGCGTCCACCGTGTACGTGCGCAACAAGCGCCGTGCGGCGGAGAAGGTCGGCATCGAGGCGCATGATTTCGATCTCCCCGCAGGCACCAGCGAAGCCGAGCTGCTGGCGCTGATCGATAAGTTGAATGCGGACCCGAAGATCCACGGCATCCTGATCCAGCTCCCGCTGCCCGGCATCCCCGACGCGCGCCGGCTGATCCAGCGCATCGATCCGCGCAAGGACGTGGACGGTTTCCACCCGGAGAACGTCGGCCACCTGGCGCTGCGTGAGTTCGGCCTGCGCCCATGCACCCCGCGTGGCATCACCACGTTGCTGGGCCACACCGACCAGCCCGTGCGCGGCCGCAATGCCACCATCGTCGGTGTCAGCAACCATGTCGGCCGGCCGATGGGACTGGAGCTGCTGATCGCCGGCTGCACGGTGACCAGCTGCCACAAGTTCACCCCCAAGGACGTGCTGGAACAGGCCGTGCGCAACGCCGACATCTTGGTGGTGGCGGTCGGCCGCCCGGGCATCGTGCCGGGTGAATGGGTCAAGCCCGGTGCGGTGGTGATTGATGTGGGCATCAACCGGCTGGACGACGGCCGGCTGGTCGGCGACGTCGGCTTCGAAGCGGCCGCAGAGCGCGCCAGCTGGATCACCCCGGTCCCCGGCGGCGTCGGCCCGATGACCGTGGCCACCTTGATGCAGAACACCCTGGAAGCCGCAGAAGCGTTCGTCTGAGGCCGCCCGGGCGGTGACGGATGGGTAGCGCCGACCCATGGTCGGCGAGCGCAGCGGCGCCTTTCGCCCCACACCCCAACGGCGCGACACTGCGTCGCAACGACCCCCTGCCGCTCGGCCGACAAACAGGGTAAAATGACGCGCTTCCCCACATCTCGGGTATGCCGATGCTGCGCATCCAGGCTGAAGCTCTCACCTACGACGACGTCTCGCTCGTCCCCGCTCACTCGATCATCCTGCCCAAGGATGTCAGCCTGGAAACCCGGCTGACGCGCGACCTGCGGCTGAAGCTCCCGATCCTGTCCGCTGCGATGGATACCGTCACCGAAGCACGCCTGGCCATTGCCATGGCCCAGCTCGGCGGCATGGGCATCATCCACAAGAACCTGAGCGTGGAACAGCAGGCCGCCGAAGTGGCCAAGGTCAAGAAGTTCGAAGCCGGCGTCATCCGCGATCCGATCACCGTCGGGCCGGAAACCACCATCCGCGACGTGCTGGCGCTGACCCAGGCGCGCAACATCTCCGGCGTGCCGGTGGTGGACGGCGGCCAGCTGGTGGGCATCGTGACCCACCGCGACATGCGCTTTGAAACCGAGCTGGACGATCCGGTCCGCCACATCATGACCAAGAAGGATCGCCTGATCACGGTCAAGGAAGGCGCCGCATCCGAAGAGGTGCAGCTGCTGCTGCATCGCAACCGCATCGAAAAGATCCTGGTGGTCAACGATGA
>Ga0308163_10004571_pt1 | contig 10937 bp, 15 predicted proteins | sample PhyTR1_FD_201037 | JGI IMG/M metagenome (GOLD analysis project Ga0308163, IMG submission 201037) | Phyllosphere microbial communities from UC Gill Tract Community Farm, Albany, California, United States - DLSLT.R1 | ecosystem: Host-associated > Plants > Phyllosphere > Unclassified | place: USA... | reverse complement strand
TCTGCTTCGATCTTTTGGCGCGCGCCAAATTGCCTGGCCGTGGCGTTCTGGTCGGTGGCGTTGACTTCGTCGCTACAGTATCCGGCGTGAAATACCGATGGCGGATGCCGTGGCGGTGTCGAGCATCATTGGCGACATCGATACTGAACCCCCGTGAGTAGTGTTGTCGGGGCCTGCTTCGATCTTTTGGCGCGCGCCAAATTCTCTGGCCGTGGCGTTCTGGTCGGTGGCGTTGACTCCGTCGCTATGGCATCCGGTGTGAAATGCCATTGGCGGATGCCGTGGCGGTGTCGAGCATCATTGGCGGCATCGATACTGAACCCGCGTGAGTAGTGTTGTCGGAGTCTGCTTCGATCTTTAGGCGCGCGCCAAATTCTCTGGTCGCGGCGCTCTGGTCGGTGGCGTTGACTCCGTCGCTACTGCATCCGGTGTGAAATGCCGATGGCGGCTGCCGTGGAGGTTGCTAGCATCATCGGCGGCATCGACACTGAACCCGTATGAGGAGCCATGCCGGAGCCTGCTCTGGTCTTTTTGGCATACGCCAAAATCTGCCGGCTGCGGCGTCCTGGTCGGTGGCGTCGACGCGACCGTTACAGCATCTGGAGTGACGTGCCGATGGCGGCTGCCGTAGCGGTATCGAGTATCATCGGCGGGATTGACGTGGAACTCGTGTGACTACCGGAGCGGAGCCAGCGCCTATCTTGTGGCGCGCGGCAAAACCTGCTGGCTGTAGTGCCCGAGTGTTAGCCAAGTGAGTGGTAGGGTCCGTCACTTATCCGACGTACTCCGCATTTGCAGGTTCTAACGTCGGACGGCGCCGGTGTGCTGCATGACTCTACTCTAACGTCGGACAGATAGCCTAGCCTACAGTCTTTTGCTCCAAAATCTCACGCTCCAGAATGCGTAACCTCCCTTTTTTGTCGGTGGTCCTCCGTCCAGCATTCTTTGGGCTCTCAAGAGGAACTTGATGCATACCGGAATGGCCATGTCGACGACGTGAACGCATGCTCAACTGGTGATGCCGTTCCAGCGTGAGATGCGTCACGGTGCGACCGTTTTCTTAATGTCATCCATCGACACGCCCTTTCGGCCAGGCCATAGGCCCCTGCGCGAGGAGCCTGCAACTGCGCGCGACCGCACGCCGACCTTCGTCCTCAACCGCAGCGTAGGCATCATGGCGCTATGCGATCCAGCCTAACCAGCATTCCCCGCTCCTTAGTTACTGGCTCGCACGCACTTCGCCATCGAAACAATGCGTTGCATCGTGAGGATCGGAAGCCCTGAGTGCCTCCTTTTCTAAACCACCCGATGGCGGTAATGCTGCCTTAAACGCTGCGCATAGGCAGGGCAGGCCAGTTGGTGATCCTCGTGGAAGCTGCGCTCAAAGAGGGCATGTGAGGCACCAGCGAACAGGCGCTTTTACGCTCTCGATATCGCGCCTTCTTTGGTCTGCGACCTCTGCTTGACTCCGCTTCGCCTATTGGCGCCGTGGTCCGGCTTGGCCGTAATTGCGTTGCGCTCAGCAGAGTTTGAACCGCGTGCAGGGTTGCATTTGATGAGGCGTGATCTTGACGTACTGCGCTTCTTCGAGATGTTGCGCCTTGAGTCCCCGCTAAATTGCTTCTTGAGCTGATGCCGAGGCTGTTGCCTCAAGAGCGATACTGCATCCACGCCTCGGTCCTGGTTGGCTATGAGCTTGATCATTTTAGGACCAGGTAGGTGAATCTCGACGCCGAGACAGCTCGGCATCACCTGCTGATGGCTTGTTCACTAATCGATTCGCAGGCATCCGCCCCCGGTGTCATACTAGTTGTCGCCTCTAGATTTCCCCAAATATAGAGGCGCAAGATGAAAGCATGGTACTTTCCGGCATTTTTAGAACACGCGCTGGTCAAGGTATTCTCGCGTGGCGGCAGGAGCGTACAGGCAGTCGCGGACGACATCAACGTCAATTACCAGACGCTGAAAAATTGGATGGTGAGGAGAGAATTGGCAGAGACGAGTACTCTGGCGGCAAAAGAGAAGCGTCCACGGGATTGGATTGCCATTAGCAGCTGGTGGCGCTGCACGAGACCCACTGGATGACAGGCGGGACATTGAACGCGTGGTACCGCGAGCACGGTGTTTCCCCTCATCATTTGACCGGGTGGCAGGCGGCGTTTTGCACCGATAGAAAAGCAGGGCCGCAGGATTCGAAAGCTCTGCGCGCGCTCAAGGAAGACAACGATCGACTGCAACGGGAGGTGCTGCGCAAGGACAAGGCGCTGGCGGAGGCAGCAGCGTTACTGATCCTGCAAAAAAAGTTCCGGGCGCTCTTGGAGGACGAGGTCAAATTACCGCGCTGTCAGAGCCCCTTGCAGTGATGGCCCTGGTCGCCGAAGCGCTCGGCGCCGGTGCGCGCCAGGACGAGGCGCGCGGCAATCTCGTTCAGCGAACGCACGCTGCAGCGCTGGCAGCGTGACGCGCAGCGCGGCGATCGGCGGCCAACGCGCGTGCAGGCGCCGCGAAACCGGCTCAGCGCGCTTGAACGCGGTCAGTTGCTCGCCGTCGCCAACTCCGATGAGTTCGCGAGCATGCCGCACAGCCAGATCGTGCCGCGCCTGGTCGATCAAGGGGTGTACCTGGCGTCGGAGTCGACATTCTATCGGGTGCTGAAAACGGAGAATCAACTCGCCCATCGCAATGCCGAACGTCCTGCTCAGGTGCGTCACAAGCCGCGGGCGCTGATGGCGAGCGCCCCTGGTCAGTTGTACAGCTAGGACATCCCGTATCTGCCTACGCCGGTGAAGGGGATCTATTTTTATCTCTACCTCATCATGAATATCTTCAGCCGCAAAATCGTGGGCTGGTGGATATACGATGTGGAAAGCAGTGAGCTTGCCAGCCAGGTTGTGCGTGAAATTTGTGAACGGGAGAACATCGCCCCGGACCAGGTCGTACTGCATTCGGATAATGGCAGCCCGATGAAGGGTGCGACCATGCTGGCCACCCTGCAGGCGCTGGGCGTGATGCCCTCGTTCGTCCGCCCGTCCGTGAGCAATGACAACCCCTTTTCGGAGTCGCTGTTCAAGACATTGAAATATCGGCCCGTCTATCCACGAAGGGCCATCGACGCCTGTTGGCGGCGCGGCAGTGGGTCGGTCGCTTTGTTCATTGGTATAACCACGAGCACGCCACAGCGCGATCCGTTTCGGGACCCCGGCACAGCGCCACGTAGGCCTGGGCGCGGCGTTGCTCCGCAAACGGGACGTGGTATACCGGGCAGTAAGGGCTGTGCACCCGGAGCGCTGGAGCGGCGACACGCGCAACTGGGACCCCGTTTCCATCGTCTATCTGAACCTGGATCAGGCGAGCAGCAATGCAGCCGAAGTGGATGAAAACGAGCTGCTCAGAAGAGTGGCATGACGGCTAATTGAGGCGACAACTCGTTTGACAACTACCGCAGGCGTCAAACTTGGGATACATTCAGACATGGTTGCGCCTGCTGTCTTGCAGAGTGCCGCAGACATTGAACCGCACTGGCCACGAGATCGGCCGTGCTTGGTGCGTTTCTCTGGTCCTGAAACGACGCGCGTGTAGCAAAAGCCAGAGATCGCTGTGTTGCAGCCGATCCGGCGTGTAGCAAAGGCCAGATGCCGTGTAGTAAAAGCCAGATTGTGCGTAGCAAAAGCCAGAGAATGCGTAGCAAAAGCCAGAGCCATTCAGGTTTCTTAGGTTTCTTCAAAAACCCTAAGGAACCTCTTCGCTAAACGTCGCTTTTTGCTTGGCGGTGTCGCGGTCGTTCGAGTACTGGCTTGGATAGTCTACGGGCGTGGGGGAGTGCGATAGGGTGGATGCCCTGAATCAAGGTCGAATTTTAGGATGGTACCCGCGCTTCGCGCCAAACGCCGCGCGGCGGCGTTCGCGCTTTGCTCCCAGCCGTCGTCGCCGGTTAGGCCACGTGCCGGGTGTCGGTGGCCACTTGGTGCTGCGGATGGCGATAGGGAAGTCGGAAGCGGAGCGTTAGCCGGGAGTTTTAGGCATGCACTGGAGGATACGGAGCTTTGCCCGATGTTATCGATCCGCCGATGCTATTCCCTTGCAAGGGGTCTCGCCATGTCAGGGGGAAGTGCCACGCAACCGCGGATGATTCTGGGTATGGCTAGATGGAGCTCCATCAGGTTCGTGACTTACGCTTGCCTGCCGCGTCAGCGGCCCTGGTAGGTAAGCGTGCAGCCCACCCACCTGCGAAATAGCGCCGGTTATCGCCAGACTCGAGGTTTTCTATTTCGAGGATCCCATGACCCGTCACCGAATTCCCGCATCGACCTGGCATGAGCGCGTGGCGCACTGGCGCAGCAGCGGTCTCACGGCTGAGGGCTATGCCCGTGAGCACGATATCGGTCTGGAGCGCCTGATGTATGGGTCCGCCGCGTCAAGCGTGCCTCAGGCGGCGTGCAGCTCTTGCCGGTGCGCGTCACCGTCCCGGCAGCAGCAAGTCCTCTGGAACTGTGTAGCCCTTCCGGCTAGAGCATACGCATGGACGCTGACGTCGATGCAGCCTGGCTGGCCAGGCTGCTGCAGGAGCGGCGGTGAAACTGCTACCCGAGTCGGTCTGGTTGGCGCTCGATCCGGTCGGCATGTGTACCGGTGTCGATGGCCTGTCCCTGCATGTTTAGCAGGTGCTGGGGCGCGTCCCATGCGACGGCGCGACCTAAGTGTTCAGCAACCGGCGCCGCAAGCCCCCGGCAGTTGTAGCGCCCCGTAATCAGAGAAGCGCAGGGGCTCACGTTTGTACTTCTACATATCCGCAAAGCGGCGTGTGCATCGACATCTCCAATGGCCATTTCTCCTTGCGCATACCGGCCATCCTCACTGACTTGTCTCCAAGAGTTACCTGCCACGTTCCAATGCTGTCTTACGGCAGCAAAAATATCGCGTTTGATTATCAGGTACTGATTGCAGCCGGTTTTTAACAAGCTGCCTTGCATTCGTCGAACATGGGGGGCAGTCGGCGCTTTACTGGAGGAGAGATCGGTGTTCGATCCTCATAATCCATTCTTAAATAGCAAATTCTATGAACAAGACTTATGCGCCGATCCCGATTTATTTCCACCATTGCGCTGACGATCTGAGGATCGCTGGCCCTGTCGCTATGCTCGTCGCAGATTTTCTGATGTACGAGGCAAATAGCATTGGTTTCTTCCAGCTGAAGTTCGACAACGTTACTCGCGCCGTTGGCATCCCCATGCAAAAGATTGAAGCGCTGATGCCAATTTTTGAGAAAATCGGTTTTTTGCGCTACCATGCCGAATCTGAGATGGTCTGGATTATTGACCATGCTGTCTGGCGTTTGGGGCATCTTCGTGCTTCCGATAAGAAGTTGATCGCGCAGGCGAATGCGGAATTTTCGAAAATTCCAAAGACCTGTCCAATGCGCGTTGATTTTTTGTGGCAGCACGCATTGATGCTTCGACTTGAAATTCAGGGCGCGGCCTCGCCAAGCGAAATGAGCTTTGAAAGTCGAGATGAAATGCCACCTGACCTGATACCTAAGGATGCTGCGGAAAACGTTTCGGGCGAAAGGCTGCTTGGGCGCGAAATCTAAAACAGGGTTGCTCTTACGGCAAGAAGCCGCCGAGGGCGCAGCAATAGGTTGTCAGTGCAATTTTGCTGTGGAGAGAGAAAGGCGCGGCCTAATAATCCTTTGCCATCTCACTGGATAGCGACGTCCCAATCGGCTACCGCCAATCGCTCTGGCGCTGGACATGGTAAATAACCGTTTACCATGTCCAGTAACGAAGGGATCATTTTAATAGACAGCATAATATGCTCCCACTATTTCAACACGCTGAAAGTACAGTGTTGATTCTCACCCAAAAATGATCCACTTAGCCGCTTAATTGGACCGAAAGTTGACCCACGTTTGAGACACAATCCTGCCCATCACAGTGAGCGGGGAATTGGAATGATCGACGTGGCATTACTAAGAATAATCAGACGCCGGCACTTGCGTAACCAGGTCGCGTTGAGGAAGATCGCCAAGAGGCTCGGCAGCACCCGAAACACCGTCCGGCGCTACCTGCGCTCGGAAATGACCGAGCCCGCCTATGCGGAGCGCCAATCGGCCAGCGCAGTGGACCCATATGCTTTCCAGCTATCAGGCTGTCTAAAGACGGAGGCGGCGAAATCCCGCAAGCAGCGGTGCACCTTAAAACAGCTTCACGAGGACCTGACGGAGTCGGGATTCAGGGGGTCTTACGATCGCCTGGCGGCGTTCGCCAGGCAATGGAGGGAGGGTCAAACCGAGTGGGTCAATTCATCGCGCAAACGAACAAGGGCTCATCTGGCGGCCAGCACGCGGTCCATACTCGGCCTCCCAGGACGTCCGCTTTCAAAATGTGTGCCGGATGCCCAGGTTCGCGGCCCGGTCACCAGTGCCGCGCTCGGTAGCATTGCCGACAGTGAAACCCGCATTGTTCTCGTTGCTGATGATCGCATAGGCTGCATAGAGATCGGTGCGCTTGGACAGGCTGTAGAAATAGCCGAGACCCCACTGGCGCGCATCCCGTCCGAGCAGGGTGCGGTCTTCATGGCGGATATGCGACAGCATCACCGTATGCGGCCCGACGGGCACTGACACGCCGGCCAGTGTGTCGCGGCTGTCGGCGCCAGCCAGGCCGGCGTTGCGCGCGTGTGCCAGGTGCGCGGTCAGGCGCTTGAACTTGTAGCTGGCTGCCAGCAGCGTATTGCGCACGGCGTCGGTGCCGGTCGCGTTGTCGACCCGGTGGTAGGCGCCCTGGACCCGCAGCGCCGCGCGTGTATAGCCAATCGATCCGCTCATGGTGCGGTTCTTGCTGCTGTCGTCGGCCACTTCACCCACCGCATACGCCACTTCGGCGCGCAGGCCGGCGATCGTCGGACTGCCGTACTGGACCATATTGTCGGTGCGTGTATTGAGCGTCATGATATTGCCCGAACGCCCCGCCAGGCTGACCGCCGCGAACGGATCGGCCACGTCCTTCAGCGTGCGGTAGTACGGCGTGTACTGGCGCCCCACGGTCAGCGAGCCGGCGCGGCTCGTCAGGCCGACCATCGCCTGGCGCCCGAACAGCAGGCCGCCCTGGCCGAGTGCGCCCGTGTCGCCCAGAAAGCCGTTTTCAAGGGCGAACACGACGGCCATGCCGTTACCCAGGTCTTCCTTGCCGCGAAAACCCAGGCGTGAGCCAGAAGCCACGCCGCTGCTGATCCTGGTGACATTGCCTTCCGGGCCACCGCGCTCGCTGACCGCGCTCGCTGACCGCGCCGGCGTCGACGATGCCGTAGACCGTGACGTTGGTCTGGGCCAGTGCCGGCGCCGCGCATAGCAATGCGGCAAGTGCCGTCATGGTGAGTTTCATTGAAGTCTCCGATATTGTTGTGAGTGATGGGTGAAACACTTGGGCGCACGGGCCCGTTACCCGCACGGCGTTGCACCGTGGGGCCGACAGCGCCACACGATGTGTGGCGCCGGAAGAAGGAAATCAGTTCAGTTCGGCGAAGCGGGCTTGACGGCCAACAGGCCGCTGGCCGCGAACGTCTTGGCGGCGTCGGGTGTCGCCAGGAAGCGCACGAACGCGCGGGCAGCCTCGGCTTGCACCGGTTTGCTGGCGACGATGGCCGAGATCACGCTGTTCTGCTGCAGCGATTCGGGCAGTGGTCCCACATAGTCCACGCCCGGCACCACCATCAGTTCACTGACCTGCTGCAGGCCGAGTTCGACGTCGCCGCGCGCGATCGCGTTGCCGACCAGTTCCTTGCCATGCACGATCACGATCCTGGATGCGACCTGGTCGGCAATGCCCATCTGCTTGAACAGGGTGCCAGCAATATATTGGCCGCTGGCGCCTTCCGAGTGACCAATGGTTTTAGCCGCCAGCAAGGCCCGCTTGAATGCCTCGGGCGTGCTGATGTCGGGGCGGGGCGCGCCCTGGCGCACGCCGACGCCGATGGCCGAGCGCGCCACGTCGGCACGGGTAGCGGGGTTGAACTGGCCATCGCCGATGCGATCATCGAGGGCGGCGCCGACCATTCAGTTCGAGCTCGCGATAAATCCTGTAGACGCGTTTGTGGTTCCACTTGAAGCCTTTACGTTACGCAGGTACAGGAAGCACAGACCGAAGCCCCAGTTACGCTGGTTGTTCGTCAACCGTACCAGCCAGTCGGCAATGACATCATTTTCCGCATCCAGCTTCGCTCTGCACCGGTAGCAGGTTTGGCTGATGCCGAGCGCCTGGCAGGCCAGCTTGACCGTGGCTGAGCGCTCCGTTACGGCCCATTGCGCCATCTCCCGCCGCTGAGATGGCGCTACCACTTTTTTGCGAGGGCCTCGGCGACAATTTCGGCTTTGAGACGCTCATCGGCGTACATTTTCTTCAGGCGCCGGTTCTCGTCTTCGAGCTCCTTCATACGGGCCATCAGGGACGCATCCATGCCGCCGAACTTGGTGCGTCACTTGTAGAACATGGCATTGCTGATGCCGTGCTCGCGGCACAACTCCGGTACCGGGCTGCCGGCCTCGGCCTGCTTGAGGATGGCAATGATCTGGCTGTCGGTAAAGCGGGACGTCTTCATGTAGAGCTTTCTATTCTTAAGTAGAAAATTCTACTTCTAAACGCGCTCTTTTTGCGGGGGGATTACCCTGGCTTAACGTTTGCCGAGCGGCTTTCGTTTATACGACGCTACGTTTTTACACAGCCTGGGCCAAAAGCGACCGTTCGATAGTAGGCCCTTTGCAGACCAGCAAACTGCGCAAATTACTTTTCAAGCAATTTACGAATCTCCGGCATCAGACGGTCGAAGAACACAGGCTTGCGTAAAAACAGTTCGTAACTCGGACTGCTCAGGTCATGCCGCTCAGGCGCGCCGCTCATCAGGATGATCGGCGTGTTTCTAGTATTTGGACTGGCTTTAACCTGTCGTGACAGCTCGACGCCGTCCATATGGGGCATCATGCAGTCCGAAATGATAAGGTCCGGTGTCCTGCTTGCCAGTATCCCTATTGCCTCTAACGCATTATTGGCTGTAATCACCTCAAATCCCTCGAAGTCGAGGTACATGGCGTAGGTTTCGGTGATATCGACCTCATCGTCGACCACCAGAATCAGGGGTCTCTTGTTCACGTGAATCACCATGCCTAACCGACATTGCCGTCTGCTTCGGGCTCTGTAGCGTTTGCTGACGATGTCAGCCCCCCGACAGCCATACCTTCGCGTGAGATCGTCAGAATGCGATTAGCACCGTCGTATTCGTTCTCGCGCAATTTCATCACTGAAATCCGGCGGTGGTTGATGTCACCCACGGCGAAGTACTCAAGCAACATAATGTTCTCGTACAACATCGATGATGAAGGCTCTGCTGCCGGGGAGCCTTTCTTAAAGTAGTGCAGTTGCTCGGTGATGTAGACCGTCACCCCGTGCAGCCTCAGCTCGTTGCTCAGTGCCACAAGGAACGATGGCGAACGTTCCGGATGCATGATCAAGTTGCCCAGTCCTTCGACGCCGTCGATCAGCATCCGGCTGACGTTGTGCTCGCGGACGCAAGCGAGCATGCGAGACGCTAGGTCGTCGATCAAGATTTCAAGAGGCAGCTGCCACATCATGTGCAGCTTCCCATTATCGACATGGGACTGCAGTTCAATAGAGACTTTTCGTGCTTTATGGACTAGGGTTTCAGGCGACTCATGAAAGCCCACGATCAAGCAGTTCTCGCCATTTTTGAGGCCAGCGTCGATAAAATGCAGGCCCATCATCGTCTTGCCAACCCCCGGACTGCCTAGTAGGCAAGTGATCGAGCCAGCAACGACCCCGCCGCCAATCCGTTCGTCCCAACTCGGTATGCCCACGCTTAAGAGACCGGTTACAGCAGGCGGAGCCTTGGAGTGGGTTGCCAGCGCTTCAAACCGGGGGTACACGACCAAGCCCTCACTGCGCATCTCAAACACATGTTTGCCTAGCAGGTGCTTGGCGCCACGAATTTTAAAGACCTGTAACTCGCGGATCATGCTCATACCTTGGCTGCATTGCCCAAGCTCCAGGACGCCGTCGACCAACGTGTTTTCGATGTCTGTTATGTTTCCCTCAACGGGCGAGAGCAAGAAAGTCGTGCAGGCCATTGATGACACGAGCGAATTTAGCGAATGCATGAACTCGGCCAGTGCCAGATCGGTCGCGCTTGAATTTCGTATCGACCGGAAGCCGTCGATGATCAGGATATGTGGCTGCTCCTCCGCCATGGTAGAGACGATTGTTTGCAGAAGGTCGCGCAGGCCGCCTTTGCTCAAACTTGAATAGGCCGAGAAAAATACGATTTCCTTGCCCACTAGCGCCTCGTCGAAGAAACTGAAGTTGGCAAAGTGATTGATCATCTTGGCGTGCGATTCGCCAAGCAAAGTCATCACCACGACCTTTTTGCCAAGGCGCGCATGGTGAAAACCAATCTGGCATGCCATGGTGGTTTTGCCTCTGCCAGCAAGGCCCTGGACTAGGTAAAGGTGGCCAGCGGGTAGCCCGCCACCAAGCACCACGTCAAGTCCGGGGACATAAGTCTTTAGCAACGGCTGCATGCTCTGTGGGTTGTCTTCTGGAAAAGGGTCAAGCATCGGGTCTTTAGTATTCGGGAAAGCGCAGAACAGACCACCTTTGCAGTGGCCAAACGCCCAATGTCAAATTATTGCATAAGAACGGGTGACGAGTGTTAGTCGCACTATTCCTCTCTCCCTCTCGCCCAAAACAAGACTTGCATCAAAAAGCCGTCACTGAGCCTGGAAGCCCTCAGAGAGTCCGCTTTGGGTCCAGGCTGTGTAAAAACGTAGCGTCATGTAAACGGACGTCGCGCGGTAAACGTTAAGTCAGTATCTCATCAAGACGGATGCAAAATGAAGCGCTTTATCGAAGGCGAAGATCGTGGCCAAGGCACGC
>Ga0308163_10004562_pt1 | contig 10950 bp, 10 predicted proteins | sample PhyTR1_FD_201037 | JGI IMG/M metagenome (GOLD analysis project Ga0308163, IMG submission 201037) | Phyllosphere microbial communities from UC Gill Tract Community Farm, Albany, California, United States - DLSLT.R1 | ecosystem: Host-associated > Plants > Phyllosphere > Unclassified | place: USA... | reverse complement strand
ATGCCGGCCAGCGCCGTGTACAGGCGGGTCAGCGCGCCCCTGGCGTCGTCGATGTGGACGTCGGAGTAGTTCAGCGGGCTGCGGTAGTGGGCGCGCAGGATGAAGAAGCGCACCACTTCGGCATCGTATTTCTTGAGCACTTCGCGGATCGTGAAGAAATTGCCCAGCGATTTGGACATCTTCTCGTTATCGACGCGCACGAAGCCGTTGTGGATCCAGTAATTGGCCATCGGCGCGCCGAACGCGCCTTCCGACTGGGCGATCTCGTTCTCGTGGTGCGGGAACTGCAGGTCGGCGCCGCCGCCATGGATGTCGAAATGTTCGCCCAGCATGGCGCAGGACATGGCCGAGCATTCGATGTGCCAGCCCGGACGGCCGACACCCCACTTCGAATCCCAGCGCGCTTCCGGCGGTTCGCCTTCCTTGCCGGCTTTCCAGAGCACGAAGTCGAGCGGATCGCGCTTGCCGGTATTGACGTCGACGCGTTCGCCGGCGCGCAGGTCGTCCAGCGACTTGCCGGACAGCTTGCCGTAGCCGGGGAAATTGCGCACGGCATAGTTCACATCGCCGTCAGCGGCGCGGTAGGCCAGGTCCTTGGCTTCCAGCTTCTCGATGATGGACAGCATCTGCGGCACATAGTCGGTGGCGCGCGGCTGGAAGTCGGGCGCCAGGATGCCCAGCGCGGCGGTGTCCTCTTCCATCGCCTTGATGAAGCGGTTGGTGAGTTGCGAGATCGTCTCGCCGTTCTCGACGGCGCGGCGGATGATCTTGTCTTCGATATCGGTGATGTTGCGGACGTACTTCACCTCATAGCTTGATGCCTTGAACCAGCGGTAGATGACGTCGAAGGCCATCATCATCCGGGCGTGACCGACGTGGCAGTAATCGTAGACCGTCATCCCGCACACGTACATATTGACCTTGCCGGGTTGGCGGGGAACGAATACCTGCTTGTCACGCGCGAGCGTGTTGTAGATCTTGAGTTGGCTCATCGGATGTTTGCTAGAGGGTTGGAGCATGACACTCGGACGCACGCACCATGCGGCGGTGCAGGGACGTGGCGGGTGCGTCGTGAGCGTCGGGACTGCGAACCAAAACCGCCGGCGCCGCGTTTGCGGCAGCCTGGCTGTCCGTTTTTCGCGTTTGGTAGAATCGGCAGTCCGTCGCAAAGTATAGCATTGATAAAATCCCGGCTGGCCGCACATGCCACAGGTTTATTTTTCGACAAATCCCTTGACACCGCTTTGCGTTCTATCCACCGAGAGGAAGACACGATGTTGATGATGAAATCCCCCGCCCGCCTGGCCGCGCGCTGCAGCATGGCGCTGGCGGCCCTGGCCCTGTCGGCCGCCGCCTTCGCCGCCGACGACCCGCAGGTCTCGCTGAAAACCACGATGGGCGAGATCGTGCTGGAACTGGACCAGGAAAAGGCGCCGGGCACCGTGGCCAACTTCCTGCAGTACGTGAAGGCCGGCTTCTACAAGGGCCTGATCTTCCACCGCGTGATCGACGGCTTCATGATCCAGACCGGCGGCATGGACGCCAAGCTGAATGGCCGCGCCGTGCGCAAGCCGATCAAGAGCGAGGCCCAGAACGGCCTGTCGAACGTGAAATACAGCGTGGCCATGGCGCGCGAGGATCATCCGGACAGCGCCACCTCGCAGTTCTTCATCAACGTGGTCGACAATGCCGGCCTGGACTACCCGAACATGAACGGCGGCGGCTATACGGTCTTCGGCAGGGTCGTCAAGGGCCAGGAAGTGGTCGACAAGATCAAGGGCGTGCTGGTCGACGACGTGCGCGGCATGGAGAATGTGCCGGTCACGCCGGTCGTGATCCAGTCCGCGACCGTCGTCAAAGCCGACAAGCGGGTAAAATAACGAACTCTCAAAATAACCAATAGGACAAGACATCATGACTACGCTGCTGATGACCACCAACAAGGGCAACATCAAGATCGAACTGGACGCCGAGAAAGCGCCGAAGACCGTTGCCAATTTCCTGGACTACGTGAACAAGGGTCACTTCACCAACACCATCTTCCACCGCGTGATCAAGGACTTCATGATCCAGGGCGGCGGTTTCGAGCCGAACATGTCGCAGAAAGCGGCCGACCAGACCGTCGAGAACGAAGCCAAGAACGGCCTGAAGAACGACAAGTACACCCTGGCGATGGCGCGCACCATGGCCCCGCACTCGGCCTCGGCCCAGTTCTTCATCAACACCAAGAACAACGACTTCCTGAACTACCCGGGCCAGGATGGCTGGGGCTACGCCGTGTTCGGCAAGGTCGTCGAAGGCCAGGACATCGTCGACCAGATCAACAACGTCAAGACCAGCCGTTCGGGCATGCACTCGGACGTGCCGACCGAAGCCGTAATCATCGAAAAAGTCGAAGTCGCCCAGTAATCGCAGCAAGCCAGGCAGGCATGACGCGCGGGCCAACGGCCCGTGCGGACATCCTCGAAACACGATGAACGCACCCGCGCGCATGCTTGCGCTTTTCATGTCGGACCTGCACCTGCAGGCTTCGCACCCGCGCACGACCGAAGCTTTTTTCCGCTTCCTGTCCGAACGCGCGCCCCACGCCGGGCGGCTCTACCTGCTCGGCGACATCTTCGAATACTGGGCCGGCGACGACGACCTCGCCGATCCCTTCAATGCCGCCATCGCCGCCGCCCTGCGCCGCCTGTCCGACAGCGGCACCGCGGTCTACTGGATGGCCGGCAACCGCGACTTCCTGGCCGGCGCCGGCTTCGCCGGGGCGGCCGGCCTGGCGCTGCTGGCGGAACCCCATGTCGCCAGCTTCGGCGGCACGCGCATCGCGCTGGTCCACGGCGACGCCCAGTGCACCGGCGACGAAAAATACATGGCCTTCCGCGCCCAGGTGCGCGACCCGGCCTGGCAGCAGCAGTTCCTGGCCATGCCGCTGGCGCAAAGAAAAGCCATCATCGCCGGCCTGCGCGAGGGCAGCCGCGCCTCCCATGGCGAGAAATCCTACGAGATCATGGATGTCACCGCAGCGGCGGTCGACGCCCTGCATCTTGCCGCCGGCGCCGACGTGATCGTACACGGCCACACCCACCGCCCTGCCCTGCACATCGACGGCGCGCGGCGCCGCTACGTGCTGCCGGACTGGGAGCTCGACGAGGAGCCGCCGCGCGGGGGCTGGATCGCGGTGGATGCGGACGGCGTCATCACGCGGCACGGGCTGGACGGGCAGATTCTCTGAACTGGACGGGCGGCTTCGTGAAGCCACTGCAGCAGCACGTCGCCCCTGCGTAGGCAGGGGCCCAAGTTCCCTGCTGAGCCGCTGAATTGGACCCCTGCCTTCGCAGGGGCGACGTGGTGACAATTACCTATTAGTGTTGACAGGTTACCGCTCCCCATATTGACGCCCTCCGAAGTGGTGATATACTTCACTACAACACCACTTCATTACATCACCAACCATGGAGGCAGGCATGCACCACCGCGCCGCACCACGACGACAGGAGGCCGGCGATGACGATCGGCTGGAATGACAACACGCCGATCTATCGGCAACTCAAGGAAAAAGTGATCGGGATGATGCTCGACGGCGCGCTCAAGGCCGGCGACGCGCTGCCCTCGGTACGCCAGGTGGCCGCGGAATACCAGCTCAACCCGATCACGGTCTCGAAGGCTTACCAGGAACTGGTCGACGATAACTTAGTGGAAAAACGAAGGGGGATCGGCATGTACGTCACGGAAGGCGCGAGCGAAAAACTGCTCGCCAGCGAACGCGAGCGCTTCTTGCGCGAAGAATGGCCGGCGATGCTCGAGCGTATCCGCCAGCTCGGCCTCGACGCCGAACACCTGCTGCGCAAGGCCGACGGAGGCCGGGCATGAGCGCCGTCATCGAAGCCAAGGGCCTGAGCAAGCGCTATGGCAAGCGCACCGCCGTCGACGGCATCGACTTCAGCATCCCGGCCGGCCGCATCGTCGGCCTGATCGGTCCGAACGGCTCGGGCAAGACCACCACGCTGAAGGCGGCGCTGGGCCTGATCCCCTTCGAGGGCGAGCTGTCGGTGCTGGGCTACGATCCGCGCACCGAGCGCGACGCGCTGATGCAGGACGTCTGCTTCATCGCCGACGTGGCGATCCTGCCGCGCTGGCTGCGCGTGGCCGACGCCATCGACTTCGTGGCCGGCGTGCACCCGCGCTTCAACCGCGAGAAGGCCGAACGCTACATCGCCGGCACCAAACTCAAGCCCTCGATGAAGGTCAAGGAGATGTCCAAGGGCATGATCGTGCAGCTGCACCTGGCGCTGGTGATGGCCATCGATGCCAGGCTGCTGGTGCTGGACGAGCCGACCCTGGGTCTCGACATCATCTACCGCAAGCAGTTCTACCAGAACCTGCTGGAAGATTACTTCGACGAACACAAGACCATCGTCATCACCACCCACCAGGTCGAGGAGGTCGAGCACATCCTGACCGACCTGATGTTCATCCGCGACGGCCGCATCGTGCTGGCCGCCTCGATGGAGGAAATCGGCGAACGCTACATCGAGGTGATGGTCTCGCACGACAAGCTCAGCGCCGCCAACGCGCTGCAGCCGATCGACCGCCGCACCGTGTTCGGCAAGGCCGTGATGCTGTTCGACGCCGGCGCTCCCGGCGGCGCCACGCGCCAGCAGCTGGCCGCCCTCGGCGAAACCCGCAACCCCAGCGTCGCCGACCTGTTCGTCGCGACCATGAAAGGAAGCTACGCGTGAACACCACGACCATGAAATGGCTGCTGCGCCGCGAGTTCTGGGAAAACAAGGGCTCGATGTTCTGGGCACCGCTGGTGGTCGGCGCGCTGCTGGTGCTGCTGGTCGGCGGCACCATCGTCTACGGCGTCGCGGCGCACGGCGTGCCGGCCCACGTGACCATCAACGGCCAGACCGTCGCCAACGGCGGCATGGCCGCCAGCGTGACCCTCGAATCGCGCGAGATGATCGCCAAGATCGCCACCGGCATGTACCTGGCCACGGCGTCGCCGCTGTTCTTCATGCTGAGCTTCGCGGTGTTCTTCTACTGCCTCAATTCGCTGTACGACGAGCGCCGCGACCGCAGCATCCTGTTCTGGAAATCGCTGCCGGTCTCGGACCAGATGACGGTCGCATCGAAAGCCGTGACGGCGCTGCTGGTGGCGCCCCTGATCACCATCGTGCTGGCCGTGGGCGCCTCGCTGACCCTGCTGTTCCTGGTCTGCGTCGCGTTCAGCTTCCAGGGCATCAATATGTTCAGCGCCGTGCTGGCCTCGCGCGACCTGTACCTGTCGCCGCTGATCCTGGTGGCGCTGCTGCCGGTGTACGCGGTGTGGGCGCTGCCGACCGTCGCCTGGCTGATGCTGGTCTCGAGCTGGGCGCGCACCAAGCCCTTCATGTGGGCCGTGGGCGTGCCGCTGATCGGCCTCCTGATCCTGAAGTGGGTAGACACCGCGATGGAAAAGATCTCCGGCGTGTCGCTGGCCATCATGCCCTACGCCCAGGACATCGCCGCGCGCATCCTCGGTGGCATCCTGCCCGGCGCCTGGTTCATCTTCAAGGGCGGCGTGCCGGCCGGCCTGCGTCCGAGCGAGAACGGAGTCGACCTGCCGGCCCTGGTGAGCAATTCGTATGCGACGCTGGCCGGACTGGATGCCTGGATCGGCGTGGCGCTGGCGGTCCTGATGCTGTTTGCCGCGATGCGCCTGCGCCGCTGGCGCGACGAAGGCTGAACATGCGCCGCCTGCACGCAAGCTGGCTGCTCGGACTGGTGCTGGGCGCCGGCCCGGCCGCGCAGCCAGCAGGCCTGGGACGCGCGCGCCGAACTGGTGCTGGGCGCCAAGCGCCGCGCCGTGCGGGTCTGGCCCCACGTGCGCACGCCGGGACTGGCGCCGAACCAGCGCCGCCTGGGCGACCTGCGCCTCGAATGCCGGGTGCTGGTGGCGGTAGGCAAGGAAGAAGCGCCGTTCTACATCGTCGCGTTGGGCAATGCCGTGATGCTCACGAGTGACTGGTGCAGCTTCCTGAAGGACAAGGAGCGGAGCTGGCCGGCCAGCGCCGAGCACACGCTGGCCGCGGCCACCCTGCACGAGGGCGAACGCAGGCTTGCGCTGCGGGTGCAGGGCAAGCGCTTCATGGTGCCGCTGTCCGATGCGTCATGGAGCAACGAGGCGCTGGTCGACCTGGCCTTCGCCGCAGCAGAAGCCGATGCCGCGGAAGAGACTATTCGAACTGCTGGCGAAACGCCGCGAACTGCGCCTTGAGTTCGTCGACCTCGGCGCGCAGCGCAGCCACTTCCTGCTCGAGCTGGGCCGTGCGCGAGCCGCCCGAAGGCGCCACCGCCGCGCCGAAGGCGGAGTCGGCGCGCGCCAGGTCGATCTCGCCGCCCAGCAGCTGGCCGTAGCGCGGCTCCTTGGTGCCGGGTGCGCGCTCCAGGCGCGCCACCAGCGGCGGGTATTTGTCGATCAGGAACTGCAGCGCGGACTCGGCCTCGGCCACCGACTTGAATTCGTGCAGGCGGCCGGTGCGCGAACGGATCTCGCCGGCGGTCTGCAGGCCGCGCAGCATCAGCACCGCCAGTACGGCGACCTTGTCCTGCTCCAGCGTCCACTTGATGCGCATGCGGTGCTCGTACTTGATGACGCGCGCGCCGGCCTGCGAGGTGCCGTTGACGAGCTTGCGCTGCATGAGGCGCTGCAGGGTGTCGTGCACGACATCCTCGGACAGCTGCATGACGGGATCGCGGCTGGACAGCTGGTTGCAGCCGTTTATGATCGCATTCAGCGACATCGGGTAATTGTCGGGCGTGAGGGCTTCTTTTTCGGCGAGCACGCCGAGCACGCGGATTTCAAACGGTTCCAAATCGGAAGCCGGGTCGAAGGCGCCCGGAATATTGTCTTGCTGCGCGTCTTGCATCGTGATGCTGTCCTCTTTTATTCGACCAGCCGGTTGAGCCGGACCTGGTCGAGCTTGTCGTTCTCGTCGATGCCCTGGCAGGAAATGCCGGCCGCCTTCAGGCTGGCGCACATGCGCTCGATCTGCTCGTCCTGCTGGGCCGCATGGCTGATCAGCTTGCGCAGGGCCTTCGACAGCGGGTCGTCGCCGTTCGGCGTGACGCCGTAGGCGGCGAACATCTGGGCGCTGCGCGCCTGCTCTTCCTTGCGCACGATGTGGGCCGGATTGCCGATCGCGGTGGCGCCGGCCGGCACCGGCTTGACCACCACCGCGTTCGAGCCGACCTTGGCGTATTCGCCGACGGTGAAGGCGCCCAGCACCTGGGCGCCGGCGCCGACGATCACGCCGCGCTCCAGCGTCGGGTGGCGCTTGGTGCCGGCCACCAGGGTGGTACCGCCGAGCGTCACGCCCTGGTAGATGGTGCAGTCGTCGCCGATGACGGCGGTCTCGCCGACCACCACGCCGAAGCCGTGGTCGATGAACACGCGCCGGCCGATGCTCGCGCCCGGGTGGATTTCGATGCCGGTGATCATGCGCGCCACATACGAAATGAAGCGCCCCGGCCACTTGAAGCCGGCGCGCCAGCATGCATGCGCCCAGCGGTGCATGACGACCGCATGCAGTCCGGGATAGCAGGTGAGCACTTCCCAGCCGTTACGGGCGGCGGGATCGCGTTCGATGATGCTTTGTATATCTTCGTGCAGCTTGGAAAACATGGTCGTGGAAAGGCAAGTAAGACAACATGGTAGCGTATCCGCGTTGTACTTGCTTATGAGGGAAACAAACGACGTCCGGCGCACGTGGCGCGCCTGACCCCGCCCCTGCGCAGGCAGGGGCGGGGCGTGATTTATTGCGGCTCGTTCGCCAGGCGCTGGCGGCGTGCCTCGTACAGGCAGACGCCCGAGGCCACGGAGACGTTCAGGCTCTCGACCGAGCCGAACATGGGGATATTGACCAGGATGTCGCAGGTCTCGCGGGTCAGGCGGCGCATGCCCTCGCCTTCGGAACCCATCACCAGCGCGGTCGGGCCGGTGAAATCGCCTTCGTACAGGCCCTTGTCGGCGTCGTCCGACGTGCCGATCAGCCAGATGCCGCGTTACTTCAGGTCGCGCATGGTGCGCGCCAGGTTGGTCACGGCGATGTAGGGCACGGTCTCGGCGGCGCCGCTGGCGACCTTGGCGGCGGTGGCGTTCAGGCCGACCGAACGGTCCTTCGGGGCGATGACCGCGTGCGCGCCGACGCCGTCGGCCACGCGCAGGCAGGCACCCAGGTTGTGCGGATCGGTGATGCCGTCCAGGATCAGCAGCAGCGGCGGACCTTCGACCACGTCGAGCAGCTCATCCAGGTTGCGCGCCAGCGACAACTGGCTGGCGAAGGCGATCACGCCCTGGTGGCGCCGGGTGCCGACGATCTTGTCGAGGCGATCGGCGTCGACCGGCATGACGCGCACGCCCATCGACTTGGCGTTGGCGATCATGTCCTGCATGCGACGGTCCTGGCGGGTCGCATCGACGAAGATCTCTTCCACCGATTGGGCCTCGTGGCGCAAGCGCGAGGTGACCGCGTGGAACCCGAAAATCATTTTATTTTTCATGCTTTACTTCTTCTTCCGACTGGTTTTGGTTGCTGCTTTCGGCGCTTTCGGGGCGCTCGGTGTGTTGGCGGCCTTGGTGGCCGCAGGCTTCCTTGCTCGTGGCGCCGATGCCGTCGGTGCTGGTGCCGGTGCCGGCGTTGGTGCCGGTGCCGGTGCCGGTGCCGCCACCTGTTCAGGCACGGCCGCGGACGCGCCGGTCTTGCGGCGGCGCGAACGCGATGGCGCAGCCGGGGCGGCTTCCTCGACGATCGGCGCAGGTGCCGGTGCCGGCGCAGGTGCCGGCGCTGGCGCTGGCGCGGCAAGCACTTCCTGCGGCGCAGGCTGCGGCGCCGCTTCGGCGCCGCCCTGGCCGCGCTTGCGGTTCCTGCCGCGGCGCGGGCCCTTCGATTCGCGGCCTTCCTGCGCGTTGCCGCGATTGCGTCCGGCCGGCGCCGCATCGGCCTTTTCCTTCTCCGCCCCTGCCAGCACCAGGTCGATCTTGCGCGACTCGAGGTCGACGCGCGCCACCTGCACCGTCACGCGGCCGGTCAGGGCATACACCTGGCCGCTGCGCTCGCCACGCAGTTCGTGGCGGGTCTCGTCGTACTGGAAGTAGTCGGTACCCAGGCCGGTCACGTGGACCAGGCCTTCGACGAACAGCTCGTCGAGCTGGACGAAGATGCCGAACGGCGTCACGCCCGAGATCACGCCGGTGAATTCCTCGCCGAGGCGGTCCTTCATGTAGAAGCACTTGAGCCAGTTCTCGACGTCGCGCGAAGCTTCGTCCGCACGGCGTTCGTTGGCCGAGCAGTGCACGCCGAGCGCGTCCCAGACCGTCAGGTCCTTCGGATCCTTCTGCTTGCCTTCGGCGCGGTTCTTGGCGGCCTGCTTGCGCGCGGCGTTCGAGACCGTGGTGTTCAGCTTCGACAGATCGATATCGACCGGCTCGTACTTCTTGCCCTTGATGACCGCCTTGATCGCGCGGTGGGTGAGCAGGTCGGGATAGCGGCGGATCGGGCTGGTGAAGTGCGCGTAGTGCTCATACGCCAGGCCGAAGTGACCGACGTTGTCCGGGCTGTAGACCGCCTGCTGCATCGAGCGCAGCAGCATGGTCTGGAGCATGGCCGCGTCGGGACGCTCCTTGATCTTCGTCATCAGCTCGGCATAGTCGCGCGCCTGCGGCTTGTTTCCGCCGCCCAGGTTCAATCCGGCCTGCTTCAGGAACTGGTGCAGGGAATTGAGCTTTTCCTCGGTCGGCACCGCGTGGATGCGGAAGGTGCTCGGCTGCTCGTGGCGGATCAGGAAGTCGGCCGCGCACACGTTGGCGGCCAGCATGCATTCCTCGATCAGGCGGTGCGCATCGTTGCGGGTGCGCGGGATGATCTTTTCGATCTTGCCCATCGCATTGCAGACGATGTAGGTCTCGGTGGTCTCGAAATCGATCGCGCCGCGCTTCTGGCGTGCCTGCAGCAGTGCGCGGAAGGCTTCGTTCAGGTTCAGCAGGTGCGGCACCACGGCCGGGCGGCGCGCCGCTTCCGGACCCTTGGTGTTGCCGAGGATGGCGGCGACCTCGTTATAGGTCATGCGCGCGGCCGAGTGCATCACGGCCGGGTAGAACTGGTAAGCGGTGACTTCGCCCTTGGTGCTGACGACCATGTCGCACACCAGGGTCAGGCGGTCGACCGCCGGGTTCAGCGAGCACAGGCCGTTCGACAGCTTTTCCGGCAGCATCGGGATCACGCGGCGCGGGAAATAGACCGAGGTCGAACGCTCGAGCGCATCGCCGTCGAGCGCATCGCCCGGCTTGACGTAGTGGCTGACGTCGGCGATCGCCACCAGCAGGCGATAAGCCTTGCTGCGGCCGATCTTGATCGGCTCGCAGTAGACCGCGTCGTCGAAGTCGCGCGCATCTTCGCCGTCGATGGTCACCAGCGGCACGTCGCGCAGATCGACGCGCTCGCCCAGGTCGCTGGCGCGCACTTCGCTCGGCAGCTTGTTGGCCTGCTTGACCGCCGCCTGCGAGAAGATGTGGGGCACGCCGAACTTGCGCACCGCGATCTCGATTTCCATGCCGGGGTCATCCAGCTCGCCCAGCACTTCGACGATCTTGCCGGTCGGCTGGCGGAAGCGCGAAGGCTGCTCGAGCAGCTCGATGCTGACCACCTGGCCGCTCTTGGCCTTGCCCGGCGCGCCCGACACCAGGATGTCCTGGCCGATGCGCTTGTCCTCGGGTGCGACCACCCAGACGCCGTTTTCGTTCAGCAGGCGCCCGATGATATGGGTATTCGCGCGCTCGACCACTTCGACGATCGTGCCTTCCGGACGGCCGCGGCGGTCGGTGCCGATGATGCGCGCCATCACGCGGTCGCCATGCAGCACCTTCTGCATCTCTTTATCGGGCAGGAACAGGTCTTCGCCGCCCTCTTC
>Ga0308163_10004561_pt1 | contig 10952 bp, 13 predicted proteins | sample PhyTR1_FD_201037 | JGI IMG/M metagenome (GOLD analysis project Ga0308163, IMG submission 201037) | Phyllosphere microbial communities from UC Gill Tract Community Farm, Albany, California, United States - DLSLT.R1 | ecosystem: Host-associated > Plants > Phyllosphere > Unclassified | place: USA... | reverse complement strand
GTACTGGGCCCAGCCCGCAAGTTGACATTGGCCGTTGCGAAGGCCTGAGCCGCCTCCGCGGCGGCGGGTAGCGTAAGCGCCGCCAGTCCCACAAAGGCCGATAAATAGAGTGGTTTCATCAATTCGATCTCCCTGGCCGTCCCTGACCTTGGTCAGAGCAGTTCACTATTTCTTAGAAACACTGAAATGCTCCGGATTATTTTTTGCCGCACGTCCTGAAAAACGCACTATGCGATTTCATGAACATGCTTTAGCCTTGACTTATAATGCCAGTTGGCTCCATTCGGCACCGTAACGTGGTCCTGGTTTATTTGTTCCCGGCCAGTATTGGCTCCTCACGATGAAAGTAGTCCGATCAAGATCCTTCGGCTTTTTTGAGGCAGATCCGTCTCAACACACATCATTGACTTTTTGGAGCGACAAGGTGTCGCCTACCCTTGACTTTGGCGGTGGATCGTCCGACCTCACGACTAGAAAACAAAGCCTCGTGCCATGCCTATCACCATCGTCAGTCAGGAGAACCCAATGAGCGAGACCGCAAAGAGCACGATCGATCAGGCCGAAGTCGACCGGTTTTCCGCAATGGCCGCCGAGTGGTGGGACCCGACAGGCAAGTTCAAGCCGCTGCACAAGATCAATCCCATTCGCCTCACCTATATCAGGGACAATGCCTGCAAGCATTTCGGGCGTGATCCGCGCTCTGCCCAGCCGCTTGCTGATCTGCGCGTTCTCGACATCGGCTGCGGTGGCGGTCTGCTGTCCGAGCCTATCGCTCGCATGGGCGCCGACGTGCTCGGCGCAGACGCCTCGGCCAAGAATATCGGCATCGCCAGCACCCATGCCGCCCAGACCGGCGTACGGGTCGATTACCGCGCCGTCACCGCCGAGAGCCTGGCTGCCGCAGGCGAGACCTTCGATATCGTGCTGAACATGGAAGTGGTCGAGCATGTCGCCGATGTTGAATATTTCATCTCCACCTGCGCCTCCATGGTGCGCCCCGGCGGCCTGATGTTGATCTCGACCATAAACCGCACCCTGAAGGCCGCCGCCCTGGCCATCGGCGCCTGCGAATACGTACTGCGCTGGCTGCCGCGCGGTACTCACCAATATGAAAAGCTTGTCCGGCCCGAAGAACTCCGTAGTCCTATTCTGGGCGCGGGCATGGAAGTCACCGAGACCATCGGTGTGTTCTTCAACCCCTTCCAGAACCAGTGGAACCTGTCTTCGGATACCGACGTCAATTACATGATGTTAACCCGCAGACCGGCAGTCAGCGAAGCGTGATCCCGGTCACACGGAGATAGATGCGAGCAAATGGAGGAGATCCTGTTGCCGGGACAGGTTTTCGGCAACCAGTGCCTTCATCCTGGATCTGTCGGGACTATAGGGCGCGCCATCGGGTGAAAACGCCTGTTTGAAGGTGAAGGCGTCAGGGCTTGCCCCATGCTCGGCCAGATGCTCCAGTCGAGAGACCCCATCCGACCACTCCGGCCTTGTGCCTGCCGGCACCCACCACAGCACCAGCGGCGGCCACGTCTGCTTGATGTTCCACGCCCGCGCGTTCTTTAACGCCTCCGCATGGACGCCACTATAGGAAAATGCCATCAGCGTTTCGATATCCTGCCAGAGGGACAGGGAACTCGGGCCGGATGTAAAGCCGCTGCCCGCGATAAAACGAGGGAAGGCCTGTACGCCCCAACTCTCGGGACCGGGTTCGCCAGCATAGCCGGAACGGCCAATATAACCTTCAGCTCGCGCAGCCGCTTCGAAATTCAGGGGCTCTCGGGAGACGAAACCTCTGACGGCAGGATCGTCGTAGGCCGCGACATGCAGACCGAAATTATAAATCGCCAGATGATCGGCCAGTGGATCGGCCATTTGATCAGACGGTGACGCGGTCAATTGACATCGTCAGGCAGGACCGGAAGAGGAGCGATCTCAATCCCCTCGTCGATCAGCGCCCGCGCCTCGTCCGGACTGGCGTTGCCGATAATGCCGCGCGCGTCAGCCTCGCCGTAATGGATTTTGCGCGCCTCTTCCGGAAAACGCTCGCCGACATCCTCGCTATTGGCGCGCACAGCCGCAACCGCTTCCTTCAGCTTGATATAGGCTTCCCGTTGCGCCGCATCATGGGCGACCATCTGCCGCTCTTCCTTGGCACGCGCTGTCGTGACCATCGGCGCCATCAGGCTTTTCGAGATCGAGGGTGAAGAGCAGATCGGGCAGGTCAGGAAGCCACTGGCCTTCTGCCGATCAAAATCGGCGCTTTCCGAAAACCAACCTTCAAACTCATGGGCCTTATCGCAGACGAGAGAATAGCGGATCACACCGTCTGCCCTCCCTTGGCGAGGACAGGCACGAGATCGAGATTGAAATCGCGGCCATTCTTCAAATTAGGGATCTTCATGCGTGCGGCCCGTACGACCTCAACATCGATCTCAGCCATGACAACCGCCTCTCCCGCCGCCGGTCCTTCGGCCAGGATCTTGCCCCAGGGGTCGATGATCAATGAGTGGCCATAGGTCTGGCGACCATCTTCATGGGTGCCACCCTGGGCGGCGGCAATCACGAAGGCACCGTTCTCGATAGCACGCGCCCGCAGCAACACATGCCAGTGCGCTTCGCCCGTCTGCTGGGTGAAGGCCGCCGGTACCGTCAGGATCTCGGCGCCCGCCATGGCTTCGGAGCGAAACAGCGAGGGAAAGCGAAGATCATAGCAAATTGCAAAGCCAAGCTTGCCAAACGGCAGATCGGCAACGATTGCGGTCTTGCCGGGATGGTAGGCCGAGCTTTCGCGCCAGCTCTCGCCATTGTCGAGATCCACGTCGAACATATGGATCTTGTCATAGGTACAGATCCGCCGGCCATTCGGCCCGTACAGCAGGCCGCGATTAGCGATCATGCCATCGTCTCGCGCAATGGCGGTTGAGCCGACATGAACATGGATCTTCAATTCAGCGGCAAGTTTAGCCGCAGTCACGGCGATCAGATCATGCTCGTCGTCGCGCAACATTGCCTTCAAGGCCGCACGGTCGCGCTGCAGGGCTCCGGTCATCTCGGGGGTCTGAACATAAGTAGCCCCGGCAGCGGCGGCCTCACGCACCAGCCGCGCCATGGCCTGGGCATTTTTGTCCAGGTCCGTGCCGGAACACATTTGCAGAGCAGCAACCTTAATCGTCATGACGAGCCTCAGGCAGCTAGCATCGGATCGAGCTTACCGGCACGGTCCAAGGCATGCAGATCGTCGCAGCCTCCAACATGAGTTCCCCCGATGAAGATCTGCGGAAAGGTATTACCGCCGGATTTGTCGATCATTTCTTGGCGTAGTTCCGCATTGCCGGTGGCGTCGATCTCCTTGAAATCAACGTCCTTGGAGGTCAACAGCGCCTTGGCGCGGGCACAATATTCGCAATATTTCCGCGTGTAGATCGTCACGGAGGCCATATTCGTTTCCCCATTGTCAAAGGATCAATGCCGTCATGCAAGTGCTTGTCATATAGGCGCTGCCAAGGCCATTGCAAAGGTCAAAACCGTGACTTCGGCCGCACCGGCGCGCTTCAGAGCACGGGTCGCGGCCGTGACGGTTGCGCCTGTCGTATAGACATCGTCGATCAGTACGATATGCCGACCGAAAACAGCATCGCGGCGGCTTTCCAGCACCTTGAAGGCGCCGCGCACATTCTCGGCTCTCGCCGTCTGCGACAGCCCGACCTGCTTGCTGGTCCGTTTGACGCGCACGAGCACACCAGGCAGGAACGGCTTGGTCGACAACCTCGCCAGCGCCCGGCCGAGTTCCGCCGATTGGTTATACTGGCGGGAAAACAGCCGCCAGCGATGGAGCGGCACCGGCAGGATCGCATCCGCGCGCGCCAGATCGTCGCCGCCCGCCCGTTTCATCCAGCCTGCCATCATCGGCGCCAGATCGGTGCGATCTCCATATTTCAGCCGATGCACCAGATCGCGAGCCGCACCGTCATGTACGGCAACCGCCCTCAGCCTGTCGAAGACGGGCGGATTGGCGATCGCCTCGGCACAGACCATGCCCCGCCCGGGATCAAATCCGAAGGGCAGACCGAGAATTTCACAATAGGGCCGCTCGATGAACCGCACGCTGCACCAGCAACCCGGACATAGGCAACCGGCGTCTGCAATCGGAAGCCCGCAGGCTGCGCAGCCAGGCGGATAGACAAGGTCGCGCACCACCTTTGCCGCAGTCGAGGTGAGCCGCTGCACCGCTTGCACCCCGCGCAGGGCAGAGACAATCCTTCCACCGCCGATGTGCCCGACATCATCCAATCTGGTACCTGCCGCCTTGTAGACGACCCCTCTCTGCTCATTTTACATCGCCAAGATGAAACTGCACCATCATGCACGTTTCCCAAGACCGACTTCAAGCCATTTCACCGGAAATGCTGCTCCGACAATCCTGGTGCTTTTCTTGGCAAACCAATTCCTCCGCCTGCCATTATGCAGTAGATCGACACCTGAGCCTCGGCGCTTGCACCTCAGCCGGATTCCATTAAGACCGGCGCCGCCGATCCATGACGAGAAGAGGACTTTCCGATGGATGCTTTATTCGACCCGGACCTGGTCATCCGCAACCGCGAGCGCGCCCTTGAAGGCGGCGATAGCGGCGCCGGCTTTCTGCTCGATATTGTGGCTCAGGAATTAGCCGAGCGTTTGGCTGTGGTCGAGCGGCAATTCAAAGCCGCCGTAGAACTGCATGGCATGGATGGACGGGTTGCCCGCGCTTGTCTGGAAAGCGGCCGGATCGAAAGCCTGCAACGGGTGGAAACCAGCCCTCGATTTGCAAATGCCGGCGAGACAATTACGACCGGCACGATCGAGCATCTGCCACTGGCCGAGCAGAGCGCGGATCTTCTGCTATCGCCGCTGGTGTTGCATCTGGCCAACGACACCCCGGGCCTGCTGATCCAGATGCGGCGGGCGCTGCGGCCAGATGGTCTGCTGCTGGCCGCATTGCCGGGAGCCGGAACGCTTGGTGAATTGCGCGACGTACTGCTGAGCGCCGAAATCGAGCTGGAAGGTGGGGCAAGTCCTCGGGTGATTCCATTTGCCGATGTGCGTGACATGGGCGGCCTGTTGCAGCGGGCGGGTTTTGCCCTGCCTGTTGTCGATGTGGAGACCTACACCGTGCGCTATGACAGCATCTTCGAATTGATGCGGGATCTGAAAGCCATGGGCATGACAAATCCGCTGCGTGCCCGTAGCCGCAAGCCGCTGACGCGCAGCTTCTTCGTGCGGGCCGCCGAGCTGTACGCTGAACGCCACAGCGATCCAGACGGCCGCATCCGCGCCAGCTTCTCGATCATCTACATGTCCGGCTGGGCGCCGCATGAAAGCCAGCCCAAGCCGCTGAAGCCGGGTTCGGCGAAGATCAGCCTTGCCGACGCCCTGAAAGACAAGTCATGAAACTACAGCGCCGTGCGCCATATATGGCGCACAAAGGTTCGCTGTAGCACTTTAAATTTGCTGAATAATTTCCTCCTTAAATCTCTACCGATTTGAGGAAATTATGCAGCGGCGCTCACACCAGCCTGGCCATGGCGGCAATGATGACATCGAACAGGGCAACGAGAGCATCATAGTAGACAGAGAGCCCCAGATAGAGTGATACGCCGACCAGGCCCACGATAAGCCCGTATTCGATCGCCGTTGCCCCGCACGACTGCCGAAACACTGAAACTGGTCCGCAGATCAAGCGCGTGAACCCCATGATATCGCCCCGGAACCAAGCGCTCCCGCATGGTCACTCCTTAGGCGCCCGCACGCGGCAAGGCGCCCTACGGCATCGTATCGGCACCGTTTCTACGACAAACGGTAGCGTGGCAGAGATTAACGCCTCCCCAATATTAAGCGGGGCGCAACTCACCAAAAATGGGTGAAAGCCTATTTGGATGATTAGGAAATTCAGCAGCTATTGCCGTTGCCGGGGCTGATGATGCAGACGGAACCGGGCGTATCCTGCAGTACGCTGCGACGGATCGTATAGTGCTTTCCAGCATCACGGCCGCCGGGAATGGATCCCGTGCTCATGCCATCGATGTCGACCGGCCGGCCGGCCATTTGCCCCGTGGTCTTGTCTGACAGCATCGGCGTCAAGACCAGCGACACCGCAATGGCGGTGACGGCAAACAAGAGAGCAAGGTTAATTGCGCCCATTCTGCCGGATCGGCCCACGCCGCCAGATCTGGAAGTCGCGCGTCGCGACTGCCGTCCGCCCTTTCCGAAATCCTTCTGCGTCATCGCAATCCTCACAATTCGTTCCGCATGGGGAGTAAAGCCCGACGAAACGAGTTTTCGGCACCGAGCGTTTGTCTAAACGCACATAAGATGCCGCTTCATTCTCAATCTGCTGCATAATTTTCTCAAACCGCTCGCGATTGAGAAAATTAGCCGTTGTGGATGCCTGCCTCAGCGCTTCACCGTAAGCGAAAGCTGTGAGCGCAAACTGATTCTCCAAGCGCTTCCTTTAAAAGGAAGCCGGGATTTCGTCACCGCAGGAATAGCAAGCCTACAGGACCAAAATCTCAAGGCCTTGAAAAACCCTAGCAATTTGTATCAAACGATATCGCGCCCCAAGCGATCATGCCGTTTGGCGCCAAATGGCATCAGGCGATGCACCAAGCGCCACTGCATGATGATTGAATATTGCGGGCTTGAGGATTAACTTTCTATTAATCGACGATAAAAACCGGTGAGCAAGCGACAGCCCATCCGGATTTTCCACAGCCCGGCTTCGCCCTCAGATCACAACAGATCCTGCAGGAAGGGAATGAGCGGCTCATCGGCCGGCGGCATCGGATACGAGCGTAAATCGCCCGGCTTTACCCACTTCAGGGCTTGGCCTTCGCAGCCTTGGGCGATGCCTTCATAGCGACGGCACACATAGAGCGGCATCAGCAGATGGAAGGTTTCATAGGTGTGGCTGGCGAAGGTCAGCGGTGCAAGGCATGGGATTTTCGTGATGATCCCCAGCTCTTCTTCAAGCTCGCGCACCAGCGTCTCTTCTGGCGTCTCGCCCGGTTCTACCTTGCCGCCGGGAAACTCCCAGAGGCCGGCCAGCGACTTACCCTCTGGCCTTTGCGCCAGGAGAATGCGCCCATCGCTATCGAGAAGCGCACAGGCAGCGACCAGAAGGATGGAGCGAGGCGTGTCCTTGGTCATGCCTCGCCGTCCTGACGCCAGTAGCAATAGCGATAGGCTTCCTGGAAACCCAGCTTGCGGTAAAGTGCAAGAGCGGCCTCATTATCGGCTTGCACCTGCAACCAAGCACTTTTGGCACCGCGGATTCTCGCCCAGCGCAAGGCAGCATAGGTTAACTCGAAACCGGTGCCCTGGCCGCGATAGGCGTTGCCGACAGCCAATTGCAGCAGGCCGGCGAGATCGTTGTCCTGAACGCACATCGCCGCGGCGACCGGGCCATTGTCCGGCTGCTCGATCAGAAACAGGCCGAGTGGCGGCTTTATATTGCTGATCAACTCGGCCAGCGCCGGCTTTGACGCATCATCCTCGTTGCGCAGCGTCAGGCTCGCATCGACGAAACGGCCGATATCTTGGGTCGGCAGATGATCCATGACATCGTGGTCAGGCATCAGCGACAGATCAAGCGACATGACCAGGCTCTCATCGAAGCGGACCCAGCCATCCTCACGCAATACGTCCACGACTTGCGGCGGCGCCAGAGGGGTTTCGCGAAACACCATGGTCCGGCCGTAGGACTCGAACTTACGCGCAGCCTTTTCAAGGCGCAGGCGAATGTCGCGTGTATCCGAGCGGTCAAGCGCAACAACGCAATTGACCCGCTTGGAGGGATGCCCGCCCGTCAACCTAATCTGCCAGCTGCCGTCATACTGCACAGATGCAGCAGGCCATGCGCGAAAACTGACAGCTTCCAGCCGGCGCACCTGCGGCAGGTTCGGGGTCGCAGATGAGGTGAAATCTACCACCATCAACTCCGGTAATCCCCGTTGATCGCCACATATTCCTTGGTGAGATCGCAGGTCCAGACTGTTGCCGTGCCGGAGCCAAGGCCCAAATCAACGGTAACAGGAATATCCTCGCGCTGCATCACGGCGGTGGCCGCCGCTTCCGAATAAGCGGGATCGCGCTCGCCATTGACGGCAACGCGGACATCACCGAACCAGATTGCCAGCCGGTCGCGGTCGGCCATTTCGCCGGCCTTGCCGACAGCCATGACAACGCGGCCCCAATTGGCATCCTCGCCGGCAACCGCGGTCTTCACCAGTGGCGAATTGGCGATCGAAAGGGCAATCACCTTGGCTGCTGCATCGCTTTCAGCGCCCTTGACGGTGACTTCGACCATCTTGCGGGCGCCTTCGCCGTCGCGCACCACCTGCAGGGCAAGATCCTTCAGCAGATCGTTGAAGGCAGCGCGGAAACTATCGAGGCGAACATCGTCGGCGCTTTCCACCCGTGTCTGGCCATCGTCGGCGGCAGCACCCGTGGCAAAGACCATAAGCGTGTCTGATGTGGATGTATCGCTATCGACAGTCACGGAATTGAAACTTGGGCCGACACCAGCCGAAAGCAGAACCTGCAAAGCAGCGGGTGCGATATCGGCATCGGTGACGACGAAGGACAACATTGTTGCCATGTCAGGGGCGATCATGCCCGCACCCTTGGCAATGCCGTTGATCGTTACGGTCACGCCGCCGATCTCGGCCGTCCGGGTCGCGACCTTGGGATAGGTATCCGTGGTCATGATCGCCTTGGCGGCTTCAAACCAGAAATCGCCCTTGGCATCGCGCGCCATATCATCAAGCACGCCGGCAAATTTCGTCGCGTCGAGCGGCTCGCCGATCACACCGGTCGAGGCGAGATAGATTTCGCTTTCAGCGCAGCCGAGAGCACTTGCAGCCGACTTCGCCGTCAATTCGGTCGCTGCTCGGCCCTTCACGCCGGTAAAGGCATTGGCATTGCCGGAATTGACCACCACACCGCGAGCCACGCCATGGGAGAGGTTCTTGCGGCAGAAATCCACTGGTGCCGAGGGGCACTTGGACTTGGTAAACACGCCGGCGACGCTTGCGGGCCTGTCGAAGGCCATCAGCAGTACATCGGTCCGGTTCTTGTATTTGATACCGGCTGCGGCGGTCGCCATGGCAACTCCACGGACCGCAGGCATGTCGGCAAAGGTTTTTGGAGCGAGAGGAGAAACACTGGCTGACATGGCAGGAAATGGCCCCCAGAAAGGTATGGATGCTAAGACTTCGACGCAAGAAAACCGTCGCATCGCGCCTCAGGCACGATGCGACGGATTGGGGTTGGCTTAAGGCTTCGGCTGAACGGCAGCGTCCGGCTCAGCCTGCTGCTTGCTGATGTCCTCGTAGCCCTTCTTCAGGCTCGGATCGACAACTTCGACCTTTTCAGCGGTCTTGGCCTTCTCCAGGAGGGCGAGATACTTGTCGCGCATCACCAGCTGGCGGACCTGTTGCTGAACGTCTTCGAACTTCGGCGGAGCCGCGTCGCGGATTTCTTCGACCTTGATGACGTGATAGCCAAACTGGCTCTTCACCGGCGTCTTGGTATAGGTGCCGGGCTTCAGGGCAAAGGCGGCCTCTTCGAATTCAGGCACCATGCGGCCCTTGCCGAAGAAGCCGAGGTCGCCACCGTCAGAGCCGCTGGAATCCGTGGACTTTTCCTTGGCAAGCTCGGCAAAATCCTTGCCGGCGTCGAGCTGCTTGATCACGTCCTTGGCTTCATCCTCGGTCTTCACGAGGATATGACGGGCGTGAATTTCCTGTTCCTTCGGCAGGGCTGCGATTTCCTTGTCGTAGCGCGCCTTGACTTCCGCATCGGTCGTCATGTCGACGACGTATTTCTTGAAATAAGCGTTATGCAGTTCGCGGTCGCCGATGAAGGCCATGCGCTGCTTGTAAGCGGCATCGTTCTGCATGCCTTCGCCCATGGCGCTACCGGCCAGCAGCTTTACGTCGATGGCGCCGGAGAGAGCGGCAACCTTTTTCTGGTCGTCAGGCATCTGGGCGAACTGTGGATCGAGATTGGCGATCGCCAGATCCAGTTCCGACTGATGGATTTCCAGTTTGCCGACCTTGGCGACAACGGCATCGTCGGCCTGGGCGTAGGAAGACAGCGTCACAAGGGCGGCACAGGCCGCCAGGACGAGTTTATGAGAACGCAGCATGAAATAACCCTTCGGTAAAGTGGCCGATTGAGACTGCCAATCGGGTCGAAAACACCCTAAACCACGCGATTGTGGCACTTGTGGTGCATGCTGTCCCGTTGACATAATTCGACCCCCCTCTTATCTGTCACGCATCTCCGCGTCCAGAGCAGTTTCCGGCCGCGGTACGCCAATCTCCACTGTCATGTGGTCTCGAGCGCTCGGAAAGATACCGGCGCTTCGGTTTCACCCTTGTGACGGAATTCAGAAAGGACCATGGACATGGTCAGTCTTGGTGGGATCGCCCGCAAACTTTTCGGCTCCTCGAATGAACGCCGCATCCGGGGAAATAAGCCTCGCGTGGCCGCCATCAATGCCCTTGAAGACAGTATCAAGGCCCTGAGCGATGCCGAACTGGCCGCAAAGACGGCTGAGTTCAAGGCCGAGCTTGCCAATGGCAAGACGCTTGACGACATCCTTGTGCCGGCCTTTGCCGTGGCGCGCGAAGCCTCGCGCCGGGCGCTCGGCATGCGCCCCTTCGATGTGCAGCTGATCGGCGGCATGATCCTGCACGAAAACGCCATCGCCGAAATGAAGACCGGCGAAGGCAAGACGCTGGTGGCGACGCTGGCCGTCTATCTCAATGCGCTGTCCGGTAAGGGAGTGCATGTCGTTACGGTCAACGATTATCTCGCCAGCCGCGACGCCGGCATCATGAGCAGGCTTTACAGCTTCCTTGGCCTGACCACCGGCGTGATCGTGCACGGCATGAACGATGACGAGC
>Ga0308163_10004556_pt1 | contig 10958 bp, 14 predicted proteins | sample PhyTR1_FD_201037 | JGI IMG/M metagenome (GOLD analysis project Ga0308163, IMG submission 201037) | Phyllosphere microbial communities from UC Gill Tract Community Farm, Albany, California, United States - DLSLT.R1 | ecosystem: Host-associated > Plants > Phyllosphere > Unclassified | place: USA... | reverse complement strand
TGTCTGGTGCGCGGAGGGGCTGCGAGTCAGGACAGAGTTTCGGAGCCGTCCGCCTTGAAGCGAACGGCCCTGCATTTTTGTGTCGGGGACCAATGGTCGAATTTACCGCAGCAGCCATCGTGACGCGCCTCAAGGCCGTGTCGATGGTATCCAAGTCGTTCACGTTTCGCCGACTGGCGATTGCCGCAACTGTGATGGGGATGACCACGGTCGGCGCGACTGCCGAGGCCCAGGTCGTAGCTTCCAAAATAGCGCACAACGTCGCTGCAACCGGTGGTCCGATGATCGCCGCGAACACTGAGGAAGCCACCGCCGATCTCCGCGCCGACGCGCAGTTTCGCACGCTGTTCCAGACCTGGAAGAAGCTCGACGCGACGCAGCAGGGTGTGATCGCGATCCCGTCGGTCCAGCCGGTTCACTCGCTCTCGTTCACCAGCAATTTCGGCATCCGCTCCGATCCGTTCCGCGGCACCGCCGCGATGCATGCCGGCGTCGACATTCCCGGTCCGATCGGCACGCCGATCTACGCCACCGCAGACGGCATCATCGCGCACGCCGGTCGCCAGGGCGGCTACGGCAACATGGTCGAGATCAGCCACGGCAAGGGTATCGCGACGCGCTACGGCCATCTGTCGAAGATCCTCGTCGGCGACAACGCCCGCGTCGTTCGCGGCCAGCTGATCGCATTGATGGGCTCGACCGGCCGTTCGACCGGTTCGCATCTTCACTATGAAGTCCGCATCGACGGCCACGCGGTCAACCCGGTACCGTTCCTGACCACCGCGGATTACCTCCTCGCCGCGCAGGACCGCTCGGTAAATGCGATCCCGGTTTCGACGAGCGGCCCCGCCGCGCAGGACTGAACCCCTTCTAGCTCCCCTTCCTGAAAGGGAGGGGCTGGGGGTGGGTAGGCCAGCTTAAGCCACCGACGTCCACCATGCGGAAGCTGACCCACCCCCGACCCCCTCCCTTTTAGAGAGGGGAGAAGCAGGCGCTGGTTCAGCCCTCCCAAACCCCAAGGTTGCCGCCGCTACCGCAACCTCCTATCTCCAGCGCATGGCAACGCTGGTCCAAGACATCATCCTCACCCCCTCCGCCGCGGCGCGCGTCGCGGCGATCGCTGTCAAGCAGGGGAAGCCGGCGATCCTGCGTCTCTCGGTCGACGGCGGCGGCTGTTCCGGTTTCCAGTACAAGTTCGGGTTCGCCGATTCGGTCGAGTCCGACGACGTGATCGCCGAGCATGACGGCGTGAAGCTCGTCGTCGACAGCGTCAGCATCGATCTCGTTCGTGGCTGCGCGGTCGATTACGTCGAGTCGCTCGCTGGTGCCGCATTCAAGGTCGAGAACCCCAACGCCGCGTCGGGTTGCGGCTGCGGCTCCAGCTTCTCGGTCTGACGTTCCCATGAAAATCGTTACGTACAACGTCAACGGCATCAAGGCGCGGTTGCCGCGCTTGATCGAGTATCTCACCGAAGACCAGCCCGACATCGTCTGTCTCCAAGAACTGAAGTCGAGCGACGACACCTTCCCGATCGCCGACATCGAGGCCGCCGGATACGGGGCAGTCTGGCACGGCCAGAAGGCCTGGAACGGCGTCGCGATCCTCGCGAAGAGCGGCACGCCCGTCGTCCGCCAGCGCGGTCTCGAAGGCGAACCAGAGGACGAGCACAGCCGCTACATCGAGGCGGAGATCGACGGCCTGATCGTCGCCGCACTTTATCTGCCCAACGGCAACCCGCAGCCCGGCCCGAAATTCGACTATAAACTCCGCTGGATGGACCGCCTTGCCGCCCGTGCGCGCGTCCTGCTCGCGGAGGAAAAGCCGGCCATCCTCGCCGGCGACTACAACGTCATCGCCAACGACGACGACACCTTCTCCGTCCGCGCGATGCAGGACGACGCGCTGATGCAGCCCGAGAGCCGCGAGCATTACCGCGCGCTCGTCGCACAGGGCTGGACCGACGCGCTCCGCACGCAATTCCCAAAGGGCGGCGTCTGGACGTTCTGGGATTACCAGGCCGGTGCCTGGCAGCGCGACGCCGGGTTCCGGATCGACCACCTGCTGCTGAGCCCGCAGGCCGCCGACTGGATGATCGATGCTGGCGTGGACAAGGCCTATCGCGGGCGTGAAAAGGCCAGCGACCATGCACCGACCTGGGTCCGCCTGCGATGAGGCGCCTTCTTCTCGGTATCGCTTTGGCAAGCCTGTCCGGCGCTGCAATGGCGCAGGACCGCGAATATTGCCCCGATCGTCCTGGCATCGACACCCCCGCCTGCACCATCGCGCCCGGCAAGATCTCGGTCGAGACGTCGATCGCGGACTGGACGCGCGATGACCAGCCGGGCTTTCGCGAGGACAACATTCTGTTCGGCGACACGCTGGTTCGCGTCGGCGTGAGCGGCTCGATCGAGGCGCGGATCGGTTGGACGCCGTTCGGGCACGATCGGATGCGTGATTCGACCGGCGTGGATTCGGTCAACGGTGTCGGCGACGTGTCGCTTGGGATGAAGGCGAACCTCCATAATCCCGACGGCGCCGGCTTGTCGGTATCGGTGCTGCCGTTCGTGACGCTGCCGGTTGGCCGCTCGTCGATCGGCGCCGGCGATTGGGGCGCAGGGTTCCTCGTCCCCGTCACGTACGAGATATCAGACACTGTCTCGCTCGACTTCACGCCGGAAATCGATGCGGCGGTCGATCAGGACGGCAATGGCCGGCATCTCGCATACAGTTCGACGGCTGGCTTGGCGGTGAAACTCGACAAGGCCTTCACGCTGACCGGCGAGATGCAGGCGCTCCGCGACGACGATCCGCAGGAGCATGAGACGCAGGCCGTCGCGGCGCTGTCGCTGGCATGGATGGCGAACGACAATCTCCAGTTCGACATATTCGGTGCGGCGGGGTTGAACGTGAACACGCCGGATGCGCGGGTCTACGCCGGCATTTCGCGGCGGTTCTAGATGCTGGCCGGCCTGCTCCTGCTTCAAGCGGTAGCAGGGCCGCCGCTTCCACCCGAATTGCGCAAGCGGCTTGCTAGGCCGACGATGCCGTGTCCGGTCCAGACCGACCCCGATGGCGAGATCGTCGTTTGTGCCCGTCCGACCGACCAAAGGCTTGAGACGCTAGCCGAACCGGTCCAGCCGCCGCGGAGTGACCCGCTGTCGTTCCGGCTGCCGGGGGGCGGCAGGGGGAACGTCCACGCGATCCGAACGCAGCTACCCGGCGCAAGCGGGCAGGGGGCTGCGGTCACCCTCAAGCTTCCGTTCGGCAATGGGAAACGGGAGTAGGGGCAGCAACAACCGTCGGTTCCAGCCTCCTTGTTCTCCCGCGAAGGCGGGAGCCAAGACTGGGCCCCCGCCTTCGCGGGGGAACACGCTATCTCAGGCCGAGAACGCTTCCCGCTCTTACCTAAAGCACCCGCTCGTACACTTGGTACACCTTGTTCACCCGGCTCTCGATCGTCTCCGCAATCGACCGCATCCCCTGATTATCGTCGAGGATCCAGCCGATCTCCGCGCGCTGCGCCCCGTAATTCTCAACCGAGGCACGGCGGATATATTCGATCATCATGAAGGCCAGTTGGCTCGCCATGCGCGACGCCTGCAACTCCTTCACCACCCCCATCAACGGCACGCGCACCGTCCGCACCTTGGGTTTGCGCAACCACCACAACAGCTTGGCCCAGCCGAACGGCAACAGGCTCCCGTTCAATGGCTTGATCGCCTCGTTGAGATCCGGCAGCGTGATCATGAACGCGACCGGCTTCCCGTCCAGCTCGGCGATCCGGATCAGGTCGTTGAAGACGATCGGCTTCAGCTTCACGCCGACGTCCTTGATCTCGGGCGGGGTTAGCGGCACGAACCCCCAATTGTCGCGCCACGCGTCGTTGAGGATCGACAGGATGATCGCCGCCTCCTCCTCGAACTTCGTCTTGTCGACGTTGCGCACGCTGATCCGCGGGTTCTTCTCGCCCGACTTGATGATCCGCTGGACGATCGGCGGGAACTGCTTGGTGACGTCGACCTCATAGGTCATCAGTTGCTTGATCGGACGGTACTGCGCCCACTCGATCCAGCCGCGATATTCGCGCTTGGCGTGCCCCATCATAATCGTCGGCGGATGGTCGTATCCGTCGATCAGCAGGCCCGGCTCCTCCCAGATCGACATGCTGATCGGCCCGAGCGCGCGCGTCATGCCCTGCTCGCGCAGCCATGCCTCGGCGCGCTCCAGCAGCGCCTGGAACACGTCCTGCCGCTCCGCTTCCATCAGGCCCCATTGGCCGACGCCGGGCCCGAAGCCCTGCTCGGGCGGCATCGTCAGCGCGAGCGTATCGATATGCGCCGAGATCCGTCCGACCACGCGGCCGTCCTCCTCGGCCAGGAACAACTGCGCCTTGGCATGGCTGAACCAGCCGTTCTTCTCGGGCGTGATCAATCCCAGCGCTTCCGACTTCAAAGGCGGCACCCAATTCGGATCGTCGGCATAGAGTCGGAACGGCAGATCGATGAAGATCTTTCGGTCCTTCTTGGTCTCGACCGGTCGAATGATGAGCTTGGCCATGTCGTGTTCCCAAATACGCAGTTGCGCGTGTCTACCCAGCGAAGCGAATAAAGGCGAGTGACACGTGCGTCATCGCAAGACCCTGTCAGAGTGATCGGGTTTCCTCCGGCACGGCGGCATCCGTGCGACCTGTAAATGCCACGGTACCGCCACTATCTTCGGGCAATGGATATGCCCATGGACACATCGCTCAGCCTCGCTCGCGGCACGGCCGCTCCAGCTTCCATTCCCGCGGGTTCGCCCCGTGTCGGAGGGATGGAGCGCGTTGCCGACGACAAGGCGATGCTGCGTGCAGCCGCAGACCTGACACGCGATCTGGTGAAGCCGCGTCCGGGAATCTACTGGGCTGACCTGATCGCGTCGATGGTTGTCGGCTACGGTGCACTGGCAGTGGCGGCCACCTCGACGTCGACGCCGGTGGTAATCGTTGCCGGCATAATCGCGATGCTGGGGCTCTATCGCGGTCTGAGCTTCATCCACGAAATCAGCCACATGAAGCACGCTTCCGTCCCGAACTTCCGGCTCGGCTGGAACGTGCTGGTCGGCGTTCCGCTGTTGACCCCGTCCTTCATGTACGAGGGCGTCCACAACCTCCACCACGCCAAGACCCGCTACGGCACAGTCGAGGATCCCGAATATTTGCCGCTCGCGCTCATGAAGCCGTGGACGCTGCCGCTGTTCATCGTCGTATCGGCGCTCGCACCGATCGCGCTGCTGATCCGGTTCGCGATCCTGTCGCCGATCTCGCTGCTGTCGCCCAAGCTGCGGACTATGATCGTCGAGCGCTATTCGGCCCTCGCAATCAACCCGCAGTTCCGCCGCCGCGCTCCCGAAGGTGAGGCAAAGGTCTATTGGGATCGGCTCGAGATTGCTGCGAGCCTGTGGGCGATCACGCTGATCGCGATTACCGTGACCGGCGTGCTGCCGTTGCGCGCGTTCGTGACGATCTTCGTGGTCGCATCGGCGTTCGCGGTGCTCAACCAGGTCCGCACGCTGGTCGCGCATCTCTGGGAAAATGACGGCGAGCCGATGACGGTCACCGCGCAGTACCTCGACACGGTCAACGTGCCGCCGCCGGCGCTGTTGCCCGCGCTCTGGGCGCCGGTGGGTCTGCGCTACCACGCATTGCATCACCTGCTGCCGGGGCTGCCCTATCACGCGCTGGGCGAAGCGCATCGTCGCATCACGGCCGAACTCGATGCCCTCTCGCCGTATCACAAGGCGAGCTATCCAGGGTTGCCGGGGCTGGTCAGCAAGATCGCACGCAGCACGATGGTCCGCCGCTGATCAGAATGCCGGGCCCGTCCCCAGTGACTGGCCCAACAGTCCAGATTATTTCGCAGCGTCGAACTGCTTGAGCGCCATGACCGCGTTGCGTCCGACATCGGTCGTCGGCGACAATTTCGCAGCCGTTCCCCATGCCTCCCGCGCAGCCGCTTCGTCGCCAGCCGACGCCGCGATGTTCCCCGCTTCCAGCTGAACCGACGCATCGTCGGCCGAGCGCTTCAAGGCCTGGGCGATATCTGCTTTGGCGCGCGGAATGTTGCTCATCCGACGGGCTAGCGTCGCCGATAACAGCCACGCAAGCGGGTCGGCGCCGGCGGTGGTCAGCGCCAGGTCGAGATCGCTGCGCGCCGCATCAAGCTCTCCCGCGGCGACCAGCGCGCGCGCATGATCCAGTTGCGCTTCACCCAGCGGCAGTCCGGTCAGCGATCCCGCGGCAAGCGCAGAATCGAGCGCGACACGCGCCTTGGCGGGCTGCCCAGAGGCGAGCCATGCATTGCCTGCCTGTGCCCAATAATTCGCGGCGCGCGTGTCCTTTGCGATCTGTGCCTCCCGCGCCGCTTCCTCGAATTCGGCCGCCGCGGACGGCCAATTCTTTTCGGCGGCGAAGGCGAGCCCGGCGCATTGCCGCGCGAAATACCGTCCCCCGCTGATTCGCCAGCGCCCCGCCTCGGCCCGTGCGCTGGCGGGGTCGCTCTGCGTCAGGGCGGCGCAGCGAGCGAACCGACCACCCTGCGCATCGACAGGGCCAGCAGCAGGGGCGGTGGCTGGACTGGGGGCGGCGGCCTGCGCAGCGGCAAGCAACACTATCAGGATCATAAGGCGGCGATCACATCCTCGACCGCCCGGATGATGAGGGAGATGTCGTTGTCACGCGACAGGCGGTGGTCGCCGTCCTTGACCAGCCACGTCTGCACGTCGGCTGAACGCAACAGCTCGGCAAGGCGCGCGGTACGATGCCACGGCACGTCTGGATCGCGCTGGCCCTGGACCAGCCGGACCGGACCGTCGAACGCGATCTCGCCGAACATCAGCCGGTTGGCCTCGCCCGACGACCAGAACGGTCGCGTATAGACCGTCGGCTCGGGCCCGTAAGGGTTCTTGCGCTCGATCCGGCCATTGCTGAGCAGCGCCATCTTCTCGTCGGTAGTAAAGCCCCAGTCGGTGAAGTCCGGCGCGGGCGCGATCCCGACCAGCCCCCTCACCAACTCGGGGCGCATCTTTGCCGCCAGCAGCATCAGCCAGCCGCCCATCGACGATCCGACGAGGATCGCCGAATCCTCCACCAGCGCATCGATCATCGCCAGGACGTCATCGCGCCAGTCGACCAGGGTCTGGTCCTCGAACGCGCCTTCGCTCTGCCCGCAGCCACCATAGTCGAACCGCAGGAACGCGCGCCCCTCGGACTTCGCCCACGCCTCCAGCGTCACGGCCTTGGTCCCCATCATGTCGGACGCATAGCCCGACAGGAACACGATCGTCGGTCCCGTCACGCCCTCGGCCGCGGGCGTGTGATGATAGGCGAGGCGAGGGCGTTCCTTGGCGGGCGGCGTCGGTGCAGGCGGCGTGGCGGTATCGGTCATTCCGACACCTTAGCCGCCCCTCAGCGCCGGAGAAAGGCGTCCAGCGCAGCCTGGAACGCGGCAGGCTGATCGAGCATCACGAAATGCGCCGCATCGCCGATATCGACGAAGGTCACGTGCGGTGCCGTCGCGTAGGCCTTCCGATAGAGCGCATCGGCGACGGGCTTAGTCGGCCCTGCCGCGTTCCACGGGTAGACCAGCGTGATCGGCGCGGCGATCGACGCCATGTCGGAACGCAGGTCGGTCGTCAGATCTTCGTACATCGCCTGCGCGGAGACGCGCGCATCCGCCTTCGCCGCCCACGCCGCAACCGCCGCGCGTGAGTTCGGCTTCAGTGCCATGCGCGCGGCAAGCGCCTCGTTCGCCGCCGGGTTCGCCGGCTTCCCATACGCCGCGGCCATCCCGGCGCGCATCGCTCTGGCCTGTGGTTCGAGCGCCGCCACGGTCGCGCCGGGCGCGAAGATCTCGCCGATATACGGTAGCGAATCGACGATCATCAGCTTGCCGACGTCCTCTGGATGCGCCTTCGCCAGCATCAGCGCGACCAGCCCGCCCATCGAATGCCCGACGATCGCCGGCTTGCCGAGCTTCGACTGGGCAATGAGCGTGTGCAGGTCGCCGACGATCCCATCGAGAATGCCCGGCGATAGGTTCGCGCGCGGATCGTCACCGCCAAAGCCGTTAATCTGCACCACATACACCCTGTGCGACTTGGCGAGCGTGGGCACGACGCCCGCCCACACCGCGCGGGGAGACGACAGCCCCGGAACGAGGATCACCGGCGTACCCTTGCCGATGGTCTGCACCGAGATATGCGGCATCTGAGCCTCGGCCGCATCGACCTTCGGCGTGGCGGCCGTCGCAGCCTGCGCGTGGCCCGCCGCGGGATTCAGGACGATCATCAGCGTCACGGCGGTAGCGGCAAGACGGGCTTTGAGATGCGAAATCATGTCACGACTCCTTCGACGGGCTGGTGAAAATGTCTTCGATGCTGAGGTCGAACAGTTCGGCGATCTTGAACGCGAGCGGCAGCGACGGATCATAGCGCCCCGTCTCGATCGCGTTGACGCTCTGCCGCGAGACTTCGAGGCGGTCGGCAAGGTCACCCTGGCTCCAGTCCCGCTCGGCGCGCAACACCTTGAGGCGGTTCTTCATGAGCGGCCGGTCCGCACCGCGAAGATATTGACACAACCGCCCAGCATTAGTCCGGCAAACCACAGGATACCGGCTGCATAGGCGGGGATGTGCACAGCCAAGCCGAAGCTTTCTAGAAATCCCCAGATCGTCGTAGCCGAAAGCATGAAGCCAGTCGCGATCAGTGTCTGTCGGATCGTGAGCATTCGGATATATTCGTCCGGCTCGTCAGTGAGATAGCGACCCCAGGCCAGAAAAATTCCGACCAGTGGCAGCGCCGGCAGGATGGCGGCGGCATACGCGAGGGTCCCGTGGGGCGGACGGGTCCTGAACAGAGCAACGATGCCAAACAGCGCGCCCATGTAAGCGAGGCTGAGGCCCAAGACAGTGTAATTGTAACGGCGGAGTGCGGGACTCTTATGCATGGTCAAGTGTCCTTCCGAATCGGTAAAGGAAACTTGTCATGCCATAATGAGCGAGTCAATGTCGCTTTACACAAGCTTGCCTAATCGTTGGTAGGGGAGCCCAGCTGGCGCAGGGGCACGCGGCCTCAACCCGGCCGCGAACGCGTCCTGGGTGTGACTTTATCCTAACCTTTGGAAACCGGCGGGCTTCCGCAGCATCGTCAGATGATAAATTCGACCGTCTTCATCTGCGTCTGGTCGGCCGCGACCGCGCCGCGCTTCAGCACCATCTGGCGGTGCAGTTCGGCGACCGTGTCGCTCCCGCGCGTCTTGCACAACGCCGGCACAAACGCATGGACCAGCGCGCCGAGCCCGCCCTTGATCATCGTCATGCCGAAGCGTCCGGCGACGCCGAAATGCTCGACATAGCTCTCCCCGACGGTGGCAGGGTGGTCGAGGAACAGGCGGCGGAACATGGGCGGTCTCCTGTCTTGCTCTGTATCAGGTGGCGAGCGCGTCGACCATCCCCGCCGCCAGCACGCTCAGCGTGTCGTCCCGCGCGCCCATCACCACGATCCGGTCGCCCGGCCGCGCCTCCGCGACCAGCGCCGCTGCGGCCTCGGCACGGTCGGCGATGTGCCGAGCATCGCGACCACCCTCGACGATCTGCCCGACGATGTCCGCGCTCGTGACCTCCCGCGTGACCGTCCCACCGTAATAGGCGGGGTCGGGCAGAACGAGCACGTCGTCCTCCGCCATCCGCTCGACGAACGTAGCGACAAGCTCGCGTCCCATGACCTTCAACGGCCCATAGCCATGCGGCTGGAAGAACAGGAGCAGCCGCCCCGGAAACGCGTGGAGCGTCTCGAGCGTGGCAGCGATCTTGTCGGGGTTGTGCCCGAAATCGTCGATCACCGCGACCCCGCCGGCCTCTCCGACGAGGTCGAAGCGACGACGCAGACCTGTGAACCCCGCGATCGCCTTCACCGCATCGGCGAGTGACACGTCTGCCGCCATCGCCGCCCCGATCGCCGCAAGCGCGTTCGACACGTTATGCCGCCCGGGTACTGCCAGCTTCACCGGCGTCCGAACGCCGCGCGACACGATGTCGAAGCGGATCGCGAACGGCTCCGGCTTCAAATTCTCTGCCCGCAGATCGGCCGAAGCATCGATCGCAAAGGTGGTGATCTGACCCCGCGGCAGCCGCGCCGCGAGCGCCGCCGCATCGGGATCGTTCGCGTTCACCACCGCCGTCTCGGCCTTCGCGATAAAGTCCCCGAACAGCACGCGCAGTTCCTCCAGCGACTTGTGGTCGAGACTAACGTTGTTGAGCACCGCGATCTTCGGGGCATAGCCGGCGATCGACCCGTCGCTCTCGTCGACCTCGCTGACGAAAGCCTCACCCTCTCCAACCAGCGCACTCGCGAACGGCGCGTCGGGCGTGGCGAAGTTCTTCATCACCGCCCCGTTCATCACCGTCGGATCGCGTCCCACGGCGTGCAGGATCCAGCCGATCATCCCGGTGACGGTCGACTTGCCGCTCGTCCCCGCCACCCCGATCGGCAGGCGGCTGTCGTTGAACAGCGACGCCAGCATTGCCGCACGGGTCGAGCGGGTGCAGCCGAGCGCATCCGCTGCGATCATGTCGGGCACGGTCGCCTCGATCGCCGCCGAGGCGATGACGATCTGGTCGGCCGAGACGATGCCGCTGCCGTCCTGCGGGAACAGCGCGACGCCCTTCGCCGCGAGGTCGTCGAACTTGGCAGGCACGCGGCCCTGGTCGAGGTTGCGGTCCGAGCCGGCGACGGTTACGCCGCGGCCCGCGAGGATCATCGCGAGCGGCATCATGCCGCTGCCGCCGATGCCGACGAAGAAACAGGGTTTGCTGATATCCATCGGCCCGCGATATGGGCGGTTTGGTAACGGGGCAAGGTCGGGAACACGAACAATGCGCATCGGTGTCCTCGCCGCGTCGAGCCGGACCAATCCCGCGGC
>Ga0308163_10004554_pt1 | contig 10959 bp, 7 predicted proteins | sample PhyTR1_FD_201037 | JGI IMG/M metagenome (GOLD analysis project Ga0308163, IMG submission 201037) | Phyllosphere microbial communities from UC Gill Tract Community Farm, Albany, California, United States - DLSLT.R1 | ecosystem: Host-associated > Plants > Phyllosphere > Unclassified | place: USA... | reverse complement strand
GGCCAGAACCTTCACATGCGGCTTGCCGAGGTTGATCATCGGCTCGATCGTGAAGATCATGCCCTCACGGATTTCAGGACCTTCATCCGCCTTGCCGTAGTGCAGGATATTCGGGCTGTCGTGAAACAGTTGGCCGACACCGTGACCGCAGAAATCGCGCACGACGGAGCAGCGCTGCGCCTCAGCAAAGCTCTGGATCGCCGCGCCGATCGCACCGGTGCGGGCGCCCGGACGCACGGCGGCAATGCCGCGCATCAGGCATTCATGGGTGACTTCCAAAAGCCGCTCGGCGGAGCGCTTGATCTCGCCGACCGGGTACATCCGGCTCGAATCGCCGTGCCAGCCATCAACGACATAGGTGACGTCGATATTGACGATATCGCCTTCGCGTAGCGGCTTGTCATCGGGAATGCCGTGGCAGACAACATGGTTGATCGAGGTGCAGACCGAATGGCGATAACCGCGATAATTCAGCGTTGCCGGCAGCACGCCATGGTCCATGCCGAATTCGAACACGAAACGGTCGATCTCATTGGTCGTCACGCCCGGCTTGACGATCGGCACGAGGGCATCGAGGCATCGCGCCGTGACCTGGCAGGCCTTGCGCATCGCCTCGAAAGCGTCCGAACCGTAAAGGCGTATCGCGCCGGTATTCTTGAGCGGCGCGGTCGCCGCGTCGATGTAATTTACCATTCAACTGTCCCGCATTCATTCCAGCGTTTTACATACCGCAGGCAGAGGTTGTTCGTCCATCACGTTCGGACGGTTGCGCTCAATTCTTGAACAGACTGCGACCATGGTCGTCCGGCTGCGAGCATAATTGCAGGAACTGCCGCGCCGCGCCGCTCATCCGTCGTTCCCGGTGGCGAAGCGCTGTGAACCGCCGCGGCGCAAGCGGCACCGGCACGATCGCCAGCGCATCGGTTTCGACCAGCGCCTGAACTGTCGAGCGCGATAGCAGGCTGGCGCAGCCGCCTTCCGTCAAGGCCGACAATACCGCCTCGTTGGATGGGAAGGTGAGGGCGATCACCAGTTGGTGTGGGTCGATGCCCAGGCTCTGCATCGCTTGCTCGAAATAGGCGCGGGTGCCGGAACCCGGCTCGCGCAGAACCCAGCGGCTGGCGGCAAGCGCTGCCGGCAGATCGGCAACCGGCTGCGTAAGCGGATGCCCCTTGGGCACGACGATCACCATCTCATCCTCGGCCACGACAAGATGTGAGAGAACCTGCGAGGGTATCTCCGCCTCGACGAAGCCAAGTTCCGCGCGACCGCCTTCCACCGCTTCGGCGACAGAGGCCGAATTGCCGATGGTTAGATCGAGTATGATCTCGGGATAGCGGGCGCGAAAGCGCATCATCTGGCGCGGCAGCCAATGGCCGGCAACGGTCTGGCTGGCATAGAGGGCGAGCCTTCCACGATTCAGCCCGCCCAATTCGGCCAGCACGAGAGTGGCGCGATTGGCTGCAGCAAGCGTGGCGCGGGCTTCCTCCAGAAAGATACTGCCCGCTTGAGTCAATTCGATACCGCGCCCTACCCGGTCAAACAGCAGCACATCGTGATTGGTTTCCAATGCGCGGATGGCGGCGCTGACCGCGGATGGGGTCAAGCCGAGCGCTTGCGCTGCCCGCGTCACGTGCTGACGTTCGGCCACGGCCAGAAAGATCGCAAGTTGCTCGAGGGTCATGGAAGGATGCCTTGCAAAAGTGATCGTGAAATATTTTCGCATGAACTATCGCATATTATGCGATGGAGTGAAACGAACCGAGGGCGCAAAACCAGTTTAGTTGATCAAGGGTTTTCACCATGCGCACGTCTTCTCACTCCGGTACCGCCACCGACCGCTTCATTAGTCCGGAAAGCATCGGCCGCGGCCGGCTGTCGAGGCTATTGCCGGGGATAGCGCTCGCGACCGGCGTGTCGCTTTGCGGCTATGGCGTGACCTATGGATTGCAATGGGCAACCGGGGTAATGCCCGTCGATCCGCTCGTCTGGTGCATCCTGCTCGGCACATTGGTCAACAGTCTGCTGGCGCTATCGCCAAAGGTGCAGCCAGGGGTTCATTTCTGCGCCAAGATCGTGCTGGAGGCGGCCATTGTGCTGCTCGGCGCATCGATAAGCCTTCAGGAGATTGCTGGCGATGGCCTGGCGCTCGTGCTTGGTATCATGGCTCTGGTCTGCTGCGGTCTTGTCAGCAGCTATGGAATCGGTCGTTTGTTGGGGCTTTCGCATCGCCCGGCACTGCTTGTGGCCTGCGGCAATTCTATCTGCGGCAATTCCGCGATCATGGCGGCGGCGCCTGTAATCGGCGCGGATGCGAATGAGGTGGCCTCGTCCATTGCCTTCACAGCCGTGCTCGGAATTCTCGTCGTGCTGCTTCTGCCGCTGCTCGGGGCCTTGGCTGGGCTTGACGCCCGCCATTACGGCATGGTCGCTGGCATGGTGGTCTATGCTGTGCCGCAGGTGCTGGCGGCAACGTCATCTTTCGGTTTGGTCAGCCTGCATGTTGGCACGTTGGTAAAGCTGGTGCGGGTGATGATGCTCGGACCTGTTCTGTTGGCGCTGGGCATGATTTCCAGCCGCAGAGGCGAGGGACGGGAGGGTGCGGCGAAGATAGGCTTTGCGCATTTGGCGCCCTGGTTCATCCTCGGCTTCCTGGCAATGATGCTTGCCCGCTCGGCTGGCCTATTGCCTCAGGGTCTGATTGCACCGTCGCAACATATTTCCGGTTTTTTCACCACCCTTTCGATGGCCGCCCTTGGGCTTCAGGTCAATCTGCGCGGTTTGCTTGCCTCTGGCGGTCGCGTTCTCGCCGCCGGCAGCCTGTCGATCATGGCCCTGACTGGCATCGCGCTGATGATATCAGGGCTGATGGGGTAGCTAGACAGTAAGACGCACCGGCACGCCTCGAACCGGAGCAATGCCCTCAGGCGTCACGCTGCACTTGACGGCATAGGCTTCGACCCCTTGCGCCACCGCTGCCGTAAAGGCGCGGCCATAGGCGGGGTCGAGATCGGCTGAGATCGCCAGCGCCTCGCAATCTGGTCGCTGGATCACGTAGAGCATTACGGCCCTTGTACCTGATGCCACCAGCTTTGCCATCTCGTTCAGATGCTTGGCGCCGCGTGTGGTGACGCTGTCTGGAAATTCAGCCAATCCCGTCTGCCTGACGAAATGGACGTTCTTGATCTCGACATAGCAATCGACCCTGTCAGGCGCCGACAGCAGCAGGTCGATGCGGGAGTTTTCGCCGTAGCGCTGCTCGGTGCGGATTTTCTCGTAGTGTAAGAGATCGCTGACCAAGCCGAGCCGGATTGCCTCCTGTGCCAGGCGGTTGGGCAGGGCGGTATTGACGCCAACCAAGGTGCCTTCAGCCTCTATCATCTCGAAAGCATAGCGATACTTGCGGTTCGGGCTGTCATGCTGCGACAGATAGATGCGCGAACCGGGCGTGGTCAGCCCGCGCATCGAGCCGGTATTGGCGCAGAAGCCGGCGATCTCACGCCCATCCTCCAGGACAGCGTCGAACAGGAAGCGCTTGTAACGGCGGATGAGGGTTGCCGCCACCAGCGGTGGGTCGAAGATCATGCGTTCAGACGCGCTCCAGCACGTAGGAGCCGGGCGCATCGCCAATGGCGTTTAGCGCATTTCCGCCGGGCAGGCGGGCATCGACACGCCGCTTGTCCAGGCTTTCGATCCATTGCTGCCAATGTGGCCACCAGGAGCCCGGCGTCTCCTCAGCGGTCGCCACCCAATCCTCGAAGCTGCCATCCGGCTTGCCATTGGTCCAGAACTGATATTTGCGCTTGTCCGGCGGATTGACAACGCCGGCGATATGGCCCGAGCCGCTCATCACATAGGTCACGGGGCCACCGAAGCAGGCAGAGCCGATGAAGACCGACTTTGCCGGCGCGATGTGGTCTTCCTTGGTGGCGAGATTGTAGATCGGGATCTTGACGTCCTTTAGCGACAGGGTCTTGCCATCCAATTCCATCTTGCCGCGCGCCAGATTGTTTTCGAGATAGCAGTTGCGCAGGTAGAAGGAGTGATTGGCCGCTGCCATCCGGGTCGAATCGGCGTTCCAATAGAGTAGGTCGAAGGCGGTCGGGTCCTGGCCCTTCAGGTAGTTGTTGACGAAATAGGGCCAGATTAGTTCGGACGAGCGCAGCATGTTGAAAGCGGTCGCCATTTTCGAGCCATCGAGATAGCCCTTTTGCTTCATGCGCTCTTCCAGGCCGCGCACCTGTTCCTCATCGACGAAGACCTTGAGATCGCCGGCATAGGTGAAATCCACCTGGGTGGTAAACAGCGTGGCGCTGGCGATGCGGGTATCGCCTTCCTTGGCATGCAGCGCCATGGCCGCCGACAAAAGCGTGCCGCCGACGCAATAGCCGATGGCATTGACCTGTTTCTCGCCGGTTGCCTTTTCCACCGTATCGAGCGCGAAATCGACGCCCTCACGAATATAGGACAGCCAGTCCTTCTTTGCATGGCGCTCATCAGGATTGACCCAGGAGATCACGAAGACCGTGTGGCCCTTGTCGACGCAATATTTGATGAAGCTCTTTTCCGGATTGAGATCGAGAATATAGAATTTGTTGATCCAGGGCGGGCAGATCAGCAATGGCCGCTTCAGCACCTTGTCCGTCGAGGGTTCGTACTGGATGACTTCGCAGACATCGCTCTGCGCCACGACCTTGCCCGGTGACAGCGCCATATTGGTGCCGACGGCAAATTTCGATGTATCGGTCTGGCGCATCCTCAACTCGCCGCGGCCGGCGGCCATGTCTTCGGCGAACATCTTCATGCCCTTGACCAGATTGGCGCCGCTGGTGGCGACCGTCTCACGGTAGAGCTGGGGATTGGTCATGACGAAGTTGACTGGCGATAGCGCCGCCGTCATCTGCCGCATGTAGAACAAGGCTTTGTGGCGCGAATGCTCATCCATACCCTCGGTGTTCTCGACCAGCTTCTCGGCCCAGTCCGATAGAACGAGATAGGCCTGACGCAGGAAATCGAAGAAGGGATTGCGCTGCCAGTCCGCATCGGCAAAGCGCTTGTCCTTGATAGGCTCCGCCGCCGGCGTGGCCGCCATCGGCATGGAAAAGCGGGTCATGCTCTTCATCCAGACACCAAACAGCGATGTCATCAGATGCGTCTGCGCCTCCAGGCTGCGCTGCGGGTCGGCCATCCAGTATTCGGCAACGCCGGTCAGGGTCTTGACCAGCTCCACCGCCGGCTCGGCGACGGGATCGTTGATCTCACCCTTTTCGCGCGGTGCGAGCCAGGTGGAGGCGGCCTTGCCGAGATTTTCCAGCGCTTTGGCCAGATTGACTGCCAGAGCCTCCGGGTCCTTGACGATATAGGGCTCGATCATCGAAGGGTCGAAACCTGCGGCGCCAGCGCCTGCCTGACCCCCATGGCCCGCGCCAGCCTTGTCGGCGCCCGGCTTATCCGCGCTGGCCTGGCCTGCTGCGGTCTTGGTCATGTTTGGCTGCTGATTCGCAGCGGACTGCCGGGCTGCGCCGTTGTCATCGGCCTTTTGTGGCTGGGCTGCCTTGGCAGAGGACTTAACCTTTGTGGCTGGGTCTTTTGCCCCGGCTTCCGGCGCTTTGCGCGTAGGGCGGGATGGACGTTTGCGAGCCTGATCCTTCGATACTGTGGTCAACGCCATCTCCCCTTTGTCATTCTCTTTTTTATGTTTGCCTATCCTGCCTGAAAATGACTACAAGTTCCAGACGGATGAAAGATGTAGATCAAATCAGGTCGCCATCTTTTGCAATTTCCGCGCTTGTTGTCTCTCGATCTTCGCGTCTCTGCTGTGGAAAACGAGGTGCCTGCGCGGTTGTGTCGCCACTGCCGGGTGACGTTGGCCCGGCATCTGTGCCGGTGGAATTGGTTGGGTTTGACTATGGTTTCGAACGTCTCTTTCGTTTTGCGGATTTCGGCTGTACGTGGTGTGTCGAGGCTGGCTACGGTCGGCGCAATCGCTGGCGCCTCTGTCGGTCTGCTTGCGCTCGCCGGCTGCAACAGCACGGCCGCTCCGGCGCGCCAGAATCATGTCGACGTGACCGTGACAGATAAGGCCGATCCCGCGGCAACAGCCTATACGACGCCGGACGGTTATCCCGAATTCTCCAAGCCTCTCACGGCTGCCAATGTGCAGATGAGCAATGACGAGGCTAAGGAGATGAGCACGCGGCTGTCAGCTCTCGGCGCCCAGCGCAAATCCGGCCAGATCAGCCAAGCACAATACGATCGCAAGGTCGAAGAAATGCGCAAGCTCGCCAAGCAGGGCCAGCCGGCCAGCCAATAAGGCCGCGCCGTACCATTGACCCTCAATTAGCCCTTGCCTTGCCCGGCTTTTGGCCGCAAAGCAAAAATGAGCGACGGTCGCATCTGCCGTATCCCGTGTGCATGTCAGGCCAGCCTGGCCGTACGAAGCCGGGCAGGGGTGAGCGGCCTAAAATTACCGCGAATCATTGCAATCTGCGGTATCGTGCCTGCACCCCGGTTTACCCGGTCCGTTTTCGGGGATGCAACAGTGGAAACGGATCGTCCGCCAGGCTGAGGGCCTGCGGTTCAACGAGGTCTGAAATGGAAGAGTTTCACAAAGTCCGGCGTCTGCCGCCCTATGTTTTCGAACAGGTCAATCGTTTGAAGGCAAGCGCGCGAGCCGGTGGCGCTGACATCATCGACCTCGGCATGGGCAATCCCGATCTTCCGACGCCACAATCCGTCGTCGATAAGCTGTGCGAAGCTGTGCAGGACCCGCGCACGCATCGCTATTCCTCTTCCAAGGGCATTCCCGGCCTGCGCCGTGCCCAGGCCGCCTATTACGCTCGTCGTTTCAACGTGAAGCTCAATCCCGATACCCAGGTCGTCGCGACGCTGGGTTCCAAGGAAGGCTTTGCCAACATGGCGCAGGCGATTACCGCGCCGGGCGATGTCATTCTCTGCCCGGATCCGACCTATCCGATCCATGCCTTCGGCTTCCTGATGACCGGCGGCGTGATCCGCTCGATCCCGGTCGAGCCGGACGAGACCTTCTTCCCGCCGCTGGAGCGGGCCGTGCGCCATTCGATTCCGAAGCCGCTGGCGCTGATCATCAATTATCCGTCTAATCCGACCGCCCGTGTTGCCTCGCTGGATTTCTACAAGGACGTGATCGCTTTTGCGAAGAAGCATGATCTGATCGTGCTCTCCGACCTTGCCTATTCGGAAATCTATTTCGACGGCAACCCGCCGCCGTCGGTGCTGGAAGTACCCGGCGCCATGGATGTTGCGGTGGAATTCACCTCGATGTCCAAGACCTTCTCCATGCCTGGCTGGCGCATGGGCTTTGCTGTCGGCAACGAGCGGCTGATCTCGGCGCTTGCGCGCGTTAAATCCTATCTCGACTACGGCGCCTTCACGCCGATTCAGGTCGCTGCTACCCACGCGCTGAACGGTGATGGCACAGACGTTGCCGAAGTGCGCAATATCTACAAGCGCCGCCGCGACGTACTGGTCGAAAGCTTCGGCAAGGCCGGCTTCGAGATTCCGCCGCCGGCAGCCACCATGTTTGCCTGGGCAAAGATTCCTGAGAAGTTCCGAGATCTCGGCTCCCTGGAGTTTTCCAAGCTGCTGGTGGAAAAGGCTGACGTGGCCGTGGCGCCCGGTATCGGTTTCGGCGAGCAGGGTGATGATTACGTCCGCATCGCGCTGGTCGAAAACGAGCATCGCATCCGTCAAGCGGCGCGTAATTTGAAGCGCTTCCTGTCCACGGCTGACGATACGCTGCATAATGTCGTGTCACTCAACGCCCACCGTTGATTTTATTTTAAAGAGCGGCCCATTCGCGGCCGCTCCCTTCCCATGTTTCCAGTAGCATATCAGGATTATCTCATGGCTGATGCCCTTAAGATCGGCATTGCGGGTCTCGGTACCGTCGGTGCGTCGCTGGCGCGGATCTTGCAAACCAGGGCCGACGCGCTCACTGTTTCCTGCGGTCGCGCCATTTCCATTGCGGCAGTCTCCGCCCGTGACCGCAGCCGCGATCGCGGCATCGATCTCTCCGGCATCGAGTGGTTCGCGACGCCGATGGAGCTCGCGGAAAAGGCCGATATCGATGTCTTCGTCGAATTGATCGGCGGCGCCGAGGGCGCGGCGGACCAGTCGGTGCGCGTAGCCCTTAGCCGTGGCCTGCATGTGGTGACTGCAAACAAGGCGCTCTTGGCCCGGCACGGTGTCGAACTGGCCAAAATGGCCGAAGACAAGGGCGTGCTGCTCAACTACGAGGCGGCGGTCGCCGGCGGCATCCCTGTTATCAAGACGCTGCGTGAATCCTTGACCGGCAACCAGTTCTCCCGAATCTACGGGATCATGAACGGCACCTGCAATTACATCCTGACCCGGATGGAAAAGGAAGGTCTGAGCTTTGCCGAATGCCTGACCGAAGCGCAGCGGCTCGGCTATGCCGAGGCGGATCCGAGCTTCGACATCGATGGCAATGATACGGCCCACAAGCTGTCGATCCTGACGACGCTGGCCTTCGGCAGCCAGATCGCTGCCGACGATATCTACCTCGAAGGCATCAGCAATATCTCTATCGACGACATCCACGCTGCGCGCGATCTTGGCTACCGGATCAAGCTGCTCGGTGTTGCCCAGAAGACCGCGACCGGTATCGAACAGCGGGTGCATCCAACCATGGTGCCGCTCGATTCGGTCATTGCCCAGGTCGATGGCGTCACCAATGCCGTAGCGCTCGAATCCGACATTCTCGGCGAATTGCTGATGGTCGGCCCCGGCGCCGGCGGCAATGCCACAGCCTCGGCTGTGCTCGGTGACATCACCGATATCGCGAAGAGCCGGCCGGGCGCCCAGAAGGTGCCGGTGCTGGGCCGCCCCGCCCATCTGCTTGAGCCCTATGTCCAGGCCGAGATGACGCGCCACGAAGGCGGCTATTTCATCCGTCTGACGGTAGAGGACCGCACCGGCGTATTCGCCAGCATTGCCACGAAAATGGCCGAGAATAACATCTCGCTCGAATCGATCGTGCAGCACTCCCAGACCGGCCCCGGCGACGATCATTCGAAGACGATCATCCTCGTGACCCACGCGACGCTCGAAAAATCCGTTCGCACGGCCGTTGCCGCGATCAAGGAGGAGGGCTATCTGCTGGGTGAGCCGCAAGTGATCCGCATTGAGCGGCCGAAAACGGCGTAATGCCCGTTCCCTGGAGCGGCCACACCGGAGTTGCTTCATAGAATGCTAGAGCCTGCCGATCCCATCGAACGCGCCTTTTTGAATGTCGAGACCTCGGTCAGCGGCCAGCGCTGGGTGTCGCGCCTCGATCAGGCCGGGCTGAACCGGTCGCTGGCGATTTCGCAGGTCCATGGCATTCCCGAGCTGGTGGCCCGGGTTCTGGCGGGCAGGGGCGTCGCGGTCTCGGACGCCAAGGCGTTTCTCGATCCGACGATCCGCGGGCTGATGCCCGATCCTTCCAGCCTGACCGATGGCGACAAGGCCGCAGACCGGCTGGTCTCAGCGATCAACCGTGGCGAGCGCGTGGCTGTTTTCGGCGATTATGATGTCGATGGTGCGGCGTCCTCGGCGCTGATGGCGCGGTTTCTGGCGCATTTCGGCGTGGACGCCGAGATCTACATTCCTGACCGGATTTTCGAGGGCTACGGCCCGAATGCCGCGGCGATCGGCCAGTTGATCGAGCGCGGCGCGCAGCTGATCGTCACGGTCGATTGCGGCTCAACCAGCCATGAGGCGCTGGAGGAGGCGCGGCGTCGCGGCGTCGATGTCGTGGTCATTGACCATCACCAGATGGGCAACGAGCTGCCGCCGTGCCTGGCACTGGTCAATCCCAACAGGGGCGACGATCTCTCGGGCCAGGGCCATCTCTGTGCGGCTGGCGTGGTGTTCATGGTTCTGGTCGGCACGCTGCGCAAGCTGCGCGATGCCGGACAAGGTGCTGCGCGGTCGCTCGATCTTCTCGCCTGGCTTGATCTCGTCGCGCTGGCCACGGTCTGCGACGTCGTGCCGCTGAAGGGGCTGAACCGCGCCTATGTGGTGAAAGGCCTGATCGCCGCCCGTCACCAGCAGAACGCCGGGCTTGCGGCATTGTTGAAGGTTGCTGGCATCGGCGGACCGGTCACGCCCTATCATTTCGGCTTTTTGGTCGGCCCGCGCATCAATGCTGGCGGGCGAATCGGCGATGCAGCACTTGGCAGCCGGTTGCTGACGCTCGATGACAGCGCACAGGCCGAGGAAATCGCTGTGCAACTCGATGATCTCAACCGCCAGCGTCAGGCCATGGAAGCGCAGATGCTGGCCGAGGCAGAGGCCGAGGCTATGGCCGAATATGGTACTGGCGAGCGGGCAGCGGTTATCCTGACGGCGCGCGAGGGTTGGCATCCCGGCATTGTCGGCCTGCTGGCCGCACGGCTTAAGGAACGCTTCCAGCGCCCGGCCTTCGCCATCGCCTTCGATGGCTCGGGGAAGGGCACGGGCTCGGGCCGCTCCATCCCCGGCTTCGACATGGGCAAGATGGTGCGGGCAGCTGTCGACAACGGTTTGCTGGTCAAAGGCGGCGGTCACGCCATGGCGGCTGGCCTCACGGTCGAGCGCGGCAATCTGGGCAAGGTCAGGGCGTTTTTCGAGGACACGGCGCAGGATACGGTCATGGCGTTTGCCGCCAACCGCGCCCTGAAGATCGATGGGGCTGTCGGTGCGTCAGGCGCGACGCTTGATCTGATCGACCTTATCGAAACCGCCGGTCCTTATGGCTCCGGCCATTCGCAGCCGATCTTTGCCATCCCGGCGCACCGGATTCGCGATTCCCGCCTGATCGGCACCAACCATGTCAAAGTCACGCTCGAGGCGCCCGATGGCAGCCGGATCGATGGCATAGCCTTTCGTGCCAAGGAGACGCCGCTTGGCGATTTGCTGCTCGGACGTCGCGGCGAT
>Ga0308163_10004552_pt1 | contig 10962 bp, 6 predicted proteins | sample PhyTR1_FD_201037 | JGI IMG/M metagenome (GOLD analysis project Ga0308163, IMG submission 201037) | Phyllosphere microbial communities from UC Gill Tract Community Farm, Albany, California, United States - DLSLT.R1 | ecosystem: Host-associated > Plants > Phyllosphere > Unclassified | place: USA... | reverse complement strand
ACATCACCAATGCTCTGAGCCGCCTGGTCGTTCATCAACTGGCGGGTGACCACGGTCACGGTCTGCGGCGTTTCGCGAATCGACAGCGCCAGCTTGGTCGAACTGGCGGTGGCGCCGGTGGTGTAGGAGCCCGAGTCTTCTGTGATCAGCGAGTTGCCCAGGTCTTTACCGGAAATTGTCGTAGCACCCAGCTCCAGGCCTGTGCCTTGGTGCGGATTGATAATCACGGTGTTGCCGTTGAACTGATAGGAAACCCCACTGCCTTGCAACAGCACTTCTAACGCTTTAATGGGCTCCAGTGAGCCGGACACAGCCTGCGATTTGATCCCTTGCACCTGATCCGGGCTGTACAGCACTTGCAGGTTGGCTTGCTTACCCAACTCGTTCAGAGCGCTGGCCAATGATTGAGCTGGGATATTCACCGCCACCGGAGCGGCCTGAATCATAGAGGAGCCGACCATAACCGATGCTGCAAAGGCGCTGGACAACAGGGTGCGGCTCACATTGGGTCGTTGCATGTCTTACCGAAGCTCCGTACAAAAATTCTATTTTTTTAAATGGGAATAGTTATTAGACGCAGCAGGTTTCAGAAACCGGATGGAAGTTTTTGAAATACATTCGATTTGAAGGATTGCGCAGGAGAGGAGCGAATAACTGTTCTAAAAATAGAACGATTAAGATCAAAATCGTGATCTAGTCGTACCGGTGTGTCGAATATAAACTTCCCCCCTGAATAACAGGAGGTGCAACATGAAAAACATTTTGGGTCTTTACACCGCACCACGCGGTCATTGGGTCGGTGATGGTTTTCCGGTGCGCACGTTGTTTTCCTATGATTCCATGGGCAAGCAGGTCAGCCCGTTTCTTTTGCTCGATTACGCAGGCCCCACTGTGTTCACGCCAACGACAGAGCGCCGTGGAGTAGGGCAGCACCCGCATCGCGGCTTTGAAACCGTGACAATCGTCTACCAGGGCGAGGTTGAACATCGCGACTCTACGGGCAACGGCGGGGTGATTGGCCCTGGTGATGTGCAGTGGATGACCGCAGCGTCTGGCATCTTGCATGAAGAGTTTCATACGCAAGCGTTCGCGCAAGAGGGTGGCATGCTGGAAATGGTCCAGCTGTGGGTCAACTTGCCAGCCAAAGACAAAATGGCCGAGCCGGGGTATCAAGGTATTTTGAGTCGCGATATTCCTGTGCTTACGCTTAAGGACAATGCAGGCACTTTGCGCTTGATCGCCGGTGAGTTCGGTGGCAAGCGCGGCCCAGCGCGCACCTTCACCGATATTGATGTGTGGGACATCCGCTTGAGCGCAGGCAAATCAGCGACGTTTGATTTGCCTCAAGATCGCACTACCGCGCTGGTGGTGCTGCACGGCGCGGTTCAGGTCAATGACCAGCAGGAGGTGGGCGAAGGTCAACTGGTACTGTTCGAACGAGAAGGCACTCAAATCCGCTTGCAGGCCAGTCACGACGCGGTATTACTGATGCTGAGCGGTGAGCCGATCGACGAGCCAATCGTGGGGCATGGCCCATTCGTGATGAATACCGAAGCTGAAATTCACCAAGCGTTTGTCGACTTCCAGTCCGGCACATTCGGTCAAATGTAACCTTGCTCCGCTGGCTGCGATTTTTTGTCTTTAAAGGTCAAAAGATCGCTGCCTGCGGTAGTGACTACGGTTGCTTCTCGGTTTTCTGTAATAGCTTACGAAACTGTGCCAATGGCACGGGCCGACTGTGCAGATAACCTTGGTACAAATGGCAATCCAAGGTTTGCAAAAATTTCAACTGGGCTAACAGTTCAACACCTTCGGCCACGACGGTCAGGCCCAAGCTATGGGCCATGGCGGCGATTGCACGAATGATTTCAGCATCGTTGGGGTCTTGAATGGCATCGCGAACAAACGACTGGTCGATTTTCAAGGTGTCGACTGGCAAGCGTTTAAGGTGGGTCAGTGACGAGTAACCCGTGCCGAAATCATCCATCGCGAAGCTGACCCCCAAGGCGATCAACTCATGCATTTTTGCGATCGTGTCTTCCATGTTTTGAATCACGATACCTTCGGTGACCTCAAGTTTGAGCATTGAGTAAGGCAGGTGATGATTCAGCAGGCTGCGTTGGACTCGTTCAACGAAATCGCTTTGCAAAAACTGCCGCGGGCTGATGTTAACGCACAGGCTGAATTCATTAGGGTCGAGCAGCCCTTCAGTGAGCAGTTCGCTGAAAGCGCGGCAGGCTTCATCGAGAATCCAAGTGCCCACTTCCAGAATCAAGCCGCTGTCTTCGAGGATCTTAATAAATTCGCTAGGCGACTGAGCCCCTTGCTCTGGGTGCCGCCAGCGCAATAATGCCTCGGCGCCAATGATCCGGTTACTACGGGCATCGACTTGCGGCTGAAAGTGCAGGTTGAACTCATTGCGTGCCAGCGCCAGACGCAAATCGCTTTCCATACGCATGCGCTGGCTGGCCGCTGTCTGCATGTCAAAGTGGAACAATTGCGTGGTGTTGCGCCCGGCATCCTTAGCCCGGTACAGCGCAATATCGGCGCGCTTGAGCAAGTCGGCAGGGTTTGAGCCGTGATCGGGTATCAGCGCGATGCCAATGCTTGGGGTGACTTGCAGGCGCTGGCCATCGAGAAACATCGGTTCGGCTAACAATTGGCGAATGGTGTCCGCGATATGGCACACCGAGTCCGTGACCTTTTTCAGCGAACCTTTGAGCCCGGTCAATAACACCACAAACTCATCGCCGCCAAGCCTGGCCACGGTGTCTTCGCTGCGCACACTGACCTCTAGGCGCGCCGTGATAATGCGCAGTACCGAGTCGCCTACGGGGTGGCCAAGCGAATCGTTGATGTGCTTGAAGTGGTCCAAGTCTAAAAACAACAGTGCGCCGCGCAAGTCATGCCGTTTAAGCAGCGAGGTTTGCTGACTTAAGCGATCCATCAGCAGGGCGCGGTTCGGCAGGTTGGTCAAAGGGTCGTGGTAAGCCAAGTGCCTGACTTGAGCCTGAGCGGCTTTCAGCTGGCTGATATCGCGAGCGGTCAGCAGCAGGCAGGGCGTGTCGTTGAGGGTGATCAACTCAATTGAAATTTCAACCGTTAGCAGCTTCCCGCTTTTCGAGCGCCCCAGTACTTCGTGATTACTGATACGGCCTTTGTCGCGCAATACATCGAGTAATTCTTGACGCTTCGATATATCCCCCCAAATCCCTAGTTCATAAGGGCTGCGGCCGATTACTTCATCGCTGCTGTAGCCGGTCAGACGGGTGAAGCCGTCATTGACCTCTAAATAACAGCCGCTGGCGAGCTCGCTAATGGTGATGGCATCCGGGCTTGAGTGGAAAGCCTTGGCGAATTTTTCTTCGCTGGTTTTAAGTGCCGCTTCGGCGCGCTGCTGTTGGGTGATGTCGCGCAGGGTCGTGACGATGCAAGGCTGGCCATCGACCTCAATATGGCGGCTGGACATCACACAGGTCAGCGGATCGCCATTTTTATGGTGCAAGGTCAGCGCAGTATTGTTTTGCGCCGGTGCGCGAATAACGCTTTGTAACTGACGCAAGTTAAGCGCGCTGGCCTCCGTTAAAGCGCTATTACAGTCGCTGCTTTCTTGTAGGTCGGTCACCGTCCAGCCAAAGGTCTGGTTGAAACTGGTGTTGATTTCAATGAAATGCGCGCTGTCAGCTTGCATCACACAAATTGGGTCGGGGCTGGTGAGGAACACACTGGCGAACTTTTCTTCAGAGGCGCTCAGGCGTTGTTCACGCTCCACTTGATCGGTGATGTCGAGCAAGGTCCCGGCCATGCGTAGCGGATTGCCAGCAGCGTCGCGATACAGTCGAGCACGGCTTTCAAGGTAGCGCGAGGTGTCGTTTGCCAGTGGCACGCGATAGGTCAGTTGGTAATTGCCGGCTGGGCCTTCGCGTAATGAGCGGTAGGCGTTGCGCATGTTGAAGCGCTCTTCTTGCGGCACGCCGTCAAAAAAAGCATCGAATGATTCATTGAAAGGCTCGGCAGGCAAGCCGTGCAGTTGTGCGGCCCGGGCTGAGCCGTAAAGGCGACCACTGGGGATGTGCCAGTCCCACGTGCCCAACTGCGCAGAGTCGAGTGCCAGATCCAGTCGCTCCTGGCTGTCGATAAGCGCTTGCTCGGCTTCTTTGCGGATACGGTTGTCGACAAAGGTGCTGATCAGGTACGCCTCGCCTTCGAGTTCGACCTTTTGCGCACTGAGAATGCCGTCGTGACCTTGGCCGTGTCGGTCCAGCAGTTGCACTTCCATGTAAATCGGGGCGTTGTGTTCGCTAACCGCATTGGTGAACTGCAGGCGTTGCGCTGGGACTGCCCACATCCCCAACTCAAGTGTGGTGCGGCCAATGGCCTCGCTGACTGACCAGCCCAACTGGGTTTCAAAGCTATGATTGGCTTCGCTAATCAGCCCGTCCTCAATGCGCACCAGTAGCACCATATGTGCGGACAGTTGAAACAGGGTCGAAAAACGCTGCTCTGAACTGTTGAGGGCTTTCTGACGCTTTCGCTGTTGAGTGACGTCGCGCACCACCCCCATGATGCGAGGGTTGAGGTTCTGCCCAGGGATCTGGTTACCATGGATTTCAAGCCAGTGCAGGCTACCGTCAGGCCAGCGCACCCGATAATGAATGGGGTTGTGTAACGACTTGCCTTCGATAATTGCTTCAAAGTCACGCTGCGCTTTTGGCCAATCGTCAAAGGGTAGGGTATTTAATTGCGACAGGTTGCTAGGCATGGCTTGAGCGCAATCAAGCCCAAATAGCGCTTGTACACCATCCGACCAATGAAGCTCGCCACTGTCCAGGTGCCAGCACCATGCGCCCAATTGCGCTGCACTCAGGGCGGCTAAAAGTTGGGTCGCGCTCAACGGATCATTTGCTAGTGCTGAGCGGTCGGTTTCTGGCACATCTGGAGCAGGTTGCACAGCGTCGGTGGTGTTTGCCATTAACTGCATTCCTTTGGCTGAAAATCTTGAATCCGATCCATACCTGAACCGATATTTTCAGGAGTGCTCAGTGTGCAGGGTGTCGACGTGGGCATCCAGTAGCGTCATGAAAGCGTGCGCGGCGTTCGATAACGTTCTTTCGGTATGTACGATATAGCCTAGCTGACGTGTCAGTTGTATGCCGGGCAGGGCAATCGACGCCACTTGCTCATCGAGCATGGTGCGCGGCAATACACTCCATGCCAAACCGATGGACACCATCATTTTGATTGTCTCAAGGTAGTTGGTGCTCATGGCAATGTTGGGCGTCAGGCCTTGACCTTCAAACAGGCGCTGAACGATGTGATGGGTGAAGGTGTTACCGCCTGGAAACACCGCCGGGTGATGCGCAATGTCCGCTAGGCTGACGCTGCTCTGGCGGGTAAGGCTGTGCTCAGGAGCTACCACGAAATCCAGCGGGTCGTCCCACACGGGCACTGCGCGAATCAGAGAGTGAGGTTCTGGGGCCAAAGTGATGACAGCTAATTCCGCACGTCCATGCAGAATTTCTTCGTAGGCAACTTCTGAATCTAAGAACTGAATATCTAGCGCGACCTTGGGGTAGGTGCGGGTGAACTCACGCAGTAAAGGCGGCAGGCGATGCAAGCCAATGTGATGGCTGGTGGCCAGAGTTAGGCGTCCACTGACCTCGCCATTCAAGTTATTGAGCGCTCGTCGGGTGTCATCAAGCACGTTGAGGATCTGGTAAGCGCGTGGCAGTAATGCCCGGCCCGCCTCGGTCAAACTGACTTCGCGTCCCAACCGATCAAACAGCCGTAGCTGCAGTTGCTGCTCAATGCTGGCGATTCGTTTGCTGATCGCCGGTTGGGTTAAAAACAACCGTTCGGCGGCGCCGGAGAAACTTCCGGTTTCTGCAATCGCGATGAAAGCGTTGAGATTCGCGAGATCCATCTATTCGAATTCCTTTTGGTTATCCAAAGCATAAAAAATATGAATTTGAGTTATTTACTGTAACGCCATAGCATCGACCTCACAAGCCAAGTGGTTATTGGCATAGAAAGAAGCTGATGAGGAAACCGTCTGATGGCCGGCAAAACGCTCTACGACAAGCTCTGGGATTCGCATTTGGTCAAACAGCGCGACGATGGTTCTGCGCTGATCTACATCGACCGTCACATCATTCACGAAGTGACCTCGCCGCAAGCCTTTGAAGGTCTGCGTCTGGCAGGGCGTAAGCCTTGGCGTATTGATGCCAACATCGCGACCCCGGATCACAACGTACCGACCACGCCAGAGCGCAAAGGTGGGATTGAAGCAATTGCCGACCAAGTCTCCCGTTTGCAAGTGCAAACCCTGGACGACAACTGCGACGAGTACGGCATTACCGAGTTCAAAATGAACGACGTCCGCCAAGGGATCGTGCACGTAATTGGCCCTGAGCAGGGCGCCACATTGCCGGGCATGACCGTGGTGTGCGGTGACTCGCACACCTCGACCCACGGCGCATTTGGTGCTTTGGCTCACGGTATCGGCACCTCTGAGGTTGAACACGTACTCGCTACGCAGTGCTTGGTCGCCAAAAAAATGAAAAACATGCTGGTGTCGGTTGAGGGGCAATTGCCGTTCGGCGTAACCGCCAAAGACATCGTTTTGGCCGTGATTGGCAAAATCGGCACCGCAGGCGGTAATGGCCACGCCATTGAGTTTGCCGGTAGCGCAATTCGCGACTTGTCGGTTGAAGGCCGCATGACCATTTGCAACATGTCGATTGAAGCCGGTGCCCGTGTGGGTCTGGTCGCGGCCGACGAAAAAACCGTGGCCTATGTTAAAGGTCGTCCGTTCGCCCCCCAAGGCGCCGAATGGGACTTAGCGGTAGAAGCTTGGAAAGATTTGGTTTCAGACTCCAATGCGCAGTTTGACACGGTGGTTAAACTCGACGCTGCGCAGATCAAGCCGCAAGTCAGCTGGGGCACTTCGCCAGAAATGGTCTTGGCCGTGGATCAGAACGTGCCGGACCCGGCGCAGGAAGCCGACTTGGTCAAGCGTGGCTCGATTGAGCGTGCGTTGAAGTACATGGGTTTGAGCGCCAACCAGGCGATCACCGATATTCAATTGGACCGTGTGTTCATTGGTTCTTGCACCAACTCGCGGATCGAAGATTTGCGCGCTGCGGCAGTGATTGCTAAAGGCCGCAAAGTGGCGTCGACCATTAAGCAAGCGATTGTGGTGCCGGGCTCAGGCTTGGTTAAAGCTCAGGCTGAGTCCGAGGGCTTGGATAAGATCTTTTTAGAAGCAGGATTTGAGTGGCGCGAGCCAGGCTGCTCGATGTGTCTGGCGATGAACCCAGACCGTTTGGAGTCGGGCGAGCATTGTGCCTCAACCTCAAACCGTAACTTTGAAGGGCGTCAGGGTGCCGGTGGTCGTACCCACTTGGTGAGCCCGGCCATGGCCGCCGCCGCCGCGGTAAATGGTCGTTTCGTCGATGTCCGTGAATTGATTTAAGGAGCCCCGCATGAAAGCTTTTACCCAGCACACCGGGCTTGTCGCACCTTTGGCTCGCGCCAACGTCGACACCGATCAGATCATTCCTAAGCAGTTTTTGAAGTCGATCAAGCGCACGGGCTTTGGCCCCAACCTGTTTGACGAGTGGCGCTACTTGGACGTTGGCCAGCCTTATCAGGACAACTCCAAACGCCCATTGAACAACGACTTTGTGCTCAACGCCGAGCGTTATCAAGGCGCCAGCGTGTTGTTGGCCCGCGAGAACTTCGGTTGTGGTTCGAGCCGTGAACACGCGCCGTGGGCATTGGAAGAGTACGGTTTTCGTAGCATCATCGCGCCGAGCTATGCCGATATCTTCTTTAACAACAGCTTCAAGAACGGTTTGTTGCCGATTATTTTGAGCGATGCCGAAGTGGACGAATTGTTCGCTCAGGTCGAAGCCGATCCGGGTTATCAACTCAATATCGACTTGCAAGCGCAGACCGTGACCCGTCCCGACGGCAAAGTGTTGAAGTTTGAGATCGACGCATTTCGCAAGCACTGCCTGCTGAATGGGCTGGATGACATCGGTTTGACCTTGCAGGACAGCGACGCGATTGCGGCCTTTGAAAGCAAACACCGCGCCAGCCAACCTTGGTTGTTCCGCGACGCTTAAGGACTAAACCCCGTGGCAGTTCCTGCGGGGTATTGATGGTCAACATTTTCAGGGTGCGCCCGCGAGGCGCATTAACCGACAAGACAGAGGAACACATGAGCAAGCAGATTCTGATTCTCCCAGGCGACGGTATTGGCCCAGAAATCATGGCGCAAGCGGTTAAAGTGCTTGAGCTGGCTAATACCAAGTTTGCGCTCGACTTTGAGCTGACCCATGACGTGATCGGCGGCGCAGCCATCGACAAGCATGGCGTTCCGTTGGCAGACGAGACTCTGGAGCGTGCTCGTGGCGCAGACGCTGTTTTGTTGGGCGCTGTGGGTGGCCCGAAGTGGGATGCCATCGACCGTGACATTCGCCCAGAGCGCGGTTTGCTTAAAATCCGTTCGCAGCTGGGTCTGTTCGGTAACTTGCGCCCGGCGATTTTGTACCCGCAGCTGGCCGATGCGTCGAGCCTCAAGCCTGAAATCGTGGCTGGCCTAGATATCCTGATCGTTCGCGAGTTAACCGGCGGTATTTACTTCGGCGCGCCGCGTGGCACCCGTGAGTTAGAAAACGGCGAACGTCAGGCGTATGACACGCTGCCGTACAGCGAAAGTGAAATTCGCCGTATTGCCCGTGTGGGTTTTGACATGGCCCGTGTCCGTGGCAAAAAACTCTGCTCGGTCGACAAGGCCAACGTGTTGGCATCCAGCCAGCTGTGGCGTGAAGTGGTTGAGCAAGTGGCCAAGGACTACCCAGACGTTGAACTGAGCCACATGTACGTCGATAACGCGGCGATGCAGTTGGTACGTGCGCCTAAACAGTTTGATGTGATCGTGACCGATAACATGTTCGGCGACATCTTGTCTGACGAGGCGTCGATGCTCACAGGCTCGATCGGCATGTTGCCGTCGGCCTCGCTGGATGCCAACAACAAAGGCATGTACGAGCCATGCCACGGTTCGGCACCCGACATCGCTGGTAAAGGGGTTGCTAACCCATTGGCCACTATTTTGTCGGTGTCGATGATGCTGCGTTACAGCTTCAATCAGCAGTCTGCCGCAGACGCTATCGAACAGGCTGTGAGCTTGGTACTGGATCAAGGACTGCGCACAGGTGACATCTGGTCTACCGGTTGCACCAAGGTCGGAACACAGGAAATGGGCAATGCGGTAGTCGCGGCGCTACAGAATCTGTAATCTCTCGGGCCCGTTACCTCCTGTTGGTGGAGGTAACGACCCCACTTTTTGTTAAAGGTGTAGTTGCGATGAAACGTGTAGGTCTTGTCGGTTGGCGCGGTATGGTTGGTTCCGTGCTCATGCAGCGGATGCTGGAAGAGCAGGATTTTGATCTTATTGAGCCGGTGTTTTTCACTACCTCCAATGTTGGTGGGCAGGGTCCGTCCGTGGGCAAAGAAATTGCCCCGCTGAAGGATGCTTACAGCATTGAAGAGTTAAAAACCCTCGATGTGATTCTGACCTGCCAAGGCGGTGACTACACCAATGAGGTGTTTCCAAAGCTGCGTGAAGCGGGTTGGCAGGGTTACTGGATTGATGCGGCGTCGAGCCTGCGCATGCAGGATGACGCGGTTATTGTTCTCGACCCGGTTAACCGCAAGGTCATTGATCAGCAGCTGGACGCGGGCACCAAGAACTACATCGGTGGTAATTGCACGGTCAGCCTGATGCTGATGGGCTTGGGCGGCTTGTTTGAGGCCGGTCTGGTTGAGTGGATGAGCGCCATGACGTATCAGGCGGCTTCCGGTGCCGGTGCGCAGAACATGCGTGAGCTGATCAAACAGATGGGCGCCACCCACGCTGCGGTGGCTGAGCAACTGGCAGATCCGGCCAGTGCGATCCTCGACATTGATCGTCGTGTGGCCGAAGCCATGCGCAGTGACGCCTACCCGACCGAAAACTTCGGTGTGCCATTGGCGGGTAGTTTGATCCCGTGGATCGACAAAGAACTGCCAAACGGTCAAAGCCGCGAAGAATGGAAAGCCCAAGCCGAAACCAACAAGATTCTGGGCCGTTTCAAAAGCCCGGTTCCTGTGGATGGCATCTGTGTACGTATCGGTGCGATGCGTTGTCACAGCCAGGCGCTGACCATCAAGTTGAACAAAGATGTGCCGATTGCCGACATCGAAGGGCTTATCAGTCAGCACAACCCTTGGGTCAAGCTGGTGCCGAATCAGCGTGAAATCAGCATGCAAGAGCTGAGTCCTACCAAGGTGACTGGCACTCTGAATGTCCCGGTGGGTCGTTTGCGCAAACTGAACATGGGTTCGCAGTTCCTCGGTGCATTCACCGTGGGCGACCAGTTGTTGTGGGGTGCGGCTGAGCCGTTGCGCCGCATGCTGCGGATTCTGCTGGAGCGTTAATCGTCTCTGGTTGCAATCAGAACCCGCGTCTCGTCAGAGTCGCGGGTTTTTTTCTGCGCGCAATTGTCATCTGGGCGGGTACAGGGCGCTGTCCGTTGCCTCCATCGGTGGCTCCCGGTACAGTGCCGCTCCCCACGTTTCGCCTGAGGTAGACACATGAACCAGTCCTTTGATATCGCCGTCGTCGGCGCCACCGGCACTGTCGGCGAAACACTTGTGCAAATCCTCCAAGAGCGCGAGTTCCCAGTTGCTAATTTGCATGTGCTGGCGAGCAGCGAATCGGCCGGAAGCTCAGTGCCTTTTAGGGGTAAAAACGTAAGAGTGCGTGAAGTCGACGAGTTCGACTTCACTAAAGCAAAGCTAGTGTTTTTTGCTGCAGGCCCTGCGGTAACGTTGAGCTATGTGGCCAAGGCCCGTGCGGCCGGTTGCAGTGTGATCGACTTGTCAGGTGCGTTGCCTTCGGACCAAGCGCCG
>Ga0308163_10004550_pt1 | contig 10965 bp, 8 predicted proteins | sample PhyTR1_FD_201037 | JGI IMG/M metagenome (GOLD analysis project Ga0308163, IMG submission 201037) | Phyllosphere microbial communities from UC Gill Tract Community Farm, Albany, California, United States - DLSLT.R1 | ecosystem: Host-associated > Plants > Phyllosphere > Unclassified | place: USA... | reverse complement strand
CGCACGGTTTTACAGCCGCTTGAACACAGGTCTTCTGCCAGCGAACCGCTGGTGACGGTTTTAAAGATTTTCAGGTGGGGAGACTTTCGGATCACGAAAGCGCGGCCCAATTTCTGTGGGCCAACGGCCCGTAATACAAAGCCCACCGTTCGCGCAGTGGGCTGTGTAGTCAGATCAAGAACCGACCCTTATTGAGGGCTTACTTCCGTTTTAGGTTTGCCGAAGTGCCATTCGTACACCACGAACTTAAAGTTTTTAAGGTCGCCTTTATCATCAAAGGTCAGGTCGCCCATTGGGGTTTTGAACGTCCCGTCATGGATAGCCTTGGCCACTTTAGTGGTGTCTTCGCTTTTGGCTTGTTCGATGCCCTGGGCGATCACTTCAACGGCGGAGTAAGCCGGGAATACAAACGGGCCTGTTGGATCTTTCTTGTCTGCTACGAACTTCGCTACCAGCGCCTTGTTCTCAGGCTGTTGGTCAAAGGCTTGTGGCAGGGTTACCAGCAGACCTTCGGAAGCACCTTGAGCGATTTGCGAGATGGAATCGTTACCCACGCCTTCCGGACCCATGAACTTGGCGTTCAGGCCTTTTTCTTTAGATTGGCGCAAGATCAGACCCAGTTCAGGGTGATAGCCGCCGTAGTAAACGAAATCAACGTTATCTTTTTTGAGCTTGGCGATGATGGCCGCAAAGTCTTTGTCACCCGCGTTTACGCCTTCAAAGACCGCAACTTTAATGCCTTTCTTTTCCAGGGTTTCTTTAACAGCAGTGGCGATGCCTTCACCGTATTGCTGTTTATCGTGCAATACAGCGACCACTTTAGGCTTCACGTGATCGGCAATGTAGTTCCCCGCTGCTGGGCCTTGAGCGCTGTCTAGGCCGATGGTGCGGAAGACATTTTTGTAGCCTCGGGCAGTGATTTCCGGCGCGGTGGCAGCCGGGGTAATCATGATGATGCCTTCGTCTTCGTAGATGTCTGAAGGAGGCTGAGTGGAGCTGGAGCACAGGTGACCGACAACGTACTTGACTCCGTCATTGACGACTTTGTTGGCGACGGCGACCGCTTGTTTTGGATCACAAGCATCGTCGTACTCTGTCGCTACAAGCCGGTACTTTTTGCCGTCTATATCAACACCGCCTTTAGCGTTGATGTCTTCAATTGCTTGTTTTGCGCCAGTAAACTGCATATCGCCGTACTGGGTGACGGGCCCGGTTTTAGGGCCTGCAATACCGATCTTGATGGTGTCTGCAGCAAATGAATGGCTGGCAACCCCGGCCAAAACCATCGCGGCAAACAGTTTAGTGATCTGCTTCTTAGCCATCTTTATTGGTGCTCCACTCTTCTGTTGTAATTTTTATAGTCCTGGAAGCCAAGGCAGCCGGACCGGGTTTTTCGTGACGAAACTCCCGACCAATCCCCCCCGCAACTGTACCGGTACAGTGTAGAGCGCCGGTTTAGCGCTTGAATAGCGGGCTACAGGGAGAAAAATCAGGAAATGTCGCCTAAACGAAAGAAAGAGACAGAATAGCGGCGAATTATGTTGTTGATCTTTATCGGAATGTTGCTAGCTCAACAGGTTCATCCTTGGCCCTTCACTCTTTCTTCGTTTCCTTACCTCTCTTTGGGTTTTTCTACCGAGTAGGCGACGCTATCATTGCGCCGATTTTCTTACTTGGTGACTCCCATGACTCAAGAACCTAGCACCCTCTATGCCAAGCTGCTTGGCGAGACTGCAACAATTGAATGGAAGGTGTTGCAACCGTTCTTCGCCAAAGGCGATGTGTTGTGGGTTGACCCCGCACTGGACTTGATCGAAGCCGCCATGGCTGTGACTCAGGATGATGCAGAGAAAATCAAGGCTTGGATGACTTCTGGGGTATTTGGAAAGATGACTGAAGCGCAGGCGTTAGACGTTCATGACCGTGATCCTGAGTTATGGGCTGTGGTGGTTTCACCGTGGGTGTTGATCCAAGACGGGGCGAAAAAATAAATCCACGCACCAATCGAGTGCGTTAATTGGGATGTTTTTTTTGGCGAACGGTGGGTAGGCCAGTAACTGTTTCTGGATGATGGCCACTTGCCGTAGAGAAATGCCACAGTTATTGCTGTGGCATTTTTAGTCTAAAGAAGGCGGTTAGGAGCGATTGCTCTCTTCGTGTTGGAGGGCTGAGTGGCTCGACCCAAAACGGTGAGTGTGATGGAGTTGTTCGAGTAGCTCGGGCAATGCATCAAAGGCTACGGGGCGGCTGATGAGGTAGCCCTGAACAAGGTCGCAACCGCAGTGACTTAACAGTTCGAGTTGTTGCAAGGTTTCGACGCCTTCTGTCACGACAACTAACTGCAGGGTGTGAGCCATGACAATGATCGCTTGCACGATCTCCAAATCTTGGCTGGAGGTCTGGATATCTTGAATAAAAGAGCGATCAATTTTTAGGGTGTTGAGCGGCAGGCGCCTTAAATAGGCCAGTGATGAATACCCAGTGCCAAAATCGTCGATCGACAAAGACACCCCTTGTGCCCGAATCTGCCTTAATAACTGTGAGGTTTTGCTGATATTGCCCATCAGCGCGTTTTCAGTGACCTCCAACTCAAGCCGGTGCGGAGCAATCCCGGATGACAACAGCGCGTTTTTGATTTCATCTGCCAATGCCTCGCGAACCAAGTTGAGCGCTGAGCAATTTACAGCGACCCCAAGTTGCTCCCAACCTAGACGCGAAAGTGCTGCCAAATCGTTACAGGCTTTGCGCAACACCCAGCGATCAAGCTCAGCGATAAGTCCATTGGCTTCGGCAATGTTGATAAAGCGGTCTGGGCCCAGCAGGCCGTGTTCTGGATGCTCCCAGCGCACCAAGGCTTCGAGTTTGACGACGCGTCCATATTTAAGGTCGATGATGGGTTGGTAATGCAGCAGCAATCCGATGTCTTCATCCAGTGCTTGGCGCAGTTCTTCCTCAATTTGCAGTTCGAGTGAGGCTTTAGCGGTGAGGTTCGAGTTGAAAAAATTCAGGCTATTTCGACCGTTGCCTTTGGATTGATACAGCGCCAGATCGGCGTGCTTAAGCAGTTCGGTGCTGGTTGTGCCGTCGTCTGGGAATACGCTAATGCCAATACTGGTGGTCATGACCATGCGCCTACCCGCCAGCTCAATGGGGTCTTTAAGGCTGTACATGATGCGCTTGGCCATACTTTGTGCTTCGTCGCGATCGTTAATGTCGATCAATATGCAGAACTCATCCCCACCAAAGCGTGCGACCACATCTGCATGAGTGCGGGCTGCCCCACTGATCTGGCTAGCGATGGTCTTAAGCAACTCATCTCCCGCGTCATGGCCCAAGCTGTCATTGATGCGTTTGAAGTGATCTATATCAAGAAACAGGACGGCCAGTTTGCGATGCTGTGCCGAGCTTTCTGCGAGCTTTTCGGCAAATATCTGGTTAAAGCCGCGGCGATTAATCAGGTTGGTCAACGGATCGTAATGCGCCACCTGCTGCAAAGACATTCGAGCCTCGTCAAGTTGGCTGAGCAGCGCGTTGACTCGCGCAAGATCGTGTTCTTTTTGTTGCAGCTTCTTGTCGACCAAGGCCGCGCTGATGCTGCTGCCAATCAGCAGCAGGGTGATGATGGCCACCATGAGCGCGAGTTGCCAGTGATTGGTTTCAATGTGCCCTTGAACGGTGTCGCCGGTCGGCGAATACGTGTGCAAGGCCCACATACCCATAAAGTGAACACCCAGAATGGCGGTGCCAGTGGCGAAGCTGATGGCGTATTTAAAAAATTGATGGGTCAAGCCGTAGGTCGACCGCAACGCTATGGTCATGAGCAAGGCCCAATAGCTTGCGCCTACCGCGAGTAGCAATGAGAGGATGACCCCGATTGGGTCGTAGTGCTGGAAACTATTGGTATGCATGGCCGACATGCCGCCGTAGTGCATGCTGCCAATTCCCAGACCAAAAATCAGTGCTGCCACCCTTAAACGAGTACGCGACAAACCAGGTTGTTTGAGCAAGTGCATTGTTATGAGGGCGCTCACCCAGATGATAATCAGCGAGCCAATGGTGATGCCCAAGTTGTAATGAATCTCGTGCGCAGACTCAAAGGCGAGCATGCTGATGAAGTGCATGGCCCAAATACCGCCCGCCAAGCAGCTTGCTCCCAGCCACCGCCAGATCGTTTTAGCCGCCGTTTTTTCTGCATTAGAGGCGCGTTCAACCATGTGCAGCACCGCTAAACATGCCGCGCAGGCGACCAGCCAAGCAAGAAATACGAGGTATAGGTTATGGCTACTGTTTAGCGTTTGTTGGCCGTGTTCAACATGCGAACCGAAAAACTGCCATTTGAACCATTCCATTCCGGGCACCGACACTGAGTCCTTGTCTGCTAGCGACAGGCGCTAGTGTGGTTTCAGTGTAGAGGCTGGGTGGAGGTAAGAGAGGGTGATGGCTATTTGATGCCAATTACTTTGTAATTGAAAATAATCTTTTTATAGCTTTTTTGCAGAGACGCTAGGTCGTTCGCCTAGGAGCAAGCGCGCTACGGCCCATCTTTGTGATCTCTTTGTGTCACCACGTAGCTGCGGCCACAACCGGCGCTGCTTCTGCTTTTGGTAGGAGCTGCCGAAGGCTGCGATCTTTTGATCGTTAAAAACCAAGATCGCAGCCTGCGGCAGTGGGGCTGTTAACCTGCGACTAACACGCGAATCGCTTCAAGGCGTAATGCGGCCTTTTCAAGCATAGCCAAGCCTTGTTCACGTTGTTTGCGCAAGGCAATCAACTCACTGTCACGTACGGTCGGGTTAACCGCTTGCAGCGCCGTCAGGCGTGCCAATTCCTCTTCGGTATCGGCTGCCAAACGGCGCTGAGCCTCGGCCACGCGTTCAGCGTGACGCGGAGCTACTTTGGCTTCACCGGCATTGATTTTGGGTGTCAGGTTGTCGCGCTGAGCTTGGATGAACTTGTTGGCGCTGGCGCGTGGCACGCTTTCTAGCTGCTCATTCAGAGTTTCAAAGGCGACGCGCGCTGACAGGTCGTTGCCATTGCCATCAAGCAAGCAACGCAGCGCAGCAGGCGGCAAGTAACGACCCAGTTGCAAGGCGCGCGGGGCGACCACTTCACTGACGTAGATCAGTTCGAGCAGAACGGTCCCAGGCTTAAGGGCCTTGTTTTTGATCAGTGCCACGGCAGTGTTGCCCATTGAACCGGAGAGCACGAGATCCATGCCGCCTTGCACCATGGGGTGTTCCCACGTGATGAACTGCATGTCTTCGCGTGAGAGTGCTTGGTTACGGTCGTAGGTAATGGTCACGCCTTCGTCGTCGCCCAAAGGGAAGCTCGCGTCGAGCATCTTCTCGCTCGGCTTCAGAATCAGAGCGTTTTCGGAGTGGTCTTCACTGTCGATGCCGAAAGCGTTGAACAGGGTTTCCATGTAGATCGGCAGGGTGAATTGATCGTCCTGCTCGAGAATGGCTTCAACCAGTGCTTCCCCTTCGCCCGCGCCACCGGAGTTAAGTTCCAGCAAGCGATCACGGCCAGTATGCAGTTCTTGCTCCAGACGTTCGCGTTCGGTTCGCGCTTCGTTAATCAGCGCTTGCCACACGTCATCGTCGGTTTCTTCGAGCAGTGGCAGCAGGCGAGAGCCGAACGTATGCTGCAAGGCGTTACCGGTTGGGCACGTATTGAGGAACGCGTTCAGTGCTTCGTGGTACCACTGGAACAGGCGCTCTTGCGGGCTGGTTTCCAAGTACGGCACATGCAGTTCAATCACGTGCTTTTGGCCGATACGATCCAGACGACCGATACGTTGCTCCAGTAGGTCTGGATGCGACGGCAGATCGAACAGCACCAAGTGATGAGCGAACTGGAAGTTGCGACCCTCACTGCCAATCTCTGAGCAGATGAGAACTTGCGCGCCGAACTCTTCATCTGCGAAGTAGGCGGCTGCGCGATCACGTTCCAGAATGTTCATGCCTTCGTGGAAGACTGTCGCGGGAATACCGGATCGCACGCGTAAGGCGTCTTCCAGATCCATAGCGGTTTCGGCGTGAGCGCAGATCACTAGGACCTTGGTGCGCTTAAGCATTTTTAGGGTGTCGGTGAGCCACTCAACGCGCGGGTCAAAGCGCCACCAGCGCTCCTCCTCAGTGGCGTCCGGCTGAGCTTGGAAGCTGACTTCGGGGTACAGTTCTGCGTGTTCGCCGATGGGCAGCTCGAGGTATTCGTCTGGGCACGGCAGTGGGTACGCGTGAAGTTTGCGCTCAGGGAAACCTTGAATAGCCGCGCGGGTGTTACGGAACAAAACGCGACCCGTGCCATGACGGTCGAGCAGTTCACGAACCAGACGTGCGCTGGCCTCGGCATCGCCTCCATTGACGGCGGCGAGCAGGGAGTCACCCTCAGCCCCAAGGAAACCGTGAATGGTCTTATTGGCCTCTGGAGACAGGCGGCCTTTATCTAGCAGCTCTTGAACGGCCTGAGCGACAGGTCGGTAGTTTTCGCTCTCGGCGCGGAAGGCAGCCAAGTCGTGGAAGCGGTTTGGATCGAGCAGACGCAAACGTGCGAAGTGGCTGTCCTGACCCAGTTGTTCTGGGGTGGCAGTGAGCAGCAAAACGCCAGGGATCACGCCCGCTAATTGTTCAACTAGATCATATTCAGGGCTGACTTGATCTTCATGCCACACCAAGTGGTGAGCTTCGTCGACCACCAACAGGTCCCAGCCGGCAGCAAACAATGCATCTTGGGCTTTAGGGTCGTCGACCAGCCATTCCAGAGCCACCAACGCCAATTGGCAGTCTTCAAACGGGTTGCTGGCGTCGCTTTCGATGAAGCGCTCTTCGTCAAACAGCGCTACCTCAAGATTGAAGCGCCGACGCATCTCTACCAGCCATTGGTGTTGCAGGTTTTCAGGGACAACGATCAGCACGCGGCTGGCGCGGCCACTGAGCAACTGGCGATGAATCACCAAGCCCGCTTCAATGGTTTTACCCAAGCCTACTTCGTCAGCCAGTAAGACGCGTGGCGCGATCCGATCGGCGACTTCACGGGCAATGTGCAACTGGTGTGCGATAGGTTGCGCACGCACGCCACCCAAGCCCCACAGCGAGGATTGCAACTGGCGGCTAGTATGTTCAAGGGTGTGGTAGCGCAAAGAGAACCATGAAAGCGGGTCAATTTGCCCGGCAAACAGACGGTCACTGGCCAGACGGAACTGGATGAAGTTCGACAGTTGGGTTTCTGGCAGGGTAACGAGTTCATTTTGCTCGTTGAAACCGTGATAGACCATCAAACCGTCGGCATCGTCGACTTCGCGAACAGTCATCTTCCAGCCTTCGAAGTGGATGATGGTGTCGCCTGGCGAGAAACGCACGCGCGTAAGAGGGGCGTTGCGCAGCGAATATTGGCGAGTTTCGCCAGTGGCCGGATAGAGCACGGTCAGCAAGCGACCGTCCTGTGCCAGAACGGTGCCTAAGCCTAGCTCAGCTTCGCTGTCACTTATCCAGCGTTGCCCCGGTTGATACTGCTGCGCCATGCTGCCTGACTCCCGCTTTGAAAAAGCCGAGTATATTAACGCAGCAGCGTCCTTAGGCCAAAGGACTCTCATAAAAAGCTGCTAGGTCTAAAAGCGTCGATGGCGCTTTTAGACGAGTGGTTTTTAAACCGAAACAGAACTGGAGCACTTCATCATGCTACCGCCGATTCTTCCGTTGAGTGTTGTGCCCGTGACTTCGCAACAAGATCCGGTGCGTCCGCGTCCCGAAATCCCGGCGGTGGTGCCCACACAAGCCAGTTCGGGTGACAGCACGATTGATTTGAAACAACATGGCGCTGACCAGGCTGCCTTATTGCTGCGTGAAGAACAGCAGCGCCAACAGCAGCGCGAGCAGGAGGCTTATCCACCGGAACAAGATGAGGTTCAGGCAGATCAGCCAGTCAGCGATGGCGTGGTCGATGGCGCTCCCCGTCAGGGTTTATGGATTGATATCGAAGTGTGACTGGTTTTTTCTGGCCAGTTGTTCGGCCTCAACGCATTATTGGGTTAACCCTAAGCCCTTCTAGCCTTTAACAGTGACCTGATTTTTATGAGCCAAGACAGCAAGCTGGTTGACCTAGGTGCAGAGCGCGACAAGCGCGTGCATGACCTTAAAGAAAAACGTCTGAACGAAGTGCGACAGGCTTTTGAGCAAGCGATGCCATTGGCAGCAGCCAAAAAAAAGTCCAAAAAGAAGCCTAAAAAGCGCTGAGTGATAGTTTTTTAGCTGCTCTGGATCAACTTAACCTTCCACGCCCCATCTGACCGCGATCTTTATTGATCCCGGTCAACTCGTTCGTCTGCCTGTGTGGTTAATCTCGCCTCAACGAAACAACAGACACCAGCAGGAGGCTGACATGTTTCTCGATAATGTGGTTATCGCAGGCGTGGTTACGGTGGGTCTGATGCTGGTGTTTTTTGTAGGGTTAGGTTTTTTTATCTGGAAGGATTCGCGCAAGCGCAATAAGTAGCGCCGGATCCTTCTGGAACTCGAGCACGCAAGGCATTTTGGGCGACTTAGGTCGCCTATTTTTTTGCGTGTGTTTTTTACTTGCTGGTTTTTAACGACGGACGCTCTGGACAGTCGCTATCCAGGCTGAAACAGGAGGGGCAAGGCTAGTGTCTGGCCCCGATGCAGGTGTGAACCTGTTTCAGGGCCAGACAGTGCTCTATTAGTTGAGAATAATAGAGGCCAGCCAGAACAGAGCAGCGGACAGTCCCACGGTAGCAGGCAATGTCAGCACCCAAGCCATCAGGATGGTTTTGATGGTGTTGCCTTGCAGGCCGCTTTTGTTGGCAACCATGGTGCCCGCCACGCCCGAAGACAAGATGTGAGTCGTCGACACCGGTAGGGCGAAGAGGTTGGCCAGCCCGATGGCAATGGTGGTGGTGATCTGCGCCGCCATACCTTGGGCATAAGTCATGCCCTGCTTGCCAATCTTCTCGCCAATGGTTTTAACCACGCGTCTCCAGCCGACCATAGTGCCCAAGCCCAAAGCCAGTGCAACAGCCAAGATCACCCAGAATGGGGCGTATTCAGTGGTGGCTGTCAGGTCTTTGCGAAGTTTTTCGAGGTCAGCTTTTTCACTGGCATCTAGCGCTGGTAGCTTGCTGACTTTTTTCGCCGTGTCATCCAAGCAAAGCAGGTAACGACGAATCTCGATACGTTGCTCAGAGGTCATGGAGTGGTAGTCGGTGACACCTTTGAGCGAGTCGAGCAGGGCTGAAATAGTCGGCTCAGTTTGTTGCGGGTTGCAACTGAACTTGCTTGGCAGATCGCCTTTAACACCTTTGCCCAACGCCAAAAACTCATTGAGGCTTTGGTGATTGCGCTGATAGAACTGGTTCAGATGCAGCGTGGCATCGCGAGTTCTTTCAATCTGGTAAGTGGTGCTGTTTAAGTCCAGAACGAAGGCGCTCGGCACGATACCGATCAGCACCAGCATAATCAGGCCGATACCTTTCTGGCCGTCGTTGGAGCCGTGAACGAAGCTTACCGTCATGGCTGAGATCACCAGAACCAGACGGTTCCAGAACGGCGGATGCTTTTTGTCATCGAGCTTGCGGCGCTCTTCTGGTGTTTTGTGCATCTTGGAGTTCGGACGCCACCATTTAAGACCCACCAGCATAAGACCGGCAATCAGAAAGCCAGCGAGGGGAGAGAACACCAGCGAGGCACCAATCTCGATAGCCTTATGCCAGTTAACCCCATCACTTACCGGGATACCATTGATCAAGGCGTTGGCTAGGCCCACACCTAAAATCGAACCGATCAGCGTGTGCGAGCTTGAAGCCGGAATCCCGAAGTACCACGTGCCCAGATTCCAGGTGATAGCCGCTGCCAGCAACGAGAACACCATGGCCAAGCCATGTCCGGTGTTCACATTTACCAGAAGCTCTACCGGGAGCAAGTGGACGATGGCGTATGCCACCCCAACCCCGCCCAGCAGTACGCCAAGAAAGTTGAATACACCTGAAAAGAACACTGCCAAGTGAGGCGGCATGGCTTTGGTGTAGATGACAGTCGCTACCGCATTTGCGGTGTCATGAAAGCCGTTAATGAACTCGAAGGCGAGAACAAAGGCTAGGGCGAAGAAGAGGCTGATAAGAACCCAGGCATCCAATCCGCTTAGTAGTTCGATCATGAAGGTTTTCTGACACGGTCATAAAGGGGGCCGGATTATGCCAGAAAACCTCAGAAACCGATGCACTAGGTGCTCGCCGGTAACATCTATAAACGAAAAAAATGGCGAGATGCCTCTTTTTCGGGTCGTCATAAAACTGCTCTAACCCTCTGATATACAAGGCTATAAGCGTTTAATGGGGCAAAGCATTCGTCAGGTGAGCAGTCTGATTTGAGCGTGTGAAATTTCTGTAATCAGACGAGGTGATGCAGTTGCCCATGCCTTTTGTTGAGCAAGCAACAGCTCGAACACTCACCGGAATGAGGTTCTGTAGCAGCCTTTACACAGATAAGTGTCAGAAAATCATGACTCTTCGGCTTTGAGTTCTTTCTCGATTTTTTGAATTTCTTGAGAAAAAGCCTGATCGAGCAAGCTGGCACGTTTGCGCCACGGCTTACGTTCCGGCTCTGACTGAGCGGCATAGGTGGTGACTTCGCCGCCATAAACATCTTTGTAACGTTGTTCCTGACGCTCAAGTTCTGCGCGCAGTTCGTCTTTCGTCACAGTGCTACCTAATTAAGTAGAGATTAAATTGGGTGAACCACTTGGCAACAGAGGGTGATCCATTTGACGGATGAGTCAGCTTAAGACAGATGCCTGTAAGCAACGTCAAGGTAAACAAACCATTCTCTGCACGCAGCAACGTCATTAATTAACAGATGGCGTGTCTGCACTTAAGTGTTCACCACCCGTGGGTGGACAATACAGTTTGCACTAGGAAATTAAGCCTCGCGGCCTGTTGAGTTCAACGAGTGGGTT
>Ga0308163_10004549_pt1 | contig 10968 bp, 8 predicted proteins | sample PhyTR1_FD_201037 | JGI IMG/M metagenome (GOLD analysis project Ga0308163, IMG submission 201037) | Phyllosphere microbial communities from UC Gill Tract Community Farm, Albany, California, United States - DLSLT.R1 | ecosystem: Host-associated > Plants > Phyllosphere > Unclassified | place: USA... | reverse complement strand
CGACCGGTCGCTCGGGCAATCGACACGTTCGTCGATCGAGACCTCACGGACACGGCGACCGTGCCGGTAAAGGTAGGCGGCAATAACAGGCACAGCGAAGCTCGATCAGCGCCAGATCGACAGAATCGAACGCCTGCTCCCGCGCAGAGGCCTACCGTGCGACGTGTTGTGCGACACCAAGCGACGCGAGGTCCGAATAGCGTGACGTGCCTGCATCAAGGAGGCGCCGCGTCGGGTATCATAAATGCGTCCATGGACCTTTATCGGTTCCATCAGCCTTGCAGCGATGTCCGCCGGATGTCTCTCAGGCGTTAGGCTAGAAGCGTTGCCCTGCTCGAGAAGCTTGCCGCCATGCACCAGCAGGAGGAAACCAGCGCTTGCGAGCATGAAGGTCAACAATCCAAGCGCGAATTCCGCAGTTTGCGCCGGTCCTTGGTTAGCCGCTTGGTAGACCGAGCGGTGCACGAGGGTCGATGCCCCCGATGCCGCGATCAGCATCACGCCGACGAGACGGGGCGGTAATCTATGCACCAGCGGTTTCCGGGGATCTGACACCGCCGGTACGAAGGCTCAAGCGGCCAGCGATCCGTGGCTGAAACCCTGCGGACGTCGCGATTGCAATGGCGGTGCGGCCACGCCGTTCGCCTTGGGCAAAGCGTTCCGCCGCGTGGGCAGAGGGGAAACGGCCCAGCATCGCCCCTGCACTCTCGCGTACGGTCCAGCTGCCATCGGTATCGCGTCCGACCACGAGCAATGCAGGTTCCGTCGTATTCATGGCTTTCGAGTTCTCCGAAGGCAGGAAGGTGTCACGAGACCGGGGCCGCCAGCGCTCGCTGACCTCGATTTCGTCGAACAGATGGTGGCCGAGCATCACCAGCGCGCTGCCGGCGCTCGCTCCCAGGAAGCAGATCGCTGCAAAAGCGTAAGCAAATGCGCCAGCATTCTGAGATGAAATATGCATCGCACTCAGGCGCAAAACAGCGGTGTACGCTATTGCGCAAAGGAGAAGTCCAGAGGCGCGCAAACCGAGGTCCGCACGCCGCGACCGATGCCACGCCGTCATGCCACAATCCTTGTTGTGGCAATCCAGTTATCGACCTCGGCATAGCAATTCGAGATCGATTCCAGTTATTTGCGTAGCGCCCGCATAGTGCAGGACGATTTTCCCTGGCCTTACGCGATAGTCACGCGTCGGAGCGCAGGCGATATCCAACACCCAGCTCGTTGGCGATCACGCTGCCGACGGGTCCTGGATGCTCCAGCTTCTGTCGAAGATTGCGGATGACGATGCGGAGATACTCGACCCGTGGTTCCTCCTCACCTCCCCAGGCAGCGGCAAGTACGCGCTCGTGTGTCACGACCCGACCGATATGTCGGGCGAGCACGGCAAGTACGTCATGTTCCTTGCGCGTGAGGTGAAGTTCCTCTGTTCCTCGGAACACGATCCGTCGATCCAGATCGATGCTGATATCGCCGCGTTGCACGATCTTCTGTGTTGTTTCCGATAGTCCGTGGTGGCGCAACGCAACACGAAGCCGCGCCAGTAACTCATCGGTGTCGAATGGCTTGCTGACGAAATCGTGCGCGCCGAGATCGAGCGCAGTCACTTTTTCATCGACTGCATCTCGTGCGGATACCACTAATATGACGGCATCGCCGTGGACGAGGAGCAGCGGTATAAGGGTCAGACCATCGCGGTCAGGCAGACCAAGATCGAGCAGCACAGCGCTTGGATGCTCGGTTGCTGCCTGGTGCAACGCCTGCCGTCCGTCCTCGGCCTCGACAACCGTATAGCCAGCCCGGACGAGCGTGTTGCGAAGAAGGCGACGGATGGCGGGTTCATCGTCCACCACGAGTACTTTGGCAGGCATTCAGGTTAAACCTTCTGGTGCGGGATCACGGACGATCAGGGTCGAGGGAAAGACGAGCGTGAAGGCTGCACCGGTGGCATCGTCGCGGTTCGCCGCCTCAACAGCCATGCCCATCGCTTCAGCGAATGCCTTGACGATTGCTAGCCCAAGGCCGGTACCGCCAATGGCACGATCGGAGCCCTCAAGGCGGCGGAACGTCTCGAACACTTCCGTTTCCCGGCCAGGCGGCAAGCCTGGTCCATTGTCTAACACAACGAGACGAAGTTCTCCGAAGCGATGGCGGCCTTCAATAACGATTTCGGTTCCCGGATCTCCATAGCGACCGGCATTGTCGAGGAGATTGAGCAGGCAATGGTGCAGGAGCTGCGGATCGGCGCGGACAAGGGGAAGGCCCGGCGGGACGTCGAGCCGTACGCCATGACCTTCGAGAGCGCGCCGGGCATCGTGCGCTGCACCGGTCACCGCTTCTTCAAGGTCGGTCGCTTCGATATTGAGCTTCAACGCGCCCGCCTCCACGCGAGCCATGTCGAGCAGGTTGGCGACGAAGCGATTGAGGCGGGCAGCTTCGCCCTTGATCGTCCCGATCAGTTCGGGCGTCGCCCCGTGCTCGAGTTGGTCTGCCGCTGCAATAACCGCGGTGAGCGGCGTGCGAAAGTCGTGGCTGACCGAAGACAGGAGGGCCGCGCGTAGCCGGTCCCTGGTCCGTACCGTCTCCACATCGCGCATCTCGACTTCAAGCCGCAGCCGCTCAAGGACAAGCGCGGACTGATCGATAAGGCTGCTGAGCAACGGGAGCTGATCGGCACGCACGGGGTTAGCCGTCGTATCCTTCGCCACGCCAAGAACGCCTAGAACACGACCTCCTGCCTTCAGGGGCTGGAAGAGCCATTCCGAGGCCGCGAGCGTGCCCGAGCCCTTGCCTGCCGCCATGCCGGTGTCCAACGCCCAGGTGGCTGCGGCAGTGTCCATGGTGGTCAGGTGATAGGCTGGATCGCTCGCGGCGAGAATTTCGAGGCTTTTGCCGACCCCGGGTACGAGCAGAACCACTTGCACTTCGAGAAGGCCGCGAACGTCATCGCAGATCATCTGCGCGGCCACGTCGATGTCATTGACGCTTGTGATCTGGCGCAGGAAACCTGCGAGCGTCGCGTTGGTGCGGGCGCTTGCCGCAGCAAGATCGGCCTGAGCCCGGACGCGAGACGTTAGCTGACTGGTTGCGACCGCAACGCCGAGCAGCACGACCACCGAGATAACATTCTCGGGGTTGCTGATAGTGAGTGTGCCGACTGGCGGGAGAAAAAAGAAGTTGTAGGCAAGGCTGGAAGCGATGCCAGCAAATAGGCCGGTACGCAGGCCGTAGAGGCTTGCGGCTGCCATGACGGGCAAGAGGTACAGAAGCCCAACATTGCCAAGATTAAGCACGTGGAACAGCGCACTGGCGACGGCGGTGACCCCCGCCACGAGGGCCGCGGTGATCGCGTAGCCGGCTGGCGTGCCCCAGTGTGCCGGTCGGCGCCGCCTACGCTCTTGGTTCGCCTGCTCTGCAAAGATCGGCAGCACGTGAACAGTTACACCAGGGGTGTCACGGATCAATCGGTCAACAACGGAGCCGTGGAGGAGTTCGAACCACCGCGACCGGCGTGATTTACCCATGACCAACTGGGTTGCTCGGGCGTCAACCAGAAAGCTCTGAATGCCCTCTACCACATTGGTAGCTGGCACAGTCGCGACAGCAGCGCCAAGTTGGGTAGCCAGTGTCATTGCTGCAGCGACACGCTGGTGCTGGACGTCCGAAAAATGGGCGGCGCGCGGGGTTTCGATAAAGACTGCCGTCCAAGGTCCTCGTAGCCCATCCGCGACACGCTTTGCGGCGCGGACCAGTGCGTCCGCGCCCGGCAGTTCGTTGATAGCAACAACGATCCGGTCACTGCCCGCCCACGTGCCACCAAGGCCCAGAGCACGTACGTCGTCGAGCATACGCGCGTCGACGGCTTGGGCCGCACGACGCAGCGCCAGTTCGCGCAAAGCAGACAGATTGGATTTGGAAAAGAAGTGCGACAGCGCTCGCGTTGCTTCGTGCGGCAGATAGACTTTGCCTGCACGTAGTCGTTCGATCAGCTCATCCGGCGGGATGTCGACGACCTCAATCTCGGCCATCTCCAGTACGCTGTCCGGCACTGTCTCGCGCACGCGGACACGCGTGAAGCTGGCGACGATGTCATTCAGACTTTCAACGTGCTGGATGTTGACGGTCGAGTAGACGTCGATCCCTGCGACAAGCAGTTCCTCGACATCTTGATAGCGTTTGGGATGACGGCTGCCGGGTGCGTTCGTATGCGCGAGTTCGTCGACCAGAACGAGACGCGGCGCGCGGGTTAGGATCGCATCCAGATCCATCTCTTGGAGCGTCCGGCCTTCATATGAAATTGCCCGACGTGGTGTGATCTCATGACCTCGGGTGAGCGCTTCTGTTTCCGCGCGTCCATGGGTTTCAACCACACCGACGACGACATCGACGCCGTCCCGTTTACGCGCCGCACCCTCGGACAGCATTTCGAAGGTTTTGCCGACCCCCGGGGCCGCACCGAGGAAAACCTTGAAGCGCCCCCTGCCCTCCTGCGCCGCTGCGCGCAGAAGAGCGTCCGGGTCAGGTCTTCCATCGCCTGAGACAGGCATCAGCGCGGGCGTGTCCCGGAGGTGCTGATGCCTGACGGTGCGTCGAGTGCACGGTTGAGGGCCAATACGTTGACGTGAGCTTCACCCAGGATGGACGTCTCAGTCGTGTCAGCGACTAGCTGGCGAACACGGTCGATTGGCACACCGCGGACCCGCGCCACGCGCGACGCTTGAGCCAATGCGGCAGCGGGCGACAGATCGGGATCAAGCCCCGAGCCACTGGCGGTGACGAGATCGGCGGGCATTGGTCCTGCGACGCCTTCGGCGCGACGCTTCGCTACGTCGGGCTTCACGCGGTCGACCAGGGCTTGGCTCGCCGGACCTAGGTTTGAACCGGACGATGCAAGGCCATCATAGCCTTTTCCGGCAGCGGACGGCCGCGTCTGGAAGTAGCGGTCTGCAGTGAACGCCTGTCCAACCACACTTGAACCTATGACTGTGCCACGAGCGTCCCGCACCAGGCTGCCATTCGCCTGGCTTGGGAAAATCGTTTGACCGATCCCGGTCATGGCAAGCGGATAGACGAGCCCGAGAAGGACTGCGAACAGGATCGTCATGACGATCGCAGGTCGCAGTGCGGAGGTGAAATCCTTGCCCATGTCTGTCTTTCCTTACGCGAGACCGAGGCCACCGACCACGAGGTCGATGATCTTGATGCCAATGAACGGTGCTACCAGGCCACCAAGGCCGTAGACCGCGAGGTTACGGGCAAGCAGTGGTCCAGCTGCCATCGGCTTGTAGGCTACGCCGCGCAGTGCCAGCGGCACCAGGCAGGGGATGATGACGGCGTTGAAGATGATCGCCGACAGGATCGCGCTTTCCGGACTGCCCAGGCGCATAACGTTCAGCACGCCAAGCCCCGGATAGAGTACGACGAACATTGCTGGGATGATGGCAAAATACTTTGCCACGTCGTTGGCGACCGAGAAGGTCGTCAGCGCACCGCGGGTCATCAGCAGCTGCTTGCCGAGACCTACGACCTCGATCAGCTTGGTCGGATCGCTGTCGAGATCAACCATGTTGCCCGCTTCACGTGCAGCCTGCGTGCCGGTGTTCATCGCAACGCCAACATCGGCCTGCGCGAGCGCTGGCGCGTCGTTGGTGCCGTCGCCGCACATCGCGACCAGTCGCCCACCGGTCTGTTCCTTGCGGATCAGCTCGAGCTTGTCCTCAGGCGTCGCCTGGGCAAGAAAATCGTCGACGCCGGCTTCGGCCGCGATCGCTGCGGCAGTAAGCGGATTGTCGCCGGTGATCATCACCGTGCGAATGCCCATGGCACGCAGCTCGCCAAAACGCTCGCGAATGCCAGCCTTGACCACGTCCTTGAGGAAGATGGCGCCAAGCAGACGTCCGTCTTGCGCAACTGCAAGCGGCGTACCGCCTGCGCGTGCGATCTCATCGGTAATCCGGCGCAGCTCAGTAGCGGCTGCGGTCTCGCCCGAGCCTGCGTTGGCACGCAGGATCGAATCCACCGCACCCTTCTGGATCAATGATCCGCCGACCTTCACGCCCGAGATGCGCGTCTGTGCCGTGAACGGGATGATCTCGGCACCGGCAGGCAGCTCAGCTGTTGCCACGTGAAACTTTTCACGCGCGAGAAGCACGATCGAACGGCCTTCCGGCGTCTCGTCGGCAAGGCTCGCCACCAAGGCGGCCTCAGCCAGCTCCTGCGGGCTGGTCCCGGACACCGCCCGGAACTCGCTCGCCTGACGGTCACCGATCGTGATCGTACCAGTCTTGTCGAGCAGCAGAACGTCAATGTCGCCCGCCGCCTCAACCGCGCGCCCGGACTTTGCAAGCACGTTGAACCGTACCAGGCGGTCCATGCCGGCGATCCCGATAGCCGACAACAGCGCGGCGATCGTCGTTGGGATCAACGTGATGAGCAAGGCTGCCAGGATCGCGACCGGGATCGAACCGCCCGCATAAGTGGCGAAGCCCGGGATCGTCCCGACTGCGATCAGGAAGATGATCGTAAGGCCGACGAGCAGCAAAGTCAGAGCGATCTCGTTCGGCGTCTTCTGGCGCTCCGCACCTTCCACGAGTGCGATCATCCGGTCGAGGAAGCCCTTGCCGGGCTCGACCGTCACCTTGACGCGGATCTCGTCTGAGATGACGCGGGTGCCAGCGGTAACCGCCGATCGGTCGCCGCCTGCTTCACGGATAACCGGCGCGCTCTCGCCGGTGATCGCTGCCTCGTTGACTGAGGCAACACCCGAGACGACATCGCCGTCCGAAGGGATCAGATCGTTGGTCTCGACCAGCACGATGTCACCGACCTTGAGCTGGCTGGCTGGGACATTTTCGAATTCACGGCCGGCGCCTTTCAGGCGCTTAGCGGTCAGTTCCGCCTTGGTCGCACGCAAGCTTGCTGCCTGCGCCTTGCCGCGCCCCTCAGCCAGCGCCTCGGCGAAGGTGCCGAACAGCACGGTCAGCCACAGCCAGATAACGAGCTGCAGTTTGAAACCGACGGACAGATTGTCCTGCCCGATCACGAGCAGGACGGTCATCAGCGCCGCGACCGCGGCGGTGACGAACATGACCGGGTTGCGAACGAGTTCCTTGGGGTTGAGCTTCAGGAACGACGCCTTGATCGCGGGCACGACAAGGTCGGCCGTGAACAGGCTCTTGGATTGGGTTTTTGCCATGTCAGGCGCCCCTTCAGGACAGTTTGCCGCTGATCATCGCGAGATGATCGGCGATTGGACCAAGCGCGAGGCTCGGCAGGAACGTCAGGCCGCCCAGGATCAACACGATACCGACCAGCAATCCGACCCACAGTCCCCCCGTCGTGGGGAAGGACCCGGAACTTTCTGGCGTATACTTCTTCGCTGCCAGGCCGCCGGCGATCGCCAGCATCGGCACGATGATGAAGAAGCGGCCGACCCACATCGCAACGCCGAGCAACCCGTTATAATAGGGCGTGTTGGCGGTGAGGCCTGCGAACGCAGAGCCGTTGTTTCCGACCGCGCTGGTGAAGGCGTAGAGGATTTCGGAGAAGCCATGCGGCCCCTTGTTCAGCGGCCCCGCCAGTCCCTGCGCCAGCACGGACGACAGCGCCGTGAACCCCAGGATCATCAGCGGAAGCACAGCGATTGCAAGCACCGCGAGTTTCACCTCACGCGCCTCGATCTTCTTACCGACATATTCCGGCGTACGACCGACCATCAGACCGGCGACGAACACTGCGAGTATGGCAAAGAGCAAGAAACCGTAGATACCTGCGCCAACACCGCCGATGACGACCTCACCCAGCTGCATGTTGAATAGCGGTATCATGCCGCCAAGCGCGGTGAAGCTATCGTGCATGCTGTTGACGGCACCGCACGACGCAGCGGTAGTGACGACCGAGAACAATGCAGATGCAGCGATCCCGAAGCGGACCTCCTTGCCCTCCATGTTGCCGCCCGCGACGCCAAGATTGTGCAGTACCGGGTTGCCTGCGGCCTCCTGCCAATAGGTGACGGTCACACCAGCGAGGAACAGGATCACCATCGCCGACAGGATCGCCCAGCCTTGCTTGGTGTTGCCGACTGCCTTGCCGAACGTCCACGTCAGCCCGAAACCGATCAGGAAGATCGACAGCATTTGTATGAGGTTGGTCAGTGCGGTCGGATTCTCGAACGGGTGCGCGGAGTTCGCGTTGAAGAAGCCGCCACCGTTGGTGCCGAGCATCTTGATCGCCTCCTGGCTCGCAACCGGGCCGAGCAGCAGCGACTGTTTTACACCCTCGAGCGTTTGGACGTCGACCACACCGGCCATCGTCTGCGGCACGCCGCTGGCAATCAGGAAGAGCGCGTAAACGATTGAGATTGGCAGCAGGACGTAGAGTGTGACCCGCGTCACATCAGCCCAGAAATTGCCGATCGCCTTCGACTCCCGGCGCGCGAAGCCCCGGAACAGTGCGAAGGCGAGTGCGATGCCGGTTGCAGCGGACAGGAAGTTATGGATCGTCAGCCCCAGCATCTGGCTGAGGTTCGACATGGTGCTCTCACCGCCATAGCTCTGCCAGTTGGTGTTCGTAGTAAAGCTGATCGCGGTATTGAACGCTAGGTTCGGCGCCAGCCCTGCCAGCCCCTGCGGGTTACCTGGCAGTACGCCTTGCAGACGCAGCACCGCATAGGTGAATACCATCAACGCGACGTTGAACAGTAGCATGTGCAGCGCATAGCGGCGCCAGCCCTGTTCGACGTTTGGATCAATCCCGGCAAGCTTGTAAAAGCCGCGCTCGACCGGACCCAGTACGACGTGAAGCGGGGTACGCCGTCCTTCGTACAGCGTGAAAAGCCACGTGCCGACCGGTTTGGTCAGCGCCAGCAATATGGCAACGAAGCCCAGAATAAGGAACCAGCCCTGGAGTGTCATCGGTCCGCCTCCTTCAAAAGCGTTCGGGGCGGATGAGAACCGCCACAAGGTAGATTAGGAGGCCAAGCGCAGTGAGCGCCGCCAGCCAAAGGTCGAGGGTCATTGCCGTCTCCTCAGGCGTTGTCGCATAGGCGGGCATAGGCGAGCGTGAGCGCCACCAGTCCGACCATGATTGCGATCCAGAGCAAGTCCTGCATCAGGTGTCCTTTCAGAAGGTCAGAAGGCAGCCGTCAGCGAGACCACGACCGTGCCGCCAGCGATATTGCCGGTGCCGTCCTGACCCTTGCTGAAGCTGGGGCGGAGGTACGTCGCCTCCCGATTCGAGATGTCGGTGTCGATATAACTGACGTTAAATGTCAGGTTCTTGTAGGTGGCATCCGCACCCAGCGACCAATCCCAGTATTCGCCAGTAGGCGCTACAGCGGTCGCATTCGGACCTAAGCCATCCTGCCCCCAGCTGCGGCCGACATGCGCCTTTGCCGTGATCGGCGTACCGGCAAGCGCCAGCGCGCCGTCGCCCCACAGATAGAGGTTGTCGTCCTTGGCGCCGGGATTGTTATAGACGCCATTCACAGCATCGGCACCAGTGTTGTACCATTTGCCGATCGCCTGCTGCTTGGGCGCATAGGCCGCACCTGCGGTCAGCGTTGCCGTGCCGGCCGTGCCGGTCAGCTTCACATAGGGCTCCGCGAAATCGGTCTTATCGGCGCCGCCCGGATACATGTACCAGGTAAGACCGACGTCGAGCGTTGCATTGTCAGCGAGCTTCGCCTTGTAGCCCCCGATAAGATCGAGCTCCATGTTGGCGCCGCCAAACGTTCCCCACCCGGCGAGATTGGATCCCCAGACGCCAGCATACAGACCGCTTTCATGAGCAACTGTAATGCCGCCCTGAACAGCCATTTCCCGGTCGGACTGCGATACGCCGCGGAACCGGTAGTCGGAGGCGATCGCGGCCGAACCGCTGACCGTCAGCGTCGATGGCGGAGCCGTGGCTTCAGCAGCCTCGGCCTTGTCGTTCGGCGTCGACTGAGCTTGTACAGTGGCTGGAAAAGCTAGGATCGCAACGACCACGGCCGCATGACGGAACTTCATTATTACACCCCTTGAGCGGCGCTCGTCACGTGACGATGCCTTCAGGGATGTGCGATTAGGCGCATTCAGCGTAGCAATTCGAGATCGATTCCGGGAAAAGGCATATAGCGCGCATATAGCTGACGCTTTTTTTTACGCTGCCAGTAGCTGGCTTGGCGCTGCTACTTTTTGAAAATCGACCCAACACTACGTCAGCACTATGGAGATCGATCAAACCGATCTTTTGTCTATATGCCGGACAAGCTATCTCGCGCCTTAGCATTGAGAAATGTAACAAGGACGTCGGACAAAATGTCAGCTTCTGGCATGTTAATGCTAGCCGCTATTATTCTAGTAATAATAGCGTTCGACGTTATACTATGGATAAATATCCATAGCTATAGTCACGCTTCTTCTGAGAGGGAGGGCGTTACAAACGCTGTCGTGAAAAAAGTAGATAAAAGTTAGGATGGGGACGCTTCTCGTCTCAATCGTATATTTCGGATTGATGATTTTAGAGCTATTGGCTTTGCTTGTAATTTGGAACTGTTCGTTCCAGCGCAAACTCCTACAAGCAGTGTTTGGAGCCACCGGGCTAGCGCTCGTATTTTTCGTGGCGGGCATTACTTTTCGCGAGATGGTTCCCACTAAAGCTTATCTGGCGTTTGCCGGCATGTACATCTTCTCGGGATTGGTCTGGAGGTGGTGGAAAGACGGAATTGCCCCTGACCGCTGGCAAGCGAGCGAAGTCGTGCTTGCCATGCTGGCAACGGTTATGTTTTCGATGGCAAGCTCAGCGCTGGAACAAACGGCCTAGCGCTATGCAGCCGTCTTGCTGTCAGCTACGAACGCACACTCTCAATTCCTCATTTGTCAGTACCCTTCGCCACTGGCGTTTCAAAAACTGTCATTTTCGAACAAGGCGATAGCCATGCGCAACATCGGCTATTGCTATCCCGGCGCCCTAAAGCAGACAGGCCAC
>Ga0308163_10004546_pt1 | contig 10973 bp, 7 predicted proteins | sample PhyTR1_FD_201037 | JGI IMG/M metagenome (GOLD analysis project Ga0308163, IMG submission 201037) | Phyllosphere microbial communities from UC Gill Tract Community Farm, Albany, California, United States - DLSLT.R1 | ecosystem: Host-associated > Plants > Phyllosphere > Unclassified | place: USA... | reverse complement strand
GAGACCCGGCGTCAGGTGCTTGGCGATGCGTATGTCGACAAGGCCCTTGCCGGCGCGGACGACTTCAACTGGCCGATGCAGGAACTGACGACGGAGTATTGCTGGGACCATATCTGGAACAGGCCGGACCTCGACCGCCGCAGCCGCAGCATCCTCAACCTGGGCATGATCGCTGCGCTCAATCGCGGTCCTGAGTTGAAGGCGCACATCCGCGGTGCGCTCACGAACGGCGTGACCCGCGAGGAGTTGCGCGAGGTTCTGCTCCAGATCGCGGTATATGTCGGCGTGCCCGCCGGGGTCGACAGCTTCCGGCTCGCCAAAGAGGTGTTCGCGGAGATCGACGGTATTCAGGGCTGACCGGTGGCCGAAGTCAGATGCGAGCACGGCGCGTCTGGCTTCGGTTCCGATTCTACAGCCCGCCCATCATGACGTACTTCAACTCGAGATACTCGGCTATACCATGGCGGGAGCCCTCCCGCCCCTGGCCCGACGCCTTGATCCCGCCGAACGGTGCGACCTCGGTTGAGATAGCAGCCTCGTTCAAACCCACCATGCCGTACTCGAGCGCACCGGCCACTCGCATCGCGCGGCCAATGTCTCGTGTATAGGCGTAGGCCGCGAGGCCAAACTCGGTATCGTTCGCCAGACGGATCGCTTCCGCCTCGTTCTTGAACCGAATGACGCCCGCGAGTGGACCGAAGGTCTCGTCCCGCGCGATCGCTGCATCGGCGGGGACGTCCGCGATCAGCGTAGGCGGATAGAAAAGACCTTCCCCCCGCTTGCCCCCCGACACCAATCGACCGCCGCGACGCACGGCGTCAGCGACATGATCGTCCACCTTGATCACAGCCTTTTCGTTGATGAGGGGGCCGATCGTGGTGTCAGGATCCGTTCCGGGTCCTACCACGAGCTTCGCGATCCGCTCCCGCAGCATCTCGACGAAGCTGTCGTGCACGGAGTCCTGTACCAGGAAGCGGTTGACGCAGACGCACGTCTGGCCGGCGTTCCGGAACTTGCCCAGCATCGCACCGTCGACCGCCGCATCGAGGTCGGCGTCATCGAACACGATAAACGGTGCGTTGCCGCCGAGTTCGAGCGACAGCCGCTTCAGCGTAGGCGCCGCCTGCGCGAACAGCATGCGACCGACCGGCGTGGACCCCGTGAACGACACCTTGCGGACTACCGGACTGTCCATCAGTGCGCCGCCGATCGCGGCGGCATCGCCCGTCACGACATTGAAGACGCCTGCCGGAACCCCTGCCTCCTCTGCGAGCGCAGCGAGTGCGAGCGCGGTCAGCGGCGTTTCGGGCGCTGGCTTCAGGATCATCGTACAGCCAGCTGCAAGCGCGGGGCCTACCTTGCGCGTGATCATCGCCGCGGGGAAGTTCCACGGCGTGATCGCCGCGGTCACGCCGACGGGCTCGTGCCAGACGAGGATGCGCTGGCTGGCCTTTGGTGCCGGAATGATCTCACCATCGACGCGCCGCGCCTCTTCCGCATACCAGCGCAGGAAGCTGGCGGCGTAGAGGATCTCCCCCGCAGCTTCAGCGAGCGGCTTGCCCTGTTCCGCGGTGAGGATCTGGGCAAGCGCATCGAGGTGGTCCTGCATGAGCGCGTACCAGCGCATGAGGATGTCCGCGCGCTCTCCCGCCGGTCGGGCACGCCAACCTACGAGCGCACGTTCGGCAGCCGCGATTGCCTGCTGGGCTTCCTCCCGCCCGAGATCCGGCACGAAAGCAATGATCTCGCCTGTCGCCGGATCGTATACCGCACTACCCTGCCCCGTCGCAGCGACCCAACGGCCGTCGATCAACGCACGGTCGCGGAACGGATGAAGCGTATGCAACGTCATGCCGCCTCCAAGACCGGCGCGGGGTGATCCATCATGCTGCCCTTGTGGTAGATGAGGACGGGACTATCGGTGAGACCGATGCGCTGGACGGCGCCGATGACGATGGCATGGTCGCCGCCTTCATATTCGCGCCACAGCGTGCACTCGATGACACAGGCCACGCCCGGTAATACGGGGTTGCCCAGTTCGCTGAGCGTCCAGTCCAGACTGGCGATTTTCTCAGTGCCCTTTGATGCGAATGCCATGGCAAGGTCCTGCTGCCCGGCCGCGAGGATGTGGATCGCGAAGCTTTGACGGCTGACGAGATGGGGGTATGTTGCCGACGTCAGCGCGGGACAGACCAGCACGAGCGCCGGGTCGAGCGAAAGCGAACTGAACGCGCTGGCGGTGAACCCGGCGATCGCGCCTTCCGTATCCAGCGTCGTTACGACCGTCACGCCGCTGGGAAAGCCAGCCATCGCGGTGCGGAACTCGGTGGGATCGATCGAACTTGAAGTCATGTCTCTCTCCTTCATCGCATCACGAACGGGTCGCCCATCGATTTATCCGACAGACTTACCCACACAGTCTTGAGCTCGGTGTAGTCGAGGACGGAGTGAATACCGCCCTCACGGCCGTAGCCGCTGGCGCCGTAGCCGCCGATCGGCGCCATCGCCGACACGGCTCGGTAGGTGTTCACCCAGACGATGCCGGCATGGACGTCGCGCGCCATCCGGTGGCCGCGGGCAAGATCGCGGGTCCAGACGCCGGCCGCGAGTGCGTACTCTGTTCCGTTGGCGAGACGGAGCGCGTCGTCTTCATCGCTGAAGCGCATGATCACGGCGACTGGCCCAAACACCTCGTTCTGGACGATGTCGAGATCCGCAGATCTGCATTCGAGCAGCGTTGGCTCGTAGAACCAGCCGGCATGCCCCTCGGGCCGCTTGCCGCCAGCCAGCACGATCACGCCCTGCTCACGCGCGCGCGCAACCATCGTCTCCACGACACCGAGCTGCTGTTCCGTTGCCATCGGCCCCATGTCCGAAGCCGGATCGAGCGGATCGCCGATCGTGATGCGTGCGATGCGCTCGCGCAGCGTGGCGACGAACCTGTCGTAGATGCCATCCTGGACCAGCAACCGCGATCCGGCGACACAGCTCTGACCAGACGCGGCATAAATACCCGCCACCGCACCGTTGACAGCACCTTCCAGATCCGCGTCGTCGAAGACTATGTTCGCGGACTTGCCGCCGAGTTCGAGCGAGAGCTTGGCGAAATTCTCCGCGGTAGCGCGTACGACATGTCGCGCGGTTGCGAGACCGCCAGTGAAAGCGACGCGACGAACCAGCGGATGACGAGTGAGCGCCGCGCCCGCGCCTGCGCCAAAGCCGGTTACGACGTTGACGACGCCGTCGGGAAAGCCGGCGAGCGCGACGAGTTCCGCAAAGCGCAGGATGCTGGCCGATGCATGCTCGGAGGGTTTGATGACTATCGTATTGCCTGCTGCCAGCGCCGGCGCGAGCTTGATCGCGGTCAGATAGAGCGGGCTGTTCCAGGGCACGATCGCGGCAACCACGCCAAGCGGCTCGTGGACGGTGAAGGCGAACATGTCGGTTTTGTCGATCGGCAGCGTGCTGCCCTCGAGCTTATCGGCCAGACCTGCGGCGTAGTGGAAGAACTCCGGCAGGTAGGCGAGCTGCCCGCGCGTCTCTCGGATTAGCTTCCCGTTGTCGCGGGTTTCGAGTTCTGCCAGTTCGCCGGCATGGTCGGCAACCAGATCACCAAGGCGCCGGAGGAGTTTGCCGCGCGCGCTAGCGGTCAGCCGGCGCCATTCGGTCGAACGGAAAGCGGCATCGGCGACACGCACCGCGTGATCGACGTCCGCCGCATCGCCGTCAGGAAGCGTAGACCATGCCTCTCCTGTTGCTGGGTTGAGGGAGGTGTAGGTCGCGCCCGAAACGGCAGGGACCGATTGCCCACCCACGAGCATCTGGAACGTGGTGGTCGTCATCTTCAATCTCCCAAGGAGGGTTGGTGACACCTGATCGTGGCCAGGAAATCCAACAGGAGGGCGTTGGTCGCATCTGCCATTTCGACCGGCATCATATGCCGCGCATTCTCCACGACCCGGCAGACCGCACCGGGAATGCGCGCGGCCAAAGACCTTGCCATCGCCGGTGTCGAGCCAACGTCATGTTCGCCGGTGGCGACGAGGGTCGGAACGTTGATGGTCGACAGCTCCGCTTTACCATAGCAATCCTCGGTTGCGAACAACCGGTAGGCTACCGCATACCCGGCGGGGTCGTTGGCTACGAAGCCCGTACGCAGGTCCGCAATATAGTCAGCATTCTCGTTACGGAACGCCGGGCTGAACCATCGCTCGATCGCGCCATCGATGTTCGCGGCTGGACCGTCCGCGGCGACATCGGCGACGCGGGCGAGGATCGTCTCGCGTATGTCTGGCGATCGATCGAACACGCCGTTGAGAAGGACGAGAGCCTCGACCCGGCCACGATGACGCAACGCTACGGCCCGCGCGACAAGCGCCCCCATCGAGAACCCGATCAAAATCGCCTGATCGGCCCCCGCATGATCCAGCACCGCGACGATATGATCGGCAAAGCTATCCAGACCGGCATCTTCGGCAGGGCGCGCACTGTCGCCATGACCAAGCATGTCGACGGCAATGACGCGATAGTCTGTCTCGAGTAGCGGCACCTGCGCCGCCCACATTTCGCGAGACAGCCCGACACCGTGAATCAGGACGACCACCGGCCCCGTGCCGCCGCTATCGTCGTAGGACAGTGGCATGTTCACCGTGTCGGGAACGCCAGCCATCACGACGCCTGCCGCGCTGCCTTTTCGGCTGCGATGGCTTCCAAGTCGAGATACCGGTTCCCGATACGGGGATGAACGCGCCCGGCGTCTGCCGCACCTAGGACAACGACGATCTCGTCGGGAAGCGGGGCATCTGAAATTGAGAACTCGCCTGTGATGTAGTGCGAGCGCTGGCCCTCATCGTCCTTGTGCATCATCGGCACCTGGATCGACGTCCCCAACCCGCCACGCTTGTTGGTAAAGCTCAGATAGGACTTTGCCTCTACCGCCTCGCGATAGTGGTTGCCGAAGCGCAGCGTGTGAATCAACGCCGAGGCGTGCTCGATCTCGCCCGCAGCGCCAACGACCGCAGCCTTGCCATAGGCTTCGATCCGGTTCGCACCACCGATCGCAGCAATCAAACGCTTAACAATCAGAGCGCCAAGGTCGGACGCGTACGCACGGATCTCGGGCTGAAGGTCTTCGACGAAGTCTCGTCCGGCCCAGGGGTTCTGGACAACGGCCGCAACCATAACGGTGGTAACTGGGGTGCCGGCTTCCTTGCCGCCTTCGGTACGCACTTCTTCAACGTACGAGACGATCTTTCGAATGCTAAGTGCCATGTCTCGCAACCCTCCTGCCTGTATGGTGTCTGTTGGTATACCACCGGATTGGACAATTGCAATTGGTCATTTATGGTGGCCTTTGAGGGAACAACGCTGATGCAGAATGACGACGTAAACATGCTGGACCGGATCGAATCCCGGCCGCAGACCCTGCGCTTGATAGCGCTCGACCGCGTTCGCGATGCTATTCTCGAAGGCCGTATTAGCCCTGGCGAACGCTTGGTGGAGCGCAACCTGGCCGAGCGGCTGGGTGTGAGCCGATCAGTGATCCGCGAGGTCATACGCAACCTGGAGTCCGAAGGCCTTGTCGAAGGGACGCCGTCGGGTCCGCGCCTGGGGATCATTACGATCGACCAGGCAGAACAGATTTACGACATTCGCATCCAGCTCGAATCATCCGCGGTCGCGGCGTGCGCTCGCGTTGCTACAGAGGTAACCGTCTCGGCGCTGAAGTCGGCACTGGCAGATATCGCCGCTGCTCATGAGCAGCGTAGCGCGATTGGAGCGTTACGGGCGACGACCTGCTTCTACGAGATCATCTTCAAGACAGGCGGGCACCTCATCGCGTGGGAAATCGTCCAGCGACTAAACAGTCGAATCAGTCAGTTACGCGCAATGACGCTTTCTGTCGTTGGACGGCAAGCTGCTGGGCTAAAACGCCTGGCAGGAATGGTCGATCTTATCGAACGCCGAGATACATCAGGAGCGGCTGCCGCTTGCCAAAAGCATGTTCGGGAAGCAGCAAAGATCGCATGTGATAAACTACGCGAAGTCGAAGTGTCCGCTTTGTAAATTTCGTACCGCGTTGCAGAAATTTTACGTCTCGATTAGCCGAGACGCCAGCGCTCCAACTGCCTGACGACGTCAGCAGTGATCTGATCCTGCGAGAAGCCAGTAAGGTTTCGATATCCGGTTTCGGTGCCGGCTTGCGCCGTAAGCGCCCATGTCTGGCTGCGACCCGCTGCTCGTGCCTCACGAGCCGTATAGGCCGCCAATGCGCGGGAGCGGGGGATCAGCTTGTACGTGAAGCTGCCTGCACCGCCGGCCCCTACGATAAGCGTGAGGCCGTCTTCCGTGCTGTCCACCCGGCTGTCCGTCCAACCCTCAGCGTGCATTACCTCACAGACGGATCGGAGCGCCGGCAGACCATTGCGCTCGATCTCTGCTTCGATATCGGCACGGGGCGATGGCACCACCAACCGCTTCAACCGCTCGCCAAGGGCGGCAGCGTCGTTCGACAGCGTCACGCCGGCAAGATCGGCCTTCGTCTGCCGCAGAAGACCAAACGCGAGCAGGAGCATGATAAAACAGAACGGTAGCGCTGCCAGCAACGTCGCCGCCTGCAGGGCGCCAAGACCACCTGTTAGCAGCAGTAATGTCGAGGTAACCGCGAGGAGAAGACACCAATAGACGCGTTGCCAGCGCGGTGTGTCTTCCTGACCACCCGAGGCCAGCGTGTCGATCACAAGAGCCCCTGAATCCGCCGACGTGACGAAGAATACGCCCACCAACAGGATCGACAGCGCGGAGGTGAACCCGGCACCCGGCAAATACTCCAGAAACTTGAACAACGCGGTGGAGAGGTTTCCCTGGACCGCTTTCGCGATCGCACCCGCCGCTGGCCCAAGATCGAGCGCGATCGCAGTGTTGCCGAACACGGTCATCCAGAGGAACGTAAACGCGGTCGGTACGAACAGGACGCCGATGACGAATTCGCGAATGGTGCGCCCGCGTGAGATCCGCGCGATGAACATGCCGACGAACGGCGACCACGCGATCCACCACGCCCAGTAGAAAAGCGTCCAGTCCGCCATCCATGCGCGCGGCTCGTAGGCGTAGAGCGTGAAGGTCCGCTTGACGAAGTGATCAAGATACAGCCCAAAATTCTGCACTAGCGCACGAAGCAAGAACAGCGTTGGTCCAACGGCTAGCACGAACAGCATCAACAGCACGGCAAGGACGAGGTTGAGTTCCGACAGCCGCCTGATCCCACGGTCTGCGCCACTCAGTACCGACAGGGTGGCAGCGCCCATTACTACGATGATGACAATCACCTTCGTCAGACTGGTGTCCGCTACGCCGTAATTATAGGCAAGCCCCGCTGTCATCTGGGAAACGCCGAACCCGAGCGAGGTCGAAACGCCGAACACGGTCCCACAGATCGCGAAGATGTCGATCGCATCGCCAAGCGGCCCATCGACGCGCTTGCCCAGGATTGGTGACAGACCAGACCGAAGAGTAAGCGGCATGTCCCTGCGGTACGTAAAATAGGCAAGGCTCAGACCAACCAGCGCATAGATTGCCCACGCATGCACCCCGTAATGGTGGAACGTGATCGCCATGGCCTCGCGTGCAGCCAGAATGGTGCCGCTCTTAACCTCGGGTGGTGAAATGTAATGCTGAATGGGCTCGGCGACGGCGAAATACATCAGCCCGATGCCCATTCCCGCAGCGAACAGCATAGCCAGCCACGACACATACGGGAAGTCGGGCTCGGCATCGTCCGGCCCAAGCCGAAGCTTGCCCGCAGGCCCGAAGCCAAGCGTAAGCACGACAACCAGGAACGCGGCCACCGCCGCGATGTAGAACCAACCAAACGTGTCGATCGTCCACGCCTGCGCAGCCTTGAAAGCGGCATCTGCGGTGCCGGGCATTGCAAGGGTGGCGGACAGCAGTAGCGCGATCACAGCGGACGCGCCCCAGAAAACGCGGGGATTCATTCGGCTTTTGAGCATCGCGCCCGCTTACAGATGTTTCAACGAAGCGGCTAGCTAAGGTGTTGGCTAACCGTTTTGCGCTAAGGGTTACGTCAATCAACCGCTGACGTGGACTGCTCGGGTTGCTGAAGCTCGTTGAATATGGCGCTGCTTCGGACTGCCATACGGTTGACCCAAACTCGGTCATTCGTGCTGCTCTGGTTGCTCCCCGGAAACGGACGCTTGTTTATGTAGGTAGGGTGGCCGCTTCGGTAAGCCCATCCAAGTGCCCGAACGGCTTGGAATGGTTAAAAACGGGCAGGCGCATGTTTTGCGGGATACCTGCAGTCGCCACAAGCATGCGAGGCTAGAGAGATCCGCCCGAAGCGATTGAACCGTCAAGCCGGCGGAGCGCCATGCTCGTCCTTCATGGTGGAAGCCCACCATTCTTCGCGTAGCTCGTCCAGCGCGCTTTCTTTCCAGCACAATAGCGGCAATCTGAGTTCCACGCCCTCGACAGTGATGCTACCCTCTTTCCAGTGCGGCTCGGTCCTTTCGAAGACCTCAGCGTAGGTGTGCTCGATCGTCTCAGCCAAGCCGGCGATCGTCGTCGGCATACCTAATACCCGATGTCGCTCGAGCGCGAGACCGAGGATCGGCAGGGTCAGCCGAAGATGCGGAAAGTCGATCGCCAGCACCTCGAGCGCGCCGAAGCACGAGCGCGCGAGAATAGCCTGCCGAACATCAAGCCGTTCGACTGTGCGTCCGAGGGCACGGGCAACAACCTTGCGCTGGTCGTCGTCGCCGAGCGCGGCGAACCGCTCGATTTGACCGACGCCTTCGCGTACCCGGTCGGTGAGCCGCTCAGTCAGCCTTGCGCCCTGCGGCGGCAGATTGCCCTTTGCTTGTACCGGAAGCACGCCATCGTCGGCGGGGGAGCCGACGAAAAGATCGACCTGGCCGCCGGGGAAAGGAATATCCTCCTTGACCACCCAGTCACCGCTTCGCCGTAGCAGCGAGGCCGCCTGACGCAGGAGAACCGGCTCGAGCTCGTGAGACACGTCGTTGTCGAAGGCTCGGCGATCCTTCTTCGCGAAGGCGTAAAGCGCGTTGCGGACCTGCAGGAATGCGAGGACCAGGACCGGCGAGAACAGGTAGCCGGCCTCAAAGCGCGAGAACGGCGGAAAGAAGCCGTCGCCACCCCAATCCAGTGGCTTCACCGGGCGATAATCGATCGTGTAGAGCGTCAGAAAGCGCTCGACCTCCTCAGGGCTGGACTGCGATGCGGCGGCGATGAAGCCGTGGATGAAGTCCGCGTTAAGGTTGACCGACGCCCACTCGGCTCCCTCGGAAATTTGCTTGTCGGCCAACTTCTTCGCGAACACCCCGGTGTGGATGGTGATCGCCAGCTTCTCGCAGAACTCGGCGAAGGCGAGCAGCGCCGAGCGGATGAAGAGATAGCGGTCGCGCCCGAAGCCGAACATGTGGCGAATGCTCGCTTCGGTGACGAGGTCGGCTTCCGCCAATCCATGCCGGTACTTGTAGGCGTTGGTGGCGATAAATGCCGCGGCGAAACCCCAGTCGATCTCGGGCGCAGTCCGGGCGAGCGCCATGAACCCGGGTTCGATCCGTGCGTCGCGATCGAGGGGGAACGGCAAGGCGATTTCGCTCAACGTGATGTCGCGCGCCTCAGCCAGTGCGGAGGTGTCGTCAGGATGACGCAACACCAGCCGCTCGCCCGATCGCTCCGCCACCAGCCGGCCACGATGGACCTCCGGCATGATCTCAGAGAAGTGCAGGTAGGAAAGGAGTTGGCTCAGCTGCGATCCATCGGGATCGGCCTCGCCGAACGCGCCGATCGCATCGTCGGCGCTCGTGCCATATGGCTCGGCCGATAGCCGGCGAAGCAGCGGCAGCGCATGGCTGAGCCGCGACATGATCGCACTGCCTTGCCCCGGATCGACTGAGCCGCCGAACAGCCTGCCGTTGCGCCCGAGAAACACCGAATAATGTAGCCCGGCGAGCACCGCGCGTGCAGGCAATTGCAGGAGCGGCAGGCGCTCGATGGCCGCATCGGCGGAGCGTTCGAGGGCGATCATGTCATCAAGCATCGGTATATCTTTCGTCATCGGCTTCTCACTATGCAAGCGGCCTGCCGATCTTCCTGTGCGCAGCGGAACGAGATGGCGGTCACGATGGGTGGGCGGCGCGGTGCACCGGCTACCGGAACCAAGCGGAGCCGACCTGCGCGAGCAGCAAACGGCTTGTCGCACATGTAGAAACGGAAACCCTTGGGCCGCTGCACGGCCGCCCCTGGGGCGCCCAGCCAGTTTTTCCTCGTGGCCGAGGATGAGGCGGAAACCATTGTCGGCTTCGTAGTCCCGAGGACCCACTTCAGGCCATTCGCGGCTTATAAAAAACGTCCAAACCAGACGTTCGTTCATATGCTAGCACGCGTGGCAATTTTAACGCCCTGTTCAATCAGAATGTCACGACCACACTCACGGTGTCCTGATAGCTTCCCGCAGTCGGTGTAACCTGCACCGGATTGATCCGAGCGACATAGGGATAAGTCCTGACCGGCGTCCGACTACCTGTTCCAGGACTAATGCTGGCAAGAACGTTTGCTTCATTCCAGATGGTAACGCCATCAGCATGATAGATCTGATATTGCAACGTTGCGCCGGTGCCACTGGTCATTTGCCGCCAGACCGCGCCAGTACCTGCGCCGCCCGGCGAAAAGCCGATTTTGTATGCGGCATCTCGTGTACAATCGATCTGGACCGCCGACGTCACCGGGCCGAACTGCGTGACGAGTGCCGCACTGCCAAACGACAGGTCGGGGGCGGTGATCTTGCAGTCGTTGCCGACCACCAGTGTTACCTGAACTGTGACCTCAACCTTTCCGCTGTCGTACCCCGCACAAATAAGATTCAACACGTTTAGCCCGTTGCAGACGCTATAGTCCCATTGCACTGTCAGTGTGTCGTTATACGTCCCGGC
>Ga0308163_10004545_pt1 | contig 10974 bp, 8 predicted proteins | sample PhyTR1_FD_201037 | JGI IMG/M metagenome (GOLD analysis project Ga0308163, IMG submission 201037) | Phyllosphere microbial communities from UC Gill Tract Community Farm, Albany, California, United States - DLSLT.R1 | ecosystem: Host-associated > Plants > Phyllosphere > Unclassified | place: USA... | reverse complement strand
TTCAGATTCTATTGACACTCTTTGAAAAATGCGGTGGTAAGATTCCTCTTCGCCATCAAAACGGCCTGTCCATTCAAACATAATTTAGATTTTTTCTCCGTTGATATAAATATTTTTCGGTTTCAAACTTCCTTGATGATAAAGTATATTTTGGAAATTGTCGGTTTCATAAGTTATAAAATCTGCTTTTTTTCCTTCAGCCAAAATTCCTCTGTCCTCTAAACCCAAAGCGAAAGCTGAGCGAAAAGTAATCGCCGAAAGTACTTCAGCTGTTGTTAATTTTTGATATGTTGCTAGGATTGACGCCTGGGTCACGAGGTTTCCCATCGGCGCCGATCCTGGATTCCAGTCTGTTGCAATTGCAAGAATTCCGCCTTTGTCAAGGATTTTTCTGGCCGGTGAAAATGGTTCGCCCAAACCTAAACTTGCGCCTGGAAGTGCAATCGCAACAGTATTAGAATTTGCAAGAAACTCGATATCTTCATCAATTGTTGCTTCCAAATGGTCCGCAGATTTGGCACCAACTTCCACAGCAACTCTGGAACTTCCAGCTGTAAATTGATCTGCGTGAACGGTAATTTGAAAACCTAATTCTTTAGCTTTCAAAAGAAAATTTTTGCTTTCTTCGGGCTGAAACGCTGATTTTTCAATAAAAATATCAACACGATTAGCCAGGTTTTCTTCTTTTACTTTTGGTAAGATTTCTTTAAGAATATAATTAAGATAATCCTCGGATGAACCTTCGAAATCTCTTGGTTTCAAATGTGCTGAAAGGCAAGTTGGAATCAAGGTTGCCTCGGTTTGAGTCTGAGCTTTTTTGATGGCTCGGAGCATTTTGAGTTCCTCGTCAACGTTTAATCCGTAACCACTTTTAATCTCGATGGTTGTGATTCCCTGATTTAATAAAATATTAATACGTTTCAGAATTCCATCAATCAAATCATCTTCAGAAGCTTGCCTTGTGTGCTGCACAGAACTCCAAATTCCACCGCCAGATTCGGCAATTTCGAGATAGGTTTTCCCTGCATTTCGCATTGCAAAATCATTAGCGCGATTGCCTCCGAAACAAATGTGTGTGTGCGCATCTGTATAAGCAGGAAGTACAATTTGCTCATTCTCAATCAAATCAATTTCTGAATCTGGGAATTTTTGTTTTAATAATTCAAAATCACCAACTTCAATAATTTTTCCATTTTCTGTCAGAATTCCGCCGTTTGAAATGATTTCCAGAGATTCATCATTTAATTTTCCTTTTAGCGGAAGATTATCGAGTGTTACAATTTGTTTAAAGGGGCCTGATAATTTCATAAAGTTTCTAAAAAAGTAAAAATAGCGATAAACTTTATGTTTCCTACAAAAATTAAAATTGTATTTTTATAAAAAATTTAAAAACAAATGAAAGCCATAATTATTACAGCAAGCTTATTATTCAGCAGTACTATTTTGAATGCACAATACCTAAGCAATTTCAATGATATTGCGAGAACAGCTCGTTTTAATAAAATTATTGATGAAGTTAATAATGGCAAAGCAGTCTTAAAATACTCAGATATCCAAGGTAATCCTTTTTATAAAAAGGGCTTCAGCAATGCAAAAATTGGAGATACTGGTACAACATTACCTGTCCGATACAATATTTTTAAAGATAATTTCGAATTATTGAATGATAATGACATTTACGCAATTCCAAAAGATAATTCTTTTTCTAAATTTGTCTTTGTAAGCAGCAATGAAAAATTTATTTTGGAAAAGGATGATGCAGGATATGCTGGCTATTTTTTAGTTCTTTGTGAAGGAAAAAACAAGCTTTTAAAAAAAATTAATGTTAAATTCAATCCCGAAGTTCCAGCACCTAACACAATGATTTCCGGAACACCCGCAAAATTTGAAACTTTAAAACCTGTTTATTTTATAAAAACTGAAGATGGTATTATAAAGCTCACAAAAAAATCTGATGAGCTGATTAATGCTTTGCCTTTGGATAAAAAAGATATGGCTAAAGATTTCATCAAAACAAATAAAATAAAATTAACCGAAGAACTTGATCTTATAAAGCTGGTTAATTTCTTGAATAAATAAAAAAGAGATGCAATTTGCATCTCTTTTTTGTTAAAAGACTTCTCTTCCTATCTTCAGAATATTATCACTTTTCCCCATCGAGTAAAAATGCAGAACCGGAATTCCGAATTCCAAAAGTTCTTTGGATTGACTGATCGCCCATTCTATTCCAACTTCGCGAACATCATTGTTGGTTTTGCATTTTAAAACTTCATTAATCAAGGCTTCCGGTAAATCGATTTTGAAAACCTGCGGCAACATTTGTAAATGTGTCTTTGTTGCGATTGGTTTGATGCCCGGAATAATTGGAACATCAATCCCAATTTCTCTGGCCTGTTTTACGAATTCGAAGAATTTTTGATTGTCGAAGAACATTTGAGTAACGATGTAATCTGCGCCGGCTTCTACTTTTTTCTTCAACATTTGAAGGTCATAATTCATAGAAGGAGCTTCGATATGTTTCTCAGGATAACCAGCAACACCAATACAAAAACTGTTATCAGTATCTGATTCTATCTTACCGTGGAGATACTCTCCAATTCCTAAATCGTGAATTTGCTTTACCAAATCCGAAGCATATTTATGTCCACCGATGGAAGGTTCAAAATATTTTTCGCCTTTCATTGCATCGCCTCGAAGCGCAACAATATTGTTGATTCCCAAATACATACAATCTACCAAAAGATATTCAGTTTCTTCTTTTGTAAATCCTCCGCAAAGAACGTGTGGAACTGTATCTACATTATATTTATTTTGAATCGCTGAACAAATCCCCAAAGTTCCGGGACGCATTCTCGTGATTTTGCGCTCCATCAAACCATTTCCTCTTTCAAGAAAAATGTATTCTTCGCGAGAAGTGGTTACATCAATAAAAGGCGGATTGAACTCCATCAATGGATCAATGTTTTTATATAAATCCGCAATTCCGACGCCTTTTTGTGGCGGCACGATCTCAAAAGAGAAAAGCGTTTTTCCGTTGGCGTTTTTTATATGGTCAGTAATTTTCATTTAATAGTTTAAAAAAATAATTTATAGAATTAATCAGCCAAATTCGGGCTCAGCCATTTTCTCGCATATTCCAAATCGACATCTTTTCTGTCGGCATAATCTTTCAATTGGTCTTCATCAATTTTTCCAACCCCGAAATATTTTGATTTTTCATTGCCGAAATAATAACCTGATACTGCAGCGGTTGGCCACATCGCCAAGCTTTCCGTTAAAGTGACTCCAATTTTCTCATCCACTTTCAGCAAATCCCAAATCGTCAATTTATCCAAATGGTCTGGACAAGCCGGATAGCCTGGAGCCGGGCGAATCCCCAAATATTTCTCTTTAATTAAATCATCATTGGTTAGAGTTTCATTTTCTGAATAACCCCAATATTCGGTTCTGACTTTTTTGTGAAGATATTCTGCGAAGGCTTCTGCAAAACGGTCTGCCAAAGCTTTGACCATTATCGCATTGTAGTCGTCCATATTATCTTCATATTCTTTCGCCAATTCGTCAGCACCAAAACCTGTACAAACGCAGAAAACACCAATGTAATCCTGCTTTCCAGAATTTTCAGGAGCAATAAAATCTGACAAAGCGAAATATTCTTTTCCTTCCGATTTTTTATGTTGTTGACGCAAAGTTCTGAAAGTTGAAATCACATTTTGATTGTCATCATAAACCAAAATATCATCTTGTTCATTCGCATTCGCAGGGAAAATCCCGAAAATGCCTTTTGCTTCAAAGCTCTTTTCCTGAAGGATTTTCTTAAGCATTGCTTTGGCTTCATTGAACAAAATCGTTGCTTGTTCTCCAACTACATTATCAGTCAAAATCTCAGGAAATTTCCCAAATAATTGCCAGCTCCTGAAAAACGGTGACCAGTCAATAAATTCTACCAATTCATCCAAATCCTGGTCTTCGATAATGGTGATTCCTAATCTATTTGGCTTGTGAATCTCTTCATTTTCCCAATCGATTTTGAATTTCTGTTTTCTCGCTTCATCAATTGTCACGTATTCTTTATCAACTTGTCGGTTGAGGAATTTCTCACGGAAATCATCATAATCTTTCTTCAATTCCAAAGAATAAACGCTGGATTTGTCTTTATTTAAAAGCGAACTCACAACGCCAACTGCTCTGGAAGCATCATTCACGTGAACAACTGTATTCGCATATTTCGGAGCGATTTTTATGGCTGTGTGTGCTTTGGAAGTCGTTGCACCTCCAATTAATAAAGGGAAACTAAGATTTTGTCTTTCTAATTCTGAAGCCAAGTGAACCATTTCGTCCAAACTTGGTGTAATCAATCCGCTCAAGCCAATGATATCGACTTTTTCGTCAATCGCAGTCTGGATAATTTTATCTGCCGGAACCATCACACCGAGGTCAACGATGTCGTAATTATTGCAACCCAAAACTACACTCACAATATTTTTTCCGATATCGTGAACGTCGCCTTTTACCGTTGCCATCAAAATTTTACCATTAGCGGGTCTAGTTCCGTCTTTTTCAGCTTCGATGAATGGTTGAAGGTAAGCAACGGCTTTTTTCATAACTCTTGCGGATTTCACCACCTGAGGCAAGAACATTTTTCCGCTTCCAAAAAGGTCGCCGACAACGCCCATTCCAGTCATTAGATTAACTTCGATGACGTGAAGCGGTTTTTCGGATTGTAATCTTGCTTCTTCCGTATCTTCTTCAATAAAACGGTCAAGTCCTTTGACTAATGAATGTGTGATTCTTTCCTGCAAAGGCATTTCGCGCCAAGCCAAATCTTCGGCTTTTTCTTTTTTAGTCGATTTTACTCTTTCGGAATAATCCAACAATCTTTCAGTTGCGTCGTCTTTTCTGTCGAGCATTACGTCCTCGACCAATTCCAAAAGTTCTTTCGGAATTTCGTCATAAACTTCCAACATCGTCGGGTTTACGATTCCCATATTCATCCCCGCTTTTATGGCATGATAAAGGAAAACAGAATGCATCGCTTCACGAACAGAATCGTTCCCTCGGAAAGAAAATGAAACGTTGGAAACGCCTCCACTAACAGATGCATAAGGAAGATTGCTGCGAACCCAGCGTGTGGCCTCGATAAAATCGATGGCATTTCTGCGGTGTTCTTCCATTCCTGTTGCAACCGGAAAAATATTCAAATCGAAAATAATATCTTCTGCAGGAAAATCCAGTTGATTAACCAAAATATCATAAGACCGTTTGGTAATTTCAAGTCTTCTTTCATAATTATCAGCTTGTCCAATCTCATCAAAAGCCATCACAATCACTGCGGCGCCGTAACGTTTGATTGCTTTTGCGTGTTTGATAAACTCTTCCTCTCCTTCTTTTAAACTGATGGAATTGACCACCGCTTTTCCCTGAACAACCTGTAATCCCGCTTCCAAGATTTCCCATTTCGAGGAATCGATCATAATTGGAATTCTGGAAATGTCCGGTTCTGAAGCAATTAAGTTCAGGAATTTTATCATCGATGCTTTTCCGTCAATCAATCCGTCGTCGAAATTGACGTCCAGGATTTGTGCGCCACCATCTACCTGATGACGGGCAATATCTAGCGCTTCGGAAAACTTTTCTTCCTTAATTAATCGAAGGAATTTTTTGGAACCGGCCACATTGGTTCTTTCTCCAACGTTGATGAAGTTGGATTCGGGCGTTATAATCAGAGGTTCTAGACCTGATAATTTTAAGTATTTCATATTTTTTAATGCATCAAATGAAAATACATCAATCTAACAATTTCAATAACTGTTAAATTGATGTATCATTCAGTTGACCAATTTTTCTAGGTTCGTAGTTATTTGCCAAATCAGCAATCGCTTTGATATGCTCCGGCGTCGTTCCGCAACAACCACCGATAATATTTATAAGTCCTTTTTCCAGATATTCCTGCACCTGCTCAGCCATTTGACTTGCCGTTTCATCATATTGACCGAAAGCGTTCGGTAAGCCGGCATTTGGATAAGCCGAGATTCCGAATTCTGACTGAGAAGAAATCGCTTCCAAATAAGGCGTCAATTGTTTTGCACCCAAAGCACAATTGAATCCAACACTCAATAAGTTAAGATGAGAAACAGAAATCAGGAAAGCTTCGGCGGTTTGTCCGCTCAAAGTTCTTCCGGAAGCATCGGTAATCGTTCCGGAAACCATAATTGGGATTTTGATATTTCTTTCTTCCTGAATTTGGTCGATGGCGAAAAGTGCTGCTTTTGCATTCAATGTGTCGAAGATGGTTTCTACTAAGAGAATGTCGGAACCGCCGTCCAATAAAGCTTCGGCTTGTTGTTTGTAAGCAATTCTCAGTTCGTCGAAAGTAATCGCGCGATAACCTGGGTCATTCACGTCTGGGCTAAGACTTGCGGTCCTATTGGTTGGTCCGATAGAACCCGCAACAAATCTTGGTTTGTCGGAATTTTGAGCGGTAAATTCATCGCAGACTTTGCGGGCGATTTTGGCTGATTCATAATTGAGTTCGTAAACCAAATCCTCCATATGATAATCGGCCATAGCAATCGTGGTTCCGGAGAATGTGTTGGTTTCGATGATGTCTGCGCCGGCCAAAAGATATTTTTTGTGAATTTCCTCAATCGCTTCGGGTTGCGTCAAAGAAAGCAAATCGTTGTTTCCTTTAAGCGAAGATTCCCAATCTTTGAAACGTTCGCCACGATAATCTTCTTCCGAGAAATTGTAGCGTTGAATCATTGTTCCCATTGCGCCGTCGAGAATTAGGATTCTTTCGGAAATGGCTTTATATAATTGTTCTGAATTTTTCATTTTTTAATTTTTCGTTTATCATAAACCGTTAGAATGAATTCTAACGCCAAAATATTGGTCGTTCCTATGGAACTTGTTTTTTAATCTTCGATTGAAAGAGGAAACCTCAACATAGCCCCGATGGGAACGGCATCCTTTTTTTGCTTTGACCTAATTTTATTTTTAATGACCAATTGTCGTAGCAAAAAAAGATATAGTGGACAGCGGGTTGGAATCGTGTTTCGAAGCCGAAAACTTGTTGCTCCTTCCTTCGACTCCGCTCAGGATGACATTAGTCTAACGCTTGTTTCAAATCGCTGATAATGTCATCTATATTTTCTAATCCTACCGAGCAACGCACCAATCCGGCGGTGATTCCGACCTCGTTTCGCTCGTCATCCGAAAGCTTGGAATGCGTTGTGGAAGCTGGATGCGTGACAATCGTTCTTGTGTCACCCAAGTTTGCGGAAAGGGAACACATCTTGATTCGGTTGAGGAAATTGCGTCCGCCCTCGATGCCGTTTTTGACTTCGAAAGCGACGATGTTTCCACCTAATTTCATTTGTTTTTTGGCGATTTCGTAGCTTGGATGAGATGTCAGGAAAGGATATTTTACCAATTCTACATTCGGGTGATTTTCCAAAAACTCGGCAACTTTCAATGCATTTTCGCAATGTTTCTCGACACGAATTGCCAAAGTTTCAAGACTCTTACTCAAAACCCACGCATTGAATGGCGACATCGCAGGACCTGTGTTTCTTGCGAAAAGGTAAATCTCGCGAATCAAATCTGCCTTCCCGACGGCTACGCCACCGAGCACACGACCTTGACCGTCAATGAGTTTCGTTGCGGAATGAACGACAATATCTGCGCCATATTTAATTGGCTGTTGCAAGTAAGGCGTTGCGAAACAGTTATCTACGACGAAAATTAAGTTATACTTTTTTGCAATTTGACCAAAGAATTCTAAATCTAAAATTTCGATTGCAGGATTTGTCGGCGTTTCCAAGTACAGGATTTTTGTATTTGGTTTGATATATTTTTCAATATTCTCGGCGTCTTCTGCTTTGAAATAAGTAGTCTCGATGTTCCATTTTGGGAAATATTTCGTGAACAATGTGTGCGTGGAACCGAAAACAGACTGACAGCTTACGATGTGGTCGCCAGCATCCAGCAAAGCTGCAAATGTGGAATAAATCGCGGCCATTCCCGTCGCAAAAGCGTAACCGGATTCTGCGCCTTCCATTTTCACGATTTTGTCTACAAATTCTGTGACGTTTGGGTTGCTGAAACGGCTATAAAGATTTTTGTCTTTTTCTTCCGCAAAGCTCGCACGCATATCTTCCGCATCTTCAAAAACGAAGCTTGAAGTGAGATATAAAGGTGTAGAATGTTCGTCAAACTGAGTTCTTTCGGTTTGAGTTCTTATAGCTAGAGTTTCGAAATTGGTTGATTTATTATCTTGACTCATTTTTTATTATTTTATCCATAGGTTTCAACTACGGCTATTAATATTGAATCCTTCGGATTCGTTGAATTTATTTAGTTTCGCTTAATCTTAAAATATCTCCGAAAACACCTCTGGCAGTTACTTTTGCTCCAGCTCCAGCTCCCATAATTACTATTGGATTTTCGCCGTAACTTTCTGTGTAGATTTCAAAGATTGAATCTGAACCTTTTAATTGTCCGAGTGCGGAGTTTGCCGGAACTGAAATTAATTTAACGTCCAGTTCTCCTTTTTCTTCCTGAAGATTTCCGTGCAAATCGCCAACATAACGTAAAACGTGGTCAGGCTTTTGGTTTTCTTTGATGTTTTGATATTCTGAATCTAATTCTTCAAGTCTGGAGATGAATTCGTTTTTATCAATGTCAAGCAGATGTTCAGGAACAAGATTCTGAATATTGATATCCTGAAATTCATTAATCAAATCTAATTCTCTTGCCAAAATCAATAATTTTCTCGCGACATCATTTCCGGATAAATCCTCGCGTGGGTCTGGTTCTGTGAAACCTTTTTCCATCGCTTCTCGGATGATGATCGAATATTTATCATTTCGGAGAGAAAAATTATTGAAAACGTAACTCAAAGTTCCTGAGAAAACGCCTTTGATTCTGGTGATGTTTTCGCCGGAAAGATGGAGAAGTTTTATCGTGTCAATTAATGGTAAACCTGCGCCGACATTGGTTTCGTAAAGGTATTTTTTTTTGTTTTTTTCTAATAGTTTTCGGAAATCACGGTATTCTGAAATTGGTAATGTGTTATAAATTTTGTTTGAACCTACGACATCAAAACCATTTTCAACAAAAGTTGGATAATGCTTTACAAAATCTTTGCTCGCCGTATTGTCTACCATTACAAGGTTTTCTAAATGATGTTCTTTGGCAAATTCCACCAATTTTTCTACGCTGGATTCCGTTTGGGAAAATTTGATTTTCTGTCTCCAATCGCTTCCGAAACCTGCTTGGTTGAAAGCAATTTTCTTGGAATTCGAAATTGCAACGATTTTCAAATCCACTCTTTTTCTTTTCAGAATATCATAAGCAGAATCTAAAATTTGCTCGACCAAAGTTCCGCCGACATTGCCGTGACCAATAAGCGCCAAATGAACGGTTTTTGGTTTTCCGTAGATTTCGGTTTCGATGATGTTTTTAGTGATTTCGGTTTGGTTTTCGGTTACCACGATGTTCACTCTTCCGGCAGACGCGATTTGACTTAATAATAAAGGAAAAATTTTGTTGCGCTGAAGTTCGGACAAAATCTTATTGTAATTATCTGAAACAAATCCGATAACACTAAGACTGTCAATGCTATAGATATTATTAACGTGACCTTCCTTCGTTTCCTGTTCGAATTCTTTTTTCAAAAACTTGACTGCATCTTCTGCATCAACTTCGTCGACAAGAACAGAAATTCCGTTTTCTATCGCTTGTTGGGAAATGACGCCAACGCTGATTCCGCCACCATTCAAAGCATTGAAAATACGTGAATCCACGCCAATCTGTCCAAGAAAATCCTTCCCTTCGAAATTCACTAAAGCTTTGTTTCTATAAATATTAATTGCGTTCTTGTCTGTCATCAGTTCAAAAATAGGGGTGTTAAAATTGTGTTTAGTTGTTCATATTCCATCAGGAAAGCGTCATGTCCGTGGATGGATTTGATTTCGTGGTAGTGAACGTTTTTGTTTTTATGTCGTAACAAATCGTAAGTGTTTTTAATTTCAAAAGCTGGATAAAAAAGGTCGGAATCTACCGACACCAGATGGATTTCAGCATTGATATTTTCCAGTTCATTTTCTTTTCCGTTGATGTTCATCAAAAGATGATTCACGAATTTGTAAGCCTTTAAACTAAATCTTTCGTTTAATCGGTTTCCGTGGAAGTTGAGCCAGTCGTGGGACTTTAAAATCTGCTTTTCAGAATCCGTTTCTCTTTTGAATCGTGAATTAAGTGATTCCGGTGTTCTATAACACAACATCGCGTGAACTCTTGCTTTTTCAAGGGGTTTTTCTTCTGATTCCAACAAAAATTTCTGAACCAAGCATTGAGAATGCAACCAGTCCGAGGTTTTAAAATCTGTAGCAATTGGGATGAATTTTTCTGCTAAATCATTTTGTAAAGTCAGCATTTCCCAACCGATAGAACCGCCAACAGAACCGCCAACCAAAGCGAAAAGCTTTTCGATTTTCAAAAGCTTTAAACCTTCGATGAAAATTTTGGCGATGTCCTGAGCAGTGAAATCTTCGTAATCATCAATGAAAAATCCGTCGAAACCATTTCCTGGAATATTGAAACAAATAACTGTAAATCGATTGGTATCAATCACTTTTCCTTCTCCCACCAAAGATTTCCACCACCCGTTTTCGCTTGCGACATCCGAGTTTCCTGTCAAAGCGTGGTTAATCAAAATAATCGGAGCAGAATACAGTTCTTTTCCAAAAAGCTGATAGCTTAATGGAATATCAAGAACTTTTCCGTTCTGAGTTTCGAAATGCTGAATATTGATATGTTGTAGCTGGTTTTCCAATTTTTGTCTGATAAAAAAATTGAAAATGCTACAGGGAAATGTAGAATATAGGTTTGGGTTATCTTTTCCTGAATAATTCGGGATAGAATTTAGCACCTTCTTCGTTTCCGAAGGGTTGCCAAGGTTTCACAGAGTCT
>Ga0308163_10004543_pt1 | contig 10978 bp, 10 predicted proteins | sample PhyTR1_FD_201037 | JGI IMG/M metagenome (GOLD analysis project Ga0308163, IMG submission 201037) | Phyllosphere microbial communities from UC Gill Tract Community Farm, Albany, California, United States - DLSLT.R1 | ecosystem: Host-associated > Plants > Phyllosphere > Unclassified | place: USA... | reverse complement strand
GGAGAGCCGAACGGGAAAGCCGCAAGCCCTTAGCCATCGCGGCCAGTCGAGTTCCGGTTCTGCCTGGGAGTCGTAGATAACAGGCACATCCCGCAGACGGTGCGCGCCATCGTGCAATTCATGGCGCGCCGCAAAGCCTGGCGTGCAGACGGGTAGAATGCTGTCAGGCAGCAGCAGTTCGCAATGATGTCCTGCAAGCGGATAGCTGAGCGGCAGGATGGCGCAGTCGGCTTCCAGTCTGGCGAGGTCGGCCTCGCCGGAGATTGAACGCTCGATCACCAGATCGACGTCTCCGATGCCGTCGTCCAGCAGATGCAGGCGAGGCGCCAGCCAGCGGCTGGCAAAGGCGTCATCCACCAACAGCCTCAGTGTGGTGCGGCGCCCCTGGGCGTAGAGTACGCCGAGGCTATCGATAATGGATTCGAAAGCGGCAGAGAGGCCGGGGTAAAGAGAAGCGCCGGCGGGGGTCAGTACCAGCTCTCCACGGTTGCGGCTGAACAGCACTTCCCCCAGATGGGTCTCCAGCAGACGGATCTGCTGACCGATGGCTGCCGTCGTGACATGCAATTCCTCGGCAGCTTTTGAGAAGCTGGCATAGCGCGCCGTCACTACGAAGGCCCTGAGGGCTGTCAGCGGCGGTAGCCGGGAAAGCCCCGGCAACGGTTGCGTCTGTCGAAGGATGGCTGACGGTCCCATGGCAATTCTCTCTTTGATCTAGAATACGCGGCCTTCAAGAAGATGTGTTTTGGTGCCGTTGAGATAAAAATCGCCCACCACGCGCGCCTTGTGCAGCAATGGATTGTGATTGTAGACGGTGCGGATATTACGCCAGTAGCGGTCGAGGTTCAGGTCGCGCGAGGTAGCGGACCCGCCGCCCAGTTCAAACACCTTGGTCGCAGCCGAAAGTCCCAACTGCGCGGTGATGATCTGCACGCGCGAGGTCGTCAGCGCGCTTTCGGTCAAGGCATTTTCGATTGCCTCTTCATCGCCCGTGGCAAATGCTGCGACGGTTCGATCGAGCGCACGGGCGCCTTCACGGATAAGGGTTTGGACCGCAAAAGCAGCAGCACTCAACTCCCCCACGACATTTTGGACGAACGGATCCTGGCTGGCCGTGTCGGCAGCGCTATGGGCGGCGGCGCGCGCCTGCTTCTGGACGTAGCGGATGCCTTCGTCTACTGCGCCCTGAACGGCGCCGGCTGCGGATGCCCCCAAATGCAGCTGCCGCATAGTGGAGCAATGGCGCCCGACATTCGATCCGAGCGTCCGGTCGGAGATCTCGTTTGCATGGACGAGCACGTTTTCGAGCAGAACGCCGCCGCTTGCGGTCATCCGTTGGCCCATGCCATCCCAGTCATCCAGCACTGTGATACCTTCCCGCGTCACGGGCAGAAGGCTATAGGTTGGGTTTCCGTCCTCATCCACGGCACTGAAGCTGGCAAAATCGGCAAAGGCGGTGCCTGTCGCGTACCATTTGCGGCCGTTGAGACGAAAATTCTCGCCGTCGCGCGTCAAACGTGTCGTAATCTCGCCGGGCTTGTGCGTTCCCTGTTCCGTGTGTGCGCCGCCGAACAGCTTACCACTAAGGACATGTGCAAGCAGAGTCCGTTCCCGTTCGCCCGGGATGCCGCCCAGCACCAGTCCCTCGGTGAAGTTGAAGTGGCTGCGGAGTGCGTGCGGCACGTTGCTGTCGGCTGCGCCCAGGATCATCAGCACTTCGATGTAGTCGCTGATGCTGCCGCCGGGACCACCCAGCGCCTGTGGAATGCGCAAAGTCCCGAGACGGGCCTGCTTGATCTTGTCGAAGATGTCGAAGGGCAGAACCCGCTCCCGCTCACGCCGGGCAGCATCCTTCGCCAGATCGGCGGCAATGCTTCGCGCGCTTTCGATCAGCACCTCCCGGGAGAAAGGGGAGGCAGGTACGGTGTCGCCGGGCAGAGATCGAAGCGTGTTGGGCATGGCCTGTTCCAATTTAACGGAGAGAGAAGGGCGGCAGGGCGATCCCACCGTCCTGAGGGATGTGCGATCAGGCGACAGCGCGGGTCGCTGCGGCGGCTGGCGCAGAGGTTTTCACAGGGCGCGCCACGCGGCCTTCCACCGGATGGCTTGGATCGTTGAAGCCCGGTGTCGATGGGTGGCCGGTCGTGACGAGGCTATCGACCAGCGCCTCGTCTTCCGCATCGATCTGCACATCAAGTGCGCGGATGTAACCATCCCAATGCTCTTCCGTACGCGGGCCTGTAATGGCGGCGGTCACCAGTTGGTTGTTCAGTACCCAAGCGAGTGCAAAGTCGGCAGCCTTGATGCCCTTGCGCGCCGCATGGGCCGCGATCTTCTGGGCGATCTCGACGGATTCCGGACGCCATTCCGTCTCCAGAATGCGCTTGTCGCCACGGCCCGCGCGGCTATCGGCGGCAGGCGTGGCGCCCGGCTGGTACTTTCCCGTGAGAACACCACGCGCCAGCGGCGAATAGGACACGACACCAAGGCCGAAGTGATGCGCGGCCGGCAATTGTTCGGCTTCCGCGGTGCGGTTGACGATGTTGTAGAGCGGCTGGCTGGCGATAGGACGGTCGATGCCGAGCTGGTCGGCCAGATGCGCGATTTCCGCAATGCGCCAGCCGCGGAAGTTCGACACGCCGAAATAGCGCAGCTTGCCTGCACGGACGAGATCGGCAATGGCGCGTACCGGCTCTTCCAGCGGCGCATCGAAGACGGCACGGTGGAAGTACAGAATATCGATATAGTCGGTATTTAGCCGGCGTAGCGAATTTTCGACCGTTTCGATAACCCATTTACGAGAATGGCCGCCGAGATTGGGACCTTTTTCGCGCGAATTGACGAACTTCGTCGCGACGACCCAATGATCGCGATTGCTCTTGATCACGCGTCCCACGACCTCTTCGGATTTGCCATCATTGTAGACATCGGCTGTGTCGATGAAATTGATGCCTTGGTCCTTCGCCTTGTCGATGATGCGGAAGGCCACGTCATCCGGCGTCGGTCCGCCGAACATCATGGTGCCGAGGCTCAAGGGGGAAACTTTCAGGGCACTGCGGCCAAGGTAGCGGTAGTCGACCATGTTCTACTCCAATCGGTCTTCAGTTCGTGTGATGGCAGGCCACAGCGTGAGCAGGGCCGAAAAGACGGTGTTCCGGTGCCTCTGCCCGGCAAATATCCGTCGCCAGCGGACAGCGTGTGTGGAAGCGACAGCCGGAGGGCGGGTTATGCGGGCTCGGCAGATCGCCGGAAATGGGGGCAGCCTGCTTGCGGCGGCTCGGGTCCGGCACGGCGGCCAGCAGCGCACGGGTATAGGGGTGCTTGGGATCTGCCCAAAGCTCGGCCGTTGGCGCGCTTTCCACGATCTTGCCGAGATACATCACCAGCACCCGGTCGGAGAAATAGCGCACCACGGAAAGATCGTGCGAGACGAAGAGATAGGAGAGCGAGAGCTTGTTCTTCATCTCCACGAGCAGGTTGAGGATCTGTGCCTGGATGGAGAGATCGAGCGCCGAAACCGGCTCGTCGCACACGACAAGTTCCGGCTGGAGGATCAGCGCGCGGGCAATGCCGATACGCTGCCGCTGGCCGCCGGAAAACTCGTGTGGATAGCGATCCAGTGAATCGGCTGGCAGTCCCACCTGCACGATGATCGACTCGACGATCTGTTGGCGACGCTTCGCATCGCCGATACCATGGACCTTCAGCGGTGCGGTCAGGATCGCACGGATCTTCTGGCGGGGATTGAGTGAGGCGAAAGGGTCCTGAAAAATCATCTGGATGCTGCGGCGCAGACTGCGCAGCTCGCCGGCCGGCATGGCCGTGACATCCTTGCCCTTGAATTCCACCAGGCCGGATGTGGGCTCGACCAGACGCATCAGCGATTTCCCGAGAGAGGATTTGCCGCAACCGGATTCCCCCACCAGCGCAACGGTTTCACCCGGCTCGATAGTCAGCGAGACGTCGTCGACGGCACGTACTGTGCCGCCTCCGCCCCCGTAGTGGGTAGAGAGATTACGAACGGAGAGAAGCGTCATGGGCGTGGCTCACAAAACTTGTCGGGGTAAAGGGGCAGGCGGCGAGCCGATCCTCGGAAATCTGCCTCAGTGGCGGCACGGCAAAGCCGCAGGAGGACTGGGCGCTCGGACAGCGGGGGCGGAAGGCGCAGCCCTTTTCCCCGGTCGCGGACACGATGGAACCTGGAATCTCGATCAATGGACCTTGCCGGTAGTGATGGCCGCTTTCCGCCCGGGGGGAGGCGCCCAGAAGGCCGCGCGTATAGGGGTGATAGGGCTTGGTAAAGACGGGCTCCGGCAAACCTTCTTCCACCTTGCGACCGGCATACATCACCATCACCCGGTCCGCCCATTGCGCAACAATGCCGAGATCATGTGTAATGAGGATGACAGCCATATTCAGATCACGCCGAAGGTTATCGAGGAGCTGCAGGATCTGCGCCTGGATCGTCACATCAAGAGCGGTTGTTGCCTCGTCCGCGATCAGGAGCTTCGGATTGCAGGCAACGCCGATGGCGATCATCACGCGCTGGCGCATGCCGCCGGAAAGCTGGTGTGGATAGTCATCCACGCGCTTGCGGGCTTCCGGAATGTTCACGAGGTCCAGCAGCTCCACGGCGCGCTGGCGCGCCTGCTTCCGGTCGATGCGTTCATGGATGCGCAACACCTCGGTGATCTGTTCGCCGACGGAGAGTACAGGGTTCAGCGAGGTCATCGGCTCCTGGAAGATCATGCCGATATCGCGGCCCCTGATCTTCCGCCAATTCCGCTCGCTTTGACCGAGCAGATTACGACCGTCAAAACGGATCTCTCCGCCGGTCTTCGCATGATGTGGCAAAAGACCGATCAGTCCAAGCGCCGTCAACGACTTGCCGGAACCGGATTCGCCGACGATGGCGAGCATTTCACCGGGATTGGCCGTGAAGCTGACGCCCTTGACTGGCTGGCTTGCGCCGAAGGCAACGGAGAAATCGTGAACATCGAGAAGGGCACTCATCGGCGTTCCTCCGAAAAGCGCGGGTTCAGCGCATCGTTCAGTCCATCGCTGATCAGGTTCAGGGAGATGACCGTGAAAACAATCGCGAGACCAGGAAGAGCGGTCAGGTACCAGGCTGTGCGGATCACATCGCGGCCTGCACCGATCATAGACCCCCAGGAGACGCGGTTCGGATCCCCCAACCCCATGAAGGAAAGGGCTGCTTCCATCAGGATGGCGCCCGCGACCATGACGGAGGAGGTCACGATGATCGGCGGCAGCGCATTCGGCAGGATCTCGCGAAACACAATACGCACATGGCCATAGCCGAGGCTGCGGGCCGCCAGCACATAATCCTTCTCTCTGATGGCGCGGAACTCGGCACGGGTGAGGCGAGCGACTGTGGGCCAGGTGATGATTCCGATGGCGGAGGTGACGGTGAGCACATTCGGCTGGGCGATGGCGACCAGAACCACCAACAGCACGAAGCTTGGCAGGGTCTGGAAGATTTCGATCAGCTTGACCAGAACATCGTCAACGATGCCGCCGAAATACCCGGCAATCGACCCGACCAACACACCGATAGTTAGCCCGATGAGTGTCGCGGCGATGCCCACGGTCAGCGAAATCCGGGCGCCGTGAACGATGCCTGCCAGCACGTCACGCCCCATGGAATCCGTACCCAAAGGATAGACGGGGTTCTGGCCCGGCCACAGGAATGGGCGGGCCACCATTTCCAGGGGATCGCCAGGAAACAGATAGGGAGCCGCCAGTGCGACCACGATGACGGTCAACAGAAAGACCAGGCCAATGATGGCGTTGGGGTTGGTCAGGAAAATGCGCACTTCCCTGCGAAGGCCGGCTTTTGTTACCGTGACGGAAGACTGTGTTAGCGCATCCGGCGCATGCAGGAAGGGCCAGTCCTTCGCCTGTTCCGGCGCTGCGGCTTGGGTTTCCTCTGTTCGGGAGGCGCCGAGACGCCCAGACGGAGCAATTGAAGATTGAGTGAGGGTCATCGGCTTTCTCCGATGCGTGGATCGAGCCAAGCCTGCAGCAGATCGACCGTGGCGTTGACAATGATCACGACAAATGAGGACAGAAGCAGGATGCCGAGAAGGACGCTGAAATCGCGCGCCATCACGGCCTCGAAAGCAAGGCGCCCAAGGCCGGGCCAGCTGAAAACCGTTTCCACCACGACAGCACCGCCCAGCATGCCACCAATATGCATCCCGGCCAGCGTGGTGATCGGGATCAGCGCGTTGCGCAGAATGTGGCGCAGCACGAGGCGCAGCGGGGAGACGCCCTTCGCACGCGCGGTGCGCACATAATCTTGGGATTTGACTTCCAGCATTGCAGCCCGCGTCAGGCGCGCATAAATCGCGAGATAGTAGAGCGAAAGCGACAGTGCCGGCAGCACGATATAGCGCGATTTGTCGGCAAGCGCTGCAAAGCCCGTGAGGTTGCTGCCGATCGTGCTGTCGCCACCGGAGGGCAGCCAGCCGAGCTTGACCGAGAAGAGCAAGATCAGCATCAAGCCGATCCAGAAGCCCGGTACGGAATAGAACAGCAGCGACCCGACTGACAGAACCCGATCCGGTAGGCGGCCAGAGAACTGCGCCATCAGCGAGCCGAGGATGACGCCAATGGTCAGCGCGAAAAGCAGCGAGGCGCTCATCAGGACCAGGGTACCCGGCAGCCTCTGGCCGATCAGTTCGGCAACCGGCATGCCATAGCGCGGCGAGTAACCCAGGCTGAAATGAGCAAGATTGTTTAAATAGTTTAACAGCTGGTGGATGACAGGCAGGTCAAGTCCAAACCTGGACCGCAGGTCCGCCATGGTTTCCACCGTCGCTGAACCGGCCTCCGCCGCCATCACGTCAGCTGCGTCGCCGGGGGCGAACTGCAATAGAAAGAAGTTGAGGATCACGATCCCGAGGACTGTTGGAACCGCCTGGAGAACGACGCGCCTCAATCGTTGAAATAGCCTTCCGGATACAATCATATCGTCAGTCCAATGGTGTGACGGTTACAAAAACTTGCAAACATTAATTGACTAATTTTATAGATTTTGTCAAATATAAGAGGAATTTTTTTCCGAATTTATCGCCGACGAATGATGAATATTGGGAAATATTTCCCTTAAATGCGTCGAATTAGAGAAAAAAACTAAACGAGGGGCAATTTCAGGAAAAAGCAACGAAGCAGGGTGGCGAGGGAAGAATTTCTTGCTGCATAGAACGAGAGGGTGGAATGCGCATCAACTTTTACGTTACCCGCAGGCACGTCCTGCAAACCTCCGTCGCATTTGCGGGGCTTTCGCTCGCAGGGTTTCCGGCGCAGGCGGCCGTGCCGGCGACCGGGGGGACAGCCACGCTGGTGCTGGCCTCCGAGCCTCCTGTGCTCACCACTATCGCGCATACGGCCTATAATTCTGTCTATGTCTCTCCCAAGGTGACCGAGGGACTGCTGACGTACGACTTCGATCTGAACCCAAAGCCGCTATTGGCGCGCGAATGGACAATCAGCCCTGATGGCCTCCGTTATACCTTCCGTCTGCGCCCCGGTGTGAAATGGCATGATGGCAATGCGTTCACATCTGCGGATGTTGCCTATTCGATCAAGACGATCAAGGAGATTCATCCACGTGGTCGCAACACGTTCCTGAACCTCACAGATGTGGAAACGCCGGACGAATTAACGGCGATCTTCGTTCTTTCGAAGCCGGCGCCTTATCTGATCACCGCGCTCGCCGCCGCTGAGACGCCAATCGTTCCGAAACATCTCTACGATGGTACGAAGGCTGCGGAGAGCCCAGTCAACCTTTCGCCTGTTGGCACGGGTCCGTTCCGGTTCAAGGAATGGGTGCGCGGCAGCCATCTGGTTTATGAACGCAATCCCGACTACTGGGACAATCCGCGACCCTATCTCGACCGCCTGATCGTCCGCTTCATCCCGGATTCGGCGGCGCGGGCGATCGCCATCGAAACCGGAGAAATCGATCTCGCTCCGAGTACGCCTCTGCCTTACAGCGATCTCGACCGGATCAAGGCTCTGCCGCATATCGGCTTCGAGACGCAGGGCTATCAATATTCCAACAGCGTCAGCCGGATCGAGTTCAATTTGGAGAGGGACATCTTCAAGGATGTCCGCGTGCGCCGTGCCTTTGCCCACGTCATCGACAAGACGGTCGTCTTCAACACGATCAATTACGGTTACGGTTCGATCAATCCGGGGCCGATCAATCCGAAGCTGACTAAGTGGTATGTCGGCGATTTGCAAACCTATCCCATCGACTTGAAAGCTGCCGAGGCACTGCTGGATGAAGCTGGCTACAAGCGTGGCGCGGGTGGCATCCGTGCGAAGCTCACGATCGATTACGTGCCGAGCGGCGAGGGTTATGCCCGAGGGGCGGAATATATCCGCCAGGCCCTCGCGAAGGTCGGCATTGAGGTCACGGTGCGGTCTCAGGACTTTGCCACCTATACCAAGAGGATCTACACTGATCGCGATTTCGACTTTGCCTATGAAGGTATGAGCAATCTTTTCGACCCGACCGTCGGGGTCCAGCGCCTCTATTGGAGCCGGAATTTTAGAAAGGGCGTCCCCTTCTCCAATGGCGCGGCCTACGCCAACCCAAGGGTCGATGTTCTTCTGGAAGCCGCCGCAGTCGAGATCGATCCGAAAAAGCGCTTCGAACAGTGGCGGGACATTCAGCGTTTGCTGGTTGAGGATCTCCCGGCGATCGACATCGTCAGCCCTCCTGAAATCACGATATACAACAAGCGTATAGCGGACCACACAGTTGGCGCTGAGGGTGTTTCCGGCAACCTGGCCTACGCCTATGTCAGGGCAACCTGAATTTCTCTTAAATCCCAGCCGCATTCGACGACCTTGGAGGGCATCATCATGAGTCTGTCTGAACTTTGGTATACCCGCTGCGCGGTGCCAACACCCGTCGGACTTGCGGCGCAACTTGGTCTGTTGGAAAAGACCTTCTCCGAGGCCGGTGTTGCACTGAAATCGATCATCGATTCGCCTGATCGACACATCCGCCAGAGCCATTTCAACCACACGCTCGAATGGTCTTTCCGCCATGGCGGCAATGTGCCGCCTATCCGCGCGCGATCGGAAGGCCGTCAAACCCGACTTGTGGGCATCACCTGGACGGATGAGTTTCAGGCACTCATCACACTGCCCAAGAGCGGTATTCATTCGGTCCGGGATCTTGTGGGGCGGCGTGTCGGCGTTCCAAAACGGCCTGAAGGCATCGTGGATTTCATGCGCGCGACGGCCCTCAAGGGGCTCGTCTCGGCGCTGTCGCTGGAAGGTCTGTCCATCAACGACGTTCAGCGCGTGGACGTCGAGATCGCCCAGTCGGCTCTTGCCGATCAGGAGGGGCAATCGCTCTTCGGTCTCAAGCGTCGGCAGTCCTTCGGGGAGGAGGCGGCCGCGTTGTTGCGGGGCGAGGTGGATGCCATTTTCGTCAAGGGAACTGCCGGCATCGCTGCGGCCAATTTCATCGGCGCCGTGCCGGTGGTAGAGTTCGGCTTTCATCCCGATGCGAAGATCCGCATCAATTCCGGCTCGCCGCGCATTCTCACGGTCGACCAAAGATTGGCGGACGAGCGGCCGGATCTTGTCGCGCGTCTGATCGGCGCAATCCATCAGGCGTCGGCCTGGGCGGAACGACATCCCGAGGAGACCCGGCGCTTCGTGGCGCGCGAGGCGGGTGCGACGGAAGAGCAGGTGCTCGCGGCCAATGGGCCGGATGTCCATCGCCATCTCGGCCTCTCGCTCAACGAACAGCTTGTTGAAGCTGTCGGTCACTACAAGGATTTCTTACGCGACTGGGGCTTCCTGGAAGCCGATTTTAGCGTCGCGGACTGGGTAGACCACAGGCCATGGTCCTTGCTCGACGGAAAGGCTGTCGCATGACTGCGTGTGCCACGGCTTTCCGGACAGCGCCGGCAGAGCCGGATGTGATCGCTACTGCGCAGGAACTGGCGGTCCGCTTTGCGCAGACGGCCGGCCACCATGATCGGACGGGCGAATTTCCCCTCCCAAATTTTCAGGTACTCTTTGAGACCGGACTGCCTGGCCTGGTAACTGCCCGTGAGCAGGGCGGTCTGGGAGAAGGCCTTGAAACCGCACAGGCAGTGATTTCCGCTATCGACGCGGGTGAGCCTTCAACGGCGCTCATCCTCGCCATGCATTACAACAACCACGCCGCCATCCGGCGTGGCAGTTGGCCCTCCTATTGGCCGAATTGGTGCTGGAGGCCAATCGCAAGCGGCCGGCCTTGTTGAACGCCGTCCAGGCCGAGCCCGGCATGGGTTCACCTGCGCACGGCGGCTTGCCCGCCACGATGGCACGTCGCGATGGCGATGACTGGATCATCGACGGTCGCAAGAGCTTCGTTACCGGCCCGACGGGTCTAGCCTTCGCCAATGTGCTGGCGCTGACTGAGGAGCCAGAAGCTCGTCTGGTCCAGCTGCTGGTTCCGTTGGACACGCGGGGAATCTCGCGGGTGAAGACCTGGGACGCGACAGGGATGTACGAGACGAGTTCCTGAATGAGACCCTCTTCTCGTCATTGATCCATGCTCGATCTTCGCTTTCAGCCTGGGGAGGCGATTACAACGATCATGGACCACACTCTGGGCTTGGCTGGATGACACCTGCAGAGTTCGCTCAACCATCAACCCGCGACGTGATGCGGTGCTGCGCAGCCGAAACGGCTCCGCACCGCAACCCGCCGCTACCGCACCAAATACAGCCACCCAAAACCGCCGGAGCAAACTCAAAACTGGATGAAACTTGGGGCAAGGTCAGTGGCTCTCCCCAGGCAGCAAGCGAAATTATTGGTAAACCTGCGCTTAAGAGCAGGCCTTTTCAACCGGAGCCACAAAAAGAGATCAAAATTGTTATCAATCGTGATCGCAAAAAAGATATCGTTGTTGCAAGGGCTTCAAGTTCGAAGTCCTCGC
>Ga0308163_10004541_pt1 | contig 10982 bp, 9 predicted proteins | sample PhyTR1_FD_201037 | JGI IMG/M metagenome (GOLD analysis project Ga0308163, IMG submission 201037) | Phyllosphere microbial communities from UC Gill Tract Community Farm, Albany, California, United States - DLSLT.R1 | ecosystem: Host-associated > Plants > Phyllosphere > Unclassified | place: USA... | reverse complement strand
AGCCTTAACAACCCGTTGAACGAAATAGCGCGGACGCGCCCGAACATCGTTATAAATACGCCCGATATACTCACCGAGCAGGCCCATACCGACGAACTGCGCGCCGATAAACATGAACAGCACGGCAAACAACACGAAAACGCCGTCGCCCGCCCAGGCGGCACCAAAAAACAGCCGCAGCACAATTAACACCAGGGAAAAGGCGAAGCCGGTCAGCGCAATCAGGCTGCCGACCACGCTGAGCAAGCGCAGTGGCGTGGTGGTCAGGCAGGTCACCAGGTCATACATCAGGTTGATCAGCCGCATGAAGCTGTATTTCGAGTCGCCAAACGCCCGTTCGGCGTGGATGACCGGCAGCTCAATGGTGTGGCGGGCAAAGGTATTCGCCAGTATCGGAATAAAGGTGCTGCGTTCGTGGCAGTTGAGCATCGCATCGACAATATGACGACGGTAGGCGCGTAACATGCAGCCGTAATCGCCCATCGCCTGGCCGGTCACCCGCTGGATCAGCCGATTGAGGGTGCGGGAGGCCTGACGACGGAACCAGCTATCCTGCCGCTGTTGCCGCACGGTCCCGACCACGTCATAACCCTGACGGGCGGCGTCAACCAGCCGCGGGATCTCTTCCGGCGGATTTTGCAGATCGGCATCAAGCGTGACAATGACGTCGCCGCGGACGTGGCTGAAGCCCGCCATGATGGCAGAGTGCTGACCATAATTACGGTTGAGCAGCACCCCAATCACCGGGCTATCCGGAAGGGCTGCCGCCTGTTCAATGACCTCTGCTGAGCGATCGCTGCTGCCGTCATCAACCAGCAGGATTTCATACTCCAGTTCCAGCGGATCACAGGCTGCGCGGGTGCGGCGAATCAGTTCAGGCAGACTCTCCTGCTCGTTGTAGACCGGGATAACCACGGACAGCAGGTTGATGGGTTTTACGTCACGCATTACAGGCTCCCGCAATGTCATGCAACGCCGCGATCACCCGTTCCACATCCTGATCGGTCATGCCGGGGAACAGCGGGATCGAACACATTTGCTGGCTGTTGCGTTCACTGGCAGGCAAACGCAGCTGCGGGTAGTGCTCACGGTAATATTTGTGGGTATGGGCAGCGCGGAAATGCAGTCCCGATCCTATCTCCCGCGCTTTCAGCGCCTGCATAAACGCATCGCGTGACAGTCCGCAGCGCGACTCATCGATGCGCAGAATAAACAGATGCCACGCATGCTGATGCGGCCAGTCGGGCAGCGACAGTGGCGTGAACGGCAGCGTTTGCAGGGCATCCAGATAGCGCCGGGCAATCTCACTGCGGCGCGCGATAAAACCCGGCAGTTTTTTTAACTGCACCAGCGCTATCGCGGCGCTGATGTCAGGCAGGTTGTATTTAAAGCCCGGCATCATCACTTCAGCCTGCGGCTGGCGGCCGTGAGTCTGGCGGTCGAAGGCATCAACCGCCAGACCGTGAAACTTCAGGCTGCGGATCCGATCGGCCAGCGCGGCGTCATCCGTCACCACCAGGCCGCCCTCCGCGCAGGTGATATTTTTAATCGCATGAAAGGAAAAAATCGCGGTGCCCTGATGCCCGACATGCTGGCCATGATAAGTGGTACCGACCGCATGGGCGGCGTCTTCGATCACCGCAATGCCGTGCTGGCGCGCCAGCTGATAAATCGGCTCCAGATCCACCGGCACACCGGCGTAGTGCACCGGTATAATGGCGCGGGTGCGCGGCGTGATGGCGCGGGCAATCTGCCCGGGCATCACCATCAGATGATCCGGGTCCACATCAATCATCACCGGCGTTGCCCCAAGCAGGGTGATCAGATTGAGGGTGGAAACCCAGGTCATCGACGGGGTAATCACCTCATCGCCCGGCTGAATGCCGAGGGCCATCAGCGTGACGTGCATCCCCGCCGTCGCCGAACTGACGGCGATTGCATGCTGATTGCCGGTCAGCTGAATAAATGCCTGCTCCAGTTCGGCGCATTTCGCGCCGGTGGTTATCCAGCCGGAGTCAAAAACCGCTTTTACGGCGGCCAGTTCCTCATCGCCAAACGCGGGGCGTGAAAAAGGCAAAAATGCCATGGTGAAGCTCCTGCAGTTCTACACAATAAACAGGCACGCACGGTTAATCATGCGCAACGCCAGTAATAGCGAGGAAATAGCGAATCTCCCGCCGACACCCTTTCAAAACAGAGCACGTTGATCTTCTTAATAAATTAAAAATATCAGACTGGTGATACACGCTAACGCACAAAAGTTAACTAAACATTAAATGAAGTGGGTTAAATCCAATAAAATAAAAACAGTTTCATTTAATCATTTATGGAAAAGTTCAGTTATTTAATATTAATAATCATGTCGATTGCCACTCTCTCCACTTTATTGACAATACGTTTATAATCGATGAATATCAGGAGAGTTAATGGCTTTGTCATAAAATTGAACTAATGACCAGAAATCGATTAAAAAGCGTTTATTTTCATAATGATAAAAACGGTTCCGGCACGAAAAAATGAATTAAAATCGCTGTGACTCGCACGGAAGAATAATTTGAGAAGAAATGTTATCAGCTTAAGGTTTTCTTAATATTAGCCATGCCGGTTTACGCACGCACTGTACTCACCTGTTAACCGTGCGTTGAGATCGATGTTGTTAGCACCCGGCTATTCCCCTGCAGGCCAGCGGTTGCAGTTGCGAAAATATGCTGATGGCGGTCAGGCGCGGTGCCGGGCAATAACGCTATTCGCGCTACTGGCCGGTGTTATTCAGGCGATAGTAAAGCTGGCCGTGCGATAAAATGAATACATTCAGCCCGACAGACGTTAACACCTTACTGCACGTATAAAGAGAGCCATCTGATGATCCGCACCGCCTGTCTGTTAAGCCTGAGCTGTTTCTTAAGCGCGTCGCTTCACGCCGCGCCGATCACCTACGCCATCGCCACCGATAAAACTGCCATCGGGCTGTCGTGGCGTGCCTTTGGCCACAGCTTTTCACAGGCGCATCTTGAAGGCGTGACCGGTACCGTGACGCTGAACCCCGATCAGGACAGGGACGATCGTGTTGAGGTGAATATTCCCGTCGATACGCTGGTCGCCTCAAATACGTTATTAACCTGGCAGCTAAAAAGTGACATGTTCTTTGATGCGCAGCATTACCCGGGGATTCGCTTCGTCAGCAGCCGGGTTGCCGCGCTGGGAGCGGGGGAATACCGAATCTTTGGCGTCCTGACGGTGAAAGATGTCAGCCGTCCGGTGGTGATGCTGGCGACACTGGAGGGTGGCCAGCCGCTCACGTCTTCATCACAGTCGCTGACGCTGCATGCCAGCACCGCGATATCCCGCACCGCCTTCCGGGTTGACCGGCTGGTCGGGATAGTCGATGACCGCGTGGCGATTGCCCTTACCATCACGGCTCAGACGAAGTCCCCGTTATAACCGCTGTGCAATCAGCCTCAGCGCAGCGCTGACCGTAATGCTTCGGCGATTGCGGCCAGTTGCCGCGGTGGATTACGGCCGATCAGTACAAACTGATGTCGCTGATCTGCCCACCAGGCGAGCTGCATACCGTGGCGCTGCTCGCGCTGAACGACATGGCTTGCCTGCGTTTCGGGCGAGATACAGAGCGCCAGCGGGCCGAAATCGGCGTGTAGCCAGGCAATCTGCGCAATTGAGGTGCGCTCATAGCGCAGCATCCGCACCATTTTCAGCTCAGCCTGCGGCAGGTGCAGCTGCTGTTGCGTAATCTGCAGGCCCAAATCGAGCCGGGTGCGATCCAGGCCACGTTGCAACAGATCGGGATCGCCCGGCGTATCCGCCAGGGTTTCCGCACTGTAAAGCGACATGTAGCGCGCCTCAAGATCGCGGACATTCTGGCTTTCGTCGGCGCTTTCAGGCGCCGGGCGGGCCAGTAAACCGAGACCACTTCCCACCAGCAGAAAGCTCACCGAGGCGGCAATCAGCGCACGGCGACTATAGCCAGCCACGGGTGACGCCGGCGACAGCGCCGCCAGCCGCTGCGCCATTATTTGCTGCGGCGCCTGTTCCAGTAACGGTGCAAAAGCCTGCTGAAAATCGATGCTGCCATTACGCAGTTCCTCAACCCGTGCTGCCAGCAGCGGATCACGCACGATATCCTGTTCAAACTGCACCGCATCGTGACGGCTCATCTCACCATCCAGCCAGGCGACAATCGCTTCGTCGCGCCACGGCGGCATAAAATTCCCTGTGGTCATAGCCGTTTCTCCTGCGGGACGGGCGGGGCCGTGGTTGTTTTCGCCAGCGTGGCGCGGGCGGCGGCCAGACGGCTCATAATAGTGCCAATCGGTACCGATACCGTATCGGCCGCTTCCTGATAGGAGAGCCCTTCCACGTAAACCAGGAACAGGGCATTCCGCTGCGCTTCGGGCAGCGCGTTGACCTGCTGCATGATGCGCCGGAAATGGCGGTTATCATCATCTGCGGGGTGCGTATCGGCAGCCAGCAGCAGATCGGGATCGACAAAACCCTGTCCCTGCCGGACTTTACGCGCGCGCAAATCACTGACCCAGATAGAGTGCAGAATAGAGAACAGCCACCTGTCAATGCGGGTGCCCGGCGTATACTGCGCGCTCCGCTCCAGCGCGCGCACGCAGGTCGACTGCACCAGCTCTTCGGCCAGATCGCGGTTGTGCGACAGCACATAGCCATAACGCCAGAGGCGCGTCAGGTGCGCCGCAAGGTGCTGTCGGACGTCGCTATAGGTAATTTTGCTCTCCCCCACCGATCAGGTTTCAGGATGCCCGTTGATGGCTGCCTGCAGATCACGATATTCCTCGCAATCTGTACCGCAAATTCCGGCAATGGTTTTTAACTGCTCGCGCGCCAGATCGGGACGCCCTTTGATCATCCAGGCTTCACCAAGATATTCGCGCACTTTAGCGTAACGCGGATCGATCGCAATGGCGCGCTGGTAATAACCAATCCCTTCATCGGTGCGGCCCAGCTTGCGGGTGGCATAACCGCGATAATTCCACGCCTCGCGCGTATCCGGATTTTTCAGCGTATCCAGCAGGTTCAGTGCCGCCTGATATTCGCCTTTTTTCGCCAGATGGTAGGCGTAGCGCGTTTTATCCTCATCGCTGAGCATGCTGGTCTTTTCCGGCACGCAGGCTTTGGCTTTACCGTTATAAACCTGCCCTTTGGGGCAGTCCGGCACCTTTGTATCACTGTCATTATCGCCCATCGCCATACTCAGCGGCGCGTGCAGGGTGAGCAGCAGTACGGGAACGGCAAACAGGCGGACGCCATAGCACTTTTTCATGATTGATCCTTGAATCGCTGAGTTAGCACGACGAGGCAGTACTCTGTCGCGAGGGTGAAAATATTGACGGTGCGCCGGGCCTTCAGCGTCTGAACGATTTCACGTTGCCGGCTGTCGTGCTCAGGCAGCGCCCGGCGAAGCGCAGTGCCACGCGCGGCCGTCAACATGGAAAAAGAGACCTGTCGGGCCGGGAAGAAACGAACAGAGGGCATCGTCGTTGTCCTGAAAAGGTTCACTGAGCAGTAAACACTTCACCGCCGGTTTCTATTCGATAATTTTTTTGTCACTGCGGTGGAGGGCGGCAGCGAGTCAGGCGCATGCCAGGCACGGGATAATCAGCAGCGCGGGCGGAAGCTGTTACCACGCTCAGGCCGCGATGGCGGCAGACGGCAAACTCAACAGCGCATCAGTGACCGGCAGGCAGATCGTCCTGCCGGTCCGGATTACAGCGAGACTTTTTCAACCGGACAGAAGCGATGTTCGGCCAGCGAAATCACCGCCGCTTCAGCAATCGCCTGGGCTTGCAGACCATCTTCCAGCCCAGGCAGATCGGCAACCGACTCGCCATTCAGCGAACGGACAAACGCATCCAGTTGCGCATACCAGGTCGCCTTTACCCGGCTGAGCCAGTCAGGCAGCAGCCCGGGCTGCTGGATCTGCTCGCGCTGATAGCAGGTCACGCCCTGCTGCTGCTGACTGCGGGACTCCAGCATACCAAGCGGCCCCATCACGCTGATCCGCTCGTCGTAGCCGTAGCCGGTGCGGCGGGCGTTATCCAGTTGCGCCAGCCCGCCACGTTGCAGCCGCAGCAGCAGCGTGCTGGTGTCTACGTCTGCAAAATCGCTGATGGCCGGCAGCGCCAGCGCCGCCCCCATGGCGGCCACTTCCGTCACTTCGTCATCGGTCAGCCAGCGTAGCAGATCAAAAAAATGGATCGCCTGGTCACGCATCTGTCCCCCGGACGCCTGCAGATAGGCCAGCGGCGGCATCTCTGAAGAACGGCAGACCATCTGAATCAACTCAGCTGGCCCGACTCTGCCCTGCCGGAGCTGCTGTTTAAGCTGCTGGTGGCTGATGTCGAAACGGCGATTGAATCCGACCGTTACCGGCACATTACAGGGCAACACCTGAGCCACCACCCGGCGCGCGCGCTCCAGAGACAGATCGATAGGTTTCTCACAGTAGATCGCTTTGCCGGCACGCGCCGCCGCCACCAGCAGATCGGCATGGGTCGGTGTCGCACTGGCGATGAGCACCATATCGATACTGTCATCGTTCATTACCTGGCTGACTGGCGCGGCGTGAGCAGCAAAACGCGCAGCAAATGCAGCGGCGCGTGCGCTATCGGTATCGGTTACCGAGACCAGTTCTGTGGCCGGATGCGCCTGCAGATTGACGGCATGCACTTCGCCTATAAATCCACAGCCCAGCAGGGCAACACGTTGCTTTTTATTCATTTATTTGAACTCCATCATAGTCCAGTGGAAAGCGCCGTTTGCAGCTTAGCCTTGCTGGTTACACTGGTGACATCGCGTTGTTGAGGTCTTTACCTCAGGGGAGAAAAGAATGTCGCTGAAAGAGATCGCCCGGCGTGCGGGTGTCGGTCTGGCGACCGTGGATCGGGTGCTCAATGAGCGCGGTGGCGTGTCACCCCAGACGGTGCGTAAAGTCCTGCAGGCCGCGCGTGACAGCGGTCTGAAACGCATTTTGCCGCAAGAGCATCGCCAGCCGTGGCAGATTGAGGTGTTAATCAGCAGCAACGATGCCTTTTTCTTCCGCCAGCTGGCGCAGGATTTGATTGAAGCGGCAATGCATCCGGGCTATCAGCGGCTGACGCTGCACCGTACCTTTGTGCCTGAAGCGCAGCATGAGCGACTGGCACAGCGCATTATGGCTGGCAGTGAAACGCGGGACGGCCTGATGGTGTTTGCGCAGGCACATCCGGCGATTTACGCTGCGCTGGCGCACTGTGAGGCGCGTGGCGTGCCGGTTATCACGCTGGTGACCGATCTGCCTGACGCGGCCCGGCTCTGTCACGTCGGCATAGATCAGCGAAAAGCAGGACGCACCGCCGGTCAACTGATGGGCAAAATGCTGCAACAGCCGGGTGAGGTACTGATGGTCAGTGGACGGATGGATTACACCGCGCACCGGGAGCGGATCGACGGCTTTCGGGATGTGCTGAGCGCGCGTTTTCCGCATCTTCATTTGCGGGAGGAGCTGGCGGCTGAGGAAAATCGCGATGTCATCAGCAAACTGCTGGAAAAACAGCTGATCCGCGGCGGCAATCTGCTGGGTATTTACAATACGGGACTGGGAAATACCGAAATAGGCCAGGCGCTGGCGCGCCATCGCCGCCTGAATCAGTGCGTGTGGATCGCCCATGAGCTCTATTCCACTACCCGCACGCTGCTGGCGCAGCAAAGTCTTGCCCTGACGCTGGACCAGAACACCCGGCAACATGCGCAGCTGGCACTGCAACTGATGCTGAACTATCTGGAACAGGGAGAAAAGCCCGACACCTACGCTGCCGGAAAAGTTGAGTTCGTCATTTACACCTCTGAAAATAGTGTTTAAGCAACAGGCTATCAATGCCTGCCCTCCCACCCTGCACGCCAGCTTCAAACCAGCTGCGGGATTAGCGGATGAGCCATTTATGTCACCACTTTACCCTTTAGGGTTTGCGGCTGCGCCTTCCAGCACGCGCACTGCGGGTCATCATATCCTCCCGGTCAAACTTATTTTATTTTTCCATTTTATTTCTGGACCAGCCGTTGTCTGGTTATTTAGGGTTTGTTGAAATCAGGTTAATAATAAAACCAGGAATATTTATCCGAAAAAGAAAATACTCTTTAATTACAGATAAATAGCATTCAGTAGCAGAACGCACTTAAGTATTAATTTTATTTAACCTAAATAGCACTGATTAATAAACAACCAGATCCGATCACTATGACGATTTATATCAACTTTATCCTGGCTTGAGATGTCTGATAATGACGGCGCTTACAGATACCTCTTACGGTTCTGTTAACACCGGAACGCGTCACTATTGCAGCTGAGCCAGAAGAATCTGCTTACCGGGCTTTAGAATCATAAAACGTCCGGTGGGTTGGAAATCAATTACCTTTCTGCCGAACAAGGAGAGAAATAACGAGAAACTGTAACGCGCCCGGAGGGTATCGATGCATCAGCGATGCGGGAGACGACACCGCGACCCGCAGGTTAATGCCCTGATGCACACGATTACTCAGGCCGGACCTAAGCAGTGCGCCTTACATTAAACTTATCAGCCAGATTGCCGAATGATTGGCGTCTCATGTTGAGACGTCGCGAATTTTTACGCATTGATTTTACGAGGATATATGGAAAAGATTGATTATTTAATGCAGCTGCGACATTGTCCCTGCACAGACATTCTTGATATTGTCACCAGTTATATGCGCTATCGTGTTCCGGCAGAGGATCTTTCCTCGTTTGAAGGTGCTTACGATCATCGCAAAGCGGAACTGGTGATGAACGAAATCTATAACCAAGTACCCATTGAAGCCTGGCGGAATGTCAGTTAACCCCGTTCGTTTCTGTATCAAATCAGGTTATGACTATTTCCGGCCGCCATTATTGAATGAATAATCGTCTGGCCGAGAGAAAAACAGAGCAGCACCGCACAGGGTGATGCTCTGTAAAAATGATCCCCTGGCCGCTAGTCGATATCTAAGTCAGCGGCTCTCTGACTTTGCTTTTACGCAGGCATTAACGCGCATGTTGTCTGCAACCGCCACGGCGAATCAAAAGTGAGCAACAGACACGCTGCCGCTTTTACTAAGGTGCTTAACACTGTGGCACTGCAGCCTTTTCCTGGTTCTGGACACGCCAAAGCAACAGCAAAATGGCGTCACGCTCAATCGCGCTGCATCGGCCCCGGTGCGGTCAAAAGAGATAACCGTCGCGTACCCACGTCAGAAATGACATTAACTGCGTTGCCGGCAACGCCTATTTATTTAATTCCAGTGAGTTTATTTAATTCATCCGATTTGCGCCCGCTGCTTAACCTCAGATGCCTCTGTTTCAATGGATGCGGAACAAATGGCAATATGTCTGCCACTGCGCGCCATATGTTTCTGCAGTTTAAGCAGAGAAGTAAGTTATTTAATTAATAGATGAACCTTCTGCCAGCCACGCACTTACCAGAAAAAATTTAATTAGCGGCATTACTATTAAAAATCAATTAATCCGGGAAGCCGAATTTATCTTATCCACCCTGCCTTTAGCTCTCGCCGATTTTAAACATAATCAAAATGCAATGCAGGTGAATTATTTTAACATTTCTAACCTGCGGACTAATGCCGCATCGCCTTAATTTTTAAAAAAGAATGTTTCCGACAGATGTTCTTAACCTGCTGGCGGCCTGAAAATAGCGCATGACCTTATCTTTACATAATTCGGCCCTGCCCGGCATAATCCCGTCACCTGCACTCAGGATGGGAGCGTAAATTAATTAATTTCTTTCAATCTGACCCGTTTTTATTCAGCCGGTTAATTCATCACGCCTAATGACATACTAAAGGTGTTCGGGATTAATTGCGCTGAATTTGGGTCATCAATAAAATCTTAAGGAAGAGTTACGGGCATGAATAATCAATTCAGAATAAGCAGAGTCGCAAAAATGCTAATGCTGGCCAGTGGTGTGAGCGTTATGCCAGGCTTCGGCTATGCAGCAATGTCAGGCAGCCTGACGGGCAGCGATATTACCCTGCCTGACGCGACCATGCTGATAGCCGACCAGACCCTGAATGGCGGACTGTACGGTATCATGGTGCCCAGCACCGTTCCCGGTAAGGTGGTTATCGGCACTGGCAGTACCGTTCGCGTTACCGATGCCGAACACTATGCCCAGGGCATTTTTATCAAAGGGCCGAACAGCCTTTTTACGGCAGATAAACTGATTGTGAGCGTGTCGGGCATAACAGCCAGCGCCTTTGAGCTTACCGGTAAACAGTCCACGGCTGATTTAGGCACCGGCAGTTCGCTAAACACGGCGGCAACCGGCATTGCCTATGCGGAAGGCCTGACGGTGAGCAATGCTTCCAGCCTCACAGCAGAACAACTACAAATCTCTACCCAGGGCATTAATGGACTTGCCCTGCATATTTCCGGCTACGATACGCAGGTCAGCCTGGGGAATAACAGCGCCATTCAGACCAACGGCAACAACAGCGATGGCGTGCGGATTGATGCCTTTACAGGCAATCCCACCGGCAGCTCGCCGTTACTGACAGCCAATCATCTCACTATCAATACGCTGGGCAACAGTTCGCCCGGCATCAATATTCAGTCAGACAGCGAGGTCAGGCTGGGCAGCAATTCAACCATCATCACCTCAGGCGTTACCTCTGTCGGCATCGTGAACATGGGGACTGTCACGGCAGATCACCTGACCATCAGCACCGCCGGTGATGATTCGGCGGGTCTGTCTGTCAGAGCAAGCGGGCTTGCCAACATTGGCGCGGGTAGCCAGGTTGCGTCAGCGCAAAGCGGTGCCATCGTGGCCATGGATGAGGGTTCCACGTTAAATTTTTTCGGCACTGAGGCAGAACGTAGCACGCTAAAATCCGCCGGATTATATGGTGCGATGGCGCAGCTGGCAGGCGCGACGGTAAATCTGCGTAACACCGAT
>Ga0308163_10004539_pt1 | contig 10985 bp, 8 predicted proteins | sample PhyTR1_FD_201037 | JGI IMG/M metagenome (GOLD analysis project Ga0308163, IMG submission 201037) | Phyllosphere microbial communities from UC Gill Tract Community Farm, Albany, California, United States - DLSLT.R1 | ecosystem: Host-associated > Plants > Phyllosphere > Unclassified | place: USA... | reverse complement strand
GACGATTTCATCATCTCCGTGAAGGGGCTGAAGAACGCGTTCGGCGATTCGGTGGTGCACGAGGGGCTCGACCTCGACGTGCGGCGCGGCGAGATCCTCGGCGTGGTCGGCGGATCGGGTACCGGCAAGTCGGTGCTGATGCGCTCGATCATCGGGCTGCAGACGCCGGTCGCGGGCGAGATCACGGTGTTCGGCGAGCCCAATATCGGCCGCGAGGAAACCGAGGCGACCGAGATCCGCAAGCGCTGGGGCGTGCTGTTCCAGGGTGGTGCGCTGTTCTCGACGCTGACGGTGGCCGAGAACGTCGAAGTGCCGTTGCGCGAATTCTATCCGGATCTGTCGCCAGCGCTGCTCGCGGAGATCGCGTCGTACAAGGTGGTGATGACGGGGCTGCCCGCCGACGCCGCGAACAAGTTTCCCGCCGAGCTGTCGGGTGGCATGAAGAAGCGTGCCGGCCTCGCCCGTGCGCTGGCGCTCGATCCCGAATTGCTGTTCCTCGACGAGCCGACCGCGGGGCTCGATCCGATCGGTGCGGCGGCGTTCGACGGGCTGACGCAGTCGTTGCAGAAGACGCTCGGGCTGACGGTGTTCCTGATCACGCACGATCTCGATACGCTGTATGCGATCTGCGACCGGGTTGCGGTGCTGGCCGACAAGAAGGTCATCGCGGTCGGCACGATCGACGAGCTGATCGCGCTCGATCATCCGTGGATCGAGGAATATTTCAAGGGGCCACGCGGCCGTGCCGCGGTCGCGACGCAGGAGGCGCATGAGCGCGCCGACGAGCAAGCAGCCCAACATCCTACCGAAGTCCAGTCCAAGCAGTCCGCGCCGGACGACGCCGACGCGACATACGCCGAGAAAGAAGCAAGGACGCGCTGATGGAAACCCGTTCGAACCACGTCCTAGTCGGCGCCGTCGTGCTGATCCTGCTGGCCCTGCTGGCGCTGTTCACCGTGTGGATCGCGCGGATCGGCGGCAAGGAAGAGAAGGAATACGACATCTTCTTCCGCCAGTCGGTCGACGGGCTCGCGCGCGGCTCTGCCGTGGTGTTCTCGGGCGTGCCGTCGGGGCAGGTGAAGACGATTTCGCTGTGGAAAAATGATCCGCAGTTCGTCCGCGTCCGGATCAGCGTCAACGACGAGACGCCGGTGCTGCAGGGCACGACCGCATCGATCTCGGGCGTCGGCTTCACGGGCGTCAGTCAGATTTCGCTCGATGGCGCGCGCAAGGGTGCGCCGGCGATCGGCTGCCCCGACACGAAGACGCCAACCGAATGCCCGTACGGCGTGCCGGTGATCCCGACCAAGCTCGGTGGCCTGGGCGCGATCCTGAACTCGGCGCCGCAGTTGCTCGAGCGTCTGTCGACGCTGACCGAGCGCCTTACCGGCTTGCTGACCGACCGTAACCAGGCGTCGATCGCGGGTATCCTCGAAAACACCAATCGCCTGACGGATGCACTCGCCGATCGTGGGCCTGAGATCGCCGCGACGCTCGCGCAGACGCGGGTTGCGATCCAGCAGGCGGGCGATGCCGCGCAGCAGTTCGGTGTGCTCGCCAAGACCACCAACGGCGTGCTGTCCGAGGACGTGAAGCCGGCGATGGCGAACTTGAACAAGGCGATCACCTCCGCACAGCAGAGCGCGGAGACGTTGAACGCCGCGATCGGCGATGCACGGCCAGGCTTGCAGGCCTTCTCCAAGACGACGATCCCCGAGGCCAACCGTCTGGTCCGCGACCTCCGCACGACCGCCGCGGCGCTGTCGTCGGTCGCCGAGAAGGTCGACCAGCAGGGTGCGAGTTCGCTGATCGGGCAGCAGAAGCTCCCGGATTACAAGGGTAAGTGAGGCACGCCATGAAGACACCGCTCATCCTGATCGCGATGCTGCCACTCGCCGGGTGCATCAGCTTCGGCGCGAAACCGCCCCCCACGCTGCTGACGCTGACGAGCGCATCGTCGGTGCCGGTCGGCCAGAACCAGGATTCGGCGACCGCGAAGTCGATCACGATCCAGGTCCCAGTCGTACCGCAGTCGCTCGCGACCGCGCGCGTGCCGGTGCAGGCGACGCCGACCTCGATCGCATACGTGACCGACGCGCAGTGGGCCGAGCCCCCGGCGCGGCTGTTCGCGCGGCTCGTGTCGGATACGGTTGCGGCGCGTACCGGGCTAGTGGTGCTGTCGACGGCGCAGTCGGTCGGCGATCCCGGCGGATTGCTCGGTGGCGAGCTGCGGTCGTTCGGTCTCGATGCGACGACGCGCGAGGCGGTCGTGACGTTCGATGCGTCGCTGAACCGCGTCGGCAAGACGACGGTCGAGAAGCATCGCTTCGAGGCACGCGTGCCGGTCTCGGCGATCGATGCGCCCTCGGCTGCGGCCGGGATTAACCAGGCGGCGAATCAGGTCGCGACGCAGGTAGCGGACTGGATCGGTCGGTGAACGCCCCTTCGTCCTGAACGTCGTGTCGGCCTGAGCGTTGACGCTCTCTGACGAGGAGAGCGACGATGCCACAGGGCGACAAGAGCGCGTACACCGACAAGCAGAAGCGCAAGGCCGCGCATATCGCGGACGGCTATGAAGAGCGCGGCGTTCCCGAGAAGGAGGCCGAGGCACGAGCCTGGGCTGCGGTGAACAAGGATTCGGGCGGGGGTAATTTGTCCGGCTCGGGTCGCGGCAAGCCGGATACGCATGCGTCTTCGCATGAGGGCGGTAAGCAGGCGGCTGGGCGTAGCGCGGCGGCGAAATCTGCGGCTGCGAAGAAGGGTTGGGAGACCCGGCGGAAGAAGGCGAACGGCTGACAGGACTTTGATCCTCCCCTGCAAGGGGAGGTGGCTGGCGCTTGCCAGACGGAGGGGTGACATCTACTCGATAGCGCAGCTACCCCTCCGTCAGTCCTTCGGACTGCCACCTCCCCTTGCAGGGGAGGAATGAAGTCTGCCTCAACCCGCTAGCGTCGCTTCAGCTTCGGCTAGATGCAGGCGTTCCACCATCTGGCCATTGAGGCGGATTGCACCCTTGTCGGCATTCTCCGGTTCCGCGAAAGCCGCCACGACCTTGCGCGCCCATGCCGACTCCTCCTCGCTGGGGCCAAAACCGCCGTTTGCCGCTTCGATTTGAGACGGGTGGATCAACGTCTTTCCGTCGAACCCCAGCATAGCGCCTTGCGCGCACTCGGCGGCGAAGCGGGGCAGGTCGTCGAGTGCATTGCACACGCCGTCCAGCGCGACGATCCCTGCAGCGCGAGCGGCCATGATCGTTGCGGTGAGAGCAGGGATCAGCGGCATGCGGTCGGCGCCGAGCCGGCAGCGCATCTCCTTGGCGAGATCGTTGGTGCCGGCGATCAGCGCGGTGAGGCGCGTTTCGGCTGCTGCTGCGGAGAGGGCGGGGAGTTCCAAGATCGCGGCGCAGGTCTCGATCATTGCCCAGATTGGTGGGCCGTCTTCGCCGAGGGATGCCCGGACCGCGAGCAGATCGGCGACCGACGAGACCTTGGGGACGAGCACCGCTGCTAACCCTATCGCGCGGATCGCGGCGATGTCGTCGGCATACCAGGGGGTGTCGAGGCCGTTGACCCGCACCACCAGTTCGCGTTCGCGGAAGCCACCTTCGCGGACGGCCTCGATGACGCGGTCCCGTGCTGCGGCCTTTTCGTCGGGGGCGACGGCGTCTTCCAGGTCGAGGATGACGACGTCGCAGTCGAGCGTCCGCGCCTTGGCGATGGCGCGGGCGTTCGAGGCGGGCATGTAGAGCGCGCTGCGGCGGCGTCTGGTCGTCATGCTAGCGGCCGTTGCGGATCAGGTGACGACGTCGGGGGCGGTGCGGCCGGTGTGCTGCGCGATCCCCGCGATCGTCTCCGCGGCGGCGACGATGCCGGCGAGCATCTCGCCGGTGTCGCGGTCGAGGTTGCCGCCGACCGGCTGGTAGCGTTCGAGGTACACGCGCAGCGTCGCGCCGGTGGTGCCGGTGCCTGACAGGCGGAACACGACGCGGCTGCCGCCTTCGAACAGGATGCGGACGCCCTGGTTGCGGCTGATCGAACCGTCGGTGGGGTCGGTATAGGCGAACTCGTCGGCGGTCTGGACGGTAAGGTCGCCGAATTGCTGGCCGGGGAGGGTGGCGAGGCTCGCGCGCAGGGCCGCCATCAACGCGTCGGCGCGCGGGGTTTCGACGCCTTCGTAGTCATGGCGCGCGTAATAGTTGCGCCCGAACTTCGCCCAGTGATCGCGGGCGATCGTGTCGACGCTTTCGCCGCGGACGGCGAGGATGTTGAGCCACAGGAGGACCGCCCACAGGCCGTCCTTCTCGCGGACATGGTCGGAGCCGGTGCCGGCGCTTTCTTCGCCGCAGATCGTCGCCATGCCGGCGTCGAGCAGATTGCCGAAGAATTTCCAACCGGTCGGGGTCTCGTAGGCGGGGATGCCGAGCGCTTCCGCCACGCGGTCGGCGGCGGCGCTGGTCGGCATCGATCGGGCGATGCCTTTGAGACCGCCTGCGTAACCGGGTGCGAGGTGCGCGTTGGCGGCCAGCATCGCGAGGCTGTCCGAGGGGGTGACGAAGCGGTGCTTGCCGATGATCAGGTTGCGGTCGCCGTCGCCGTCCGAGGCTGCGCCGAAATCGGGCGCGTCGTGGGCCATCATCGTCTCGTACAAGGCATGCGCGTGGACGAGGTTGGGGTCGGGGTGGTGGCCGCCGAAGTCGGGAAGGGGTTCTCCGTTGTGGACGGTGCCGGGCGCGAAGCCTAGGCGGCGTTCGAGAATTTCGGTCGCGTAGGGGCCGGTGACCGCGCTCATGGCGTCGAACGCCATCGTCAGCTTGGCGGCGCGGATCGCGTCGAAGTCGAACAGCGTCTCCATGAGCGCGGCATAATCCTCGACCGGGTCGACGACCTCGACGGGCATATCGCCGACCATGACTTCGCCGTCGGTGTCGAGGTCGATGTCAGCCGCGTCGACGGTCAGCCAGCGGTCGATCTCGAGCGTCCGCGCGTTGATCGCGTCGGTCACGGACTCAGGGGCGGGGCCGCCATTGGCAATGTTGTACTTGATCCCGAAATCCTCGTCGGGACCGCCGGGGTTGTGGCTTGCCGAGAGGACGAGCCCGCCGATCGCGCCACGCTTGCGGATCATGTGGCTGGCCGCCGGGGTCGACAGGATGCCGCCGCGGCCGACGATCACGCGGCCGAAGCCGTTCGCGGCCGCCATGCGGATCGCGACCTGGATGACTTCGCGGTTGAGGAAGCGGCCGTCGCCCCCGATCACCAGCGTGGCGCCAGACTTGTCCGCCACCACGTCGAATACCGACTGGACGAAATTCTCGGCATAATTGGCCTGCTGGAATACCTTCACCTTCTTGCGCAGGCCCGACGTACCGGGCTTCTGATCGGTATATGGCGTGGTCGAAACGGTGCGGATCATGCGGGTTCCAGAAGGCTCGAATAGAGGTTTGCGTAGCGGCGGCCGCTCTCGTCCCATGAGAAGTCCGCGCGCATGGCGTTGCGCTGCAACATGGCCCAACGATCGGGGCGTGCATAGAGCGCGATGGTGCGGCGCAGCGCATGACTGAGTGCTTCCGACGTGACGCCGTCGTGCTGGACGCCGGTGGCGACGCCCGCGGCGATCGCGGCTTCGTTGGCGTCGATCACGGTGTCGGCAAGTCCACCGGTGCGCGCAACGACAGGAATGCATCCGTAAGCAAGGCCGTAAAGCTGCGTCAGGCCGCAGGGTTCGAACCGCGACGGGATCAGGATCGCGTCGGCGCCACCTTGCAGCAGGTGCGAGACGGGTTCGTCATAGCCGATGCGGACGCCGATCCGGCCGGGGTGGCGTTCGGCGGCGGCGAGGAAAGCGAGTTCCAGGGCGATGTCGCCGGAGCCGAGCAGCGCGAGACGGCCGCCAAGCGCGACGAGTTCGTCGAGTGCGCCGGCGAGGACGTCCATACCCTTTTGCCAGGTGAGGCGGCTGATGACGGTGAAGATCGGACCGTCGCCGGTGTCGAGGCCGAACAGGGTCTCGACCGCGCGCTTGTTGAGGCGGCGGCGGGCTAGCGCGCGCGCGGTGTAGCGGGCGGGGAGGGACGCGTCGGTCTCCGGGTTCCAGACGGCGGGGTCGATGCCGTTGACGATCCCGGTGACGCGGCCGGCGCGGTCGTTGATCAGGCCCTCGAGGCCCATGCCGAATTCGCCGCGGCGGATCTCGGCGGCGTAGGTGGGGCTGACCGTGGTGATCGCGTCGGCGGCTTCGAGACCGGCTTTCAGGAAACCGACGCCGCCGTAATATTCGACGCCGTCGAGCGCGAAGGCTTTGTCGGGGAGCGCAAGGTCGGCGAAGATGTCGTGGCCGTAGCGGCCCTGGAACGCGATGTTGTGGATCGTGACGACGGTTTTCGCGGGGGTGCCGGGGCCGGGGGCGTAGCGCAGGTAGGCGGGGGCCATCGCCGCCTGCCAGTCGTGCGCGTGGAGGATGTCGAACGCGTAGCCGGGGACCTCTCCCGAGGCGAGATCGGCGGCGGCGCGGCTGAACGCGGCGAAGCGGCGCCAGTTGTCGGACCAGTCCGCGCCGGTCGCGTCGCCGTAGGGGCCACCGCCTCGGGCGAACAACGCGGGGGCGTCGAGGACCAGCAGCGCGTGATCGCCGATCTTCGTCTTGAGGATACGGGCTTCTGTGCCGAGCAGGTCGGTGTAGCGGTGGATTACCTTCGCGCGCTTGGTGACGGCGGCGAGGGCTGGGTAGCCGGGGAGGAAGGTCGTGAGCGCGACGTTATGCGGCGCGAGCGCGGCCGGGAGTGCGCCGACGACGTCTGCAAGGCCGCCGGTTTTTATGAGGGGGTAGGCTTCGGAAGCGACGGAGAGGACGCGCATCATCGGGGCGCTCCGGTTGGTATGGGGTAGCTGCTCCCCTCCCTGGAAGGGAGGGGCCGGGGGTGGGTCGGTGTGGGGCGTGCGAGCCGACTGCCAACGGGCCGACCCACCCCCAACCCCTCCCTTCCAGGGAGGGGGGCAGGTATCGCCAAGTGCATCACGCGGTCAGCCGGTCAATCATGGATTTGGTTACCAGCACCACGCCGTTGTCGGTGCGGCGGAAGCGTTGGGCGTCGGATTCTGCGTCCTCGCCTACGACTAGGCCGTCGGGGATCTCCACACCGCGATCGACCACAACCTTCGACAGGCGCACGCCGCGGCCGATCACGCAGTGCGGGAGGATCACGGCCTGGTCGAGCATCGAGTAGCTGTGCGCGCGCGTGCCGGTGAAGATCAGGCTCCGATGGATCGAGGAGCCGGAGATGATGCAATCGCCAGACACTAGGCTCGACACCGCCTCGCCGCGGCGGCCGTCGTCGGCGTGGACGAACTTCGCGGGCGGGGTGACCTCCGAATAGGTCCAGAGCGGCCAGCTGCGGTCGTAGAGGTCGAGCTTGGGCACGACGTCGGTGAGGTCGATGTTCGCCTCCCAATAGGCGTCGACCGTGCCGACGTCGCGCCAATAGGCGTCGACTTCGCTGCCCGAGCGGACGCAGCTGTCGGAGAAGCGATGCGCGACCGCCTTGCCGTGCTTGACGAGGTACGGGATGATATCCTTGCCGAAATCGCGCGACGAACCGGGCGTCTCTGCATCGCGACGCAGTTCGTCGAACAGCAATTTGGTGTGGAAGACGTAGATCCCCATCGATGCCAGCGCGATGTCCGGGTTGCCGGGGATCGCGGGCGGATCGGCGGGTTTCTCGACGAACGCGGTGACGTTGTCGTGTTCATCCACGGCCATCACGCCGAAGCCGACCGCCTCCATCCGCGGCACTTCGAGGCAGGCGATGGTGACGTCCGCGCCGGTCTCGCAATGCTGTTGCAGGATCAGCTCGTAATCCATCTTGTAGATGTGGTCGCCCGCCAGGATGACCATGTATTCGGGCGCGTGGCTCTCAATGATGTCGATGTTCTGGTAGACCGCGTCGGCGGTGCCTTCGTACCACTGGAATTCGCTGATGCGCTGCGACGCGGGCAGGATGTCGAAGCTCTCGTTGCGTTCCGAGCGGAGGAAGTTCCAGCCGCTCTGGAGATGGCGGATCAGCGAATGCGCCTTGTACTGCGTCGCGACGCCGATCCGGCGGATGCCCGAGTTGATCGCGTTGGACAGTGCGAAATCGATGATCCGCGCCTTGCCGCCGAAATACACCGCGGGTTTCGCGCGCGTATCGGTCAGCTCCATCAGGCGACTGCCGCGGCCGCCGGCCAGCACATACGCCATCGCGTCGCGCGCCAATGGCTGTCCCCGCCGTTCCACCATGTCCGTCTCTCCCTAATATTCAGCAGTATAACGCGCCGTCACCCGCCGGTTGTTCCGTCGTTGCGCCGGATCGGTCTTCGAACTCGATCAGCCTTCGTATTCGAGCATGATCGTCGCGAGCGGCGGCAGCGTGACCCAGGCCGCGCCGTCCTTCGCGACGACGCCGCCGAGATTGCCGAGGCCGCTGCCCCAATAGTCGTGCGCGTCGCTGTTGATGATCTCGCACCAGCGGCCGTCGAGTGGCAGCGGTACGCGGTAGGGCGCGCGGGCGATCGGCGTCATGTTGGCGACGATCGCGATCGGCTTCGCACCGGGGGCCTTGCGCAACCACGCGAACACCGAATTGGCGGCATCGTCGGCGACCAGCCATTCGAACCCCTCCGCCTCGCAATCGCGCGCGTGCAGCGCCGGCTTCTCGCGGTAGACGGTGTTGAGGTCGCGGACGAGGTTGCGGATGCCCTCATGACTGCGCGCGTTGCGCAGGTCCCAGTCGAGCGCGCGCGCTTCCGACCATTCGCGACGCTGTGCGAACTCCTGCCCCATGAAGAGCAGCTTCTTGCCCGGATAGCCCCACATGAACGCGTAATAGGCGCGCAGATTGGCGAATTGCTGCCAGTCGTCGCCGGGCATCTTGGTGAGCAGCGAACCCTTGCCGTGGACGACCTCGTCATGGCTCAAGGGCAGGACGAAATTCTCGCTGAACGCGTAGACGAGGCCGAAATTGATCTCGCCGTGGTGGTGCTTCCGGTGCAGCGGGTCGCGCGCCATGTATTGGAGCGTGTCGTGCATGAAGCCCATGTTCCATTTGAACCCGAACCCGAGTCCACCGCTCTTGCCGTCGTCGCTCACCGGCGCCGAGACGCCCGGCCACGAGGTCGATTCCTCGGCGATCGTGAAGACGCCGGGGTGCTGGCCGTAGATTTCGCGGTTCATGTCGCGGAGGAACGCGACGGCCTCCCAGTTCTCGCGGCCACCGTCTTCGTTGGGGATCCATTCGCCGCTTTTGCGCGAGTAGTCGCGGTACAGCATCGACGCGACCGCATCCACGCGCAGGCCGTCGATGTGATAGCGCTCGGCCCAGAACAGCGCGTTGTTGACGAGGAACGACGCGACTTCGCGCCGCCCGAAATTGTAGATCGCGGTGTTCCAGTCGGGGTGGAAGCCGAGCCGCGGGTCTTCGTGTTCGTAGAGCGCGGTGCCGTCGAACTTGGCGAGCCCGAACGCGTCGGTCGGGAAATGCGCGGGGACCCAGTCGAGCAGCACGCCGATCCCGGCCAGATGCGCGCCATCGACGAACCGCGCGAAACCCTCGACGTCGCCGAAGCGCGCGGACGGCGCGTAGAGGCCGGTGGTCTGGTAGCCCCAGCTCGGGTCGTACGGGTGTTCGCTGATCGGCAGGAATTCGATGTGCGTGAAGCCCATCTCGACCACGTACGGGATCAGGCGATCGGCTAGCGCGTCCCAGGTCAGGAACCAGCCGTCGGCGTCGCGGTCCCACGATCCGGCGTGGACCTCATAGATGCTGATTGGTACGCGACGGGGATCGACCGACGACCAATGTTTGCGGTGATCGGTGTCGGCCCAGTCGTGCGCGAGTTTCCGCGTGATCGAGGCGTTGGCGGGGCGGAGTTCGCTGGCGAAGGCGAACGGGTCGGCCTTGAGCGGCTGTAGCTGGCCGTCGGGGCCGACGATCTCGAACTTGTAGGCGCGGTATTCGGCGATGTCGGGGATGAAGATCTCCCACACGCCGACGTCGCCGCGCTTGCGCATCGCGTGGCGGCGGCCGTCCCAGTCGTTGAAGTCGCCGACCACCGACACGCGCTGGGCATTGGGGGCCCAGAGCGCGAAGTGGACGCCGTGTGCTCCTTCGTGCTCGATCAGGTGCGCGCCCATCTTGTCGTGGAGGCGGCGGTGCGTCCCCTCCGCCATGAGCAGGTCGTCGATCGGGCCGAGCACGGGGCCGAAGCTATAGGGGTCGGTGACCCACCACGAGGTGTCGCCCGCCTCCGCATGGTATTTCACTGGCTGTTGCGTGCCGTCGATCGGGCCCTCGAACAGGCCGCGATCGTCGATGCGGGGGAGGGTGCCGAGCGCGGTGCCGTCGAGTGCGTGCGCCTCCGCCGTGTCTGCGCCGGGCAGCCAGACGCGTGCGAACACGCCGGTCGGGCCGCTGTGGACGCCGAGCAGCGAGAACGGATCGTCGTGACGCCCTTCCAGCAGGGCAACGATGGCGCCTTCGGGTGGCTTCACATCACCGTCCAGATTTCCCGCGCATATTCGCGGATGGTACGGTCGGACGAGAACCAGCCGACGCGCGCGACGTTGCGGACGGTCGAGGCGACCCACGCATCGCGGTCGTTCCAGCGGGTGTCGACGGCGCGCTGGGCGGTGGCATAGCTGTCGAAATCGGCGGCGAGCATGAACCAGTCGCCCTCGTACAGCCCGCCCATCAGCCCGGCGTAACGCGTCTTGTCGTCGGGCGAGAACACGCCGGACGCGATTGCGGAGACTGCCTGACGGAGTTCGTTCGAGCCATCGATGACGGTGCGGGGATCGTATCCGTTCGCGCGCTTCGCCTCGACCTCGTCCGCGGTCATGCCGAAGATGAAGATGTTGTCGTCGCCGACGCGGTCCTTGATCTCGATGTTGGCGCCGTCGAGCGTGCCGATCGTCAGCGCGCCGTTCATCGCGAACTTCATGTTGCCGGTGCC